>Ga0302118_10002002_pt1 | contig 10158 bp, 12 predicted proteins | sample AG5_331_MG_FD_203126 | JGI IMG/M metagenome (GOLD analysis project Ga0302118, IMG submission 203126) | Marine microbial communities from Western Arctic Ocean, Canada - AG5_33.1 | ecosystem: Environmental > Aquatic > Marine > Oceanic | place: Canada: Western Arctic Ocean | collected 2017-10-01 | reverse complement strand
GAAGTCTATTTACGTATTACTGAGGCTCTTTTAAAACAGAACAAACAAGTATTGGTGTTAGTACCTGAAATTGGCCTAACACCACAAATGATTGCCAGATTTGAAGATCGTATTAATGGCAAAGTTGTAGCAATCCACTCACAGCTCAACGAAACACAAAAAACAGACGCCTACCTGATGGCAAAAAATGGCGAAGCCACTGTTGTGCTCGGTACTAGATCAGCAATTTTTGCACCCATGCCAAACTTGGGTCTGGTGATTGTTGATGAGGAGCACGACGGTTCATTTAAGCAGCAATCAAGTTTTCGTTATTCCGCTCGCGACTTAAGCTTTATGCGTGCCAAATTAGCGAATGTGCCCCTTATTCTTGGTACAGCAACACCGTCACTTGAAACATTAAAAAACGTCATGGATAAGAAGCTCACGCGCCTTGTGTTAAGCGCCCGTCCAGGCAAGACTGTGATGCCCGAAGTAAGCTTAATCGACATGAGGAGTCAGAGCGCAGAAGCTTTATCATTACCGCTGATTGATAAGATGAAACATCATCTCAATAACAACAATCAGGTCATGATATTTATTAACCGCCGAGGTTATGCACCAGTATTCTATTGCACTGAGTGCGACTGGAAGGCAGAATGCAATCATTGCGACGCGCAGTTGATTTATCATCGACACATTAACCGTCTCAAGTGTCATCATTGCGGTGCTGAACAAATGCCAGAATCTTCTTGCCCATCTTGCAAGCAATCAACTCTGAAAGTGTTAGGTTACGGCACAGAGCGACTTGAGGAAAATTTAGAATCGTACTTTCCAGACACAACCGTCATTAGAATCGATCGCGACACCACTCGCAGAAAAAAAGCGTTTGCTCAACACCTAGAGAAAATTAACTCTGGCGAGCCTTGCATTATCGTGGGCACACAGATGCTCGCCAAAGGGCATGATTTTTCCCAGTTGGCTTTTGTTGGCATATTAGATGTTGACGTGGGTTTGCTTTCACTAGACTTTAGAGCAACAGAAAATTTAGCTCAGTTACTGATTCAAGTCTCTGGCAGGGCCGGACGCAGCGAGCACAGAGGCGAGGTTGCTATCCAGACGCGCTATCCAAACCACCCTATTTTTGAGTACGTGCGGCAAGCGAACTACACAAAGTATGCGAGTAGCTTAATCAAAGAGCGCCAACAAACCCAATTACCGCCGTTCTCACATCAGGCAATGATATGCGCCAATGCAAAAAACAAAACAAAAGCAGAAGCATTTTTAAATGAAGTCGCACAACTATTGCGTAGTATCGACTTACCAACTGTTGAAATTTGGGGGCCGGTACCCGGAGTCATTGAGAAAAAAGCAGACTATTATTATTTCAACCTCTACCTACAATCTGTCGAAAGACAGGCATTACACCAAATGCTAAACACTATGTATAAACACATTGACAGCATTAAGGCAAGCAGCTCAGTCCGCTGGTTTTTAGATATTGATCCGATTGAGTAATCACTTCTTACGTTAGTTAAACGTAAAAACTTTTTTATTGGCCACTGCAATCCATTAAATGATGTAAATCCTCTGCATGATTATGCGATGTGCTTCTTTACTTTTGCATTACTTTTTCCCAAACCACATTCTAGACAATAAGCCATCTTTGCGAATAAATTGGTGATAAAGTGTACCCAATAGATGAAGGATTATCAAAAGAAACAAGACTTTTGCCACCAAGCCATGTGCCTTTCTAGGAAGTAAATCTTTAAAGGTATCCGGCAGTGCCGCACCACTTTCAAAAAATACTATGTCCGGTAAACCTGACAATACAGAAATACCAATACCACTTGCCACCATTAAGAAAACCAAAACATAAAATAAATAATGCGTATATTTTCCGGTTTTATTTATCAGGGCATTTCCGGTATCAATTTCCTCGGGTTTTTCCGTTTTGATTCTTACAAACAACCTTACAAGCATAAGAACTAAAACCGAAACGCCGATTACCATATGCACCTTGAGCGCGCTGATTTTTTCAGGATCGTCATTCGGCATCCCTTCTAAAATATTTTCGCCATACAATAATGAAAATATAATTAATATTGCCAACAACCAATGGAGGCTAACCAGTAATGGGTGATATCGTTTCATTGTTTTTCCTCATAATTATAATGACGCATTGTTTTGCGTTAGTCAAGCTAATGGCTCGGCCATGTGTATTTGCACGACCAATTATAATTACATTTTGACCCCAATTGACAGCTCAATGAGTAATATTAGTAAAACCTAATATATTTGTAATTTATATCACAATACATTAGTTAAACCTAATATAATAGTCACTTATGGATACTACTAGATTGAATGTCAATGAAATGCGAAAGAACGCTGAGAGTTCGGCTGCATTTCTAAAGCTGCTTGCAAATCCCACGAGACTTCTGGTTCTTTGCAACCTCATTGAGGGAGAGCGTTGTGTTGGTGATTTAGAAAAAGATCTAGATATATCTCAATCGGCGCTATCGCAGCACCTCTCTAAAATGCGTGATGAGGGTATTGTTAAGGCAAACAGACAAGGCCAACATATCTTCTACTCAATCTCTGATTCAAACGCTATAGAAGTGCTTAACGTCTTATACGACCTTTTTTGTAAGAAATAACCCCGTAGAATTTCATCATTCACGGCTTTTTATTAATTAATACATTAGATTTATCTAATATAAATAGGAAAGAAAAATGGCAAAAATACACAAAGTCAACGCACAAACTTTATCTGAATGGCTAAATTCTGATGAGGCCGTACTGATTGACGTTCGGGAAACGGGCGAATTCCAATCAGAATACATTGAAAAATCGCGCAATTTACCACTTTCGAATGTGACACTAGATACGGCACATTTAGCTGAACATAAAGATAGAAAGGTAGTAATACATTGCTTATCAGGGGGTCGTTCAGCAATGGCTTGTCAAAAACTAGTTTGTGATGGAGCAAGCATTGATGTCTGGGATTTAGAGGGTGGCATCAGCGCATGGAAACATGCTGGTCTCGAAGTCATTACATCAAAAAAAAAGACTCTACCCTTAGATAGGCAGCTGCAGCTAACCATCGGCACGATGGTGCTTGTAGGTACTGGTTTAGGTTATTTTATATCACCTCACTGGCTAGCTTTGCCCGCACTGGCTGGATTTGGTCTGGCAAATGCAGGGCTGACCGGCAAATGCCTACTAGCGAACGTCATGGCAAAAATGCCTTGGAACCAAGCATAAATAATGGAAATACTCGGCTACATTTTAGCAATTGGAATGGGCGCGGTGCTTGGCTTGATAGGAGCAGGTGGATCAATATTGACCGTCCCAATTCTAGTGTATTTGCTGGGTGTGGATACTGTTACCGCAACAGGATACTCTCTACTCATTGTCGGCCTCACATCTCTTATTGGTGTCTACCACTACTACAAAAAGAAAAAAATAGATGTCAGAACGGCGGTCATTTTTGCTATACCATCCCTTCTCGCGGTTTATTTTACTAGAAGGCACTTGGTACCGGCAATGCCAGATCACTTCTTTGACATTGGTAATTTAGTCATTACAAAAGAGTTATTCATCATGCTGTTGTTTGCAGTTTTAATGTTGCTTGCTGCCGTATTAATGATTCGACCCAGCAATAACATGAAACCCGATAAAACTTTGAAAAAACGTAAGTACACAATGATTACCGTAGAAGGTTTAGCAGTGGGCTCTCTAACTGGCTTGGTAGGTGCTGGCGGTGGTTTTATGATTATCCCTGCGCTCGTACTACTTGCTGGTCTGGAGATGGAGATTGCCGTTGGTACATCACTATTAATCATCTCTGCTAAATCTTTACTGGGATTTGTCGGCGATCTTCAAGCTGGCATTCAACTGGATTATTGGATGTTAAGTGTGTTCATCCTATGCACAGGAATTGGCGTTACAATAGGCACATTAACATCCAAGACCATTTCGGGTGGCAGCCTGAAAAAACTTTTTGGATGGTTTACTCTCACCATTGCAACAATCATTATTTACACAGAACTATAAACGAGGAAAATCTTATGAACATCAAGCATTTTTTTGACAATGAAACGTCGACTTTCACCTACGTTGTTAGCGATGAAACGACGCTCAAATGCGCTATCATTGATCCTGTATTAAACTACAACATGTCTGCTGGCAATATTTCATGCCATTCAGCTGATAAGGTAATTGCCTTTATTCATGAAAATAACTTTGAAGTTATTTGGATCCTAGAAACCCATGCCCATGCAGATCATTTAACAGCCAGCCACTATTTAAAGGAAAAGCTGGGCGGACAAATTGCGATGGGTGAACGTATTGACGAAGTTATTAAGTTTTGGCGGCCCGTATTTAATGCAGTCAATTACCCAGAATTGGATACATTTAAATTCGATCGACTACTGAAGGATAACGAAGTGATTAATATTGGCTCGCTTGAAGTTAAGGTGATGAACACGCCAGGACACACGCCAGCATGTGTGAGCTATCTAGTCGAAAGCAATGCGTTTGTTGGCGATACTATTTTTATGCCAGATGTTGGCACCGCTCGTACAGATTTTCCGGGAGGCAGTGCCGAAGAGCTCTACGATTCAATTCAAAAACTATTCAACCTACCTAGAAACACCAAGATATTCACTGCTCATGATTACCCTCCAGAAGGAAGAGATGAATGTTGCATTAGTTATATTTCAGATCAACGAAACGACAATATCATGATCAATGATGCATTTAAAAGAGAAGACTTTATTGTAGCTCGCAAGGCTAAGGATAAGCTAAGCGATACCCCAAAATTACTTTTGCCGTCCATTCAAGTGAATATCCAAGCAGGCAATCTACCGATAGCCGAAGAAAACAATATTCGTTATATCAAAATCCCGGTTAATCAACTATAAAAGGAGAGTCAAATGTCTCAGTTTGGAGAAAAAGTAGAAGGTTATGATGTTTTAGTTTTTAACGAAAGAGAGGTTCGAAACTTTTCACCAAGAACGAAATTGCAAACACGCCAAGTGCCATGTCCAGAATTCGCATAATCCACAAGTAAATACGGGTATTTCAAGAACGGTTTACAAATACTCTTAACTTATTACCCTTCACGACACAGCCTGCTTAAATTTAGAAAGTTTTCAATATGGGGCGTTTGTAAGGCTAGAATCTATCAAATAGAGTGGTTTAATGGCTATAAAAGGCTATTTTGAGGAATTATTGGCTGCTTTTAGTGCTCTAATAATATTGCGGACGAAAATTTCGAATTTATTAAGAATGACGAAAAATACTCGAAAATAAATTGAAAATGCCCTGATTGATTTAGGATAATCAACCAAAAACCAAATCTCCCAGCAACCTGCCCGGAACAAATGTGAAAAAACCAGCAACCAACAGTCCGCCCACATAAAGACTTATCATAAAAAATTTATGTAAATTAATATTGCCACTCTTAATGGCTAAGTAACCACCAATACAGCTGAATATTGTTACAAAACTTAAAATATGAATTAGACCAAAATGGTTAAATAATTTCCACGAGCCAACAACCGATGGAATAAACAAGGTAATAGCTGCTGTAAACAACATCAGCACCAAATATATTCTGCCCAGTAGTTTGTGTTGAGCGGTGCCTTTTTTTCGGATCATTTGATAAGTTCCGATTACAAAAGCTGGCAGAATAGTAGCTAAATGTATATAAATCAGGATGTGGGCGTATTCTGGGTAACTGGAGGCTTCCATGGCATTTAAAGATGGTTAGTTATGTTGTGCCCATGATATCAAAAAAAAAAAAACGATTGTCTAACTTAATTTGTTTTTCTCAAAAATTAATTTTCGATATTAACAATTGAACGCATTGCCTGAGTAATGGTTTTTAATTCGGTCTCAGTTATAACAAACGGTGGCATAGTGTATAGTAATTTTCCGTATGGTCGCAACCACACCCCCGCAGCAATAAGTTTATCTTGGACACTTTGCATGTCCAATGGTTCGTTAAACTCTAGCACGCCAATAGCGCCAAGAACACGCACATCGGCAATCGATGGCTCGTCTTTAAGGGGTAATAATTCCGATTTGAGTATGGCTTCAATGGTCTCAATTTTCGCTTGCCAATCATCGCTTAACAACAAATCAATACTTGCATTAGCAACAGTACAAGACAATGGATTACCCATAAAGGTAGGGCCGTGCATTAACACGCCAACCGTGCTCGATACTTTCTCAGTAGTGAGTGCGGCAGCCATCGTCATATAACCACCTGTCATCGCTTTGCCTAAGCAGAGAATATCGGGCGAAATATTGGCATGCTCGCAGGCGAATAATTTTCCAGTACGACCAAAGCCTGTGGCTATTTCATCAACAATCATCAATACATCGTATTGATCACAGAGTTTTCTTGCCGCCGATAAGTATTCACTCTCATAAAAATTCATACCACCCGCACCTTGCACGATAGGTTCAAGAATGAGCGCCGCTATTGTCTGGTGATTGTCTTTAAGTGTTGTTTCAAGATCTAAGAGTGCTTCTTTAGTATTGCCAATCGTTGGCTTGGTGACAAAAAAGTGCTGTGGCAACACGCCCTGGAATAAGTGATGCATGCCGTTTTCAGGATCACAGACACTCATAGCGCCAAAGGTATCTCCGTGGTAACCACCACGCGGTGTAACAAAATGCGTTTTAGCTTTTTGCCCCAAGTTGTACCAAAATTGCAACGCCATTTTTAAAGACACTTCCACCGATACAGAGCCCGAGTCGGCTAAAAAGACTTTATCAAGCCCCTCTGGGGTAATATCAATCAGTTTTTGAGTTAAGTCGATTGCAGGCTGATGGGTCAGACCACCAAACATCACGTGTGAAACAAGGTCGATTTGATCCTTCATTGCCTGGTTAAGAACTGGGTGTTTGTAGCCATGAATGACAGACCACCACGAACTCATACCATCGATGACTCGACGCCCACCTTCAAGATTTAGATAAACAAATTCTGCCGACTCGACCAAATGTGTCGGCACAACACTGGGTATTTTGGCATATGGATGCCAAACATTGTTTTGGTCAGAGGCAGTCACGAAGTTCACACATAGAGTCTATCACTAAATCAGGGTTTTCATTAGCAATATCATTGCCGTGATTGTAGCCATAAGACATACAGATAATATCAAAACCAGCGGCTCTTGACGCCTTAACATCACTCACAGAATCACCCAACATAAGGCAGTCTTTCGGGCTAATCCCAAAATGCTCAGCACTGTGTAATAACGGCAATGGATCTGGTTTTTTCTTTGCAAGAGTGTCGCCAGAAATGATAATGGAAAAATCATCAAAAATACCAAGCGCTTTCAGTAGAGGCAGGGTAAATTGCTCGGCTTTATTGGTCACACAACCCAGAAGATAGCCTTGAGACTTCATGTAATCTAAACCCTCTCGAACGCCGTCATAAAGGCAAGATCTTTTGGCTGTGTTGTCGGCATATAATTTAAGGAAGATGGGATACCCCTTCTCGTAATCATCCGAATTTGGCGTTGCCTCCAACTTACCTGTCAACGCACGTTCCACTAATTTTGGCACGCCGTTGCCCACCCATTCACGCACTTTGGCTTCGCCACACGGCTCTTTGTCAAGCGCCTTCATCATTTCATCAACACAATAGGTCAAATCGGGCACGCTGTCAACGAGAGTGCCGTCAACATCTATCATAATTAATTTTGGCTTAAATGTCATGCGGATTTTGGTAGAATTAACTTATCAAGTTTCAACTGAGATATTTTATATGCAAAACAAATCAGTCATCGGTTTTATTGGTGCGGGCAATATGGCTTACGCGCTTATTAAAGGCCTAATCAATAATGGATATGGTGCACAAAATATCAAAGTCAGTGATTTAGATGAATCGCTTCTGAGCAAGAGAAACGCCGAACTTGGCATTGATACTTTTACAAATAACGTTGATCTTGCAGCTGGTTGTGATGTTATTGTTCTTGCGGTCAAACCGCAAGTGATGAGCACTGTGTGTAAAGGCTTGCAAGGATCGATTAATTCTAACCACTTGTTTGTTTCAATCGCTGCGGGCATTAGAGCGAGTGACATTTGCCGTTGGCTCGGGGGCGACCTTGCATTGGTTCGTACGATGCCAAATACGCCAGCCTTGGTGCAACAAGGTGCAACAGGCTTGTTTGCCAATAACCTTGTATCAGAAGAGCACAAAACAATTGTTACTTCTATACTTTCAGCAATTGGTGATTGTTTTTGGGTAAGCGAAGAAAAACTCATTGATGCTATCACTGCTATCTCTGGCAGTGGCCCTGCCTATTTCTTTTTAATGATGCAATCAATGACACAAGCCGGCATGGCACTTGGCTTAGACGAAGAGACTGCCAGCGCATTGAGCGTTAAAACTGCACTTGGTGCCAGCGTTATGGCCTCCAATAGTGATGAAGGACCAAAACAACTTCGCGCCAATGTCACCTCACCGAACGGCACTACGCAAGCGGCTATTGAATCGTTTCAAGATCAAAATTTTGAAGGCATTGTTGCCAATGCAACGAGAGCTGCCTATGACCGAGCTCATGAATTGAGTATTCAATTGGGTGATGTTGACTAACACACTTAGGCTGAATCTTCAGCCCTCAAAATATTACTTAATTATTTCAGCACTAATTTATGGACTTTGCGCTGTGCTGGTGTTATGGCGACTGGAGAGTGTCTGGCTGAATATCGTACTCACCGCTGTAATTACCATTTCGGCAATAACTTTTTTCCCAAAATATGTTTTACTTGCAAAAGAAAGTTCGATCATTTCAATAACAATTGGAAGTGGCAATATAAACTTTGGAACAAAAGACGGCGGCACTAAACAGCAGCATAAATACTGTGTGACTTATCAATCACGTCACTTGGTAATCATTCGATTTGATAAAATTCGCGTGCCAATTTTTATGGACAGTGTCGAAGAAAAGTCTCTGTCGTCACTGAATCGCTTTTTAAACATTAACTAGCGACTCACTTGCTATGCTTGCAAAAATTACGGCAAATTGAGCTGCCATTCATATCTCCTTTTCTTGATTTACTAAAACTCGTTCAACTGCCCCAGAGCAACTGCATATTAGCAATGGCTGCAAGAGAAGCTGTTTCCGTTCTGAGAATACGACGACCTAACAACAGCGGTTGAAAGCCAGATGCAACAGCCTCATCAATCTCAAAACTTGTAAGCCCGCCTTCTGGACCGATGAGAATTGTCGCCTTTGAAGGAGCCTCCATTGTAAGCAAACCTTTTTCGGCGCGGTGGTGTAGCACATAACCTTTACCTGTCGTCGCTGATAGCGCTTCTGTAAGTGATTGTGAAGGTGCAATTTCAACAATTACCGATCGTCCCGATTGCGCGCAAGCGTGATTGGCAATTTTCTGCCAATGCTCTGTACGCTTAATAAGTTTGGCGCCACTTAAACGCACCACACAGCGCTCTACTTGCACGGGAATAATGCGATTAACGCCAAGCTCAATCGCTTTTTGAATAAGGAAATCCATTTTTTCACCCTTGGCAATGCCTTGTGCCAGTGTTAGATCCAGCGAAGATTCTCTTTGATTTTTTTCACATGAAAGCACTTCAACAGTGCAGATTTTTTTAGCACTAGCAACTCTCGCTTGGTAGTCAAAACCGTCGCCATTAAAAAGGATGATGCTCTGCCCTTCAGGGAAACGCAGCACTTTAAGTAAGTGATGAGCCGCAGGCTCATCTAAATCAATTTTTGTGCCTACTTTAAGAGTGGTATTTTGATAAAGTCTTACGCTTTTCATGGTATCGTTTTGGAATCCGCCAATACTAACGTTGGCAAGGTTAAAAATACAATAAAAATGATACATCAAAAAAGACGACAAGAGTTATTAAGCCGATTAGAACACAATGCGCTTGTTATCGTATGTACCAATGCAGAGCTTCAGCGCAATGCAGATGTTACTTTTCCTTTTCGCCCAGACTCTAGCTTTTGGTACCTAACCGGCTTTACAGAGCCCGATGCAATTGCTGTTTTTTCGAAAAATAATTATTCAATCTTCGTTAGACCAAAGGATAAAACCAAAGAAATTTGGAATGGAAAAAGACTGGGTGCTGAGGCTGCACCTGAAATTCTTCTTGCTAATAATGCTTATTCAATCGAACAGTTTTCT
>Ga0302118_10002001_pt1 | contig 10160 bp, 5 predicted proteins | sample AG5_331_MG_FD_203126 | JGI IMG/M metagenome (GOLD analysis project Ga0302118, IMG submission 203126) | Marine microbial communities from Western Arctic Ocean, Canada - AG5_33.1 | ecosystem: Environmental > Aquatic > Marine > Oceanic | place: Canada: Western Arctic Ocean | collected 2017-10-01 | reverse complement strand
ACAAGCCCGGCAACGTCGTTGTCCGCGTCGTCGCGAAGTCGCAGTTTCCATTGGACAAGGTGGAGATCATTCAAAACGGCAAGGTCGTCGGCCAAGGCCCGGCGGTTGGCGGCGCGACCGAAATCGCCTTCGATGCACGCGTGGAATTCAAGGCAAGCGGTTGGGTGGCCTTGCGCGTCTCGGGCCCGAACAACCCGAACGTCATTCGCAACAAACCCGTCGCGCACACGAACCCGGTCTACGTCGAGGTGAAAGGCAAGCCACAGAATGCCGGACCCGCCGCCGAATATTTCCTGAAATGGATTGACCGTCTGGAGGGCGATCTGAAAAAACGCAACCGCATGCACACCGGCGCGAAGCATATTCAGGCACAGTTGGATCAGGCGCGCTCCTGGTATCGAACCATTTCGGGCGACAGCAAGTGAATCCATGAAACAGAACAATCAAACGAGAAGAGCACGTTCGGGACTGACCGTGTGGCTGGCCGCAATGGGTGTTCTTCTGTGCGTCGGTTGCGGCGGCCCGGACAAGGCGCGCCTGACCGTGACCGAACTTTCGTACGAGGGAGGGTCGGAGACTGTCATCGAATATTCGGGCCCCGGCGGAAAGGCGGAACAGCAGGTGATAGATCATTTTAACGGATCGATTGGAGAGAGCAGCTATGAGGGAAATTTCGCTGAAATCCATGCGGCGCTTTCCGGCAAGGAGCCCTTCAGTCCGAAGAGCATCAACACCGTTCCCCAGATTCTCGACGCCGCTGAGGTGGGCAGGTGGTCCATCGTCGAGGAAACAAAAACCAAGGCGGACGGCACGAAGGGCATCGGTTCCTTCATCACCGTTCGCGAGATACACCTGATTCGGGAAGCGCCCGCTCCGGTCGAATGAATTCCTGACTTTTTAATCAAAATGAAATTTCTTGTTTACAGCCATTTGTGCGGGCTCGCAGTTCTGAGCACAACGATCGCATCCGCCGCTCCGCTCACGCTGCATCCGAAAACCTCGCCGTTGCCCACAGAAAGGCAGGGCCCGTTTATCCATTTATCGGACAGCCGGTTCATGACCGCTGAGGGCGTCAGTATGGCGACCAGCGCGGACGGGGGTAAAACCTGGAAGGAGAAGGCCATCATTGCGCCTGGCGTCTCGTTCGATATCTCTCGCGAGCGAACGCTGCTGAAGACGAAGGAGGGAACGATCCTGCTCGCCTGCATGAACCTCAAGGAGCGGGTCTGGAACTGGGACGCGAAGATTAATGAAGCCGGACCGGGCACGCGCCTGCCGACCTACTTGCTGCGCGGGCCCGACGAAGGCGCGCGATGGGAAGAGCCGAAGCTGATGCACGAGGAGTGGACCGGCGCGGTGCGGGACATGATTCAAATGAAGAACGGACGCATCGTTTTCGTGTCGCAGTATCTCGCGCCAAATCCCAGCCGGCACGTGACCGTCACTTATTCCTCGGATGACGATGGTCGGACCTGGAAGCGCAGCAATGTCATCGACCTCGGCGGCCACGGTCACCACGACGGCGCGATCGAAGGCACGCTTGAGCAGCTCAAGGACGGTCGGGTGCGCATGCTTCTGCGCACGACCTACGGCGCGTTCTGGGACGCCATTTCCGAGAACGGGATTTATTGGACGACGATCCGCAAATCGAACATACCGGCGGCCACCGCGCCGGCGATCCTTCAGCGCGTGGGCAGCGGCCGGCTCGTGTTGGTCTGGAATCGCCCCTATCCCGAGGGCAAGACCGAATACAAATTGCAGGGCGGCAAAGGCGCCTGGGCTGAGCGTCCCGCGTCGAATCATCGGGGCGAACTGTCGATCGCTTTTTCGGAGGATGATGGCAAGGGCTGGAGCAAGCCGGTGGTCATCGCGCGGCAACCGGGCGCCTCGCTGGCGTATCCCTATGTGTTTGAAGCGGAGCCCGGCAATCTCTGGATCACCACGATGCAGGGCGGGATTCGGCTGCAATTGAAAGAGGCGGATTTCGTCCTTCGTTAGCCTGCTCGGCAATAGCGCGTTCGAAGTCCGAAGGAAGTGTAAACCTGGTGGGGCGAGAGTCCCCGCGAGCCCAAATCAGAATCCCGCAGGGATGACAGCGGCTCCCGCTCTTTCAGAGCTGTAAAATGGGCTCGCGAGGACTCTCGCCCCACCGGGTTTTTGGATTCGATTCCGTTATTCAAACTCTCTATACATGCCGGCATGGACGCGCACTACCTTGCCTGTGACCTGGGCGCTGAAAGCGGCCGGCTGATGCTCGCGACCTTGGCTGATGGTCGGCTCACGTTGGAGGAAGTTCACCGTTTTCCAAACGCCGTTATCCAGACCGACGAAGGCTCGCTGCACTGGGATATTCCCGCGTTGTTTGCCGAGGTGAAGGTTGGTCTGAAAAAGGCGGCCGCATTGGGTGTCGAGATTTCCGGTTTCAGCGTCGATTCCTGGGGCGTTGACTACACTTTGTTCGACGCAGAGGGCAAGCTCATGTCGCCGACATTTTGTTATCGCGATCCGCGCACCGAGCGAGGCGTGAAGAACGCCTACGAGAAAACCGATTGGGAAACGATCTTCGCCGAGACCGGGATTCAATACATGCCGCTGAACACCTTGTTTCAGTTGATGGCCGAATCGCCGGAGCGTCTGTCACAGGCTGCCCTGCTGCTGGGCGTCGGCGATGGATTTCATTTCATGCTGTCGGGCCGGCGCGTCATCGAGGAATCGATGGCCAGCACCTTTCAACTCTACAATCCGACGACGCGCGACTGGTCGGACAAGCTGATCGAAACGCTCGGTCTGCCTCGGGCGATCTTTCCTGCCATCGTGCCATCCGGTGAGAAGCTCGGGCCGATGTTGCCGGAGATTGTTGAGGAAACCGGACTTGGCGGCGTGGAAGTCGTGGCGACCTGTTCGCATGACACGGGCACGGCCGTCGCGGCCGTTCCAGCGACAGAAGAAGGAAGCTGGGCCTACATCAGCTCGGGAACCTGGTCGCTGATGGGCGTTGAAACCGAGGAGCCGATTCTGACGGACGCATGCCGTGAAATGAATTTCACCAACGAGATCGGCTACGGCGGGACCGTGCGCTTGCTGAAGAACATCATCGGCCTGTGGTTGGTGCAGGAATGCCGCCGCGAATGGGAGCGTCGGGGCGAAATCTACGATTATGCGGAACTCACGCGGTTGGCCGAGGAAGCGGAGCCATTGGCGTCATTGATCGATCCCTCCGATCCGCGATTCGTGGCTCCCGGCGACATGCCCGGCCGGATTGCGAAATTCTGCCAGGAGACCGACCAGGCCGCGCCGGAAGGGCCGGGCGCGACGATCCGCTGCGCGCTCGAGAGTCTGGCGCTGCTTTACGGCAAAACCCTGCGGCAGGTGGAGGAAGTGACGGAAGTATCCGTCGATCGTCTGCACATCGTGGGTGGCGGGTCGAAGAATCAACTGCTGAATCAACTCACCGCCAATGCGGTGGGGATTCCCGTGATCGCGGGGCCCGGCGAAGCCACCGCCGCCGGCAACGCGCTCATTCAGGCAATCACGCTCGGGCAATTGGATGCGTTGGCCGACGCGCGCAGGGTTGTGCGCAATTCCTTCGAGCTGAAGACATTTGAGGCGCGTGACACCGGGGCGTGGAGCGCGGCAGGAAAACGGTTCGAGGCGATACTGAAATAAAATAGTGAGAGGGATCACCAAATAGCATTCTCGCGATGAGTCTCGAGTAATTGACCGGCTCGGTGGGTCGCGCATGGGAGTCAACCCAAGGCCAACTTGCTCTGGGATTGAGGCTTGCCCTGCCAATCCCGGCGCGAAAAGCGGCAGAGGACAGCCGCGCTCCACGACCCTGCCGCGTTATCAATTGCTCGTCCGTGAGCCGACAGGTCTTGGACTGCGGCTGTCCTCTGCCGCTTTTGTCTGCAATCCCGCCATGACACACGCCGCTAATGGGAACAAATCGGTGAAATTACCCAAACCGAGTCTCTCGACTCTCAGCTCAATCTTTACTCTCAACTCCTCCGCCTACTTCGACATCAGATAAGCCACCAGGTGATTGATCTGCTCCGGTTTGAGAACGTCGCCGAAGTTTCCCGGCATGAGCGAGAGCGCGGATTTCTGGCGGGACACGATGTCGGACTTGCGAATTTGAATCTCCTTGCCGGTGGTGTCGACGACGATGAGCAACTGTCCTTCTTCGCGCAGCGGCAATCCGGTGATCACGGTGTCGTCTTTCAAGTCGATGTTTTCCGCGTGGAACGCGGGATCGAGATTGCGATTGGGATCAAGGAGGTCTTCGAGAATTCGATGCGAACCGCGGCCGCCGATGCCGTCGAGTTGCGGGCCGACCTTTCCGCCCTCGCCGCCCAGGGAATGGCAGGCGGCGCAGTTTTGTTTGAAAAGATTTTCCCCGCTCGGTAACCAGGCCTTGCCGGGCGCGTAGGCTTTGGATGCGGCGGCGATCAGCGCTTCCAGTTTCTTGTCGAGCGGCTGAAGTCCGGCCGAGAGTTTCGTGATGCGTTGTTCGCTGGCCTTGTCGACGGCCTTGAGCCTGGCCGCGAGCGCGCGGTCGAGCAGCAGTTGCGGCGAGGCCTTTCCGCCGCCGATCAAATCGAGCAACTGCCTCGCTCCCGCCTGGCTGCCGGCGAGTGTCCCGGCGAGTCGAAGTTGGACCGGGCCGGGCGCGAGGGTCAGGGCGTCGGCCAGAATCCGCGCGGTCTTGTCCGCGTCGCGATCGGTCATGGCGGCGCCGATGCGCGAGCGCAGCGCGGGCGAGATGGCGTTGTCGCCGATCAGCGCGGCCAGCGCCTTGAGGGTCGGATCCGGCTTGAGCGCGAGCAGGGCGTTCGCGGCCTCGGCGCGCACTTCGGGGGCGATGCCATCGTCAGCCAGCAATTTCGAAACGGTGGGTTGCAAATCCTCCAGCCGCAGGAGGCCGGTGAGGTTGGCGGCGATCTTCAGTCTGGAAACGACCGTTTTCGGAGCGAGCTTTGGCATGCGGACAATCGGCGGGTCGAAGCGTCCGGCGGCGATCCATGCAAAGGAGCTGGCGTTGTCGGCGTCGGTGATTTCCAGAAAGACTTGCGCGTTGGTCGCGGCGGTCTTGCTGAGATCCCAGGTGACTTTTCGCGCGGTGTCGTGGCGGGGCGCATAAGCCTCGGCGAGAACGGCGCGAGTTTTGGCGTCGCGCAGGCGGACGGCGTTCTTCTTTTTCGCCGGCTTGTCGGGAAAACCGTCGTGGCCGGCCAGGAAGAAGCTGAGCTTCGCTGGCGCGGAAAACGTTTTCGAACGGAGTATGCCGGTCAGGCGTTCGCCGCGTGGAGGCAGGCTGCACAGGAAAATGGAATTGGTGTCCCCATCGTTCGATTTGCGCCTTTGCGTGAACCAGGGAATGTCGGCGGACTTGAGGCCTTCGATGGGGAAGGGCTGCCAGGTCCTGGAATCGTCGTCGATGGAGGCGAACAGCTCGCGACTCAATTCGCCGCCCCATTGTTTTCCGGCGGGGCTGATGTCCGATCCCCGCTGAGTTGCGCCGCCGAGAATCGAGCGATACAGATCGAGTCGGAGATCGATGTTCCCGGGGAAACGGTTGCGCGCAAATTGAATCAGTTCCTCGTCGCGGTCGTGCGGAGCGTGTCGGGCGGCGTGTTGGATCTGTTTGATCAGGGCGCCGCCCGTTTCTTCATGGCGTTGCACATGGTCGAGCAGGAATTCTCCGGCGTCGGCGTTGGGGATGCCGATCATGATGTCCGCCGCGGCGCGGGCGTCGGATTCGGTGAGATTTCGTTTGCGAAGCGTCGCGAGATTGTCGCCGCGCGCGAGCAGGTCTCTCAGGGCGAGGCGTGAGGAATAGCGAGTGTGGACGTCGTCGTCGGCCAGATCCTCACGGGCTTGAATGAGACGATGAAATTCGGCGAGGTCGCCGCGCTGGCCAGCGGCGTCGGCGGCCGCCTTGACGACGTGTGGATCAGAATCCGCGAGGAGGCCCATCGCAAGGCTGTGTTCGCGGGAGCTCCAATAGGGCGTCTCGGAAAGGACGCGGGCCAGGTGGTTGCGGACCAGTGGGCTGTCGTGGGATGCCGCTCGGTTCATGGCCGTGGAATCAAGTCCGTCGCGACGATGGAGAATCCAAAGGGCGTGCGCGCTGGCATGTTCGGAGGCGTCGGCGCTGAGGACGATTTCACGCGCTTTGCTGGCAGCCGCTTCGTCGCCGCTGTCCGCGAGGTGGTGCGTCGCCAGCATGCGGCGGGAAAGATTCGCGTGGTTCAGGTCCCGGAACCAGCCGCCCGTGTCGTCAAGCGCGGGCAGTGTGCGCTCTTCTGTGAGGTGGGGGTTCCCGAGATAAGTGAGGCTCCAGATGCGTCCGCTTTCTCGGTCTCGGCCGGGGTGATCCAGCGGCACTTCGTAGTGGCCGATGATCTTGTTGTAGAAGTCGGCGATGTAGAGTTTCTCATCGGGCCCCATTTGCAGGTTCACCGGGCGGAACCAGGGGTCGGTGGTTTTGACGAGGTCGGGCAGTTCTGTCCCTTTCGGGCTGGCGCCATGGAAGTCGATGCGGTCGCGATTGACGCGGCTGGTCATGACGTTGCCGATGAGGACGTTATTTTGAAATTCCTTTGGCCAGGAATCATTGTCGACGTAGACGATGCCGGAAATAGCGGTGGAGTCGTGGGTGTGTTGGATCACCAACGGCGTAAAGCCGAGTCCGTCGTGCGCGCGACCAAAGCCGGGATACTGGCCGTTGCGAATCAGCTGGTAGACGGGCGAGCTGTGACAGTCGGCGGTGTAGAGATTGCCCCAGGGATCGATGCACATGCCGAAGGGATTCACCTGGCCGTGCGTGAAATGCTCCACCCGCGAGCCGTCGAGCTGGATGCGGTAGGTGTTGCCGGAATTGAGCTCCACTTCATTCCCGTCGGCGCCCTTGAACTTGGATTGATTGCGAAAGCCGTGAGTGATGTAGAGCCAGCCGTCAAAGCCGCGAGTGAAGGAGGAATTCATTCCGTGCGTGTCGCGGGTGTGATCGAGCGGGCCGTAGAGTTTGACGCGCTCGTCGCATTTGCCGTCGCCGTCGTTGTCCTTGAAATGCCAGAGGTAGGGGATGCTCCAGGCGATGCATCCGCCCTGGTAGGGGTAGATGCCGATGGGAATGTTCAAGCCGTCGACGAAGGTGGTGATCTTATCGGCGCGGCCGTCGCCGGTGGTGTCCTCCAGAACCTTGATGGAGTCGCGGCCCGGCTTGTCGAGCGGCGCGGCCGTCGGGTATTCCTTCGTGACGGTGGCCCAGACCCGGCCGCGCTCGTCGAAGGCGAGGTTCATCGGTTTGGCGATGTCGTTCTCGGCGGCGAAGAGCTGAATCTTGAAACCCGCAGGGACGGTGAAGGTCTTCTCCTGCGCGGCGGGGCTGAGCTTGTCCGTGGGGCGAACGCCCGCTTTGAAAGGGTCATCAGCGGCGGATGCGCTGAGCGTCAGGAAAGCCGCCAGGGAGAGGTGAATCGTCGTTCGAAAGAGGGTTTGAGAGTTCATAAAGCGATGAGGATATTAGCCAATTCTCCTTCGGCTCCAAGTATGAAACGAGGGCCATGCTGTCGGCCGCGCTGTGGTTTCCAGAGGAATGGGACACCGAGGACGGCGTTCGTCTCGATGGGTGAGAGGGACGCCGTCCTCGGTGTCCCATTTTACATAATCAGGCCGAACAGGCATAAATCCAGCGTTGCGCGGAGGGTGTTGGCCGCCTACAAAACGAGTGCTCGCCGCGCGGCGAGCCTGACATTCCATGAACTGAAATGGGACGAGGCGGAACTCATCCCTGGCGCGACAAAATGAAACAACTCGGCTCTAACATATCTTCACGGCTCGCAGCGGGCTTTTTAACAATCGCGCTTGCGTTCGCGGCGGCGCCTTTCGCGCACGGCGCGGACCTGACCGCATCCGGGACGGTTTACGCGGACATCAACAAGAACGGAGCCCGCGATGACGGCGAGCCGGGTTTGCCGAATATTCGCGTTTCCAATCAGGAGGAGATTGTCTTCACCGACGAGGCCGGCCGATGGGAATTGCCGGCGTCCGACGACACGATTTTTTTTGTCATCAAGCCGAGCGGTTGGACTTCGCCGTTGAACGAGAACAAGCTCCCCCAGTTTTTCTACATTCACAAACCGGCCGGTTCGCCGAAGTCGAAGTATCCCGGAGTCAAGCCGACGGGCCCGCTGCCGGAGTCGATTAATTTTCCGCTGCAACGTCAGCGGGAGCCGGACAAGTTTCAGGCGATCTTCTTTGGCGATCCGCAGCCGACGTCGCAGAAGCAGATCGACTACATCGCGCATGACGTGGTGGAGGAGTTGATCGGCTCGAACGCGAAGTTCGGCGTGACGCTGGGCGACATCATGTTCGACAACCTCTCGCTGTTTGAGAGCTACAATCGCACCGTGGCGCTGGTCGGTGTGCCCTGGTTTGGCGTGGTGGGCAATCACGACATCAACACCGACGCGCCGACTGACGAGTTGTCGGACGAGACATTTGAGAGCCATTACGGACCAGCCTATTATTCGTTCGATTACGGGCAGGTGCATTTCATCACGCTGGACAATGTTGAGTGGCTGGGCGCGAAGCCGGCGGGGAAGGGGACCTATCGCGGTGGGCTCGGTCCGAAGCAGATCGCCTTTGTGAAGAACGATTTGAAACTCGTGCCGGAAGAGAAATTGGTCGTGCTGATGATGCACATCCCCCTGGACGGAGTCGTCGATCGCGGGGAGCTTTTTCGGCTGATTGAGAAACGCCCCTATACCTTGTCGATTTCGGGGCACACACACACACAGGAGCATCGTTTCCTGGGCAAGGAAAACGGTTGGCGGGGTGATAGCCCGCACCATCACATTGTCAACGTCACGGTGTCCGGGACCTGGTGGAAGGGCGAGTTGGATGAGCGGGGCATCCCGCACGCGACGATGCGCGACGGCGCGCCCAACGGCCATTCGATCATTACCTTCGACGGCAAACGCACGATGTTTGATTTCAAGGCGGCGGGTCGTCCGGCGGATTATCAGATGAATGTCTTTGCGCCCGAGGTTGTGGCCGTGGCCGATTCGGGCAAGACGGATGTGTATGTGAATGTATTTGCCGGCTCAGAACGATCCGTCGTCGAGTTGCGCATCGGCTGGGATGGCGAGTGGAAACAAATTAAGCAGGTTCACGAAAAGGATCCGTACTATGCGGCGGTCCGCGAACGGGAGATGGCCAGAAAGCCGGCGCCGCCCGCGTTGAACGCGCCGATCAATTCGTCGCACCTTTGGAAGGGCAAGCTGCCAGCCGGGCTGACGGCGGGGACGCACACAATTTTTGTTCGCACGCGCGATATGAATGGCCGTTATTTCCATGCGCGGCGGGTGATCCGCGTGAAGTAGTAAGGACGGCGGCGCCTGCGCGCCGGGCGTTTGGCCGTTGCCATTTGCCGGGGCATGATGCTTTGATGCTGTTATGAGAATCGGCATCATCGCCTTGTCCTTCGCGGCGTCGTTTTGCGCGGCGAGCCTTCACGCCGCGCCCTCCGTTGAACTCGAACTCACCGCGGGCGATCATGATCGCGATCAGACGCCGATCACGTTTCTGCTACCGAAGAAGCTGGCGGAGTTTCAGCATTTCAAACTGGTTCGCGCGCCCGACAAGCAGGAGATAGCCGTTCAGCGTTATCCGGGAAAAACGGCAAAGATTGGTTGGGTGTTGGCGCGCCCGCTCGACAAAGGTGAGACGCGCCAGTATCGGCTGACGGCGCAGGAGCAGGCGCCTTTGTCGGCGGGAGCGTCGGGTGTTTCGGTTGAAGACGATGGCAGATCTCTGTTGGTCAATGTCGGCGAGCGGCCGGCCTTGCGCTACAACTACGAGGTCAATGAAGGCCCGAAAGGGATGGATCCGATTTATCGGCGCAGCGGCTACATTCATCCTTTGTTCACGCCGTCGGGGAGAGAGTTGACCGGCGACTTCCCCGCCGATCATCCGCATCAGCACGCGGTGTTCTTCGCCTGGACGAACACGTCGCTGGACGGCAGGCCGCTCAATTTCTGGGATCAGAAGGGCCGGACCGGGCGCATCGAACACGTCAAGTTGGAGGGCGAGCGGGAGCGCGGACCGGTGTTCGCGCAATTCGGCGCGCGCCTGCGTCATCTCGACATCACCAC
>Ga0302118_10001997_pt1 | contig 10170 bp, 7 predicted proteins | sample AG5_331_MG_FD_203126 | JGI IMG/M metagenome (GOLD analysis project Ga0302118, IMG submission 203126) | Marine microbial communities from Western Arctic Ocean, Canada - AG5_33.1 | ecosystem: Environmental > Aquatic > Marine > Oceanic | place: Canada: Western Arctic Ocean | collected 2017-10-01 | reverse complement strand
CGATCTGATTGATCAGATGGAGCCTATTCCTCAGGCCAACACTGCTGAGTTGGTCCCGCTTGTCAGGGAGGCTTACTCAATATTGTTGAAGGACTTGCCAGATGTTCCGATCAAGCAGTGGATGCAGGTAGTTCCGTTCAACGAAACACACTTTACGAACTGGCCCCACCATGTAGATAACCCAATGCAGGGTGCCTACTGGCCCCGGCATGGGTGGCTCATGATCAAAGACCTTAAACTAGTGGACTAAGTAGAGGTACACGGGCAGTCGGTCTCCTCGTTGCGGCGTAATAGCTGTAGGAGGAGACCGACTGAGTTCGGATAATCAGTGTGATCGACCCAATCGGGGTTCGCCTTGGAGAAGACATGGCAAGGGGATGCGTAGTGGCCTCCCTTCGCGCCCCGAGTAACAACGGTTTAGGCGGACGTTGGTCCGTTCTGGAGGAAAAACCACTATAAAAACCTACAATCCTGCAACATGTCTGCACTTCGCGGATAAATACGAGATGATCAGAGACCGCGTGCAGATCGAATCCCTGAAGTGGATTCACGACGTGGCGCGACAGCGCTGTCGATTACCAGTTCCGTGGTTGCGAGACCGGACAGGTATTGAATGACTCTCGACTACGTAATCAGACGAGTAGGTATTTTCCTCCTCGTGATATGGGTTGCTGCCAGTATCAATTTTTTCATTCCAAAGTTGGCGCCTGGACAAGATCCTATCGTTGGGGCGTTATTAGAGGCGACCCAGGACGGCGGAGTGGCCGGCGACGCGATGGTAGAAATCGCTAACGAGTACAAAGCTCGCTATGGATTGGATAAACCACTCTGGCAACAATACGTAATTTATCTAGGGGCTATGGCGCAGTTGGACTTCGGCGTCTCTTTTGTCAGTTTTTCCAGCGTAAATGAGATCATTCTGACCAGGCTGCCCTGGACCCTCGGGCTGCTTGGCACCTCAACACTTATAGGGTTCATCGCCGGCAGTATCCTCGGTGCGTTCATAGGGTGGCCCTATTCCCCCCGGTTCCTGCAGGGATTCATCGTGCCGTCGTTTCTATTTTCTGCCGTACCTCCTTATCTTATGGGATTGATATTGGTTTACCTGCTAGCCGTGACGTTTTCTGTGCTGCCGTACGGCGGAGGATACGAACCCGGCGTCATTCAGGGCTGGAATTTCGAATTCTTCATCAGTGTTTTGACACACGCTGCTCTGCCGGCGATGGCGCTGGTGGTAACTGACCTAGGAGTACGCGCGTTGGTAATGCGTGGGACCATCCTCAGCCTCTTCGGTGAAGATTACATCAAGCATGCCGAAAACAGAGGACTGAAGGGGTGGCGGATATTTGCATTGTACGGCATGCGAAATGCCCTCCTGCCGCAATTGACTTGGCTGGCTCTCTCGCTAGGCTTTGTGGCCGGAGGCGCTATCGTCGTCGAAGCCGTGTTCGCCTACCCGGGGCTCGGCTCAGCGCTGCTCCAGGCGATTCATGGCTTTGATTATCCAGTTGTATTCGGAATCGTTTTTCTAATAATTCTGTCTATCGCGGTGATGACATTGATTCTTGACCTCGTATACCCGCTCATTGACCCGCGTATTAAGTACGGTAAAAAATCATGAACTTGCCGATACTCATTAAACGTTCTGCGATGATACAAAAACGCGCTCTGGACGGTGTCCGGTACCTGACCGAACAGCGGATGCTGTTCATCGGACTGTGCGTACTATTGAGCCTCGCGCTTATCGGACCGATAGGGTCATTGTTCATCGACGTTACACTGCATAGACCGCTCTCGGGAGCTTTCAGCGCGCCGCCATCTTCGACTCTTCCGTTGGGCACGGATACACAGGGCAGAAATATATTTGCAGTGATAGTGGCGGGGGTACCCCTCACTCTTAAAGTGGCATTTCTGGCAGGCAGTTTGGGTCTAACCATAGGCGCTGTCCTTGGGTTCGTAGCTGGATACGTTGGTGGTGTTGTGGATACAGTCATACGGACGGCGTCTGATGTCCTAATCACAATTCCGACAATTCTGATCCTTGTGGTTGTCGCTGTGTCCATAAAGGGACTCATGAGTACAGATGCGATGGCGATTACAATCGCATTGATGGCCTGGATGGGGCCAGCGAGGGTGATACGGGCGCAGGTGCTTACGCTGAGGGAAAAAGCTTACGTGGATGTAAGCAAAGCGTCGGGGATGAATGATTTCGAAGTCATGTGGAAAGAGTTGCTACCGAACATGCTTCCTTTTCTGGCGGCCAGTTTTGTAAACGCTGTGATTATAGCGGTGTTGTCCGCTGTTGGCCTGCAGGCTTTAGGCCTTGGCCCGACCGATGCGCCAACTATGGGCATGACAATCCATTGGGCACTTGAGCATGGTGCTGTACTGGCGGGAATGTGGTGGTGGTGGATGCCTCCGCTGACCGTGATAATGATTCTTTTTATCGGACTTTATCTGGTCGCCACAGGACTGGATGAAATAGCCAATCCCAGGATCGGACACAGCTCATGACCGGAGATGTCCTACAGGTCAAAGGGCTGCAGGTTTACTACGGCACACGCGAGGGCCAGGTGAATGCGGTAAACGATGTGTCTTTTACTCTCGAAAAAGACGAACGTCTTGGGTTGGTAGGCGAATCAGGGTCGGGGAAAACTACGCTGGCGACGGCGTTGATGCGCCTCATTAAGGCTCCTGGTCAAATCAAGGGCGGGGAGGTTCTATTGGATGGAAAGGATCTCCTGAAGCTTTCAAATGAAAAAATGCGACAGGCACGCTCCACGGAAATCTCGATGATACCGCAGGGAGCGATGAACTCTCTTAATCCGGTCATGCGTATACGGGACCAGATGATCGACACCCTGCGAGATCACGGCGTAAAACGTACAAAGTCAGAGTTTAGAAAATGGGCTGCAGAGTTGTTAGAACGGGTAGGCCTGCCAAAAGAAGTAGCCGGTATGTATCCCCATGAACTAAGTGGAGGTATGAAGCAGCGAGTTGCAATAGCCACGGGCATATGTCTGAATCCCAAAGTTATCATTGCTGATGAGCCTACGAGTGCCTTGGACGTTGTTGTGCAGCGGGAGGTGATGACCACCCTGCGGCTAGTCCAGAAGGAGTTAGGGGCATCCGTGATTATGATAGGGCACGACATGGGCCTCATGGCCCAATTTACCGATCGAATCGGCGTAATGTACGCGGGCAAACTTGTAGAAGTGGCCAGCGTCAGGGATATCTTTAACAAACCACTTCACCCGTATACCCAGCTCCTGATAGCGAGTCTTCCATCACTTGAAGCTAAGGAGGTGTTCCGGGGTATCCCAGGACGTACTCCATCTCTCCTGAATCCTCCTCCAGGGTGTGGTTTTCATCCTCGATGTCCAAAGGCGATGGAACACTGTTCACGACTGGTACCTGCCCTGCAGAAGATGGCGACCGGGCAATCGGTGTCATGCCACCTTTATGATGAGACAACTGATTCCACCGATTCTCCGGGTACGAGTGGTAACGGGGAGTTGAAAATCGCCGCACCACAGCACTGAAAGATTGACTGAATGACTTTGAATATATTTGCACCGGCCGCTCGAAAGCGGATTGCCAGGGTAAACCAATGAGTGGGTTGCTAGAACTCCGTAACGTTACCAAGGTTTTTGGCGGCGGTATTTTCAGCAAAAATCGTACCACGGCCCTCGAAGACCTCTCTTTCACGCTGGATACAGATCAATCGTCCATCACCTCGATCGTCGGTGAGAGCGGCAGTGGTAAGACTACTGTGGCTCGTCTCCTGCTGGGGATGATCGCTCCGACCAAAGGTCATATCTTTTACAAGGGGAATGACGTGGCCGAAATGTCGCGAGTTGAACGCAAAGAGTTTCGGCGAGAAGTGCAACCGATCTTCCAGGATCCGTTCGAGGTATTTAACCCTTTTTATAAAGTGGATCACGTGCTGAAGGTGCCGATCTCTAAGTTCAAGCTGGCTGGCTCCGCAGGGGAAGAGCGAAGCATGATAAACGATGCCTTGGAGATGGTTGGCCTGAGGCCTGACGAAACACTTGGACGGTACCCGCACCAGTTGAGCGGTGGCCAGCGTCAACGGATTATGGTGGCCCGTTCTCTGCTTCTGAAGCCCAGGGTCATACTGGCCGACGAACCCGTCTCGATGGTGGACGCCTCTTTGCGGGCCACAATTCTCGAGAGCATCCATAAGCTTAACCGAGAACTAGGCATTTCCATCCTGTACATCACGCATGATCTGACCACTGCCTACCAGATAAGCGATAACATCCTGGTTCTTTACCGTGGCTCAGTGGCAGAAGGAGGCAGTGTGGAAGCCGTGATCAAGGATCCGAAGCACCCTTATACTCAGCTTCTAGTCGGGTCTATCCCTCAGCCAAACCCCGATTTAACATGGAGCGAAAGAACTTCAGTTGTTCCAGTGGCCAATAGAGCAGTAACTGGCTGCAAATTCGCGGACCGCTGTGACTCAGTGATGAACTTATGCTGGAATAACGTTCCGCCACGCTACCAACTCGACAGGTACCGCGTGGCGGCATGTCACCTTTTCCAGGACTCTCCAGTCATGACGGCTGCGGACGTATCGCAAGTGTTTGCGGCCCGTACAGAAATGAGCGGGCAAACCCCATCCGGAAAGTGATAATCATCCCTGACACAGGTGGATAGACACGGCTTTATGAAGAGCCGGTCATCGACATTCTCGAAGAAAATCTAAATGGGCTGTGGAGCGGGGAGATGGATCTTCGAAATCAGATTCTGTAAAAGAATTTGTGACTGTTGGCGATCCCCGAATTACAGGTTGATTGCTGTAGGCGGATGAGTTAAACCAGCATGCCGAGGATATTCACCGCGAGGTGATCAATAGGAATGAGTATGGGAAATAGACTTCATGAAGATTGAAAAAGTTCGAGTACGCCATGTATTCGGAACCATCGAAACGGATGGAGTTTTTTGGGACGAGCGAATGGTTGCACCATTGGATGTGTACCCTGAGTTCCGGAACGTTACGGACCTTTTCGAATGGTCTAATCAGACCGCCAATGAGCATATGCCTCATGACGCATATTTTGTTCAAATTGAAACGGATGAAGGGGTTGTTGGAATTGGTGGACCGATGGATATGTCGGTTGCATTTATTGTTCAAAACGAGCTTGCTCACTATTTAATAGGTCGCGATCCTTTAGCTACGGAATTTATTTGGGATATCTTGCACCGTGCAATGGTTCATGGCCGTCAGGGCAATACGATGATCGCGATCAGTGCGATAGACAACGCACTCTGGGACCTTAAAGGGCGTTATCTGGGAATGCCTGTTTATTCGATCATTGGTGGCCCGACTCGGTTAGAAATCCCTGCATATGCTTCTATGCTTGGCTTTAGTGTTCTTGATATTGGCTTGGTCAAGGAACGTGCAAAGCAATATCAAGAACTTGGGTATACCGCTCAAAAATGGTTTTTCCGACACGGACCAATGTCCGGTTCTCAAGGCTTAAAGAAAAATGTTGAGATGGTTGAGGCATTGCGTAACACCCTGGGCGATGATGATGACATCATGCTTGATTGCTGGCAGTCTATGGATGTGAACTATGTCATTAGATTAGCTGAAGAGATCGAAGAGTTTAATCCTCGCTGGCTCGAAGAGTGTGCAATGCCCGATCGCATCGATTCTTACAGAAAAATTCGCGAATCTACAAATATTCCTTTATCTGGCGCCGAGCATCACTACACACGTTGGGGCATGAAGGAATTTATAGATGCAGAAGCTTTAGATATTCTGCAACCCGATATTTATTGGGCGGGAGGGTTGTCTGAAGTGTTGAAAATAGCCGCGGTTGCTACAACCGCTGATCTCATTACCATTCCACATGGTCACTCAACCAATGCTGGCATTCATTTTTCTGTAAGTCAGTCTCCTATTCACACTCCGTATCAAGAGTATTTGGTGAAATGGAACACGATCCACCAACATTTCCTGAAAGATCCGGTCAAGCCTGAGAAAGGTTTCATCAAGGCTCCGACTTCTGTCGGAATGTCCATGGAACTGGATAATGACAAAATTGAGAGAGAAGAAGAGCCAAACTTTGGCCGTTAGAATGTGAGAGAGTAGCTTGGCCTTACGATGTGTCGAGAGAGATGGATGTCGCTGCGTTCCTGACAACTCATCTGGAAAATCATTTCGATCTGAGATAGTTTTTGATAACAAAATGGTCGCTGTGCTGGCAAATGCATTGAACAAATATGTCATTGGCAACGGTGAAGGATCGCTTCCCTTCCTCCTAATTGAATTTGAACGGTTTGCTAGCAGTACAGGGCAAGATCCAGTAAGTCTTCCTTTGGAATGGGAACTTTAAGGCTGTCGACTCCTTAGATTCAAGCGATTGTTGCAAAGTTGTTGCAACGGGCTATTAGAAAACGTCTGGTAACGTCTGGTGCAGGTTTCAACGGCTACCAGTACGGAATGAACTCAGGAAATGGTCCGTCTGGTAACGTCTGAAACGGGGAGTATCTAACTTCCAAGCAGAATGTCGCGAGTTCGAATCTCGTCCCCCGCTCCATACGTAAATTGAACTAGAGAAGCCCTCGCAGAAATGCGGGGGCTTTTCTGTTAATTGTTGTAACCGCACGAATTAATTCGCTGTTTCGGTCGTCTGTCGTACCTGCTGGCAACACCTACCGCCGATACCCGCAAGCACTCTTTGTTTATATAGATGGTGGGTATCAGGGTGCTGAGATAAATGTAGTAACGAATATTAGGTCAATATAGATATTGCAATTCCACAGAATTCTAATTGTTATTTACCAATCCCTACTGCCAAGAGTAGGGATTCGCATCGATTCAATGACTGCGTTGAATCACGTCCTTCGCACAACATGATCACGTTACCGATCACTGCGTAATCACCGTACAACGGAGTCAAACCGTGTCTATGAAAACCACCACCCCGTCGATCTTTTGTGCCCTCGTCCCAACGCACGTCATCAGATCGAAGCAGTGCATCTTCTCCAGTTACTTCCTCCGCGTACTCAACGCCTTTTTCAATTGCACTCACGTGGTCAGGATAAATTCGTAGTTCATATTGGATTGGTTCGCTATCAAGTGGAGTGAAATAACCCATATATGCTGCGTTTGCCATCGGTAGTGCGGAAACATCGTATTCTCTAATCAGTTTGAAAGGTGCTTTTTCGAAACTACTGAGATCTCGAAAGGTCTGATCCGCGGTAATCTTCGAAAAAGTATCTTCACCATCACTATCACCAGATGAACATGAAGATCCGAATATCGCTATTGCAACTATCACCATCACTAGAATTGTTGGAACGATCATCGGTATCTTTACCTTTTTGTGTTTTCCACAACGGTTTATCGCCGTCTCAAGGGAAGGGATTGAATATCGTCAGATCCCACTTCACCACGCGCTCGGTGTGAATCATCTAGTTTTTTCGAGCTCGCCCGAGTAAGCTGGATTTCAGCTACCAGAAGCTGCTGAAGAAAGGCCACGAGAATGATTGATGCCCTTGCCGCCGACGTCGACCTTGTCAGAGCTAGTGTTCGAGATCGCGTCCTCTGGCTCGCTACCTCCATTGTCAATCACGCCAACAACGTCCGTCCCAACTCGGACGGGACCAAGGTCGGCGGTCACCAAAACTCCTCGGCATCTTCGGTTGCGATCCTTTCCGCACTGTTTTTCGAAACGATGGGACGTGAAGATCGCATTGCAATCAAACCTCACGCTTCTCCAGTGTTCCATGCGATTCAATACCTTCTGGGTGAACTGGATGAATCGTATCTAGAACGATTTCGAGAATATGGCGGCCTGCAGGCGTACCCGAGCCGTACGAAAGACCCCGAAACAGTAGATTTTTCGACTGGATCGGTCGGGCTCGCAGGTCCCGCTGCATCGTTTGGTGCATTGACCCGTGACTACATCGAAACACATGGGTTAAAACCGACATCTGGACGTTTTTACGCGCATTTGGGTGACGCTGAAATGGATGAAGGCTCGATGTGGGAGGCGGTAATCGAACCGGTATTGAACGGAGTCGACCGCTGCACATGGGTAGTCGACGTGAACCGTCAGAGCCTTGACCGGGTGGTGCCTGGCATTCGAGTTCGCCAGTTCTCGGACATGCTAGAGGCCAACGGGTGGACCATATTCACAGCCAAATATGGGGATCGCTTGACGGAACTGATGGAACGTCCAGGCGGAAAAGCTCTCAGAATGCGCATCGATGAGATGCCGAACGAGGAGTACCAAGGACTGCTGGTTTCTGATCGAAGCGAGATACGCGGTCGTCTTCTGGACGGTTCCGGCAGTGATCGCAAGGACCTCAAGCGGTGCATCACCGATGTCGATGACGATGAGCTTTACGAGCGCATCACCAATCTAGGAGGACACGACGTTGGCTATCTTGCTCGACTTCTAAAAGAGGCGGGGGAGACTGATGGATCCACCGCCGTGTTCGCCTACACAGTAAAAGGGTGGGGACTCCAAAGCGCCGCCGATCCGCGTAATCACGCCGCCACGCTGACGCCGGGACAGTTTAACCAGTTAGCGGAAGCCACTGGCAGAAACGCAGAATTTCCATGGGAGCGATTCGCCGAAGACAGTCCCGAACACGAATACATCAAAACCGCTATTAAACGGCTGGGGATTCGAGATACAAGTTCAGAGCCACCGCTGCGTTTCAACGACACCAACATATCTATTCCAAATGTAGCTTCGACACAGGATGCTTTTGGCCGTATGTTGCTAGAACTCGATCGCACTTCACCAGAATCGGCTGGCCGGGTGGTTACGACATCAGCCGATGTCGCCACTTCGACTGGTCTCTCATCGTGGATAAACCGAGCCTCGGTCTGGTCACGTCAAGAAGACCCCGATTATATGGGCTTCGGTGAACGCCTGTTGAAGTGGATACCAATCCCGAGCGGGCGGCACATAGAACTCGGTCTCAGCGAGATGAATATGTTTCTCCTGCTGTCACAGCTTGGCCTTTCTGACCGTATGTCTGGTAAGCGACTCATTCCAATTGGTACGGTGTACGACCCGTTTATCGCCCGGGGAACTGACGCACTGATCAATGGTCTTTATCAGGGGTCTCGGTTCATTCTTGTCGCTACGCCGTCTGGTATTTCGCTGAGCACAGAAGGCGGTGCACATCAAGGACTTATAACACCGTCTCTAGGGATCAATACACCCGGAATAACGTACTACGAACCGGCATTCGCTCGTGAGGTCGAGTGGATATTGCTCGACGCCGTCAGATCGATTGGATCAGGCAAGGGCGAGTCTTACATGCTCCGACTCAGCACAAAACCCATCGATCAAACGAAGTTTCCTGAACTATCAGAAGGGTTACAAGAAGCCGTTCTAGCCGGCTGCTATAGGTTCAGTGCAGCACCGCCCGAAAGTGAAGCAATCCTGAGTGTGTTCGCTGTTGGGGCAATGGTCGACGAAGCGATCATCGCAATAGATCTGCTGGAACGAGAGGGGATTGGCGTAAGCCTGTTCGTAGTAACGAGTCCGGATCTCCTTTTCCGTCAGATGAATGCTGCTTCATCTGATGAGCAGGGAGGAAGAGATGCCGGTAAGTGGGATCCTACCGGACTGCTCGACGATCGCGAGATCGGTCAGCCTGTACTGACGGTTATCGATGGTCACCCACATTCGATGTCGTTTCTGGGTGCGGCACTTGATAGCCCTTCATCAGCACTGGGTGTCTCCCACTACGGCCAATCAGGGTCAAGAGCCGATCTATATCGCCATTACGGCATCGATGCCCAGGGGATCTACGAAGCAGGTCTTGGTCTTGTAGATCGATTGCGGCGCAGAAAATAAAGAAACCCTGGATAAATAAAGAATGCAGGACGGTTTTTACTCTCCCTGATCTATGTAAGTCGATGTTCACGAATCAAGAAATGCGCAAACAGGCCTCACCCAATCGGATGAGACCTGATGCTTTGTGTTCTTGGTGGAGACGGGGGAGTTGGCGGCTCTCAGGTGGTCAGACATTGACTTTGATGATCATTCGCTCACGGTTAACCATTCTTTACGCGACCTGAAGGGTGGAGCGTGGTCATTAGATGCACCTAAGAGTGTTCGTAGCCGGCGCAAGATTGGTCTGACGAAGTCTCTCGTTAATGAGCTCGTATCT
>Ga0302118_10001996_pt1 | contig 10172 bp, 12 predicted proteins | sample AG5_331_MG_FD_203126 | JGI IMG/M metagenome (GOLD analysis project Ga0302118, IMG submission 203126) | Marine microbial communities from Western Arctic Ocean, Canada - AG5_33.1 | ecosystem: Environmental > Aquatic > Marine > Oceanic | place: Canada: Western Arctic Ocean | collected 2017-10-01 | reverse complement strand
GTGTTCAGTATCGACTTGAAGGAGGAAACGCAATGGCTCTTAAGGGCTGGCGTATCATTCAACGGAATCGTCTGGATGGGCTGGCTACCTCGCAAGGAGTTCCACGTTGAATGCGTGGGCAAAAAGTTTATTGAAAAGGTTTTAGGGTAGGACTGCAGATGTCTCACCCTCTATGCTATACTTGACGCATGATGATTAAAGAATCAATATACAAAGTGACCTTCCAATGGACAGGTCAAAATGAGTTTGTGAAAGCTCGTGACGAAGCCCATGCGCTGCGCATCGCCTCCCGCTGGGGAGCCATTGAATCAGTCGAATTCGACTGCGAAGAATGTGAATAAGTTTAATTAGATCCGAAGGCCCGTGGTGCCGGATAGCACCTTAAATATCGAGGGCCTCCCTCCCCCACCCCTTAATACTCGAAATTGTTAATAAGTTTTTCTTGACTGACGTCAGGGCGGGGGGTATCTTCAGTCTCCCCGGGAATCTCCTCGCTGTTAATGTATAATCTATTAATTTGCAGCAATAATTAATAATAAATAAAAGTCAATTCAAAAAACCCCCGGGGCTTTTTGTTTTTTTCTGGCCTTTTCATTTATAGTGTTGTAATATATAACAAGGGGGCGTACTGGTTTCGATTTGAAGCTTTATGCCAGATTGCAAGTAGAGGATGATGGTTGGCCTCTTAAAACATCTATCAAAAACATATATGCCAATGATGACATTGACATGGAAGTGGCTCTTTCTGTAGCCGAGGCTGACGAGATTCTCGCCAAGTTCGGTTACGTTGAGGAGGAAGCTCTCCAAATGGCGGTATAACCGTCACGTCCTACTCTGGATGCTCGTTAAAGGGCTAGGGCGACGACAGCGAGCAAAAACCTAGTGTTTAGAGTGGTTCGAGCTAGGTTAAAGAAATCGCACCACGAACTCGTGTAGGCTGTTTGTCAGTAACCTGCCAAGCGAGTTAAACAATACTGACTAAGCTTGTAGTATATCTGTTTGACGGTTTTAGAGACGTGGGTTCGACTCCCACCGCCTCCACCAATTTAAAGGCTGGGTGTAGTGTGAGCTTGCATGCCTTCTGCAGTAGGAGGACCGGATTAGCTAACCGGCACCCGGCCTTATTTTAAAATGGAAGATTTGCTCATACTTTTGATTAAGGAATACCAAGAACAGGTAAAAAATAGTCAAGACGAAAGAGAAAAGGAGATCCTGAATGGTGTAATTAACAAATTGGGATGTTTATTGTATACGTATAGACCTTCTGCAACATTTAAATTGTTTGGAAATCATGAACCACCTATCAATCTCATCACGCAAACAAAAGAAAAAGAAAAAAAAGAAACTTAACCTACTTGATGACCCAAATTTAGACTCAGATACTAAAATTTTGGTGCTTTTTTACATATTTCTTGTGACCCTACCCGAGCTCTACGAAAGAATGCCAAAAAAATGTTTGAAAAATCCTAAAAAAATGATAAAATGGTTAAGGAAAGAATTAAAAAATGGAAACACCTAAAGAAATGTCCAAGCAAGAAGAAAATTGGCTATTAATGACCCTGTTGCAAATCCCTTGGGGCGAAGCAAACAAAATTGATGACCCAGAAGACAGGAAATTCCTCGTGGGGAAAGCGAGTGAGCTAAGACAGGAGCTGATTCGTCAGCGAGACGCCGCTGAAACTCAATCCCAACTCATAACGCCTCATTTGTAATGAGAGATTATACATTACATGTGAATGATTCTAAAGAATTGTTCGACAGTCAGGGTGAAAAAGTCTCAGAGCTCGATATTATTCTTCAAGTTTGGCAAGATTTGAATCGTCTTGGAGCTTCCGGCTTGCACATAGAAGACGAAACTGTAAAAAATGTATTAGAACAAATTATTATATCAGAATTCAAAGGGCTGCCCGAGGGGTACGAAACAGTGCAGAAAAAAATAACGCCAGAGCAAGCTAGAGCAATGGGAGTTGAGTTGCCTGACTTTAAAAATCTGCTTTCTGGATAAATTCTTTTATTTTGTGTAATTACGAGTAGCATGCCTCGTAAAAAACCGTATCAAGTCAATGGGGAACAGAAAGGTCAACTAGACGACTCCATGACACCACCCGGTCTTCCGGTAATTCGCAACCCGCTAAAATCGCAAATCAAGTTAAAGCAGTTTCCTTGGACAGACAAACAAAAGGAATTCTTTAAAGTCGCACTCAATCCATCTACTAGAATAGTATTTGTTGACGGTCCCGCGGGCACAAGTAAAACTTTACTCGCAACTTACTGTGGTCTTCAGCTTCTAAACATGCATGCTGTTTCAGATATTTGCTATCTGAGGTCTGCTGTCGAGTCTTCCGATTCTCACCTAGGATTTTTACCGGGATCAGCGGATGATAAATTAAGATTTTATAATTTGCCCTTTATTGACAAGCTAGACGAGCTTCTAACGGGTACCAAAGCGTCAAAGCTAGAAGAGACTGGGCGGGTTTCTATGTTTCCTATCAATTTTGCTCGCGGACTACACTGGCCAGACAAGGTAATCATTATGGATGAGGCTCAAAACTCAACAGAGCAAGAAATAGTGACGGTTTTAACAAGAATGGGCAAGAATTGCCGCTGCTTTGTGTTAGCCGACCCCATGCAAACAGATTTAAGGCGTTCCACCGGCGGCTTTCAGAAGATGTTTAACATTTTTTCTGATGAAGATAGTAAGGATATGGGTATACATACATTTGAATTTACTGAGGATGATATTATGAGATCAGAGTTAGTGAAATACGTAGTAAAAAAACTTAAGAACGTGAACAATGAATAAATTGGTTTTCTCAACTGAAAGTTGCTCAAGCGGCTTTCTATAATTATGGAGGAATGAGTATGGTTAAAGTAGGATTTAGCTACGGTGACGGAACCAGTGAGAGCCTTATCATGACCGATGATGAAGCGAGTGATGAACTTCAACATTTCTTGAACAGATACCCCGACGCGGGGAAGAAGCAATGGATGGCCAAGATGAAAGGCAGGGACATTCTTTGTCCTTGGCAAGATAATCATTATTATGGAATTAATGAAAAGCACCGAGAAGACAATGGCTTAGCGTAGTGAAAGTTAGCCTTCGTGAGAAGGTTGGTTGTAGTAATCGTGATCCACTTGGTTTGTTAATCAATATTTCCTAACCGGATTAGTTTTGGCATTGATCCGCTACAACCCTTCGCCATTACTTACACCTCTTAAAAACCCATGGTTTTTATATTTTGTAAATTTTATGGGGTTTTTCGGTCTAGCTAATTATTATAATTTGAATAGTTATGAAGATTTACTGCGCTAAATGCGGAAACGGGGTTGCATACACCTCAGAGAAGCCGAACTTCTGCGTGAAGTGCGGCACTCCTTTTGCGGGTTCTGTCGCTCAAGCATCAGAGTTTGAGGGCGACGCCTCAGAGGGCGATGAGCCCTCTGGGGCACCCCTCCCTAAAATTAATAAATTAGATTTTGAAATTATTGATGATGTAAAGTCGCCGAAGATCACCTTCGGTTCGATTCTCGAAGATGCTAAAAGGCAGGACGCCCCGCCGCAAGATGACCCAAGTTATCAAGCACCCGAAATGAGCACGGAAGAAGCCATGGAGGAGTTCAAGCGTGAGGCGGGCACGCTAAGACCAAACCACACCAAGGATGGCTAATTCGAAAAAAACGAAAGCGAAGCGTCCCCGTTTTGAGGACGTAATCTCAGACATCAACACCGAAATCCAAAAAAGGAAGGGTAAGTGGAATCTTACCATTCTAAGTTGGATGGATTTTGATGATGTTTCTCAAATAATAAGAATCCATATATATAAAAAATGGCACCTATATGATCCGGAAAAACCTCTCGGCCCTTGGCTAAATAGGATAATCTCCAACCAAATAAAAAACCTAATAAGAAACAACTATGGAAATTTCTCCAGACCATGCCTAAGGTGCGCCGCTGCAGAGGGTGAGGATCTATGTACCATATACCAGAAACAATGCAATACGTGCCCGCTATACGCCAACTGGGAAAAAAGTAAAAAAAGAGCACACGACACAAAGCTACCGGTATCATTAGAAAATCACCATCAAGAAGTATACAGTATGTCTTCTCAATTTGTAGATATCGAAAAGTCTGCAGAAAAACTTCATAGAAAAATGAAAAAAATATTAAAGCCATCCGAGTGGGCTGTCTATGAAAAATTATACGTAGAAAATATGGACGAAGAAAAAGTCGCAAAGATAATGGGATATAAAACGTCTGAGAAAAATAGGTCCCCGGGGTACAAGCAACTTAAAAACATAAAAAAATCTATACTGAAAAAAGCGAAAGGACTGATATACGAAGGAGACGTAGATATACTATGAGCTTCAAGACCACGGGAGATAAAAAGGAAGAGCCTATGAGCAAGACAAAAGAAAACAGCACGCACCTCAAAACGAGACTACCCCATGAAGAAGGGGCTTCTGAGGGTATCAAGCTTCTCCAGATAGGGACAAACGACGGTGATGATCCAGTTTTTACCTTCATAGAGGAAAACGCTTCAGATATTGATTCATGCATGCTCGTAGACGCGAACCCGTGGGCGTTAGAAAAGGCGAGAGAAAAATATAAGGATTTTTCATTTTGTGACTTTAAATTCACCGCGGTCATTCCAATAGAAATTGGCGGTAAGCAGATCTCATTCCATGTCCCCAACAACGACAGGGATTCTCCATTCTCATCAATTGATCCAGACTTCACGGCAGCACACGCGCAGGTAGGAGAATTGTTTCAATATGAGGTGGATGCAATTTCTTTAGAGAAATTAATGAGAGAAGTGCCAGACATAACTCATTTAATCATAGATACGGAGGGGTACGATATGTTGAACCTGTTTAGCATTGATTTATTACGATATCCTTCTCTCAAGCAGGTTTGTTTTGAGCATCTTCATGCGGATGGAATGCTTACCCAAGGAAACAGGCTAAGAAGTCTTATCGGCTATTTCAATAGCTGCGGATACTACGTTCTCTACGACAACGGAAGCGACTGCAATTTAATCGCAGAGAAACAACCCCCAGAGAAACCAGAGAAACCCGAGGAATCTGATGAGTAGCGAAATCCAACTTACCCCAAAGCAAGGACAGGATATTCTGGAGGCATGGAATAGCAGGCCGGATAGCCCGCCGTCGCTAATGGAATTGACGACGATAGCGTTCCCAGACGTGGAAAATGCAGATGGTAGGAGTAAAGAGGGAAGGGCCGTAAAAGCGTTTCTAGCGAGCCGAGAACTAACGGCAAGGGGAGCACACCAATATAAGGCAAAAGGGCTTCTAGAGCTAACTAAGGACCGAAAAGAGTACATTGAGAACAACGCCTCATTACTTAAGCCTCTAGAACTCACAAAGAATGTTTTTGGTAATGACAATTTAACAACATTGAGTCAAGAGTTCAGAACCGTAACTGAATTTTTAAAGACCGCAGATGTAAAGGTATATTCTGAGCCCGATAGGGATTTTACCATAGAGCGGTATAAACCCCCTAAAACTTTTTACGCGACACTGTTAATAGTAAACAGATACATACACGTAAAGATAGACAAAGATAAGGTTACCCATCAACAGACAAAAGAAATAGACTCCCTTATTGGATATATGAATACATATAGATTTGGTCATCAAATCAACACATATCAATCCGATCAAGACAGAGAATTATTCGAGAGTAGTTTCGTAAGGTATACTAATGACAAGGCGGACCTAACCCAAGAAGAGGTAGATCAATATATTGTCCTATGTACCGAGGTCGTGATATCGTCCACCATCCAAGAAACCATTCAGATGCTTCAAATGCAAATCGACCTAGAAGTAACAAACGGGGGGAAAGTTCCCATGTCCTTAGTGGAGGCAAGTAATACGGCCCGCTCTGAGTACAACCAATGCGTTACGAGGCAGCAAAAACTATTAAACGATTTAAAGGTTAAAAGAAGCGACAGGCTAAGTAAGCTCGTCAAGCAGAACGCCAGCATCTTAAATTTGGTACAAATGTGGAAAGAGGAAGAGAGTAGGGAAAAGCTCATCCTCCTAGCGGAGAAAAGGAAAAAGGTCATAAAAAAAGAAATCGAAAAGCTGTCATCCATAGATGAGGTCAAGGCTAGAATAATGGGAATTACGGAGGACGAAATACTCAATGGTTAACTGCAAGGTCTGTGAAAAAGAATTCGAAAACGACAGGCAATTACATGGACACCTAAAGGCTCATGGATTGCGTATGGTAGAGTATTACCAAAAGTACTCCCCCCGTTATGATAAGCACGACGGCAAAATAATAAAATTCAAAAACAAAGAGCAATACCTCACCACTGAATTCAATACCCGAACCAACCTCAGAATGTGGCTTAAGAGTATAAGCGAAAACGAAGCGAAAGAATACTGTAAAAACGTACTTACAAAAAGAAAAGAAAAGCGAAACCTTATATATACCCCGTCTCAAGTGGAGCTTAGGACCGTAATAAGCCCACCCATGCAATACTATAATGAATTATTCGAGGATTACTATAGGCTGTGCTCCAACCTAGGGTTTGAGAATAAGTATGGCCGCTTTAGCGACATAGTAAGTGGTTGCGAGTACAACAAACCAGAATATAAAATATTCGTAGATACCCGTGAACGCATACCACTTAAATTTGAGAGAGGTATCGAAGTGAGAAAATTGGATTTCGGAGACTACGCGTTCAGCAGCAAAATAGCGACATGCAATTGTTGTATAGAAAGAAAAATGCTATCTGACTTTATAGGGACCATGAGCGGGGGGTATGAAAGATTCATAAAGGAAATAGAAAGGGCGCAAGATGCAGATGCGTATCTTGTGGTTCTAGTGGAAGACAGCTTAACTCATGCTATGAGTTTTCCATACTTACCACATATATCAAAAAAAATAAAAGCAACCCCCGAGTTCATATTCCATAGAGTAAGGAATTTAATACAGAAATATCCGCATATCCAATTTTTATTTGTAAATGGAAGAGTAGAGGCTTCCAGAGTTATAGAAAGAATTTTTACATGTGGATGTGCTTATAAGAAAGTCGATTTGCAATACGCTTACGACTTAAAGATATTATAATGTGGTACGCGCCAGAAAAATATAACGAAACGCCGCTGGAAGACGTCAACGCCGAATTCCTTAAGCTGAAAGGTGGACTAGACGACAGGGAGGCAAAAATTACCCTAGCTAAGTTCCTAAGGAGTAACCTAGGCCTTACAACGGAACTTATTTCGGGTATAAAGCTAGCACCCTATCAGGAGGTGACCTTAAAGGCCTTGATGAATAGGAACTTTTCTATGTGTGTATGGGGTCGCGGTTGTGGTAAGACTTTTATTGCGAGTGTATTTTGTTTCTTACAGTGCATCTTCGAACCAAGGACAAAAATTTTAATAGCTGGGCCGACCTTTAGAACCGCTAGGTTTATATTTAATAATCTGGAAACCATAGTGGAATCAGAGGGTGCCGAACTCTTAGCTCAAGCCTTTGGCGCGAAGATCAAAAGAAACGACCAGTATGAATGGAAGATAAACGGAGGGACCATAACGGCCATCCCACTCAACGGAGAAAAGATTCGTGGTTTCAGGGCAAACGTCCTAGTGTTAGACGAGTACCTTCTCATTCCAGAAGATATCATATCTAATGTCCTTATGCCGTTCTTGGTCGCGCCACAAAATATTAAAGAGCGACTAGAGATCAGGGAAATGGAAGACAATCTAATTAAGAAGGGAGCCATGAAAGAAGAAGAAAGAATGGCTTTTGAAAACACATCTAAGATGATTGCCCTTTCCTCAGCTAGTTATACATTTGAAAATCTATATAAAACATACAAAGACTGGATGGAGAAAATAACCACGGAAGAAAAGGTCGGGGAAGCAAAATATTTTATTTCCCAAATGGGATACGAATCTCTCCCGGAAGAAATGATCGACCCAATTATTATTGAGGAAGCTCAAGGCGGAGGACAGAGCCATAGTTCTTTCTTGCGTGAGTATTGCGCTACGTTTACCGACGGAAGCGATAGTTATTTTAGTGCCAGAAAAATGCACGAATGTACAATTCCAGATGGGGAGGAGCCAACCACGCAACTATTTGGAACCAAGGGGTCAAAATACATATTGGGCATCGATCCGAGTTTTAGTAACAGTCCGTCGTCTGACTTTTTTGCGATGTCTGTGTTAGAGCTAGACGATAAAACCCAGCAGGGCACACTGGTTCATACCTACGCTGTAGCTGGCGGGAATTTGACGGACCATATAAAATACCTTCATTACATTTTAACTCATTTTAATATAGAGATGGTTATCATTGATAACGCAGGAGCAGAATTTATAGATAGCGCCAATGCATCCGCCATGTTTAAGGAAAGCAGAATTAAGATAAATTTTTTCGAATTCAATAGCGCCAAAGACGGAGAAGACTACAGAAAAGAAATAGCAAGAGCGGGCAGAGCGTATAATAAGACCGCCAATTATATATGCTTCAAACAGGTGTTTACTTCTGACTTCATAAGAAAAGCGAATGAGCATCTCCAAACATGCATAGACCATAAGAAGGTATGGTTTGCGTCAAGAGCAGCAGCATGCGACCCAGCGTTCAACAGGAACATATCTAAGAAGCTCCCCTTAAAGGACGTTAATGAACCAAGCGTATTAGAGTTTGTGGAAACCCAAGACGCCCTAGTATATCAAACAAAAAAACAATGCGCCCTTGTGGAGGTGAAAAGCACAGCGAAGGGAACCCAAACATTTGATTTACCTCTTCACCTTAAGAAAAGTACATCCGCACATAAAGCTAGAAAAGATAACTATACCACTTTAATGCTTGGATGCTGGGGCATTAAGTGCTATTATGATATACAAAACGCTAAAATGATTGGAGTCGAGGATACCTTTACTCCATACATGATACAATAATCCAAAAAAAACCGAGAAAAACCGTGTAAATTCCTTTTGATATGCCAAGACCAAAGAAAACCGTAGAAGTCGAACCTCTAATGGCCGGAATGGAAGAGTCTCGGGCTTATGTAAACGCCGAGAAAAAAACCAGATCCCGTCGTAACATCGCCGGAACCATAGAAAGGACCAACAGGTTCACCAACATAGAGAATGGGCTGGTTCCGTTCAATTATTCCAAGGGGACAGCAAAATACACCAATATGGACGTGAGGGAAGCGTGCATCCTCTGTCAAAAAGCATACTGGAATTTCGCGGTGTTCCGTAACACCATTGACCTGATGACCGAATTCTCCATTGAGAATATCTATTTTACGGGAGGGTCAAAAAAGTCCAAACAATTCTTCGAAGCGCTTTTAGAAAAGATTAACATATGGGCGTTACAGGATAAATTTTTCAGAGAATATTTTAGATCTGGTAACGTATTTATACATAGGTTCGACGGGAAGATACCGATAAACGAAGTGAACAAACTCACGAGAGTTTTCAAAACTAAAATCCTCTCAAGCAAAGCCGAAAATCTTCTGTTGCCAATAAGGTACGTTATACTTAATCCAGTAAGTATTGAATCAGGCGGAAACGTTTCATTCGTAAGGAATGATTATTACAAACTTCTTTCTGATTACGAAATAGAAAGGTTAAGGTCTCCCAGATCAGAGGAAGATAAGGAGCTTTACAAGGCGCTTCCACCAGACATAAAAAAACAAATTAATAAACCCGGGAACCATGCGATAAGGCTCCCCTTAGATAAAGACAAGACTCTAGCTATTTTTTACAAGAAACAAGATTACGAGCCCTTGGCAATCCCAATGGGTTGGCCTGTTCTCGAAGCGATAAACTGCAAAGCTGAAATGAGAAAAATGGACATGGCAATTACCAGAACCATGCAGCAAGCTATACTTTTAATTACGATGGGAACGGAGCCAGACAAAGGCGGAGTTAACCAAAAAAATCTTGAGCGCATGCAGTCTCTTTTCATCAACGAGTCAGTAGGGAGAGTTTTAGTTTCGGATTATACTACGAAAGCTGAATTTGTCATCCCACAAATTGGAACTTTGCTTTCCCCGGAAAAATACGAAGTAGTGGAAAGAGATATAAATATCGGACTAAATAATATTTTAGTGGGTGGAGAAAAGTACGCCAATCAGCAAACCAAGACCGAAGTTTTTATGGCAAGGCTAAAACAGGCTAGACAATCT
>Ga0302118_10001995_pt1 | contig 10178 bp, 10 predicted proteins | sample AG5_331_MG_FD_203126 | JGI IMG/M metagenome (GOLD analysis project Ga0302118, IMG submission 203126) | Marine microbial communities from Western Arctic Ocean, Canada - AG5_33.1 | ecosystem: Environmental > Aquatic > Marine > Oceanic | place: Canada: Western Arctic Ocean | collected 2017-10-01 | reverse complement strand
CTAATTTTTCATATTTTAATTTAGTACAGTTATCACATGTAATAGGACTAGGTTTTTCAATTATTTGATTAGTTTTTGAACCAATTGAATATGAAGAAGAATAGGTTGTTCTAAACAATCCTCTATCGATAGAGGATTGATTTATAATAAGTGAATCTTCTTGATTATATCCAGAATAACAAGCTATGGCTACTATTAAATTTTGTCCAGCTGGCATTTTATTAAAATCATATAATTTGAGTGATTTTGTTTGTGCTAATGGTTGTTGTGGATAGTATAATGATACTGTAGTTCCATCAAATCTTTGATTTATTGTTGTGGAATTTATTCCTAATGCTTGTTTTGCCATAGCACATTCGAAGACATTACGTGGAGCACCATTTCTATTAGGAAATGGTATTATAGAACCACAAACACCTAACATCATTGCTGGATTTATTTCACAATGAGTAAATTCTTTTTGTTTATTATTGATAATATCTGATAATTTCATAGCACATAATATATTATTTTGAAATTCAACATCAACGTATTCAATGTATTTATTTTTTATTAAATCGTTCCAATTTGTAATATTATTAGCTAACATTTCTATATCATTTTTCCTAATATTTAATTTATTTGATATGTTATTCATAGTGTAGATTGGTCGTAATAATCTTCCACTATCACAACGAATCTTTATTTCTTCATCTTCATGATTAATATTGATACAGACATCAAAATTAATTTCTTCATTTTGTTTTTTTGTATTAAGAAATAAAATTACTGATTCGGGAATATTAGTTGTAAAATACCATCCAGCGTTTATAAAAATTTTATAATTATTTTTTACCTTATTTAATAATGATGTTTGTATATCAGAAACCATGTTAGAATTTTGTAAAATTTTATAAATATCAGTTGGAGATGAATTAGTCGATATTTCACACATTAATGCTAAATTTTTTGTTAAACCAGATTTAGCTCCTTCTGGAGTTTCTGTTGCACAAAACATACCCCATTGACTTGTATTAAACCATCGTGGTTCTGGTTTTTTTAAATTTGGATCAATTGTATTATTTGAAGTCCGTCTTAATGAGGATAATGCAGACAAGTAATTAAGTCTATTATATGATTGAGAAATACCAACTTCATTATTATCTATTCCCCGTATTCCCCAATTTCCAGTTGCAAATGAATAATTAAAACATTCCGTTAAATATTCCCCATTGTTAGATAATGTTGAAAGATTTAAGTTATTCCAATTATCATCAATTTTAATCGAATTTTTTAAATTAGATTTAATTGTTTCAACACTTTTTATTAAAATTTTTTCAAAAAGTTCTGTAAGAAAAACTCCAGAAGTTGTAATTCTTTTGTTTATAAAATTATCTTTATCACTTTCATTTTTTCTTTCTAAAATCACATCACATAAATATTTTGTCATATATCCAAGCATATAAATCTTATTTTTGTCATTATAATATCCAGGCAAATATGGAAATATAACTTCATTTAATAAATTTTTAGCATTTTTTATAGAATCTTCATATGATGTATCAAGATTGGAAATTCGTTTGCCAATATAATTTAATGCTACATCAGCACTATTTATATATTCTGCTTCGTACATACTATTTCGAAGTAATGTGTCAATTTCTATATCTTGTTCACTATAAACAATATGATTAATAATCGTTTGTTCGTCAAGAACACCTAAAGCTTTAAATAAAAGAATGAGTGGTATAGATATATTTTTTTTAATAGATACCTTGAATACTTTTTTAGAAGATATTGGTGAATTACTTGAAGGAAATTCATGACTAATTTTAAAACTAGTATTATATTTGCCATATGCACCATCAATTTCATGTAAAATATAAACTCTTTTATTGTCAGTTTTTGAATCATTATTACAAATTAATTTATTTTTTGCTACATTTTCCGATGATATTAATACTTTTTCAGCTCCTTTAATAATAAAATATCCCCCTTGTTCATAAATACACTCATTTAAATTATGTAATTCATTATTTGTAAGTTTATTTAATATACAAATATCACTTTTTAACATTATTGGGATTTTTCCAAGAAGTATATTAGTACTACCTCGATGAATAGTAGATTCAGTTTCTTGTGTTAAATTATTATCAAGTACTAATAAAGTAATATTAACATATAAATTAGTGTTATATGTCATATTTCTTAAGCGACACATATCTGGAGTTAAGATTGAACCATCTTCCTGTGATATATTTTTAGTAAAAGAATTTCCAAAAGTTAATACATATTTTTTTCTTCTAATATCATCATCTGTTGATGAAGAATAAATTTGACCATTAATAATAAGTGTTGGTATTTGTGAAATAATTTTTTCTATATCGCTATTTATAAATTTATTATAAGAATTTAAATGATGACTAATAAAACCCTTGTATTCAAAATATTTTTTTATAACTGTCCAACTATCATCCTCTGTAATATTACAATGAATATTATTTAGTTGCGAATTCATAATATATATATATTCTATAAATATATATATTTTATGAAAAAAAACTTTTTACAATTATTCAAGAAAAAATAAATCTAATAATTTATCATCAGATGTTATTAATTTAGGCCAATGTAAATTAATACCATCAATATCATTATAATATCTTTGAGCATCATTCGTTAATTCATCTAATAATTCTTTATATGATAATTTATCAGTTTCTACCCTTTTATCAATAAAGTCAGTAAAATTATAGGTTAACCATCCCCCATCACCTGTATATAATGCACTTCTTGTATCGTCCGGACCATTTTCTCGTGCGGCTGAATAATAAATATAATTAACATTAGTTAATTGATCTTTGTTTATAATTCCATCACTAAAACAGGCATCAAAAACCATTATAATTAAACTTGTTTCATGTATTTGATTCAATAAGTTACAAAAATTACTATCTTGTATATTGAACCAACTTTCTTGTGTTCCATCTGTTTCTGAACCAGAAGAAGTTTGATTTCCATGGCCACAATAAAATAATACGCCTAATGTATTTGGTTGTTTCATTTTATTTATAAAATCATTTAAATATGTAGTTGGAGAATTTCTTACGGTAAATGTTTCATTAAAATTATGTTTTGTTGATAAAATATTTTTCATTTTATCAGAAACATTATAATGATTTGTTAAATTATATCCCCACATACTAATAGGTCCATCAAAAAAATATGCTATTTTATTTGAATAGTTTTGTTTTTTTTGGCATTTTTTTAAATCTTCTCCAAAATATGCATAGAAACTATTATCAACTTTGATAATAACTGATTTCTCTACACCAAAAGCCTTTAAGCGAGATACAGTTCCTAATTTTCCATCTTTTGTAATAACATTATCACCAATTTGAAACATTGAAGTATAATTATAAATTTTATTTTTTTTTGTAACAAAGTTATTAACTATAACATTAAAATTTCTTTATCAGCTGAATTTAATTTTTTTTTATATACATTTTCAAGCATGAAAGTTATTTCAGAATCTTGATAATTATCAATGTCGTTAGTAATAATTTCTTTTAATTTTCTTTTTCGTAATTGATTCAAAGATTTTGGTAAAAATTTTACTCTTTTATCATATTCATGATTAATTTTGGTTTCATATTTTTCCTTAAAAAATTTTTCACATTTTTTTTTCAAAAGTTTTTCTTTACTTTTCTGTAGTTTTTTCAAATTAGTTTCTTGACACGTTATAAAGTGTTTTAAATAATTTACTTCTCGCTTTTTTCCAAATCCTTTATTACAATAAAAACAACGAAATGCTATTTTTTTTTTTGGATAAATCCATTTAATTTCTAAGTCACGTATATCTCGTTCAGAAATTTTATCTCGATAAACTTCTGATAATAATAACATTACTTCATCTTGATTATAAATACTAGCATCTTCTTCGGGTGCTACTTTCCCTAAAAGAATAATTCGTTTTAATGCTAAATGATTCATTTCAATAAAAAATCTAAATTAATTTGAAAATCTAAAATAAAAATCAATTTTTAAAATTGATATAAGTAATCACTAATAATAACCATAAAATGAATACAATCATGAATGCTATTATGAATAATACTATTAGTGTATTAAATTCGTTATCTCATATTGATTTATCGGGAACTTATTATACAATCTATGATAATTTTTTAAACAATTCATATTTCAATAATACAAAAAATATTACGTTTATATTAATCATTACAACCATAGGTTTCTTTATCTCTATGATGATGGTTTATAATCAAAGATTACCATCTCAAGAAGAAAGTGAAAATGGAAATGAAAATGAGGATGTAATGGACAATAATGTTCAAAATATGTTAGAATTAGAAAATATTGGTAGAGTGTTGAAAGCAAAATATTCTAAACAAGAGGAAATTGTCAGAATTTATCGTGATTTAATTGAAAAATTACTTGAAGAACGAGGAACTTTAAATGATGATAATAGGTCATTCTTAAATCAATGTGATGAAATGTTAGAAAAGCATAAGTCTTGTTTAGGACAATATGATGAAAATATTAAAACTGTCATGGAAAAAACACAAGATTTAGTAAATGAAATTGATATCATAAATCAAACATATGATAGCACATTTATTAAAGACAAAAAATATGTTGATGAAAATATAAAAAAAATTAATATTCTAATTTCAGAAAAAGAATCTTTAGAAGATATTAATGATGATTTGAAATACCAATGTGAAAAATATAATGAAGATAATAAAAAACTTGAGAAAAAAAAATCAGAAAATAGAACTATTTTTTTGTATAGAAAGAAAAATTCTGGAACAAAAGTTCATACAAAACCAGATTGTGTATTTTTAAAAAATCAAATAGATAGAATTTATACAATTTGTCATAAAGATTTAGGCTATTATATTGATAATGAGTGTGTCTGTGCTCATTGTAATGATGATTATGTAAGTAGATATGTTACTATGTATTCTACTAAGAATAATAATTCAAAAAATTCAGTTCATTTAAGTTGTGATTGTCAACACTTAAAAGATAAAGAAGTAAAAAAGACAGAGTATGATTATTCAAATTATTTACTAATGAGTGATTTTGATTTAATTTGTACTACTTGTCAGAATACAAAAGAAACTGATTTTAAAGATAAATTAAATGTTTAATAACGAATTAATATTTTAATAAAATAAATATTAATTGTGGACTGAAAAATAAAATTGATTACTTTTAAATAAGCAAAAATGATTCCAACAGATATAATTAATTTAATAAAAAGTTTTTTAATAAAATGTCCTACGTGTAATAATTTGAATGTTAAAAATAACATGACATATTGTGATAAATGTAAAGAAACAAAAAATAATTGTAAATTACTATGTTATAGTTGTTTGAAATCAACTTATTTGCCTTATACAACTTGGACACTTTGTTGTTCGGAATGTTATGATATATTAATGGATGATGATGACGACAGTGTTGGATATGATATTGTAAATTACTTAACATTTTAAAATTATAAATCCAGTCCCTAATAATTACATAAAAATAATTACATAAAATTTTTAAGTAAGTAAAGTAAGTAGTTCTCCAGAAATTCAACATTACTGAAGAGAGAATGTGTCAAATGACACTGGCTGGATGCCATTCCATGTCGCCCATTCGTAGTCGACATCCCAGTAGCAGTCAGGATTGTTGATCGCCAGATTGAAGAACCTTTGCACATCGTGGATATGACGATATTCGCGGTAGAGAGTGAGATCTTCGGTGGCGAGTGCGATGTGTGCTTTTCCGTATCCATCGATGATATTCGTGATTGGCTCGGTGTCATCGTAGGATTCAATAATTGGAGCAATATTGTCCCAGTATTGCTTCTTCATTACTGCATCCAAGATGGTGACGAGTTTTCGCTCTGATCCGTAGGTGGCGACGTAGGCTTCGTAGTTGGGATTGTGCTGAAACCAATTGATGCACATCTCAACCACCGTTTCTGATGTGTGTCCGCCAAACATTTTGACGAGTAGCGGGTTTCGCAGCTCCAATTGATTCCAATTAAATGACTGTCCATCTTGATGCTTGGTTTCTCCTTGCTTGTTTTTGATCGTGAGATCGTATCCCATGGTGAATGTGGTGAATGTGGTAAATATAGTGAATATGATGTGGTTGTTTGTATAAACCTAAATAAAATCAATTTTATTTTAAAAATAAAAATCAGTCCCTAATTATTACATAAATTAAAATTAAATTAAATTAATTTATGTAATTATTAATTAAAGCCGCAATATTTAAATTCTGGTTATTAATTGTTTCATTTTCAATTACAATTTCATCTTCAATTTCTGGAAAATCATTGATAACATAACCGTGAAATAAAACTCTTGCTAAAGAATTAATTGATATATTATCAGTATTAGGAATAAAAAATCGTTCAAGATACATCATAGTTTTTGACATCCATAATGCTATTTTTATATATTTTTTTTTTTCCTGTTTGTAATCATTCATTAGATTATATCCTGAATTTCTTAATTTTTGTTGAATTTGAATCGCATGTTGTTTAAGTATTTTTATAACAATTGAATAACAAAAATCACTATTTTCACCGTTTTTGACACAAATATCAAAACATGCATTGTAAATACTCATAACTAATGGTTTTTTTTTCATTATCATATTGCATTGATAATTCAACATTTGCTCTAAAATTTGTTTGTTAAAATTAAGGTTATTTTTTTTATCATATAAATCTTTCCAAATTACTTTTTCATTATAATATGATTTTACTTCTCCAATTCTAGGATATATTTGTTCTAATTTATATTTAAAAGCAATATTTATTAAATTAGATTTACGAATAATTTCTGAAAATTCTTCGCAAATTTTACTAACTTTGATAATTTCATTGCCATTCAGAAAAGAAAATACAATTGATAGAGAATTATGAGATAATGGGCTCAAATCATGAGATTTATATTTCATTATTTTAGATTGATTCATTCTTCGTTCCTTGTTTGCTGTATTTTTGGAACTCTTTCGTCTACGTTTTCGTGATTGTTTAGAAAGCATTAAGTTGTTTTACATATCCAACATTAAAATCAATTTTAATTTCAAAAATAATCATAACTTTGGTTTATAATTATCTGTAATACATCTTGATTATTTTGTCTAAAAAATTTTTGATTTAAAATTTTTTTGGTATATGTTTTTAAATTTTGAATAATAAACACAATTGATGTGTCATCACAATTTTTTTGATATTTAATGCATTCAAATTTCTTTGGATATGTTGATAATAAATAATCTATAACTTTATATCTTTGACTATTTACAGCAAATTGCATTATAATGTTATTTTTATCGTCAGGATTATCAACAAATCTTTCAATCCAAAATCCGTGAGATATATATTTTTCTAAAATTTTAATAATTGTATCCTGTGTTAAATAACTGTTATCAATTATACTAAATATAACATCATCAAATATTTCTTGCATATAAAAAACATCCTCAGGTTCTTCAATATTATCAAGATAACTTATGTATAATTCATAAAAAGTGTTATTTATTTCTTCTTCCATTTTATTTGTATTATTAATTGTATAAATATAATTATTAATCTCATCTAAAATTTGAGAACGAGTATATTCTAGAATTTCATCTTGAGAAGGTAATTGATCTGTTTCTTCCATCCACTCTTGAGATTGATAATACGACATATTTATTATTATTTAGTAAATAAATAATTAAAAAATCGTTTTTAATTATTTATTTACTATTTTAATTATAATTAGATATCTTTTATATAAATTATATATAATGCCTTATATTTTAGTTGTTGATAATACAAAAAATTTAAAAAAAGCATTTATGACACCCAAATTAATAAAATGTTTAAAAGATTCTAATGTTGAATATAAAATCCTTTCAGAAAGAAAGGATTTATATAAAATATTGCATAATGAAGATGACATTTCAAATATATTAGGAGTAATTTTAAGTGGTGGTCCTCTTTGTTTGAGTGAAGCTTTAACAATAGATTCAATTAATAAAAATATTGCTGTTTTGACACAATTAAATAATATTCCAATTTTAGGGATATGTTTTGGATTTCAAGTAATAGTGGCATGTTATGGTGGTAAAATAATTTCAATGAATAGAGAAGATACCGGAAAAGTTGTAATTTATACAAAAAATAAATCTAAATTATTTAAAAATATTGATAAAGACTTTATTGGATATCAATCACATAAGGATAAAGTTCGTGATGTTCCTCCTAAATTTCAAATAATAGCACAATCCAGTAACGGCATAATACAAGGTATTCAAAATATTAAATTAAAAAGATATGGATGTCAATTTCATCCAGAAGGATATGAAAAAACAAATATTATAATTTCAAATTTTATAGATATTTGTTTTAATCGATAAATATTTAAAGATAATATTTTATGATATAAGTAGTATATACAATGAAAGAGGAACATAGAAGCAATTTACATACTTTCTGCCTTGTTTTATGTACAACCACATTTATGGTTTATACTTATTTATATAAACAAGATGTAAATATTAAAAGAAGAATGTTAAATAGTTATGATATTATTAGTACAGAAGATATTTCAACAAATACGATTTCATTACCAACTACACCAAAAACAACTCAAACAACATCGACAATAAAGTTTGATTTAGTGGATAATATTAATAACGAGACTATTAATTAAAGAGTTTTATTTTTGATTCTTGTTTCAATTCTATTAATTATTTCGGAAGTAGATATACCTCTTGTATAATTAACAGTTTGAAATCTCCCCATTTCAATTGGTACTTTATACCAATTATTTAAAGTTTCCTGTGACATATCATTAGCGTGAACAACAATATCAATATTATGTTCTAAAATAAATTTTTTGGTGATTGGACAAGGAGGTGCTTTAATAATTTGGTCTACATATTTAATTGATTTTATCATTTGAGATCTTTCTTCTAAATTTAATATAGGTTTTCTTTTGTATGCCGTAACAAGTTCATCAGAGCAAACACCAATAATTAAATAATCTCCTAATTTTTTACAATTTTTAAATAAATTAACATGTCCAAAGTGTAACATATCACCAACAATATCCGCATATATTACTTTTTTATTCATTTTATATTATAAAAAAGTAATATATATTTAATTCGTAAATTAAATTTAAAATTGATTAAATCAATGTCTATTAAAATAATTAAGAGATTTAGAATATATGATAAATGTTTACTAAATTTACAGACAAATTTAAAACTTATTACGATTTACACAATATGGAGGAGGAAAGAACAAAGATAAAAAAATTACGCCATAAGGCAGTGGCGAATATTACCGACAGTGATATCAAAGAAATTATTTCTTTTGCCAACCGACACAAGTTATGTTTAGAACTTTTACCAAGTATATTAACGGTAATGTCAAATATTTGTATGACAGAGATAAATGTAGCAAGGTTTGAATATGCTGACGGGATTAAAATAGTTTTGGAAATTTTAAAATTATATGAAAACAATTCTAAAATTCAATGGCTAACATGTTCGTGTATTTGGAATATTTGTCGAGTTCCAAATGCAAGAGGTAAAGTATCAAATTGTTTTAAACATTTGCTACAAAATTTAAATAGATATTCAAATGATAATAGAGTACTTAATACTACATTAGGGGCATTATCTAATATTTCACTTTTAGATAGAAATCGTATTAAATTTTTGCGATTAGGTATATGTAATTCAATTAAAACTTTTTTAAAAAATTTTATACAAAAAAATGAAAAAAATATAAAAATTTCCGCTAACGCAAAAAGTTCATTAACATCATGTTTGGGATTGATTGCCAACTTGGCAATCGATAGTAGTGATAGATTTGTGAAAGAAGATATTATATATTGGATGGTATGTGCTATAAAAATTACAAATATACCAGATTTGCTTAATCCTGAGAATAATGGTTTTGGTACAATTTTAAGAAATTTTCTTGCATCTTTAAATAATTTAACAGATCGTGATGTAGATTATAAAAAACAGATTACTAGAGCACGTGGTTACGAATTTTTACATCAATTATATCTTGGTTATATAATTGATCCAGATATAGATGAAAATAATAATCAAAATTTTACATTTTTAGAAACTATCCTACAGGGATATATTCCTTTTGACTA
>Ga0302118_10001994_pt1 | contig 10181 bp, 10 predicted proteins | sample AG5_331_MG_FD_203126 | JGI IMG/M metagenome (GOLD analysis project Ga0302118, IMG submission 203126) | Marine microbial communities from Western Arctic Ocean, Canada - AG5_33.1 | ecosystem: Environmental > Aquatic > Marine > Oceanic | place: Canada: Western Arctic Ocean | collected 2017-10-01 | reverse complement strand
AATGGGAAATATTATTACAAAATGTGAAAATTCCGGCAACGATCAGCTCATTCTGTGCGAGCGTGGTTCGAGTTTTGGTTACAATAATTTAGTGGTTGATATGCTCGGATTTTCGGTACTGAAAGATTTTGCTTATCCTGTACTGTTTGACGTAACTCACGCGCTGCAACGTCCAGGAGGCTTGGGTGACGCAGCGGCGGGGCGGCGTGAATCTGTGCGTGAACTGGCGCTGGCGGGATTGTCACAAAAAATTGCAGGACTCTTTCTGGAAGCACATCCGGAACCTGAAAAAGCACTTTGTGATGGTCCCTGTGCACTTCGGCTGAATCAGCTCGAAGCATTTTTGCGGCAAATGAAAGCGATGGATGATTTGGTAAAATCTTTTGATCCACTCGATACAGCCTAAAGGCTTAACCTTTAATGTAAAACTACTTTATGACTCAAAAATTTCAGGGTAAATGTCACTGCGGAGCCGTCCGCTTTTCTTATCAAGGTGAGAAAATCAGCAAGGGAATTCGCTGCAATTGTTCAATCTGTGTCCGAAAAGGTGCATTAATGACGACAGAAGCAATTGCGCCGGAAGATTTTACAATTGACATAGAGGAGGGTGCTTTAGGGCTTTATGAATTCGGCACAAAAACAGCGAAACATTATTTTTGCAAAAAATGCGGAATTTATACTTTTCATCAAACTTTACGGCAACCAGGTTTTTACAAAGCAAACATCGGTTGTCTTGAAGGAGTTGATTCGTCTGCACTTGAAGTGATCAATTTTGATGGTAAAAATTTACTCTGAACCTTTGATACTGAAAGGTTGAGAGTTATATTTTGACTGTTCTGTGAATAGTTAGCGCTTAAACGTTGACATCACAACGTTATAACGTTATAATGTCATTAAACTTACAACATAAACGCATGAGCAAGATCTATGTCTGCACTAACTAAAAGATCAACAGTCTATTTCGACCCTTCGATTCACAATATTTTAAAAGTGAAATCACTGGAATCATCTCGCTCGATCTCAGACCTTGTAAATGAGGCCCTGCTTCATGAACTTTCAGAAGATGCCGATGACCTTGAAGCTTTCGAACAAAGGGCTGTTGAGCCGTCCATTTCCTTTGAAGTCTTGGTGAAAAGTCTAAAGGCTGATGGGAAAATATAAGCTTCAAATAAAAAAGTCTGCAGAGAAAGAACTGAGGAAAATCCCGAAAAGAGAACTGATTAAAATCATCAATAAAATTCAGAACCTTTCAGAAGATCCACATCCAGTGGGAAGTATAAAACTTTCAAATCAGGAAAAATACAGGCTGCGTATAGGAAATTACCGTGTCCTATACAAAGTTGAAGACAATATCTTAACAATATTCATAATTAAAGTTGGACACAGAAAAGATATTTACCGTTAACCGTATATTCAAATTTTAAAGCGTCTTGTCTTAACTGAGTAAAAGATCTTCACTAAAATTGATACTTTTGCGGAATCGAAAGTGACATCATTATTGAGTTGCCCTGCGTACCAAATCAAAAGCCATACGTTCTGCCTCCCGCATGGTTTCTTCCACATCAATTGTTTTGAACTGATAATTTTCCAGCAGCACCTGACCGTTGACCATTACAGTTTTTACATCAGCAGCTTGTGCTGAATAGGCCAGCGATGAAACCGGATTATGCCGTGGGAAATAGTGCGGTTTGCTCGTGTCCAGTAAAATCAAATCAGCTCGTTTGCCGACCTCAAGTGAGCCTATTTCATTTTCCATTCCCAGCGCTTTTGCGCCATTGATCGTTGCCATCCGCAGTACCTCAGTGGCCGGAACGGATTCCGCATCTTCGGTTACGGCTTTGTTGACGAGTGCAGCAAGGTGCATTTCTTCAAACAAGTTAACATTGTTGTTACTGGCGGAACCGTCTGTGCCGAGCGCCACGTTGATACCTTTTTTCATTATAGCGTCAATCGGAGCAAAGCCGTTGGCCAGTTTCATATTGCTCGTTGGATTATTGACAACACTCACTTTGTGTTTTGCTAAAAGATCAATATCATCTGCCGAAACGTGAACGCAATGCGCGGCTACTGTTCTGCATGCAAACATTCCTAAATCCGCCAAATGCTGAACCGGAGATTTACCAAATTTTTCTATGCAGTCCGCAACTTCCTGCCGGCTTTCGGACAGGTGTATGTGAATTCTGGTTTTACGTTTCAGCGCTTCTTCGGTAGTTTCAAGTAGATATTCCGGACCACACAAGTACATTGAATGCGGACCAAAAAAAGCATTGATCCGCCCATCTGCTTTGCCGTGCCATGAGTCGTGAAAGTCAACAGCGGCTTTCATGAAAGTCGGCCCCAAATCGCCAACCTCCAGCAATACTCCGCTCAAACACGCGCGAATTCCGGACTCTTTTACCACCTTTGCAACATCGTCCATGTAAAAATACATATCCGAAAAACAGGTAACGCCGGATTGTATCAGTTCCAGAACACCAAGTTTTGCTCCCCAATAAACATGTTCAGCACTGAGATGATCTTCTGCGGGTTTGATCTTTTCCAACAGCCACGGCCAGAACGGTAAATCATCTGCATAATTCCGGAAAAGGGACATTGGAATATGCGTGTGCGCGTTAATCAGTCCAGGCAGCGCGATTTGATCGCTGGCGTCAATCACTTTGTCTGGCAGAAAATTTTCCGGAACCTTGCCTACTGCCAAAAGACGTCCATCTTCAACTGCAATATCTGCGTTTTCCAGCACTTCATTGTTTTGGTTGACCGTCAGGATGAGCGCGTTTTTGATTAGTAATTTCATCATGCCTTAAAAAATATTCAGTGTTTTGGCTGTCTGTAATTTAGGGAAAGAATTTGTTCCGAGCTTTACAGCAAAATAATAATAATTTTCCGGATTCCAAAAATGGAACTATAGGGCATCTCTAATAAACAGCTCTTCAAAACGTTTTAACTGAAAAAGAGTTTGATGCCATTATATTAATCCGCCCAGTTTTCCAGATACGCTTTTTGCTGGGGAAGCAACTCATCAATGGAAACTCCGGCACCTTTGAGTTTGAGGCGCGCGACTTCCTCGTCTATTTCATCTGGAACGCGATGCACATCTTTTTGCAACTCAGCACGATTTTGCACAATGTATTTTCCGGAGAGTGCTTGCAGCGCAAAACTGGTGTCCATGATTTCAGCGGGATGACCGTCAGCGCAAGCGATGTTCACCAAGTCTCCTCCACCCAGCAAATTCAACCAGCGACCGTCCGCCATGCGGAAGCCGCTGATGTTGTGACGCATTTCTTTTTGTTCCACCGCAAGATTTTGCAGGGCTTCCAAATCGAATTCGATTTTGAAATGTCCGGCATTGGCCAGGATCACGCCGTCCTTCATCCTTTCATAATGTTCACGGCGGATGACATGTTTTCCGCCTGTAACTGTCAGCATGATATCAGCCTGCAAAACTGCTTCATGCAAAGGCATCACACGTAGTCCATGCATCAGTGCATCTGCGGCTTTAATTGGATCAACTTCACAAACAATCACATTTGCACCTAATCCTTTGGCACGCTCAGCACAGCCTTTTCCGCACCAACCGTAACCGATTATTACCACTGTTTTTCCGCTGATCACCAAATTTGTGGTTCTCATTACTCCGTCCCATACCGATTGTCCTGTTCCGTGAAAATTATCAAAAAGGTATTTGCAACGCGCGTCATTGATTAAAATTACTGGAAACTCAAGGAGCTCCGCTTTTGCTCTGGCTTTCGCGCGAAGAACACCGGTGGTCGTTTCTTCGCAGGCACCCCAGACTTCCGGAAGTAATTGCTGACGCTCATTGTGTAACAATTCAACTAAATCTCCGCCATCGTCAATCACAATATTTGGCCGTAAATCAAGCGCCAAATTCATGTATTGGTGCATCTCTTCCGGAGTGGCTCCATAACGTGCGTAAACGTGCAGTCCCTCCTCTGCCAATGCGGCCACCACATCATCTTTGGTTGAATGCGGATTGCTGCCGGTAACCGCAACTTCCGCACCGCCCGCAGCAAAAACCTGTGCCAGATATGCGGTTTTCGCTTCCAGATGAATGCAGACCAAAACCCGCAAACCACTGAAATACTGCTTTTCGCGGAAATCATCTTCAATTTGCTGCAGTATGGGCATATTACGTTTAACCCATTCAATTTTTTGTTTACCCTGTTTCGCTAATTGAGGGGCAGCTACGATATTTTCATGCATGTTATTTGTTCGGTTTTTTTATTCGTATTGTTGTTATAGCTTAAAATCATGGTCATTAAAATTAGTGAAAAATTCTTAAAATTAATAATCCACTGGATTCCCACTTTCGAGGGAATGATAATTTTTTATCAAGCCATTATGTTTGACACAGTCTTAAATACTCTGAAACCAAAATTTGACATTTCGAACGAATGGAAAAATCTTTTTTGTATATACATTACTGAACCAGTAAAAAGTCCTAATACTGTGTCATTTCAAGCGAAGCGAGAAATCGTACGCAAGCTCCAACACTCATTTTATTAAGATCTCTCTCTTAGTTCGAGATGACATCTTATTACAAGTTTAGGCAGTTATTCAATTTTCATCTTTTTTAATAATGAGCGCGTTCTGTCTTTCCACAAACTTTGCGGGAAGTTCTGGTTGAGAAATTTTTGCCAGGCGGCATGGGCCTCCTTGTGACGTCCCTGCTGCCAGTATAATTGTCCCATCACAAAATTTGTAAAAGGATAGACATCCGGAAATTCCATTTGCAACTCCTGCAAATCACGGATACCACCTTCATATTCGTCAAGTTGAGGCTTGTTTTGCAGTAGTGAGGCATAGGTGGCAAAGGCCAATTCATAATCTCCTTTTTTCAGGTATACAATTCCCAAATTCATGCGTGCGTAGTTTAACTCAGGTTTTAGAGCTAATGCACGACGACTGCTTGTTATTGATGAAGAGTAATCGCCGAGCAGGTAATATCCCCAACCTAAATTACCGTATAAATAGGGATCTTCTCCATAAAGCAAAGCTGTTTCGTATGATTCAATGGAGTTTTGAACATCTTTAAGATCATAACGAGCCAAACCGTTAGGCTGCAGTTTGTAACCTTTGTAATAGTAAACTGTACCTAAATCCTGATATATTTTTTCCAGTTGCGCTGGTGTTTCGGCATAATGCAGACCATCATTCAAGGTTGAAAGTGCTGATTCAAATTCGCGTGCCTCAAACAAACCTCTGGCAGTCAATGCATAGTAATCGGTGGGACCTTCTCCCAAGGTAGGACTTTCAGAAAGCTCCAGCCAGCGCTTTAGTTTTTCACGAACATCTTCACTCAGTTCTTCACTTTTGCTGCCGAAAAGGTTTTGCAAACTTCTCTGCAGCATGGGCCACAATTCTTCAGGTCCAACGCGCCGGCTCATCGACCGCGAAACCGGTCTGCCGGTATCCCACCATTCATCCCAAAAAGAATATTCGCCGGAAAATGAGTTGCCGGTAGAAAACGGGATAAGTTCGGGATCACGTTCAAAGAAAGTGAAGACTAAAACATACAAAGAAATAATAACAAGTACGGCAGAGCCGATTGTCTGCCAGCGGATTTTAAGAGAATTAGTTGAGAAATGATTCTCAGGAAGGGAAACTTCCGGAGTTTGATCAGCCAGCACGGCTGATTTTTGCCAGGCCATTTCGGCGGCCTTATTCTGTTCAGCAGAGTAGAAACTGTTTCCCAGACGATAAAATCTCTCAGCGAGAATCCTGTCAGGAACCCTTTCTTTTGCTAAAATATTTGCCGCGGAATTATAATTTCCGGAATTTATAATTTCCTTTGGAATTGGGATTTCAGCGAAACTTAGAGCAGTCGATGACATACTTGTGCTTAGTGTTGAGTCTCTTTTTGTGTGCGCCAGTCTTTGTAACTTATACCTGCCAGGCTGGCTTTGCCTTTACGGTGCGAAGTAACAATTCGTTCAGTCATGAAATAGCTGATGATAAAACCCGGGACTGCATAAACAAGACTGCCGATTATCATGGGCCAACCAAGGTCGATTAAGAGGAAACGCGCGCCGGCAACAATCATTTCCCATGTTCCCTCCGTTGAAGAAATGTGACCGAGATATTCTGTAAACAGTTCATAAGAAATCCCGTTTTGCGTTTCAAGCAGCCAATAACCCGTCACTAAAAATAAATAGTAAAGAGGCACCATGGTGAGCGGATTTGAAATCCAGACCATTGCTACTCCTACCGGTAAATTAAAATGCCTGCAGAAAATGTAACGGTAAATACTCCAAACCAGGGCGACCAGATACATTTGTACACCTACTGTTGGAGTTAATCCTAAAAATACTCCAACCGCGACTCCCAGACTAACTTCTGAAACAGGAGCAGTTGAATGTAAAACCGGATTAATTAATTTCTCTGTAATAAGTTTTTCAATTATCTCCTTCATTCTCTACCAGGTTCCCTGATTTTTCATGGAAGCCCAAGGTTCCTGGATTGGGAGAGGATCTCCGATCTGAAGCAGTTCAATTGATACTTGATCCGGACTACGGATAAAAGCCATTTTACCATCTTTAGGCGGACGCAAAATAGTGACTCCATCATTTTGTAACTTCTCACAAAAATCATAAATATTCTCAACCCCATAAGCAACATGTCCAAAATTTTCTCCGCTGCTGTAAGGCTCACTCTGTTCCCAGTTATAAGTCAATTCGAGCGGGGGTTCATCTTCAGTTGCTGCCAGAAAAACCAGGGTGAATTTCCCTTCCGGAACTTCTTTGCGACTCACTTCAACCATTCCAAGTTTATTGATGAAAAAATCAAGCGCGCTTTCAAGGTTTTGGACACGTATCATAGTATGTAAATATTTCATTTTAGCCTTTTGTCTATTTTAATGTTCACCAGCCTAACTGGCATAAAACTGTTTGCTGCTCAGCAGCATCAATTATTACTTGAACAGTCACCTTTATGCAAGTTTGAGGTGGAGCTTGAGTCTGTTCAAATTTAAGTGCAGCAATGGATTCAATCAGTGTTTGATAAGCAGCATTGCCTGATTTCCGTAAAAGAGACTTTGTTTCCGGATCATAACGATAGGTGATTGTTTCCCGAGTATCCGCAAGGTCTCCGTCACGATTGCGGTCAGCTTTTAAGACCACTGAGTATATCGAAATTACGACTCCACTTTCACTTCCGGAATTAAGCGCATAACCCGCTTGAATCAACTCTGATTTCAGCAGCAGCAGGAAACGTTGAAAATCACCCTGTAACGTTATTTTTTGCTGCTCCTGGAATGCAATTCGGTTTATTTCCAGCAGGGGGCGTTGTGCCGCAAGAAGCACGACAGAGGCAATAGCCAAAACGAGCATCAGTTCAATCAGGGTATATCCGGAATTGCGTAAGCAGCATACCGGACTTTTTTTGATCATGGTTTTTTCTGCGCTGTCCACCATTCGGCCAATACTTTTGGAACCACGTCACTGCTTTTTAGCTGGAAAAAAATAGTGTTAAGCTTTGGTTCAATCATGGCCACCTGCCAATGCAGTTCTGCATTCTCTCCGCTCAAAGTCACATTTTCCTGGTAAGTGCCAGGGATTAATGTAGCGTTTAGTTTTGACAGAGTCCAGTTATCGAGTTGCGAAGCCAGTTCAGCTTGTTGCTGTCTGAGCTGCATTTGTTCAAGAGTCTTCTCTGTGACATTGGCAAATCCTGCAACAAGGATGACTAATATTGTGTTTGCAAGCATCACTTCTATCAGTGTAAATCCTCTTTTCATCTTGAAGCTGCCTCTCTAATGAACGTTTTTTTCATTTTTATTTTATAATAGATATGTCAGACTTAAGCAAACAAGAGAGATGTAATGCTTGTTGCGTCTCCGCTCATGAACCTCACTCCTGCAGAGATCATGATTTACATATTTTAATCAAAACAGCTTTGTCTTACCGTAGTAATATTTTCTCATGAAGCATTTAAAAAACAGCATGTTATCTTCCCAATCTTTTCCAAGAGAGTCAATCAATGAAATTTAGTTTTCCAGGTCTGAGCGATCAAGAGGTTTCTGAATCACGTCAAACTAACGGTGCGAATGTAGTGACAACGCAGGAATCCGAGGGTTTTTACGTAAAGTTGCTGGCCAACTTAAAAGATCCGATCATAGTCATTTTATTAGTTGCACTAGCTGTAACAGTTTTTTTGGCAGCTTTGGGTTTTGCTCCTTGGTATGAAGGTCTCGGAATCGCGATTGCTGTTGTAGCCGCAACACTGATTGCTACCTGGTCTGAATACAGCAATGAAAGTGAATTTCAACGTTTACTTGAGGAAGCATCAAAAGTCAAAGTGAAAGTTTTCCGCAACAAAACTCTCATAGAAATATTTATCGATGATTTAGTTGTCAATGACTTGGTACTTTTGCATCCCGGAGATACTGTGCCAGCAGATGGTTTTTTGCTTGAGGGAGGCCTCGAGTTGAATGAATCAGCACTCACAGGCGAATCTGAAACTGTAAAGAAAACTGCTGCTGAAGATCAAAAAAAAGCTGCAGGAGATGAAAAATCAGAAATGTCACGTGCCGCCCTGGTGGAAGACGGTGAAGCAGTCATGAAGGTTTTGAAGGTTGGAGACAAAACCAAGTATGGTGCAACACTTAAAGAGTTAACATCCGCTGAAACACGCCCCTCTCCCCTACAGGAAAAACTGACGTATCTCGGCCAGCAAATCAGCCGTTTTGGGTACATTGGGGCTTTAATGATCGCGTTTTCTTTTATGTTTAATCATATCTTTCTGGAAGCAGGCGGTTGGGAAATCTATTTTAGTAAACCTTCTGGCGAAATTATTTATCACTTGGTGACTGCCATTATTTTAGCCATCATCATTATTGTAGTTGCTGTTCCGGAAGGTCTGCCCATGATGATTGCGGTCGTACTCTCAATGAATATGCGCAAACTTCTCAACGCAAAAGTGCTGGTGAGAAAATTGCTCGGCATTGAAACTTCCGGAAGTTTAACAGTTCTTTTTACTGACAAAACAGGAACTCTCACTCAAGGCAAATTAACTGTCTCAGAGCTGCTGAGAGGTGACGGCGAACATTTTACCTCATTTGGGGATATTCCGGATAATCTGCGTCAAACTGTCGCCTTTGCCCTGAGAAACAATACGGGGGGCTCAATTGATAGCACAGATTCGGAAAATCCAAAAATTGTTGGCGCTAATCCAACTGCACAAGCATTATTACGGTTCCTCGGTGCAGATTTGGTTAAACAGGATGATGTAAAAATTACGGCAAATATCCCATTTAACAGTGCCTACAAATTCTCTGCTACTCAGGTTGAAGGTTCACAAAATTTAACCCTGGTCAAGGGAGCCGCAGAAATAGTGCTTGCCGGCTGTACACATTGTTTGGATGCTGACGGAAAGAAAGTCGCACTGAATTCCGAAAAACTCAAAGCAGAAATGTTGGGTCTTTCCGAACGTGCCATGCGCCTCATTGGCCTGGCAGTTTCAGAGCAGGATTTAGGGCAGGAAAAGGTGCTTCCTTCCGAGATGACTTTAGTGGGGATCTTAGGCTTGCGTGATGAAATGCGTAAGGAGTCACAACCGGCGGTGCAAACCGCACGGAAGGCAGGGATTCAGGTTGTGATGATAACCGGTGATGCAAAAGATACCGCACAGGCTATAGCTAAAGAAGTCGGCATACTCGAAAAAGGAAACGGGCTTGTGTTGACTTCCAGCGACCTTGCTAAAATGTCAGACGAAGAGATAATAAAAATTCTTCCTGAATTACGGGTTGTCGCACGCGCACTTCCCACTGATAAAAGCCGTTTGGTAAAATTGGCTAAATCAATGGACTGGGTGGTCGGCATGACTGGAGACGGTGTAAATGACGCGCCGGCCGTGAAAAACGCAGATGTTGGTTTCTCGATGGGAAATGGTACAGACATGACCAAGGAGTCCAGCGATATTGTCATTCTGGACAATAATTTCATCTCACTGACAAATGCTGTACGCTACGGACGGACCCTCTTAAAATCTATCAGAAAATTTTTGATTTTCCAATTGACGGTTAATGTTGCGGCCATTTTGGTAGCGTTCCTGGGGCCATTTTTTGGTACGGATTTACCACTGACCATGACTCAACTATTGTGGGTCAATATTGTGATGGACACCCTGGCAGCCTTTGCTTTTTCAGGAGAAGCTGCACTTCAGCG
>Ga0302118_10001993_pt1 | contig 10182 bp, 7 predicted proteins | sample AG5_331_MG_FD_203126 | JGI IMG/M metagenome (GOLD analysis project Ga0302118, IMG submission 203126) | Marine microbial communities from Western Arctic Ocean, Canada - AG5_33.1 | ecosystem: Environmental > Aquatic > Marine > Oceanic | place: Canada: Western Arctic Ocean | collected 2017-10-01 | reverse complement strand
CACCATAAATCTCTTCGATGCACGGGTTGTTGAGAGCTTCCGTCACCACACCGGCTACGCTCGCGTTAATAACGGAAGTAGGACCGCCCGATTGGGCGACCAAACAATTACCTTCAAGTTCCTCTGACATGTGTCTTGATGATCAAAATGAAAAGCTGAAAAGTGCATAATGTTCTCGCCCTCATGGCAATCGCAAAATTTGCGAGACCCTATTTAAATATCCCGAAAGAAAAAGGAGAATTCGAGCGAGCTGTAGCTACAATATGGTCGCGGGCTTGAATTCGGATGCATCGGGGTATCGCTCGCCCCAAGATTTGGCTCGCTCGAGGAAGCCTTCCACTTGATGAACGGCTGCCCCCACTCGGGTTTCGCCTTCAGAGATTAAAAGATCGATGGCTTCGACCGAAAGACCCACTCGATCGTCTGCAGCCAAGCGACTGGGAAGGTCGTTGATCGCTATACGACCTTCTCGAAGGTCACGAACGGTCGCTACGGCATGCTCCTTGATGGCTGCGTGGGCATCCTCCCGACCAGCGCCCGCCTTCACGGCTTCCATCATTATAGTCGTTGATAGAAGGAAGGGAAGGTAGCGACGGCACTCCGCGCCAATCACTTCTGGAAAAACTTCCATTTGTACGAGTACTGTAAGAAAAGTTTCGAGCAAGCCGTCCATCGCATAAAAGGCATCCGGAAGAGCTACACGACGCACGACTGAACAAGAAACGTCGCCTTCGTTCCATTGATCGCCCGAAAGAGAAGCGACCATGGCCAGGTGTCCCGAAAGAATAGCATGAAAGCCATTAATCCGTTCGCAGCTTCTGCTATTCATCTTGTGAGGCATGGCGGAAGAACCCGTCTGCCCCTTGGCAAACCCTTCTCCCATCAGCTCATGCCCCGCTGCGATGCGGAGGGTCTTTGCGAAACTGGCAGGACCTGAAGCAAGCCTGAAGAGAAGTGATACGGCTTCGAAATCGAGACTTCGGGGATAGACTTGACCTACGATCTGCAAAGAACCCGGGGAACCAAGGTGCTCAAGCAAGAGACCATCGAGTCGCTCGGCCTTTTCAATGTCTCCGAGGAGGGTGATTTGATCGAGACGAGTGCCTACCGCACCTTTTAGCCCCCGAAAGGGGTAGGTGGCGCACAGGCGGACCAAACCATCTAGCGACCGTTCCAATTCCTCGCCATGCATGGCAAACCGTTTCCCAAGAGTTGTCAACTGAGCGGGGACGTTGTGGGAACGCGCCGTAAGTGGAAGCGCCTTGTGCTCCTCCGCCTGCTTGGCCAAGGCGAGGAGCGAGGAAACGCCCTTTCCCAGCACAATGCCGAGAGATCGGTGAACCTGAAGTTGTTCCACGTTCTCCGTAAGGTCGCGGCTGGTCATTCCCTTGTGAGCATGCTGGTGACCCGACTTCGAGGCGAATTCCTCCAACCGGGCCTTCACGTCGTGCTTAGTCACCTTCTCCCGTTCATTGATAGCCTCAAGGTCAACTAGTGTCTTTACTCGTACGGAAGCCTCAATGGCATCGGCGGGGATACCCAAACCGAGGTCGCGCTGAGCCTTCATCACTGCAATCCAGAATTCGCGTTCAAGAATCACCTTCCCCTCGGGCGACCACAAATCGCACATAGCGGAGGAAGCGTATCGATCAGCAAGAATATTGGGTATGGAAGTGATCATATTGGGAAAAGAGATGAAATTTCTACTAGGGACGGAATAATCTCAAACTTCGGAAGATGGTTCCATGGACTCCAAGGAACGACAAACAGCATCGATAATGAATTCGGGAGTGGAAGCTCCCGCAGTTACGCCAACGCTCGCGAAACGAGACATGACGCAAGGATCAAGTTCCTCTGCCGTCTCGACGTGAAAGGTGGGTCGGTTCTGGGACTCGGCCAACTTGGCCAATTTACAGGTATTGGCGGAATGATGGCCGCCAATAACGACTATGGCCTCGGCCCCCTCCGTCACTAGTTGGCGCAAGTCAGACTGACGTTCCTTGGTCGCGCCGCAAATCGTATCGAAGACGACAAGCTCGGGATACTTTTGAGCAAGAAGTGCCGAAAGGTGTTCGAATTCGTGAGTAAACATGGTCGACTGCGAGACCATCACCACACCGTTCTCGAAATCGGGCAACGCACCCAAATCCTCTTCAGTCTGGACGGCATGACCTCTCCCGGCAGCATATCCCATGAGACCAATAACCTCGGGATGGCGAGGATCCCCGAAAATAACTACGTCGTAACCCTTAGTCGCATGCATGCGCACCTTGCCCGCAATAATTCCAACATCCGGGCAGGTCGCATCCTTGAAGGGCAAATCGAGACCCTTGAGGTACTTTCTACGCTCGGGCGAAATGCCATGAGCACGCACGACGACGACGGAATCATCGCGTTCATTCTCATCCAACTCTATGGACGAACTACTTCGGTAGTCCCCCACCTCGCGAACGCCCTCTGTGCTGAGTGCCGTCATCATCTGGTTGTTGTGGATCAGTGGCCCGTCCGTGTAAACGGTCCGTTTTCCACCATCGGCTTGCTCGCGAGCAACTTGAATTGCACGCTCTACTCCCCAGCAAAAGCCGGCGCTTTTCGCTCGAATTACTTTCATACTACATCTCCCACCTTAGCTTGCGATCTTTAGTCGTTCAACAATATAGATTTGCCTAAAGGATGCCAAAGCAGGCAATCTTTGCGACATGATCAATTCAGTAATAGCCAAAATGTCGAAAACCTTGGCAATCCTTGCCTTGCTTCCCTTTGCCGGTACAGCGTACGCCGAAACAAAAGCGGCAAAAGCAACTATTCAAGTCCCGGAACCGACATATACTCAGAAGGCTCCCACCAGAGGCGGAACCGGAAAAACGTACATGAATCGGGAAATATCTCAGGTCATGGGACACCTAGGCGCGGGTTGGTTGGAGCGATCCGAAAGAGAGCGCGAGGAAAGGACCGATCTCCTCGTCAAAAACCTAGACTTGAAACCGAATGAGATCGTTGCCGACATAGGCGCAGGTTCAGGCTACTTCACCTTTCGGATGGCAAAACTAGTGCCTGAAGGCAAAGCATACGCCGTTGATATCTCCAAGGAGATGCTCACCATTGTCAAAGGTCGCATTGGCAAATTCAAGACCGAGAACGTAATTCCCGTTCTAAGTACGATAACCGATGTCAAACTACCCGAGAACTCTGTCGATTGCGTCCTCATTGTGGACGCTTACCACGAGTTTTCCCATCCTCGTGAAATGGCCCTTTCCATTCTGAAAGCCCTAAAACCAGGTGGTCGTCTGGTATTAATCGAATATCGACTGGAAGACCCGAAAGTTCCGATCAAACGGCTACACAAGATGACACAAGCACAGTCCAAAAAGGAAATGAAATCCATTGGCTTCGATTGGAAGGAAACTCGAGACATGCTTCCCCAACAACATTTCATGGTGTATCTGAAGCCTGCCCCGAAGGCCAATAACACTCCGAAATGAAATCTCTAATCTTAGCCGTTCTTGGAATAATTCTTCCGTTAATCCCTGGCTTTGCCAAAGAAAGTGCAGGAGAGTGGACGCGCTTTCGCGGGCCAAGTGGAACGGGACACGGCAAAGCCGAAGGATTGCCCATAAAATGGAAGGACAGCGACTACTCGTGGAAAATCAAGCTTCCAGGCGTAGGTCACGCATCCCCAGTATTATGGGGAACTCGCCTCTTCACCACTTGCTCCGACGAGGGAGACGGGGCCCAGTACGTGCTCTGCTACGATGCCATCAACGGTGAGAAGGTCTGGGAAAAGAAACTCGATTCAGTCAAATACCCCCACCACAAGTTCAACAGTTTCGCCTCTTCCACCCCCTGCGTGGACGCCGAGTACCTCTTTGTAAACTGGACCACCAAGACATCCAACGACCTCCTCTGCTTCGACCATGACGGCAACCTGCTTTGGCGACGCGATTTCGGCGGTTACGAAACCCAGCACGGCAACGGCTTCTCGCCAATAGTACATGGAGACCTAGTGGTTCTCACCCACGATCACTACGGGGATAGCAACGTAATCGCAGTTGACCGAAAGACAGGGTCCACCGTATGGCAAACAAAACGCATGTCCGCCAAGCCATCCTCGTCCACGCCTTGCGTCTACCAACCCAAGGGCGGCCCCCTCCAATTCGTGACCAGTTCGATGGCCCACGGTTGCTACGCCGTCGATGCCAAATCAGGAAAAATCCTTTGGGAAACCGGCCCCGACACCCTAGACCTCCGCAGCGTGGCATCCCCCTACCCTGCCAACGGACGCTTCTTCGCGAGTTGCGGTTCAGGTGGCCGGGCCAGTCGATTCGCTTCGGTCATTCCACCGAAAAGCGGCAAGGGCAAACCCACCATCGCCTATTCCTTGAAAAAGAACATACCCTACGTGCCCACTTCCATTGCAAAAGGGAACCTGCTCTTCCTCGTCACCGATGGTGGCATCGCCTCCTGCCTCGACTTAGCATCGGGCGAAATGAAGTGGCGCGAACGTCTAGACGGCAACTATTTCGCCTCACCCATTATGGTTGGCAAGGTCATATATGCCGTATCCCGCGAAGGCAACGTCGCCACTTTTTCAGCGTCCGACAAATACGAAGCTCTCGGAATATCTTCTCTCGGCGAGCTCACCCACAACACACCTGCCGTAGCGAACGACAGCCTCTACTTCCGAACCTATTCGCACCTCTTTCGCTTACCTGCAAAGCCAGCAAGGTAGCCGAGTTCAACTCCATCTCGGCCAAGCATTGCCGTTGACTCAGGTACTGTGGTGGGAGAAAATGAAAAGCATGCAAAAGAGTTACCTATTTATGTTCGCGGGCACTTTGCTCGCTTGGGGTTCAGCGATTTCGGCAAATGCCGAAAAATTCTCCGTTGCGGGTTATACGTTTAGCTCGCCGGGGGGATGGAAGGCGTCACCGCCTTCCTCCTCCATGCGCAAAGCTCAATTCTTGGCCCCAGGCAAGAGTGGAGAGTCGGCAGAAGTCGTATTCTTTTACTTCGGCGCCGGTAGCGCCGGTGGTGTAAAGGCGAACATCGACCGCTGGATGGGCCAATTCAAAAACGCCGAGAACAAAAAAGTGGAAGGTAAAACGGTGGGAGACACAAAAATCACTTATGCAAGAGCCACCGGAACTTTCATGAGCGGTCGTTCCTTCGGTCCAAAGACTCCGAAAGAGGGTTACGCGTTATTGGGAGCTATTATCGAAGGGAAGCAGGGAGCCATCTTCGTTAAAATGACTGGTCCAGAAGCCGCCGTTAATGCAAATGCGGATAAGATGAAGGCTATGACGGAAGGTGCTCTAAAGTAGAAAAAGTGTCCCGATATCCCTCCAGTAGTCTATTCAAATAGATAAGCTTGTTGTATTTTTTGCTTATCCGCGCACAGACGACATGAAAGAGCTTCTCAAACTATCAGCCTTGGTCAGCTTGTTTTTCACCTACGCCGCAAGCGGACAAACCTTTAAGCCGCAGCAAATTACTTTTTTTGAGAAAAAGGTGCGCCCACTCTTGGCCGAGCACTGCTTCGAATGCCACTCCGCCAAGTCCACAAAACTAGAAGGCGGACTGCGTCTAGATCATCGGGAAGGCTTTCTCAAGGGAGGCGCATCAGGCAAGCCCGTAGTGCTGCCAGGAAGCAAGTTAGGTAAATCGAGGCTCTTCCAAGTGATTCGACTGAAGAAGGGAAACGAAAGCAGGCATCCGCCCATGGCTAAGCCTCTGTCGACCATTGAAATCAGAAGTTTGTCCACTTGGGTGCAAATGAAATTGCCCTTTTCCGAAACCACTGATCCTACCGCCCTTAAGGAAGAAAATCCCGCCAGCGACTGGAAGAAAAAAATCGATTTGGAAAAAGCCCGCGAATACTGGGCATTCCGAAAACCAGAGACACGCAAGGCGCCCCAACCCAAACAGGCGAACTGGGTCCGATCGGACCTCGACCGCTTCATCCTCTCCAAACTGGAGGTCGCGGGGTTGCGCCCTGGGCAGGACGCCAGTAAAGCCACCCTTCTACGCCGCATCTATTTCGACTTGATCGGATTGCCCCCGACTCCGGATCAAATAAAAAGTTTCCTCGCCGACGATTCGCCGAAAGCCTTTGAGCAAGTGGTCGACGATTTGCTTGCCTCACGCCAGTTCGGCGAACGATGGGGGAGGCACTGGATGGACGTCGCCCGCTACGCCGAATCGACAGGAATGGAGAGAAACTTCACCTATCCCCACGCATGGAGATATCGCGACTACGTCATAAAGTCCTTCAACGAGGACAAGCCCTACGATCTCTTCGTCAAAGAACAAGTGGCGGGCGACTTGATGGTGTCCAAAGGTCCAAAACAAGAAGCCGAACGCCTAGTTGCCACCGGCTTCCTCGCGATGGGTCCGAAATCACTCAACCAAAAGGACAAAAGAATTTTCACGATGGATATCGTGGACGAGCAAATCGACGTCGCCACCCGGGCAACCTTGGGTCTCAGCGTAGCCTGTGCTCGTTGCCACGACCACAAGTTCGACCCTATACCAACCGAGGATTATTACGCTCTGGCCGGCATATTTCGTAGTACAAAGACCCATTACGGAACCGCCAAAGGCAACGGCAACCGCCAAACCAGCAGCTTGATACCCATGGGTGAAGACGCCAAGGAACTGAAAGCTGAATTAGATAGATACAATCGTGAAATGGCCGACCTCGGCAAGCAATTGAAAAAAGCACAGAAACAGTTCCAAGTCTTTAAGCGGAAGAAAAATGAGGAAGGCATACAGGCCAAGATGGAGGAATGCGCAGAGGATGTGCGAGAGACGAGCGCCCAACTCAAGCAAATGAAGAAGAATTCGCCCAAGGCGCCTCAATACGCCATGGGGGTGCAGGACGGGGGAGACCCGATCAACATTCGCGTGCACCTGCGAGGTGACGTCGACACCTTGGGAGCAACCATTCAGCGGGGATACCTCACCGCCCTGCCGATAAAACAGGCTCCTCGTCCCCAAATAGAGCAGAGCGGACGTCTCCAACTGGCCGAGTGGCTGACTCACGAGGAAAACCCGTTGGCTGCCCGTGTAATGGTGAACCGCATATGGCATCACCTCTTTGGACAAGGCATCGTGCGTACGGTGGACAATTTCGGCTCTTCCGGAGAAGCTCCATCGCATCCCGAACTGCTCGATTTTCTCGCCCTCCGCTTTCAGGCGAACGGATGGTCGATCAAGCAAGCCATCCGTGAAATCGTAACCAGCAGGACATACCGGCTCTCTTCCTCCGAAAACCCCGAGAACTTCAAAAAGGATCCTGAAAACAAGTTGCTCTGGCGAGCCAACGTTCGCCGCCTTGAGGCCGAGGCCCTACGCGACGCCATGCTCTCGGCTTCAGGCGAACTGGACATCGAACCAGTCAAAGGATCCGCCGTATCAAAGGCTGGCAACGGCAATGTGGGGCGAGGGATCACCATACCTAAGAATTCGCTCGAAAACGTATCCCACCGCAGTGTGTACTTGCCCATCGTACGGAACCTGCTGCCCGAGTTTCTGCGTGCCTTCGATTTCGCCGAGCCAAGCATGATCGTGGGTCGCAGACAGGAGACCACGGTGCCATCCCAAGCCCTGTTCCTGCTCAATTCCCCCTTCGTTATCGAACAAGCCTCAGCCATGGCCAAGGCTCTCCTCGCCGAGGGCAAAAGCACTCCCAACACTCTCGTTGAGAAAGCCTACGAACGGGCTCTGTCTCGACCTCCCAGCGAGAAAGAGCTTTCTCGAGCCATGGAATTTCACCAAATCGCATTGTCCGGCAAAGGAGAACAAGATTCTTCCGATGCTCTAGCCCACCTTTGCCACGCCCTATTCGCGAGCGCGGAGTTTAGGTATCTGGATTGAGTACGCGCTTAAAAAGTCAAATGAACACTCGAATCGTTGCCTGCTGCGTTATCATCCTTTGCTGTGCCTATGGTAAGGGCATTGCCGACAAGGATCAGAACTGGCCTCGTTTTCGTGGGCCAAACGGTTCCGGCGTAGCCGATTTTTCCGTTCCCGCCAAGTGGTTGAAAGAAAACTATCGCTGGGAAACTAAGCTACCCGGATCCGGGCACAGTTCGCCAGTTGTCTGGGGCAACAAAGTATTCCTTAATGCTGCCCGTGAGAAGGGCAAGGAACGTCTCGTAGTATGCGTCGACGCCACTTCCGGAAAAATCCTTTGGACAAAAGCCTTTGAATCCCAAACTCACAAAACCCACAAGCACAACAGCTATGCCACTGGAACACCCGCCGTAGATGCCGACGGAGTTTACGTCGCATGGGGACACAAGGGAGAGCTTCAATTCACTGCGCTATCGCACGATGGGAAACTACTCTGGAAACGAGACCTTGGCGGTGCAAATGGCGGTCATGGCTTTGGTGTATCACCAATCGTGTACAGAGACCTAGTCGTCCTCCCGAACGACATGGAAAAAGGTGGCGGTTTCCTAATTGGAGTAGACCGAAAAACAGGCGAGACCCGATGGAAGATACCTCGTGAGAGCAAGCGATTAACCTATTCCACTCCCTGTGTATTTCAAGCCCCGAACGGGAAAGAGGAACTGATGTTCACAAACTGGTGGCTCGGCGTAACCAGCGTGGAACCAAGTCAAGGTAAACTGCTATGGGAACTTTCGGTGTTCGGGCGCCCGCATGCCGAACGAGCCATCTCGTCCCCCATCGTGGCGGGTGATCTCGTGCTGAGCGTCTGTGGTTTCACCACTCTGGACAAACATCTGGTAGCAATACGACCGGCCTCAGCTAGCGAGGACGGTAAAGCCAAGGAAATTTGGCGACTCGAAGACACCGTACCGCACATCCCCACCCCGCTCCTAACCAAGAACCGCCTCTATCTCTGGGCTGACAACGGCGTCATCACCTGCCTCCGACCAAACAGTGGAGAAATAGTTTGGAAAGCACGCATCGAAGGCGTGAGAGACACCTTTTTCGGATCTCCCGTTTGCGCGGGTGGAGTCATCTTCTGCGTATCCGCCTATGGGAAAGTGGTAGCGATTGCGGACGACGAGGAATTTCGCCAACTGGCGGTTAACGATCTGGACGAGCTCTGCCGATCCACCCCTGCCCTTGCCAACGGCAATCTGTACCTTCGCCTCTTCGAGCGCCTGATTTGCATAAAAGGAACTTGAAGCAAGCGTAGCAGATTTCAAATAATATAGGAGTAAGTAGTTATGAAGAAATCCATCTTGTCCAACTATAGTCGTCGCGAAGCCCTCCAGACGATTTCCACAGGGTTCGGTTACTTGGCCTTTTCCGGGCTCGCCGCCGAGCAAGCTCTCGCTGTCAGTACCACTGCACCCCGTGGACCCCACTTTCCCGCTCGAGCGAAGCGCGTAATATTCGCCTGTATGCGCGGGGGACCTTCCCACGTTGACACATTTGACCACAAGCCGAACCTACTCCGTGACGATGGTAAAACGGCAAACGGATTCGGAAATCGAAAGCTCATGGGAAGCCCTTTCGAGTTCAAACCCCGCGGAAAAAGCGGGCTACCCATATCCGAACTGTTTCCTCACCTGTCCAAGCATGCCGACAACCTTTGCTTGATTAACGGCATGCATGCCGACGCTCCCGTGCACCCTCAATGCTTTGTCCAACTACACACAGGCAGCTTTCAGTTCGTGCGACCCAGCGTAGGGGCTTGGGTTAGTTACGGTCTGGGCACGGAAAACGAAAACCTACCTGGCTTTGTCTCAATCAAGCCGCCGACCCGCGTTGGCGGGGCCCAGAATTATGGAAGTGCCTTTATGCCAGCAGTACACCAAGGCACTGCCATCGGCGACCTGAATCAAAAGATCGGAGATGCCTCCATAGGCAACCTTTCGAACAAAAGCTTGAAACCAGACCTGCAACGCAAACAAATCGATTTCATCCAGTCGATGAACCAAAAGCTGCTCAGTCGAAAAGGAAGCGACGAGCGCATCGAAGGTGTCATCAAATCTTACGAACTCGCCTACAAAATGCAATCCAGCGTGCCCGAACTGCTGGATCTGTCCGACGAACCCAAGCACGTCTTGGACATGTATGGGGTCGATAATCAGGCGACCAACGACTTCGGTCGGCAATGCCTACTCGCTCGGCGTATGGCGGAAGCGGGTGTGCGCTACATTGAAGTCACCCATGCGAACTGGGATCAGCACGGTGCTCTCAAAA
>Ga0302118_10001985_pt1 | contig 10198 bp, 10 predicted proteins | sample AG5_331_MG_FD_203126 | JGI IMG/M metagenome (GOLD analysis project Ga0302118, IMG submission 203126) | Marine microbial communities from Western Arctic Ocean, Canada - AG5_33.1 | ecosystem: Environmental > Aquatic > Marine > Oceanic | place: Canada: Western Arctic Ocean | collected 2017-10-01 | reverse complement strand
AGATCTTCTAAGGCGCCCATATGAACGAGTCTTTCTACTGCTTCTGCTTGTGAACATAAACTAGGCCAAGAAATTACTTCTGGCAACATCTCTAAGTCACAATCCGAAATGTCACGAACCCGCCAATCTCTTTCCACAATATTCAGTATTATTCTATGTTATTGAATGCAACCCATAATTATGAATCAAACAAGTGTTTATCCGACTCATCTTACTAATTCGTCTATCGAGTTTACAACTAAGTTTGGGATTTGTGGCGCAATTGACAAGTCACCTTTTGTGGCCTCTCCAGAAAGTACTAAGATACTCTGAACATTAGCATTTTTTGCCATCTCTATATCAGTATACAGTCGATCACCTATCATCACGCACTCTTCAGGTTTAAATCCTAATTCTGATACTTTATGTAATATCATATCTGCATTTGGTTTACCACAGACATGAAATGGCCTAACTCCCGTCGTTGCTTCAAATAGTGCCATATATGCTCCACTATCTGGTAAGCCTCCCTTTGGAGAAGGGCAGACCATATCGGGATGACTTGCCACTAACCTTACACCATTATGCAGATGAAATGAAGCACTAGATAATTTTTCATAATTTATTTCTGTATCATATCCGAGAACCACATATTCTGGATATTCAGAGGTCGTTTCGATATTTTCATTTTCTAACATTTCTCGCATTCCCTTTGTACCTACAAGATATGTTTTTGATACATTTTTTGTTTTAAGCCATTTTATTAAATCATGCGTCGATAATAAAATATCTTGTTCCTTTGCTGGAATATTCATAGAATGTAATTTTTGTAAATATTGATTTACAGATTTACTAGAATTATTTGATAGGAAAAAATATTTTATCCCTTTATCATCTAATCTAGATAAGAATTCTAGAGCGCCAGGTATCAATTCGTTGCCTAGATATATTGTCCCATCCAAATCCAGAAAAACTGATCTAATATTTTTGAGAGAAACATCTAATTTAACCAAATTCACACCTCATGGTAAAAATAACGCTTTAATTACAAACCATTTACTATATACGCCACCAGTGGCTTCCTTTCCAGCAATCATTTCCGTCATCATTTCTCTAATTGCTTCCTTTTTGGACGCCTTTTTCATAAACCAATTCATTAACCACTTATGCTTAACTGCCCTTTGAAGTGAATATGAATTAGTCAATTCTGGCCCCAATTCCGTCCAAAGTTTCTGCATATACTCTTTGGCTGACTCTTCTGTAAAGCCCGAAGAATGTAAGTGGTCATCAAATATCTCCGATGTCATTTTTGCAGAAACTAAAGCGTTTCCAATCCCTTCTCCACTAAATGGATCAACCAAACTTGCAGCATCTCCTACACACATTGCACCTGCCATCGCACTTCTTCTGGGTTGATATGATGGTGCATTTTTTCTTGGTGAACCAAAGGGCAGTTGCCATCCCTTTTTACTCCCTTCAACTAAATCTGCTTTTGCAAATCTTTCTTTGAATCTAGGGTGGTTTTCAATCACATTTTTCATCATTTTCTTTAAGGATTTTTTAATACCATGCTGCTTTCTTTGTTCAGCAATTACCATCCCAACTCCAACATTTACCGTTCCATCATTGACTGGAAATATCCAGAAATATCCAGGATTAACTTCATCAATGAAGTGAATCTCTATAGCACCAGAATCGCCCTCGCATCCTTTTACATTATTCCAATACTCTCTGTATGCGCCACAATAATGTGAAATATCTCTCATTGGTTCATTATATACAGTCTCAGTTATTGTTTTTGCAACAGGGCAATTATATCCTCCAGCACCAATGGTGAGTGGTGCCGTAAAATTAAATATTTCAGACTCTTTATTTTTACCACTTATTCCAATTATTTTCTTATTACCTGAATCATCTTCAACTTTAATATCTATCACAGAAAAACCTTGTATGGCATAGCCTCCATTCTCATGTAGTATTTCTACAGCCCTTTTAAACATCATATAATCAAATTGTACCCTAGGAAGAGAGTATCCAGACTCCATTTTTTCAAAAGCCTCTTTAGGTAATTCTATTTTCACCTCCTTTCCATTAGAGCTACTCATAATTATTGATTCTACACGAAAATGCGGAGTTTGTTCTATCAATGCTTTAACGCCCAATTCTTTTACATGGCGTAAAGACTTCCCTCCTACAGCATCCCCACAAATTTTATCTCTTGGCCAAATTTCCTTTTCTAAAAGAAGTACCTTTCGACCTTTCATTGCATTATAAGATGCAGCCGCTGAACCGCCCGGCCCTCCACCTACAATAATTACATCGAAATGAGCATTATTTTCGGGGATATCTCCTACATCAATTGGTTTAGTCCAGTCGCCCACACTCTCACCTTGAGTGTGCGGAAACGTGCTATACATTCAAAGTATACCATTGACTTGATTTGCCACTGCCCTTGCTCAACACTATGAAAGAACGTCTTTGGGTAGTTCAGACCACCCTTCCGGGTGATTGGTTAGATCCAGTAGTGGGAGAGTGGGCACATAATTTAGTTAACACCGGTCCAGCCGTGTGCGTACACATATCGCGTGTAGTTTCAATGTACAAGGATGAAGGGAACACCATATCTTCAGAGGAATGGAGACTTCAAATTAAGACTAGTATTAGAAAGAAGAAAGAACTAATACAATTAATTAAGAAAAATCATCCGTATGATATTCCTCAGATACTATTTTGGGAAGTACATGCAAACATGGAATATTTAGAATGGGCTTACTGAAACGCCCATATCACCTATTTGATTAAATCCCCGGCCTTCGTCTGCTTTTCATGGGTTTATACGATCTGATGCGTCCAGCCAAAAAAGTTCCCTCTACTTGGTGGAGTTCTAATGATCCAATGGAGACACGTCCAAAACCTCCAACTATGATAATTCTCGTTATTGGTTTATGGATTTTCGGAACGGGCGACGCTATAATAATCGCTGCTGGGATAGGTGTAGCACCATGGACTGTACTCGCTCAAGGAATAACAGAACAAATAGACATGTCAGTAGGACAAGCAACGTTTTTAATAAGTGCAATAGTTCTTCTTTTATGGATACCATTAAGAGAAAAACCAGGCATAGGTACAATTCTTAATGCGATTTTAATCGCTGCCGCAATAGATATCATGATACCTTATTTGCCTACACCCAAAGAATATATTTTTCAAATATTACAAGTTTTCATTGGAACAATATTTGTCGGAATAGGGAGTGGTTTGTATCTGACGGCAAATTTGGGGCCCGGCCCTAGAGATGGATGGATGACAGGAATGCAAAGGATAACCCAGATATCTATTGGAAGAGTTAGAGCCATTATAGAAATATCAGTATTTATTTTTGGGTTTTATCTTGGAGGAACGATTGGTTTAGGGACTATTATTTTCGCATTATTTATCGGCCCTATTGTAGCAATATGCTTACAATTAACAGGAAGATTTGGTAAATAATTTTAAAAAATTAAAGTTTTGATAGCGCAGCCTCAAGATCATTCCATAGATCTTTAAAATCTTCAATTCCAACTGATAGTCGTACTAATCCCGGAGTTACTCCAATTGCTAATCTACGTTCTTCAGGTATGGCCGCATGTGTCATACTCCATGGATGATTGATTAAACTTTCAACACCACCTAAACTTTCTCCTGTGGCAAATAACTTTGAAGCAGATGCAAATTTTCTAGCCCCCTCTTCTCCGCCTACTACTTCTAGGGAAATCATCCCTCCAAATCTAGACATTTGTTTTTTAGCAATATCGTGTCCATTATGATTTTTGAGACCCGGATAAATAAGTCTAGTTATTTTAGGATGACTTGCCAATTTTTCAACAATTTTTTCTGCATTATCGCAATGTCTTTCGATGCGTATGGCTAAAGTCCTAATACTTCTTAAAGTAAGAAAACAATCCAGAGGTGAAGGTACAGCTCCCAAAGCATTTTGAAGAAATTTTAATTCTTCATTTAAATCTTTATTACGTGTTATTACGCACCCTCCAATGAGATCACTATGTCCTGCAATATATTTTGTTGTTGAATGTATGACTATATCTGCCCCATGCTGTAATGGCCGTTGTAAAATAGGGCTTGCAAAGGTATTATCAACTACTACAATCCACCCTCTTTTATGTGCTTCAGTAGATAATTTAGCAATATCATGTATCTCAAGTAAGGGGTTTGTTGGACTTTCTAACCATAATATCTTGGTATTTTTTTTACCATATTTTTCTAGTTCTCCTTCTTCAAGAGAACTATATGTTGTCTCAACTCCAAATTTACTAAGAACTTGATCAAAAATACGAGCTGTACCCCCATATAAATCAGAAGCAGCAAGTATGTGACTTCCTGCACTCAACATTTGAGTTATTGTTGTTATTGCAGCCATACCCGATGCAAAACATGTACCAAATGCCATCTTGTCAGGCGATTCTAATTCAGCAATAGCCGCTTCTAAAAGAGCCCTTGTAGGGTTGTGTGTACGTGCGTATTCATATCCCTTATGTACTCCAAAATCTTCTTGAATATATGTTGATGTTTGATATATTGGCATTTGAACTGAACCAGTTTTCTCATCCGGAGCAGCAGACGTATGAACAGATCTTGTAGATTCTCCAATATTTTCCAATTATCTCACTCCCATTTATTTATATCAAATCCATTTTTTTCTAACCAACTATCATTATATAATTTAGACAAGTATGGGCTCCCTGAATCTGGTAGTATAACCACAATTTTTGCTTGTTGTTTGTTATTGTCTGCTTCTTCTGCTATATCAAGTGCTATTTTCAATGCTCCACCACATGAGCCACCACAGAACAATCCTTCTATCTTAGCAAGCCTTCTGGCCATTATAAAACAATCTTTATCATCCACCATTCTTATTTCATCTATAACATCAAAATTTGTTGCTGAAGGAATAAAATCTTCCCCAAACCCTTCTACTTTGTAAGTATGTGGCGTACCAATTACTCCATCTTCAAAATATTCTTTTAATATTGATCCTTTTGCATCCACTCCAATAATTTTTGGAGGCGCTACGCCCTTTATTTTCGCTTGATTTACAAGAGATTCACCACACCCCGAAATTGTACCTCCTGTACCCATTGTAGCAATAAAATGCGTCAATTCTCCCCTTGTTTGTTCCCATATTTCAGGACCGGTACTGTATATATGTGCTAATGGATTTGCTAAGTTTGAATACTGATCAGGATACCAAGAATTAGGCAATTCTCTAGCCAAACGTGCTGCAACTTCATAATAAGATTGAGGATCTTCTTTTTCAACGGCCGTTGGGCAAATATGAACTTCAGCGCCCATTGCTCGAAGCAAATCAATTTTTTCTTGAGCCATCTTATCTGGCACGGTAAATACACAACGATAACCACGCTGTGCTGCTACCATTGCTAATCCAATGCCGGTATTTCCACTGGTTGCCTCAATAATCGTCCCTCCAGGTTTTATCCAATTTTTTCCTTCTGCCTCCAAAACCATTTGCAAACCAATCCTGTCTTTTATTGAACCACCAGGGCTACATCGCTCTAATTTCACCCATATTTCTGATCTTTTTAGATGAGTTGTGATTTGATTAAGCCTAATTAGTGGGGTGTGACCTATTGCCTCAACGACGCTATTGTATACTCCGGATGGCAAATCCATAAACCCCGCTTGGGCCATTTTCATTTCAAGTGTAGTATTGTCAGGTAACAAATGATTCATTACCTAAGTATCATTCGCTTCTATAAATGATTGACGAAAATGATGAATACAAATTTGCTACCAAAGTAATTCATTCTGGTACAAATCCTGTAGGAGGGGGGATTAACACACCAATTTTTTTATCTTCTACATACCATTTAACCGAAGAGAGATATGCTGGATGGGCAGCTGGTGCACAACACACACTTATGTACAGTAGAATATCTAGTGTTAACTCAGAAGCAGTTGTACAAAAATTATTATCATTAGAAGGAGCAGAAGATGGCGAAGTATTTGCTAGTGGCATGGCTGCTATTTCAACATCTCTTTTAGCACTTTTATCACGGGGTGATCATATCGTAGCAAGCCCGGATGTATATGGAGGAACTTATGGTTTTTTGACTGAAGATTTGCCAAGATTCGGTATAGAAGTGACCTTTGCAGATGTGAGCGACCCATCTTCATATGAAGAAGCAATACAAGAAAATACAAAAATTATTTATGTAGAGACATTAACTAATCCAGTACTGAAAGTGTGTGATTTACAGGCAATGGCAGAAGTAGCAAAAAGACACGATGTTATTTCAATAGTTGACAACACGTTTGCATCTCCATGGGGATGCAACCCCATAGAATATGGATTCGATTTAGTAATTCATTCTGGTACGAAATACTTAGCCGGGCATTCTGATTTAATTGCTGGTTTTGTTGTTGGTAATAAAGAACTTGTAGCACAGATTTTTTCCAAAAAAATAAATTTTGGCGGAGCCGCAGATCCCCATATGTGTTATTTGCTAGAAAGGGGCATGCGTACACTACATGCAAGAATGCCAATACATGTTTCTAATGCCAAAGAATTAGCAAAGCGCCTTTCCAACCACCCTATGATAGAAAGCGTCACCCACCCTTCCTTGTCAAATTATGTTAATTTTGAAGTAGCCCAACGAATAATTCCTCGAGGAACTGGCATGTTGGCATATGTTGTCAAAGGAGGGGATGCAGCTTCCTTGAAATTCATACGGACTCTCAAAATCCCTTTGGAAGCAACAAGCCTTGGCGGGGTTGAAAGTTTGGTAGAATGCCCATTTAATTCTAGTCATATGTTTGTTCCTGAAGAAGTTAGGAGAAAAGCAGGCATATCTTCAGGATTTGTGAGAATGAGCGTTGGAATTGAAGATATTGATGATCTTTGGGATGACATAAATCAAGCGTTAAAAATAACTGAGAAAACCATTCCCGACCTTGTCTGAGGAATTTTATGACGTCATCAGGCCTCATCGCTGTACTCATTTTTATAATACCAATGTGTTTCACTCCTGGGCCAAATAATCTACTTTGTGCCGCGCATGGTTCTCAGCATGGATTTCGAAAAACCATACCCCTCACAATGGGTATGGCAATAGGATGGACTACCTTGGGTATATTCATTGCTGCCGGTGCAGCTCACATTGAAAAATATGAATGGTTAGTAGATTTTTTAACTTACCTCGGCGCAATATATATTTCATATCTGGCTTATAACATAGCTACTTCCACTTCTGTCAAAGATGAAAATAATACAGAATTATTGGGAATCGGAACGGGCATATTACTCCAAATTATAAATGGGAAAGCATGGATACATTTCTTAATACTCTTCACAATACCATTCACTCTTTTCGGCTCTGGCTTTTTTGCTAAATTCGGACTCGTCATTATCAATTTATTATGTGGTTATCCAGCGGTCTTAACATGGTCTTATTTCGGGACATTCTTAAGGAATTTATTTAATTCTCCAAATAAGGTAATTTGGTTAAATTATTTATTAGGAATATCACTACTAGGTGTGGCCATTTGGATTGTGTTGCCACATCAATCTTGAAATTTAGAGCCAGATACTTCTGCAAGCCACTTCATAGCAGATTTATAATCCTCTACAGCATCTAATTTATCATTTAGTAACAAATCTTCGGCTGCGTCCCAAAGAGCACGCAATGCCGGCACCCAATCTCCTCCCTTATCTCTACTTGATTCGTCAAACCTCCAAGCATCGGATTCAGTCCTATCATGAACATTCAACCATGCCCATCCCATGGCCATTTCCAATCCTTTTCTTTTGCGAGCCTTTGAAACGGTCGACGCAATTCCATTTTCTACTGCATGCCTAATAAGCAAATCAGCGAAATTTAGAGGTGAGCTCAAATCTTCTGATTTCCATGGTAGCCTATCTAATCGCTTCAAAACAAAAAGTGATTCTTTCAATTCTCTTAGAAACGCCCCAAATCCTTGCTTTCTTTGTTTCTGTTTTTCAATAATATCCTCCATTTCCTGACCTTTTATTTCATAAATATCTTCTATTATTATATGGCCATATTTGGGCCACAATGCTACTAAAACCGGATGGCATGATGAATCTTCAAATCTAATCACATTATCTTCTATCTCTATAACAAAACCATCAGATCTGACATGTATTCCCGACTCTATTGAATCCAATATACATGAAATAGCAACCTTTTCATCATCTGTACCACTCATATTTGCCAGCATCAACTTTCTTTTTTTTATACTATACCAACTACTCCCTACGACAAAACCTTCTTTTATAGAATTCAGTATACTAGACCTACAGGCACTAGCTAATTTTACATCACTATATTGCATAAGTAACCATTGTTCTAGTACATTATTTACCATATCTAAACCCTCTTCAGGTAACTCCTTATCTTCAGGCCAACCCTCCGGTTTCCAAACCCATTCTGATTTTACAACTGCACCTAGTTTTGGCGGCATCATGGACATTGCTAGGCTTTGAACAAAGGAATCTTCAGTTTTAACTAAGGATTCTCTAGATATTCCGACAATGACATTATTATCAAACTCTAATCTTAACCAACCATTTTTAGTCATTAACTTATTTTTTACTATTGATTCATCCAATCCCCTTGTCCATTTGATATCAGTACCTGAAAACTCTATAACAGAATTTTCTAAAATATATTCAACCCATCCATCGGGCGCTTTAGGCACATCACCAGTAAACACAAAACCCTTATCCCATGAAAAAAACCATTGCCCCGATTTGGCATGATCATCCCATACTAACATTCTTAATTTTGTATGAGTAAAATTCTGTATTCCTGCTAAATGACTTTGTTTACCACTTCCTCTACGGACATAACTAGCTGCCCCATAAAGTGGATTTTTGAATACCGAAACAGTCGATAAATCACTTCCGCTTGCAGCTAATAAGCTACCAGCAAGCGCTCTAGAAACTAAATCCCCACTTCTTTTTGTCATTCTTTTTGTCAACCATTTTTTATCATGTCTTTTCTTTGAGACCGCATCTATATCCTGTAAGGTAAGGGCCATCATATTCTTTCTCCTATCAAAGAATGAGGCCCTACCAATTTCACCTTTAATTTCTGGAACAAATATTTCTGGATCATCGAGTAAATCGTGTAAATTCTTCTCTAATCTTTTCTGTATTTCTTTAGAGGCCTGTTTAATGCCTCTAACTTTAATCTTCTTCTTGCGGTTCTTATCTCCTGGAAAACTAACTTCAGCAGGGGGTTTCGCCATAGTATCTCCACTTTATGCCAAGCGGCGTCTACGGTTGAAGGCTTCTTCTTCCATTCCACTAAATTCTGCTGTTATTATCAGAGTATGAATAGAGCCAGATTCAATATCAGATAATTCACTCAATGTTCCCGCTATCACTTGCTCTGTAGAACTCCCTAAATCACTCAATAATATCCCATTCCATTGCTTTACTGCTGCACTGGATCTTACATTATCTCCACCATTGGACACATATTTTGACATCATTATTTCAATTAAATTTAATGCAAATATTGGTTGCATAGGATTTGGTTTTTCGATACCCATCCCCGTCGGATCTAGATCTAACAAAACAAGAGTATGCAACCCATTTTCATAATTTTGAAGACATAATTCAAGAGGAGAAGTTGGCAAATAATTTCCATGAGGGTATGGCAGTGTTATCTGCCTTCCAAATCGATATGATTGCATTCCAGATAGAGATATTGCTAAAGAAGTTGCAGACAATCCAGGGACTACATGAAAATTAATATCTTCTTCTTTACAGTATAATTCTAAATCAATATGAGTTGTTGCTTGCATTGGATCGCCCACAACTAACAAACCAACTGCCATTGTTTTTGCTTCATTTAGTATAGCCTTTGGCATTTCTATTCCTTCTCGCATTATTTTTTCCCAAGGCCCCACAATACTCTCCAATCGATCTTCTTCTTCTTTCGGTAGAACGGCCGTATAACCTTCTAAATAGAGTTTACAGCAATCTTTAGCTACCTTTCTTGCTAAAATCGTCATTTGTTCCAAATTACCGGGCCCAAGACCAATTAACCACAACCCAGATGATACCTCGCTAGCCGTCATCGTGAAGCGGTCTACCCCCCTCCCGGTGATGAATATGACGCGTCATCTGCAGGTACCCAATCAAGATGTAGAGAGGGTTTTTACACAACTTAAG
>Ga0302118_10001984_pt1 | contig 10202 bp, 8 predicted proteins | sample AG5_331_MG_FD_203126 | JGI IMG/M metagenome (GOLD analysis project Ga0302118, IMG submission 203126) | Marine microbial communities from Western Arctic Ocean, Canada - AG5_33.1 | ecosystem: Environmental > Aquatic > Marine > Oceanic | place: Canada: Western Arctic Ocean | collected 2017-10-01 | reverse complement strand
GTCACGGGCCGGGTATTTTATCGGGACGTGCAAGATGCGCGTGGCCGCCTCAGTTTTAATGGCCTTGTGTCACAGATTGGCAATATAGGAGACGGCACAGAGTTTGGTGCCGAAGTTGACATCAGTCTCGATTTCTCAAGACTTGGCTGGTGGGACGGCGTTCTGAGCGCCGACTACATGCACCGTAAGACGTCAGTAGTTGATCCGTTTGATAATGTCTCCCGCCGCTTTGGCTTCACGCCGGATTGGAAAACGTCCTTTGAATACCGCCATGACGTCAGAACGATTATCGATGGAAATATCTCATTCAATTACAGCCAGTTCGGCACCAGGTTTGTCAACGATATTGATAAGCAAGACCGTCTGAAGGAGGGCGGTTCTCTTACTCTTAGCATTGAGCACCGTCTGTTCGAAAACGTCCGCATTAATTTTTCGACAAACAACTTTCTTAACCGCAAAACCACTAGAGTGCGCGAGATATTAGCGTTTGCGCCGGATGGTACTCGTGTTCTAAATGGGGCCCGTCATGATCGATCTCAATGGGGTCGCATTTACAATGTATTTATACGAGCAACATTTTAGGGTGCTTTGGACGGTAGCGTTTCAGCAGCCTGCTTCCTTAGTTCGGTTAGCAATCCCTGGATTCCACCATTCTGCCGGATCACCGAGGTGTAATCCTGGCGGTAGGTGATCACCATGCTGATGCCTTCAATGATGATGTCGACAATGCGGAGGCCCTCGCCACGCTGCCTAAGGCGCCACTGCACTGAGATGGTCTGTCCTGCAAGGTCGATGATGACACTGTTGACTAGCGTGCCTGTATCTCCGTCTGGAGACGTTCCCAGCACCTTAATCGTCTGGCCCGTATATTGTTTAAATCGCCTAGACCATGTGTAGACTATCACGTCTTCGAAGACTGCCAAGAAGTCTTGCTTTTCCGAATCGCTCGCGCGGCGCCAGGCGCGGCCCAAAACAAAACGGCTTATGGCTGGAATATCAAAGCTGTCATTAAACACGGTTCTGAATCGGGCAGTCTTTTCGACCGTATCGATATTGGCATTGAGAATGTCGTCAATGCTAACTTGGGAAAAGTGATTGATGAACGCTGTGGGGTCTGTTTTCATCGTGGCTTCGGCAGCGTTGGCTTGAGCAACACCGATGATCAGGAGAGCGCTGAATAGAATTGTGCGCATCATTTGGGCAAGGCCGCCGTTTGAACCGATGCTTTTTCCGTCTCTAAGCTCGAGAACGGATCGCCATCACCATCGTCATCATAAAAGTCATCAAGCCCCGGCAGCGGAGCTGGGGCACTGTTGCGAATTTCTTTAGCGCGGTTTTGCCTATATGCCGACCTTAAAGTCGCATAGTAATCTATGGATGAGGCTTTGAGTTCCTCAAGAGCAGGCTTAGCGTTGCCTTTAATATCGACGGCCAAACCGCCAAAGTATACGACTTGCCACCATAACGGATTGTCGGCTCGACCGACCCAGGACATGATGTCGATTCCGATGTTATCTACTGCATACCCGGTGATATCGCGCCCGCTAGAGGGGCCAAGAATTGGGAAGTATAAGTACGGGCCTTCGCCAACTCCCCATACCGCAAGGGTTTGCCCAAGGTCTTCGGAATGGTAGGGCAAACCCCAATGTTGAGCGATGTCAAATAGGCCGAAAAGCCCAACGGTCGAGTTAATCAGAAAGCGCCTTAGCGTTGTGCCTGCTCGGCTGCCTTCGCCTTGTAAAATGTCATTGACCAATGTTATGGGGGTTCGGAAATTACGGATGGCATTGGAGACGCCCCGGCGCCCCGGTTTTGGCACTACGGTTTGGTAGACGCTGATTACGGGGTTGAAGAAGACCGTGTCTAAACCTTGATCGATCTGCATCATAGATCGGTTCCAAGGCTCCAACGGATCATTGTTCTGTTCGTAGGCGCGAAAAGCTTCCGTGTCAGTGGCCGGCGGTTTGCTGGCGCATGCGCCCAAAGCAAACATAGTGAATGCCGAGACAATGCCGAGCTTAAGAAGGGATGGTGAATTGATAGAAACTGTCATCAAAAACCATGGCTAAGATCGCGAAAAAACACTATCTGTCCAGCATAAAAAGGGGCGTTACAGTAGTATTTTAGGTATCATAGCAGGGTCGAAAACACCACACACATTTGCGCGAAGAGGCTATGCAGAATTAGCGTTTAACTAAGGATTCTGTGGTGTTTATTTGCCATTGGGCTGAAGCCTGTTAGAAAGCGGTGTAACTATGTGACATCAATAACACAGTTGATTGAGGGTTTCGTGTCTGACGCCAGTATATCTCAGAACCAAGGGTCGCCGTTGATTGAGCGTCTGCCTGCGGACATTCAAGTCTCGTTTGAGTTCTTCCCACCTAAGACGGATAAGATGCAAACGAAACTATGGACCGCGATCGAACGCCTGGCACCGCTCAAGCCCCGGTTCGTGTCTGTGACCTATGGCGCTGGTGGCTCAACCCGCGAGCGGACCCACGACACTGTTGTCCGTATTCAAAAAGAAACAGATTTAGTTGCTGCGGCACATTTGACCTGTGTCGGTGCGTCACGCGGAGAGGTGGACGATGTCGCACGCCGGTATTGGGACGCCGGAGTGCATCACATCGTTGCCTTGCGAGGGGACCCTCCAGGTGGCGAAGAGACTTATATGCCGCATCCATATGGCTACGACTTCGCCTGCGACCTTGTGGCAGGTCTAAAAAATGTTGCCGATTTTGAGATCAGCGTTGCCGCCTATCCAGAAACGCATATGGAAGCGGCCAGCGCCGAATCTGATTTGGACAACCTCAAGCGCAAAATTGATGCTGGGGCGACCCGCGCCATCTCGCAGGTCTTTTTTGACCCGGATGTGTATTTCAGGTTTCTCGACCGGGCCACAGCGGCAGGCATAACTGTGCCCATCGTGCCCGGTTTAATGCCGATTGCTCATTTCAAGCAGAACACCAATTTTGCCAAGCGCAGTGGCGCAAGTATTCCGCAGTGGATGTACGGTCTCTTCGAAGGTCTGGACGGCGACCCTGGGACCCGGGAGTTGGTCTCGGCCAGCCTGGCCGTCGAACAAGTCAAACGTCTCGTAGCGGGGGGCGTTTCAGAGTTTCATTTTTACACCCTTAACCGAGCAGACCTGAGCTACGCCATATGTCATGTGCTCGGCATTCGACCCGAAGGTGATCAACCCGCCGAATAGAACTGGAAAGAGCATAGCCCTTCGCAGTGCGGAGCCTGGGGTCCGGATCAAGTAACATGTATAAAGCCAACTTTCGGGCTTTTATCCGGAGCGAGACTGCGTAGGATGCGGCCATGTCAGATGATCCCTTTGCCCTCGATGAAGCCGCTACTCCACCTTCGCCAAGCCATGCCCCGCCCGTGGCGGAACCGCCATGGATGAGTGGCCTCAATCCTGAACAACGTCAGGCCGTCGAGATCACAGATGGGCCGGTTCTCGTGCTGTCTGGGGCCGGGACTGGAAAAACCCGTGTTCTGATTACGCGCCTAGCTTATATTCTTGGCAAGCGGCTGGCGCAGCCTTGGCAAATCCTCGCTGTGACCTTTACCAATCGCGCCGCCCGCGAAATGCGGGAACGGGTTGGCGGCCTGGTCGGCTCAATGGCCGAATCCCTGTGGCTTGGCACCTTCCATGCCTTAGGCGTTCGTATTCTGCGCAAACACGGCGAATTGGTGGGCCTAAAATCGAATTTCACGATCCTTGATTCCGATGACCAACTGCGATTACTCAAGCAGGTCCTGGAGGCGGAAGGGGTCGATCATAAGAAATGGCCAGCACAGGCCGTGCTTGGCGTCATCCAACGTTGGAAAGATAAAGGTCTCACGCCTGACCGTGTAACCCCATCAATGGCCGGTGATCTCGCAGGTGGCCGCGCGGTTGATCTCTATCGGTCTTACCAGCGGCGGCTCATTACGCTCAATGCGACAGATTTTGGTGACCTTTTGCTTCACTGCATGACGCTCTTTCAAGGCCACACCGAGGTTTTACAAGAGTATCAGGATAAATTTAAATATATCATGGTGGACGAGTATCAGGACACCAATGTTGCTCAGTATTTGTGGCTCCGTCTTCTGTGTCAGAAGCACCGCAACTTGTGTTGTGTCGGCGACGATGACCAATCTATCTATTCCTGGCGCGGTGCTGAGGTTGGCAATATTCTAAGGTTTGAAAAGGACTTCACGGACGCGAAGGTCGTTCGCCTGGAACGCAATTATCGCTCTACGCCGACGATCTTGGCGGCGGCATCTGCGCTGATAGATCACAATGAGGACCGGCTAGGTAAAACACTTGTCCCGGCAGGTCACATCGATCACGATGACGCAGCCCTGGTCACAGTCAAAGGGGTTTGGGATGGGCCGGAAGAGGCCCGTTGGGTGGTTGAGGAAATCGAGGCCCTGCAAACTAAGGGAGATAGCCTATCATCCATGGCTATTCTGGTCCGAGCCGGTTTTCAGATGCTCGAGTTTGAAGAGCGTTTCATTACTACTGGCATGCCCTATCGCGTCGTCGGTGGCCCACGGTTTTACGAACGCCTGGAGATACGGGATGCCATTGCGTACCTCCGCTGCATCACTACACCAACAGATGACTTAGCGTTCGAGCGCATGGTTAATAAGCCTAAACGCAGCATTGGCGATGCGACGGTTCAGAAGATCCATGTGTATGCACGGTCCGCTGGTTTAAGCCTGATGGAAGCTGCTCTGCGCTTAACGGAAACGGATGAACTGCGCGCGCAGACCCGCAATGCGCTGTCCACCCTGATCAGTGACATGTCGCGCTGGCGGTCTCTACGAGATGGATTATCGCCCTCCGATCTCGCGGCGCAGGTGCTCGATGAATCCGGATACACTGAAATGTGGCAGAGAGATACATCGCCGGAAGCCCCGGGGCGTTTAGAGAACCTCAAAGAATTTGTTGGCGGCCTTGAAGAATGGGATACCATTGGCGCGTTTCTCGAACACGTTAGTCTCGTGATGGAAAATGATTCTAAGGCTGGAGATGAAGCTGTTACGGTTATGACCTTGCATGGCGCAAAAGGCCTTGAATTCGACACGGTTTTTCTGCCCGGTTGGGAGGAAGAGGTTTTTCCTCACCGTCGTGCGTTAGATGATGGTGGTGGCGCGGCCGTCGAGGAAGAGCGCCGACTTGCGTACGTTGGTATTACGCGGGCCCGCAAGAAGGTTAACATTTCTTACGCCGCGAACCGGCGCGTTTACAACCAGTGGCAAGCCAGTCTGCCTTCACGCTTTATTGGCGAGTTGCCTGAAGCACAGGTTGAGCATACCGCCGATAGTGGCTTGATGGGGTCGATGGGCGGTGGGGGTGGCAGCAACGAAGGTTTCTCTGATGGTTGGGGCGGCGGCTCAAGTTGGCAGGGTGAGCAGTCTCGCAAAGCACCGGTTATAGATGGTGATAGTTGGCAGGTTGAAGCCCGAGAATCGTCTAGCGAGTATACAGTTGGTATGCGAGTTTTTCACCAGAAATTTGGCTACGGCATCATTCAAGCTATCGATGACACACGCCTTGAAATTGCTTTTGAAAAAGCTGGCGGTAAAAAGGTGATCGACAGTTTTGTTGAGCCAGCCTGAAGCCAGTAATTTTTAGAAGAGATAAGCCGGCGGCGAAAGCACCCTCATAGTGGGGTCTAGGAGGTGATGTGCCGCCGCCGCCAGGCTTGCCGGTTATCTGAAGGGGATTCAGCGTTAACCGGGAATTCGTCCAGGCATCAACATGTATTGGTCACTAATTAAACTTTCTACGCCGTCTTCATGCTTTTGGATCAATGCGCGGCGGCTATCTGGCACTGGATAGGACGGCTCGTCTTCTGATAAGGATGACAATGCCGGTGGCCGTAATAAATTCAATGGGTTAACCATAACGCGCCATCCTTGTTGGTCCATGTGTAATCGATTTTCGTTTCTAGTACGAAGTAATATGGGTTTCCTTGGTGCTATGAGTAGGGCCGATAAGTGCATGGCAGGTTCCTGTCTAACGCATAACGCTTATAGGTAGGTCGATTGGTTATGTGGACTGTCTCTTTTTGTGTTCCGACATCGTCCGTTGATGTTTTTTCGAACCACCTCCAAACCGATGCATTATCGCTCTCTACATTCGAGGTTCTTGATGACCTCGGTCGGCATACCGGAGACCAATGGCAAATTGATGTGCTTTTTCTTAACCAGCCTGAGAGGCCAGAGTTTGCCGCAAAGCTCGCGTTGATCGCGATTAGTGTTGGTGCCGCCGAACCAAATTTCTCTATTACTCGGGTAAGGGAGGCGGACTGGGTTGCTGAGACGTTACAGTCTTTCCAACCCATGGTGATCGGTCGCTTTTGGGTGCACGGCAGTCATGACGCGGGATCAGTGCCCTCGGGTATGCTACCGCTGTGTGTGGATGCCGCGACAGCCTTTGGCACCGGTGAGCACGCAACAACTCATGGCTGTCTGCTTGCGCTCAATGATTTGGCTAAGCGGTCAACTGTGCGGCGTGCCGTCGCTGCATCCCCTGGCGGCGGCGTTCTCGACGTTGGCTGCGGCACCGGCATATTAGCTTTCGGTGCTGCGCGACTTTGGCCGGGTCGCGTGTTGGCCTCCGATATCGATCCAGAAGCCGTTCGTGTTGCTCAACAGGCTGCTGCTGCCAATGGCCTGATACCGAGGTTGCGTGTGGTCGTCGCTGCAGGCCTGGACTCTCGCGTGATTGCGCAATCAGCTCCTTACGCGGTGATCACTGCGAATATTCTCGCTCGTCCTCTGTGTAACCTTGCGCCGAGTTTAATGGCATCTTTGGCGCCGCGCGGTCGGCTTGTTCTGTCTGGCTTGTTAGAGACGCAAGTCCCCATGGTCATGAGTGCGTATCGGGCCCAGCACTTAGTTCTAGAGCGCAGTATTGTGATTGGCGAATGGGCGACCCTCATTCTCCGCCGAGCGTCTTCAGCCGTTGCAACTTCCAGGCTGGCCCCTTAGCTTCTCTGCATCATGAGCAACACACCAAACCAAGATAAACCAATGTCTCCAGCCGAACGCCTCACAGCGGTCCGTGCCCATCTTAAGAGTGCAGGCGTAGACGGATTTTTCGTGCCGCGCGCCGATGAGTATCAGGGTGAATTCGTGGCTCCATATGCGGAGCGGTTGTCGTGGCTGACAGACTTTACAGGATCAGCGGGCTTGGCTGTGATCCTTACGGATCAAGCAGCGCTGTTCATAGACGGGCGCTATACCCTTCAAGTTCGCGATCAGGCTGACGACACGCTTTATGACTTTAAGCACAGTTCTGATGAGCCTGTTGGACCTTGGTTGCGTGAGGTTTTAGAGGCGGGGCAGCAGCTGGGGTTTGACCCAAACTTGCACACCCCTGACCAGGTCAAGCGCTATACCGAGGCATGTAAAAAGGTCGGTGCGGAATTGGTGGCTCTCCCTGGCAATCCGATTGACGCGGTGTGGTCTGATCAACCGGAAAGGCCACGCACACCGTTTAAGGTTCATCCGTTGTCTCTGGCAGGTCAAAGTCATGATGATAAACGTACGCAAATGGGTGAGGAGTTAAGCAAAGACGATTGCGACGCCTATCTCGTGACAGCGTTGGACTCTTTGTGTTGGCTGCTGAACATTCGTGGGGCTGACGTCGAACACACGCCGCTGGTTTTGGCCAGTGCGCTTCTATTCGCCGATGGCCGCGTGTCTCTGTTCGTTGATGCCGATAAGGTCACAGATGAAGTCAGAACGCATTTGGGTGAAGGAGTAACTCTTGCGCCCGCCGATGGTTTGGGAGCGGCTGTCGATGCCCTCGCTGAGTCGGTTAGGGTCATCGCAGTCGATAAAGCGACTGTGTCGCAATGGGCGGTTGATCGTTTAGAAGCAGCAGGGGTCACGATTAAATCAATCGAAGACCCGTGCTCTATGCCGAAGGCCTGTAAGAACGATGTTGAGTTGAATGGTATTCGTGCTGCGCATATTCGTGACGGTGCAGCCTTAACATGTTTCTTATCTTGGTTAGACCAGGAGGCCCCCAAAGGTAAGTTGACGGAAATGTCTGCGGCGGATCAGCTCGAGGAGTTCCGCCGTCGCGACACCATGCTTCAAGGCTTGAGCTTTCCAACCATCTCAGGTGCTGGCGGCAATGGCGCTATCGTGCATTATCGTGCGACGGAAGAGACCGATGCGGCGATCACGGGTGACATGTTGTTCCTTGTCGACAGTGGCGGCCAATACTTGGACGGCACGACCGATGTGACGCGGACGGTCGCTATAGGGACGCCAACCAAGGAACAACAGCGCAGATTTACCCAAGTGCTCAAAGGTCATGTCGCGTTGGCAAAAGCTCGTTTTCCAGAAGGCACTGCGGGTGGACAGTTGGATGGCTTTGCACGCGCTGCGCTTTGGGCCGATGGTGTCGATTATGATCACGGCACAGGGCACGGCGTTGGCGCGTACCTTGGCGTGCATGAAGGACCGCAGCGTATTAGCAAGGCAAGCCTCGGTCCGGCGCTCAAGCTGGGCATGGTCGTCTCGAACGAGCCCGGTTATTACAAGACGGATGAGTTCGGCATTCGCATTGAAAACCTTGTCGCTGTTCGGGAGGGGGGCAAGCCGGACGGTGCAGAAAAACTCTTATTTGAATTTGAAACGCTGACCCTGGCTCCGATTGATCTACGCCTCGTTGATGCTGAATTACTCACAGAAGAAGAAGTGGAGTGGTTGAACGCATATCACACCCGTGTTCGAGACACTCTATCGCCTATGATTGGCGAGGATATTGGTCCCTGGCTGGCGGATGCGACCCGGGCTATATAACAGAAGTTTCTAGGCAAAGATTGATCTCATACAAGGTTGTGCTTATTCAGCCTTGAATATGGCTTTATGTAAAATCACGTAAACTGTGCGCTTTGCCTGAGGCTACGGATAGCTGATACTAGTGCCATGCCAATGTCTCCAGTCCTACCGATATCACGATGGTAAAACTTGTCCGCGCCCTAAACCGTGGTTTGGACCTCCTGGAAATTCTTAATCAGAATGACGGCGCTTGTATTGCGTCGCTTGCGCAGGACGCTGACCTGCCACTCGCCACGGCCTACCGTATGATGGAAACCCTTATCTCTCGTGGCCTGGTCGCGAAGGGCGATGACGGCGCTAGCTATTGGCTGACGGGTCAAGTGAGCGCCCTCAGCAATGGGTACGCCGAAGATTCTCTGATGGTGCAAGTAGCCGGTCCGTTGCTGGATGCGTTGTGTGAGAACACCGAATGGCCTATTTCACTGACACTTCCGATCGGGATCAGGATGGAAGTGCGTGCTCATACAGATTTCTTAACACCGCTTGTGTTGGTCAAGGTCCCAATTGGCCACACTATCTCGATGATCAACAGTGCGGCCGGTTTAGCGTATCTTGCGCACTGTACGGAAAGTCAACGTGACATTCTTCTCAGTATGATTTTTGAGTCTCCGGCATTTGATGCCTTTGAAGAATCCCTTCGGGACCGGTCTGTTGTAGATACTGTCCTTCGCGAGGCTCAGAGCTCTGGCCACAGCTATCTGTCCACGGACAACACTTATGCTGCTTTGGGCGTGCCGATTATATTCGGCGGCGTGCCGGTAGCAGCCTTGTCAGTGCGGTACTTTAAATCCGTGATTTCAAGGGCGGATGCCGTTAAATTGCACCTGGGTATGGTTACAAAGGCGGCGTTGGACATCTCGAAGGCCTGGTCCGCCCTTAGGAACCAATGATAAGGCTTCATAAGTATTTGAATCTAATTCATAAATCACCCAGTGAATTCATATTTTTTGGTGCTATCCTTTATAGACAGAAGGTTCTAATTTTATGACTTAGGGTTCCATTAGGGCGTCCTTATAAGTTTTTTATAATACTAATTAGTATATCTAAGGCCAGGGAGGGCCATATCAGTGACTAATAAAAAAATGAGACTGACGAGTGCCTCGGCATCACTGCTTGCCGTCACAGCGCTTGCTGTAACAACGGGTGGCTTCGTCGCGCCAGCTTTCGCCCAGACATTGGCCCTAGAGGAAATCGTCGTCACCGCACGTCAGCGGGCTGAGTCGATTCAGGATATTCCAATTTCTATTACGGCCTTTTCAGCTGAGGAAATCGACAAGCGCGGCATGGTATCGATGACCGATATCGCCCTGTCTACACCAGGGTTCAACTTCGAGAATTTT
>Ga0302118_10001980_pt1 | contig 10212 bp, 12 predicted proteins | sample AG5_331_MG_FD_203126 | JGI IMG/M metagenome (GOLD analysis project Ga0302118, IMG submission 203126) | Marine microbial communities from Western Arctic Ocean, Canada - AG5_33.1 | ecosystem: Environmental > Aquatic > Marine > Oceanic | place: Canada: Western Arctic Ocean | collected 2017-10-01 | reverse complement strand
AACCATGCGCCCGATCGGAACTATCTTGCTAACCCGACTTATTGGCAACTGGGGTAGCATGGCCGACCGGGCAATGGGCCACGCCGTTGCGGGTCACGCGACGACCGGGCATCTGAAAAAAATTCCGGGCGACCGGGAAGAAATCGCGCGGGATCCGTGGATCCGGCCGTGGAAGGAGAATGTCAATGATCGAGCAATTTATAGAAAAATGGCATAAGCACCTGAAAGGACAGCTACCTGGGGGCCTGGATGAACTCCTAGACGAGAACGTGACCTTCTACTCTCCGGTGGTCTACACCCCCCAGGAGGGCCGTGAAATTACCAAGCTCTACTTGAGTGCCGCAGGCAATACCCTCGGAGGCGAGGAGCCCGCCCAAGCGGGCTCGGGAGATGCGGATTCTGCCAACTCCGGCACGTTCCGTTACACGAAACAGATTCTCTCGGGCAATCAAGCCGTGCTGGAATTCGAAAGCACCATCGACGGCAAGTACATCAACGGCGTCGATATCTTCGAGTGCAATGACGAGGGAAAGTTGGTCGAGCTTCGCGTCATGGTGCGACCGCTTCAAGCCGTCAACGCCATCCATCAGCAGATGGGAGCCATGCTCAAGAAGATGCAGAAACCCTAAGCTCGTCTTGATACTCGGATCGACTTGGCTCGACTTGGCTCGTATTGACTTGGCTCGTATCCAATCGACTCGCTGTGTTTCGCCGTCGCCTATGGGCTCAGCTCTGCAACGCCTTATGGGTGATCCGTCCAGCCTGAACATTGAGACCCCCTGCAAGGTGCGGATCCTCGGCGCAGGCCTTCTCCCAACCAGAGTCAGCCAGAGCCCGAACGAAGGGCAGGGTTACGTTCGTCAGTGCAAAGGTGGAAGTTCGTGGCACCCCACCCGGCATATTGCTCACGCAGTAGTGGACCACATCGTCCACTACATATGTGGGGTCCGCGTGGGAAGTGGGTCGGCTGGTTTCAAAACACCCACCTTGATCGATTGAGATATCCACCAGAACCGAGCCCGCCTTCATTCGCTTCACCATGTCACGAGTAACCAGCTTGGGAGCAGCGGCACCCGGAATCAAAACAGCACCAATCACGAGATCAGCAGCCACCACGAGACTTTCTACCGCATCGGCTCCCGCGTAGGAGGTTTTGATCCGACCCTCGAACTGCGCGGCCAACTCGCGAAGCCGCTTGGCAGAACGATCAACGACCGTTACGTCAGCCTGCATTCCCACCGCAATCTCGGCGGCGTTTGTTCCCGCAACACCTCCACCAAGAATCACAACCTTCGCGGGCTCGACTCCAGGAACGCCCCCAAGAAGAACACCGATACCACCGGCTGCCTTTTGAAGATTCGCCGCACCGACTTGCACTGACATGCGTCCGGCCACTTCGCTCATGGGTGTAAGCAGGGGAAGGGAACCGTCGGGGGCCGTCACTGTTTCGTACGCGATCGCAGTCACCCCTGACTCACAAAGCGCGGCCGCCTGTTCGGGATCCGCCGCCAGGTGGAGATAGGTAAACAGCACTTGATGGGGACCCAGGCGCGCGCACTCCTCGAGCTGGGGCTCCTTGACCTTGACGATGAGTTCGGCCGCCGAGAAGACCTCGTCGGCGGTGGACGCGATGCGTGCTCCAGCTTTTTCATAGTCTTGATCCGAGAAACCGATGCCTTCGCCAGCACCGGCCTCAACCCAGATCTGATGGCCCGCGTCGCGCAGGTCGCGCACCCCGGATGGAATGACACCGACCCGATATTCATGAATCTTGATTTCCTTCGGGACTCCGATTTTCACGGCTTTCTCCTCATTCGCAGGGTGATCTCGACACTGAGACAAGGACAAGTTTATTCCATTTGGAGCGACTTTTTCTTGCAAAAACGACGGGAAATGGACCTTACCAGACGGTTTCTGTCTTTATATATCACTAAAGTGGTGTAATCTTGCTTCCAATGGATTCTTTCGATCGAGATCTGGTTGCTGTGCTTCAGCAAGAGGGACGCATTGCCAACGTCCAGCTGGCCGAGCGGGTCCACCTCTCGGAATCCGCCTGCCTGCGGCGCGTCCGAACCCTGGAAAGCCAGGGCGTCATCCAGGGCTACTCGGCCCGGGTGGATCCCCAGAAGGTTGGACTCTCGGGCATTGTCTTTGTGAGCATCACACTCGAACGCCAGGATCAGGACGAGCTTCGGGTCTTTGAAGAGGCCGTTCGGGCGTTGCCCGAGGTAATGGACTGCTACTTGATGACCGGTGAGTTTGACTACCTGCTCCGGGTCGTTGTCGCGGATACCCAAGATTTCGAACGAATTCACAGCCAGCAGCTCACCCGCTTGCCCGGCGTGGCCCGAGTGCACTCGAGCTTCGCGCTGCGAACCGTTCAAAAGAGCGCGGCGCTCCCAATCCGGCAACTCGACCCCTGAGCGGGTTGCGCCCAGCTGCCCACGGAGCGCGATCCCTCGGCATAGGCGTCAACCGGCGAGACTTCGGCCTCACGCTTAGAGGGTCGGGCGGTGGGTCGAGAGAAGGGTCGAGAAATCCGATCAAGCATCGGAATTCCATGGGTCATAGCTACCGAAGCTCCAAACGTTTCCCTCGAGGTCGAGGCACGTATAGCCGCGCCCCCCATAATCCTGGTCTTCGATATCCATGAGAACTTCAGCCCCTGCAGCCGTCGCCCGGGCGTAGTGGCCGTCGGGATCCTCGACCACCACATAAATGCTCTGGTTGGTCCGCCCAGCCAACTCGCCCGCTGGCCGCACTCGTTCAGAGAAGGCGCTCCCCCCATGAGAACTGGATGACCCGAGCATGATCATCGCCCCATCCAGGGTGAGCTGGGCGTGCGCAATATCTCCTTCTTGCTCCCCCGGTACGACCAACTGCTTCTCAAAACCAAATGCCATGCAAAGCCATTCGATGCCGGCCTGGGCGTCCGCGAATCGAAGAGAAGGGATTATGCTTGTCTTGCTGGAGTTCGGCTTAGCGACCATGATTAGTCCTCTCCAAGCGACGAAGAGTTCTCGTCTGAACGTCGGGTCGAGCGAAGATCTCCGAGATAGAACAGTCCGAGCAGACATCGCGCAAGAACCAAGGCAATGGGAAAGACGAGCCCGAAAGCAAGGATTTCGGCCTTCTCGCCGTATTCTGACCAAAAGAAAAGCATCGCCGCAGCCTGGGTTCCCAGCCCCGCCGGAGCAATGGGGATGGTCGCCACCATCATGACGGCGGGAGCGGACGCAAGCACCACCCCAAAAGGAACTTCAACTCCGAACGCATGGCTGCCCGCCCAGAAGATCCAGATAAAAACCATGAAGTAGGCCAGCTTGATGCTCAGAAAAAAAACGGCGTCGGCCCAGTTCACGCTTCGGAAGGGCTTAACGATCCTTGCCTGCCGAATCTTAGAGAGCCAATTCCAACTCGGATAGGAAGTTGTCAGAATGGCAAAGATCATCAGTTGAACTAAAAAGACGATGCCCGTCACTCGCTGAATTGTTTCCAGCGTGGCCGACTCCGCGAATGCGGATGCCCCGAGTAACGCGAGACCCACGAGAATAAAGCCGTCGAAGTATTGGTAAAAGAGCATGGATCCCGTCGACTCGAGAGCGGGGATGCCTTTAAAACGTCGCAGGTGAACAATGATTCCAGCCGTCCCGGCATTCCAGTTCAGAGCCGTCAGGAGATAGCTCACCCCACGAATCGAGCGTGCTTCCGACCAACTCACTGGGGTATTGAAGCGGGTGAACAAATACGAAAGTGTCCGGGAATCGATTAGAAACCAGAAAAAAGCCGCCGCGAGAACCTCCGGAACAAAGAGGTCGAGCCGCGCATCGCGAGCCGCAAGCCAAGCCTCCTCGAAGGGAACTTCCCAGAAGAGGTAAGCGAAGATGCCCAGCGCTCCCAACCAGGGCACCAGATTTCGAATCCAGCTTTGGCCCGATACCGGGGAAGGCGGGGCGTCGTCGTCAGTGGGCCCTGTCGGGTCCGTCTCCATCTTCCTGTTCCTCTTCCTATTCCTATCCATCTCGACCTGGTTGGCGAAGATGCAGCGGATTGCCCGCCCTGTAGACCCAACCGGGTCTAGGCTCAGACCAATTTCCGAACCTGTTCCTTCATCCGCTTACCTCTGGCCGAATTCAATGGTCAAGGTGATCATCGTGGTCAGTGCTCATGGTCGGTGGTCATGGTCGGTGGTCATGGTCGGTGGTCGGTGCTCATGGTGGGCAGTCAGTGCTCATGGTGCTCATGGGCTTCAGGGTGGTGATGGGCGCCTCCAGTCGCTTCGGGTTCGCCAAAAGTGGCGCGCAGGCCTTGGATCAGCTGCTGGCGTTCCCCATCTGACAGCCCGGCTTCCGGGTGCAGTGGCCGATAGATCCAAAGCGGCATCTCGTCCTCTTCCAGGGCCTGGGCGGCATCTTCCCCGTGCTCGCTCTCGGGGCCCCAATCCGAAACATTGAAATGCGAGCGTCCCTCTTCCACATCGTGCGCCACCCACCAGGAAATCGGCGCAACCGTGCTGTACCAGGGCCAAACCGTTTCGTAGCTATGGCAGTCCCGGCAAGCCCTAAAAAATAGCTCCCGCGTCATTTCCGAATTCCATTTGGGCTCGGCCACGACGTTCGGGTTCGTGTGGTCACGCCCGTAGGGGAAAAGTTGAATCAGAAGAAAAATTCCCACCACCAAAACCGTGATCTTTTTCATCGCCTCTCCCTGAGTCCTCGCACTAACCGGTTCGAACAAACCCCGCTTCCCCGAATCGTGTTTTCGGGGTTGCCGCCTCCCCGAGCATAATTGCTTGAGAGCAAGAAATCGCCCGCACCTCGCCCGCACCCTGACTCTCTCCCCATCCACCTGTGCCAATCCGGTGCACGGGGAAAGCAGGTAGCAGACCGGGACTCGGCTCAGTCCGGGTGGCCATCACCCACCCGTCTCAGTGGGGGCCATCGGGGGACTCGGCTCTTTGGGCGCCCCCAACTTCGGAACCGCGCTGGCGGGAAGCCGGCCCGCACTCACAAACCACGCAAAAAGATCGCGAACTGTTTCTTCGGCGCCCCGCCAAGCCAGGTTCAGTTCGGCCACTTGGGGGGAATCCTGCATGCGAGGAAAACGAGTGGCGATTTCCAGGCCCTCGCCCGTCATGGGCATCGGCTTGCCCGTCAACTTGCTCGCTCCGTCCATCGCGCGGCCGAGCAGTCGGAGCACCCAGCCCGGAGCCGAGATGCGTGAGATGCGGGCGCCCGTGACCCCTTCGAGCAAGGCCGTGAATTCGTCCCAGTTGAAATAGTGCCCCGCGGCAACGACCCGGCCGCAGGTCCGTTCTTCGACCATGCGGGTGAGCAGCGCCGCGAGATCTCGGGCATCGAGCATTTGATTGCCCCCTTCGCTCCGGAGAGTTCCCCGCAAGAAAGATCGATACGCCTTGACGGATTCGCTGAAGCCCGGATCGTCGGGGCCCACGACGCCCGGTGGATACACGATGGCCGCCGCTGCACCCTCGGCCTGGCGATCGCGCACCCAAGCGTCGCATTCGGCCTTCGAGCGACCGTAATGGGTGCGGCCGTGGACAAGCGGTGAACTTTCCGTGGCTGGGCGATTGGGGTCAAAAATTGCCGTGACGCTCGAAATGAAAATCGCGTGGAGCCCCTCATCCAAGGCTCTTCCCATCACGACTTGAGTGCCGCGCAAGTTAGCCGAGAAGTCGGTCTGGCCGGTTGTTACTGAGACAGCGGCCGCAGCGTGGATCACCGAGTCGCAGCCCCGCGTAGCCAACTCAACTGCGCGCTCATCGGTCATATCACCTTCGACCAAATCTCCGGGGCCCAGGCCCAGATGGCCGAGCACTCGCTCGCCCTTTGCATGGCTGCGCACCAGCGCACGCACCCGGTGACCCTCGGCTCGAAGCCGGAGCGCAGCATGGAACCCGACAAAACCCGTGGCACCGGTGACAAGGACATGCATGCTAGAGATATTGCTCCCGAACAAAGCAGGCGACGATCAGATAACCCCGACGCGTCGCTGCTCAAATTCAAAGGTGGCTCCCCGACTGATCTTCGCCAACTTAAGTTCTTGGGGCACGGGCTGGGGATCCGAAGAGGGATCGATCTCCACCACCCAGGCGAGCCCTCCTCCCGAAGGCGGTGGGGCCGGGTGGCAGCGTGCCCTTGGATTCACAGCACCCGCAATGGCATCGAGTGCCGGATGGCGCGCCTCACTCAAGCCCGCGAACCACGAATAGGAATCGGATTCGGCGAGGGCTGGACAGTCGCGAAGAATCAATTGGGCCCGTTCGGCACCCAGGATTTCCACCGAAAAATCCGAATAGGTTCGAGGGTGAAAACACGGATGCAGCTGAAAAACTTTTGCAATCGCTTCAATTCCGTCGCCGGGAATCCTCATAGCGCGAATCAATCGCTCAGCCGTGAGAGCTGCGATTCCTACCCATTGAGAGCGTCCAAGCTCACTGGACGCTTCATCACCCACCCGCTGGGAGACGCTGAGCATAAAGGATCGGGCGAGCAGGTGGCTCTGAACCGCGAACTCCTGGTTTGCGGTCAAAAGGGCCCGATGAGATAGATCTTCGAGTTGGAAGTCCGGATCAAAGAGGCCCGAATAGTCAGCCCAACCACCAGGCTCTCCATCCAGTAAAGGAACATCGATCCCGATGCTTGCCAATTCGGACGCCCCGACGATTTCGAGATTGGGATGCTGCTGGTAGGGCACGCTCTCGTTGTCGATGAAGACCGACCAACGACAATGAGGCTTCGAATCGGCCGGGCTCCTTGGGGGTCGATGAATCGGCCGCATCTTCATGCAGGGATGGGTTGCCGCGGCGGTGGCATCGAACGTTGGGTCCTCGATGTCGTGACACATGAGCTTGACCCTCTCTTCGCCGAAGGGCTCTACATCGAGGAGCGCACCACAATGGGGCAGCCAGAACTCTCCGTAGTCGGGCCGCTCCAGGCAAAACTGGAAGTCCATGAACTGGTGGGGCGCCCCGATATCCAGTTGAAGATTCTTGAAAACCGTGCCGACGTCGTGCCCCACGAACCCCATGGCACGCTGCATACGCGCAGAATAGATCGGACTCGCAGCCATCCACTCCTCGATGGCGAAGTCCACGTAGGCGTCACCCCCGAAACGCTTGGCCACAAGGGGCAGGCCTACCCGGTCCTGGAGATGACCATTCAGCAAATATTCTCTGCCCAGCCACGCCAGGGCCTGACGCGAAAACTGAGCGAGGCCTATGCCAGGGTCAAATGAGGCGGAGTAGTCGTTGAGTAGGGACATCGTTGAGCGGCTCCGCCTCCTAGGCGTCGGGATCTTGAAGGGTCGAAAACCAGTCGAATTCTTCCTGACGAACCCAGCCCGGCATCCGGCTCCCGCGCTTCATCCGCTCCTGCATTCGCTCGCTGAGTTGGCCGTTTTTCATCATTGCGCCGAAAACAGCCCCGGCGTTGGCGTGATCAAAAAAATCCCGTTGCCAACTCCACTTGAAATCCCCCGCATAACGGAACCAACTTCCCCCGGTTCCCCGTATCTCGTAGGGCTTGCCGTCGGGGTCCATGACCGGGGCGATCTGGCGCCAGATTCCCAGGAACTCGCCCTTCTCGTCGTCGATCAAGCGGCGAACATAGGGGTATGTCCAGCGATCGAGTCCATCCATCTCGGTCCCGAATACCCAGTCGTGAATTTCCTGGCGACCGTGCGCGGCAAATTCCCACTTGGGACCATTGTTCCAGCTATAGATCGCGTCCTCCGTGTAAAAGGACGACATCTTCGACCAATCCCCCGTCTCTCCCGCCTCATCATTCGCGGCGACCCAGAGATCGACCATTTCTTTGATTTCATTCCGGGGAAAACCCGACATCACTTCTCCTCTGCTGATGGATTCGTCGATAGAGCGTGGGTGGGGCAGTACTTAATCGCCCGAGCAACGCGCTGGCGCATTTTTTCATCGGGATTGGGAACCAGCAAGACCACTTGGTTTTCCTCCCGGTCAACCTCAAAAACTCCAGGTGCCTCGTCCACGCAAAAACCGTGTCCCTGGCAGAGGTCCCTATCCACCCGGATCTCAAAACTTTGGCCCAGTGGCGAATCCGGAGAGGCGTCGGCTGCTCTTTTCGGGGTAGTGAGCTTTGGCATTCGCTTGCGATAGCGCACCTGGCAGGGCTGTTTGAGCTGAACCACCATTTTTGAGTGATCATTTCGGTAGCTATCCGGGCTCTGGGCCAACTCGAAGACATAGGCCCGCAGGAGTTCACTAAAAATCGCCTTGATCTGCATCAGGGCAAAGGCGGAACCGACGCAACGGTGACCGCCCGCACCAAACGGAATCCACGCAAAGACCTGCTTGTCCTCTTCCCGGCCCTGGTTGTAGCGGTCGGGCTCGTAGCGGTCGGGCTCCGGAAAGCACTCGGGCATTCGATTTGAGACCGCCGGCGATACACCGACAAGCTTTCCCGCTGGAACGGTATATCCCTTGTAATGGAAGTCCTGCATGACTTTGCGCATCAGAATGATCAGAGGTGGGTGAAGGCGCAACGCCTCTTGAATCCCATGCTCCAGCTTCGGAATTTCTCGCAGGGCCTGATGGCTTACGTCCCGCCCGTCGGCGTAGATCTCGTCAAGTTCGGAGACCACAGAGTCGAGAACATTTGGATTCCTCAACATCTCGATCAGCGTCCAGGCAGCGCTGCCCGAGGTCGTATGGTGGCCGGCAAACATCAGCGATATGAACATTCCCGTGACCTGGTCGATGGTGTAACGCGAATTTCCCGCCTGATCCTTGAGTCCAAGTAAGACATCGAAGAGTTCCGGGGTCGCATTGGGGTTCTTGCTACGACGTTCGAAAACCCCCGAAAGCAGGCTCACCAACTCACGCCTGGCCCGATCCCGGGCTCGAAATGCAGGCAATGGCAGGTTTGGATTCACGTAGGCAATTGCGTCGGTTCCCTTTTCGAGTTCGTAGAAGGCGCGAAAATATTCAGGGCTGAGCTCTTCGCGGAATTCCTTCCCAATCAGGCAGGCGCTGGATGTGTAGATCGTTAATTCCGAAAAAAAATCAAGAAGGTCGATCTCACCCGACTCGCCAAGACCGTCCATCATGCGACGAACTTCTACAGAGATGGACTCAGCATGGCCCTTCATGAACTTGGCCGTGAGGGATTGATTTCGGAGGGCTTGCTTTCGCTGCTCGGGGGTTCCATCGAAGACCACGCCCTTGCCAAAGATGGGCGTCATGAAAGGGTAAGCGGCGGCTTGATCCAGTTGCTCGTCACTGCCGCGAAAGAAAGCTTCCTGGGCTTCTTCTCCGGCCAACATCACCACGCGATTGCCGGCAAAGTTGATCTCGCCAATCTCGCCCAATTCGTCCCTCACCCGCTGGAAGAGCGCGATCGGGTCCTTGCGCAGGGCACCGAGATGACCGAGCAGGGGCCAGCCTCCGGAGAGCACCGGCGGAGCTTTTCCTCCCAGCGGGGTTCGAACCGCTGGGGTCACCCTCTTTCTCCAAACACAATCGGGAGTTGGGCGAAAGCGGCCCCAAAACCCATTTCTTCGTTGGGGTAGACCGGCACCTCTTGGCGCCATGGGCGATAGAAGGCGTAGGGGTCTTCGTGGAACGCGTATCTGGAGGGGGCGAATTCAAGCACGAAAGAAAACTATCCAATTTACAATTCGTCTGCAATGTAAATTATGATAGCCTCGATAGCGATTAGAGCCGCTGATTTGAGCCGCTGAGAAGGAGTACCCATGACAGTCCGTTTGGTGACCAACCGCGCAGTCCCTCCCCGGGTTGGTTTTATTGGCCTCGGCAATCAGGGCAAACCCATTGCGGCCCAGCTGGTCGCAGCGGACTTCGAAGCCTGGGTACACGACCTCGACCCGGAGCCCGTAGCCGAGCTTGCTGCCCTGGGCGCCCACCCGGCCCAAACGCCTCGGGGCGTAGGCGAAAACGCCGAACTCGTGGGTGTCTGCGTGCCCGAAGACGCCCACGTGCTCGCGGTCGTCTCCGGGGCAGACGGGTTGATTGCCGGCATGCACCCGGGCGGTGTCATCTTGATTCACAGCACTGTCCTTCCCGAGACAGCCCAGGCCGTCAGCGAGGCGGCCAGCGCCAAAAAGATCGCGGTCCTCGACGCATGCGTAACCGGCGGCGCGTCCCGGGCTCAGAACCGACAGCTCACCTACCTGATCGGCGGGGACGATGATGCCGTG
>Ga0302118_10001977_pt1 | contig 10213 bp, 6 predicted proteins | sample AG5_331_MG_FD_203126 | JGI IMG/M metagenome (GOLD analysis project Ga0302118, IMG submission 203126) | Marine microbial communities from Western Arctic Ocean, Canada - AG5_33.1 | ecosystem: Environmental > Aquatic > Marine > Oceanic | place: Canada: Western Arctic Ocean | collected 2017-10-01 | reverse complement strand
ATATTTTGCTAGTGCTAGCCTCAATGTTGCTGGAATGTGGGGTTCGTTTATTGGGAACACATACGGCGTTTCAGGTGATGATGTTATTCTCAATTATTCACAAGTTGATAACATTCTATATGGCCCAATGGGTATCACAACTGATGCTGTAGTAGGATTCCTCTATGGTGAAACGACTGGACATACATTGCCAGTTAATCCTACTACTATGGTTCCCGAAACTGGTGGGGTTGAACTTGAGTGGAATACTTCGTTAGTTTCACAATTATACGATATAGACGAGAATAGTGCAGCAGCACTTCGTTACTTCGTACATAAATTAATGTTCAATACTCAAATCCCAAATCTACTTGGTAGTATGTTTGGTGAAGAAACTACAGGATACCCCGGTGCAACCAAGTGGGTATCTCACACTGTTGACCAATGGTTATTCGGTTGGCGCGACCCTCTGATGGCTTTGCTTGAAGGCAATTCCAATGATTTGACCTATGGCTGGCAATCTCTTGAGACAAACAAGACCTTCTTCGGGTCAATATCTGCAGATGCTCCAAATGGCGTCTCAACTGGTGATGGTACTCTGTACAAGGTATGCACTGGAGAAAATCCCGATTGTGATACCGGAGAAACTCTCGAACAGGACGGTTCGGAATACCTCGGTTGGCGTACACCCGAGATGGAAGCGGATACATATGGAATGATTACGAACGAATCATTGGCTGGCACTTCGGGTGGGTTCATCACTGGTGAAGGTGACTTGTTGAATCTTGGTGATTATGCGATTTGCTCGCCGATGCAGCAGGCAGATAGTGATCATCTTGGTCTTTTGACTGAGACTTGGACTTGCCACATTGATGGAAATGAGAGACTGATTCAAGGCAAGTTGATTAATTCACATTCTGCACTGGATATTTTCCCTGGTGCAGTCCCAATATATTTTGCAGGTGATGTTGAATTGAAGGTTCAACCAACTGCGAGAATTATCGTTGCTGGTGCTTCTGAAAGTTATTTCTATATTGATATGAGAACAATGGATGAGCAAGCTTCTAGTTCCCCTGAAATGAATAATATGCAAGTCATTTTCAAGATTGAATCAGGTGGCGGTGCTGATGCTGAAACTGTAGAGTTGATGCAGTCTGGAATCGTGGATAATCAAAAACAATTTACCTACTGGACTAACTTTGATACAGATGGTGGCTCTTTCTTCATTGACCAAGTGACTGCTGTAATTTACCTCGCTGCTATTAGTTTTGTAATAATGGGGATTATTGGAATCATTCGAACAGGTGCAACTGAGAGCCTCGCTCTCGGGGTTAAAGAAGAGGGATTTGAAGAGGAATAAGTAAACGAGATTGATGGCGATTAACTCAATCAAATAGCCAGGCTTTCTAGTCATCATCTGAGGGATGTTTCAGTTCTCATCGCTAATCCATTTGATGAGTGTTGATTCAGCCCCGTGAAGGTGCTCACCTAGAGTGCTTCTCGCTATTCCAATGTGGGTGGCTAGTTCTCGCATGGATATTTTCTTTGGCTCATCATAATAACCGAGTAATACCGCTTGACGAACCACCTCTAATTGGCGTTGACCTAACAGTTCTAAAGCATCGTTTTTTGGTTCTTCGTGAGTTGTAACTGACACTTTGTCAGGGGGTAGGAAAATGTCTACTTGGGCTAAGAATTGACTAATTCCTGATGGTACGCCGCGCAGAGTGATTTCAACTCCTTCATCAGATATAGAGTAAGGTGGATAGACTGCAATGTCGTCAAAACTGATGGCTGAGACAACTAGAGGATGACGATTCATTACGACTATTGCTTCTGGCCCATCACCTCGCTTAGGGATAATTCCCTCAAAGGTGAGGAAAGACACATCATTAATTGATTCAAAGTCAGCACCATTTCTCATTTCACAGCGAGTTAGTTGACGCACACCTTCAGGTTGAACGTCCAAATGTGCCACTACCTCAAAAGTTGAGCATATTTTCAGCAGTTCTGAGAACTCTGATTTCGCTACAGTCTCGGCTGACCAGCGTATTTTTACTTCTTGCACACCCATTGCGTGGGTGGTGTAGTCTTTCACTCTTCTTTATCCTAGAAAAACACTAGTGGTCGGGTGAGGGTTAATGTGTAAGTATACACAATGCTCCTATATGGCAAAGGGCACTGAAGAGGGTAGAACTAGATTTCGTGATTTTTCAAAATTCAAGCAACAAGTAAGGGTTGAACCTACTGCAGGTCAACAATCAACATATTTACCCGGCGTATCTGTTGAATCTCCACTTTCAACAGTTGTGGATGTTGATAGTGCAAAAATGGGGATGTTATTCTCAATAATTGGCGGGATGATCGCGCTTGCTTTCGCTATCGGTCGCTTCATGACTAGTGAACTTGAGAGCGATATGGAGTTCCTTTATCTTGCTCTTGGAGCGGGTTTGATGGTATTATTTTCCTATGGTTTTGTTGAGGTACAATACCGCAGGCATCAAACGATTTCAATTGTCCATGATTATGTGCTCTCATTTGGTCATTTATTCGCTGTGCTTGGTGGGTTTTGGTTATCTCGCTGGGGGTTGTATTTCTATTGTGGATATTTCCCCGATTCAGGTGTGTTATGTAATGGCGTTTCAGGTACCGTTGGTTGGATGCCAGGCGAGTGGGGTGCACTCGTCCAAGCCTCAATTTTTGTTATGATTGGATACGCTCAGTGGCGTCAGAATGAACGAGTCAAAGCAACCATCTTGCCGCGTTTAGTCACCACTCTTGCGCCACTTGTTGTATTATTCATTGGCGCTGAAATATGGGTTAATTGGGCTGGTGGGGTGATTTCACTGCCTTTGATTCTGAGTCTGTTGGCATTGACTGGTATGGGGATGTGGCTTGGTTCAGTTTCAAATAGAGCCCCTCTTTTCCTTTCTTCAGCCTTCCTCTCATCCGTTATTCCAATAATTTACGAGCTGAAAGTTGGTGGAGGTGCTGGCCTCACATTGCTAGCAATTGTCGTGCTTATGCAAGGAATGTTTGCCTCAGCAAAGGGATTGTCGCAGGCAATGATTCAACGCGGTTCAATCTTGTTGGTTCTGATTGTCTTGTTCGCAGAGTTTTGGGCTGTTGTTGGCGATTTGAATTTAGTACTAGTTCAGCCAATTGACAATGTATTAGCAAGTTTGCCATTATTCCTTTGGTTATCACTGCTAATCGGTTACTTTGCAGCAGTACACATGCGACGAGTTCCATGGATGCCAATCGGCTTAGCCGTAGGTTTGGCATTTTTGCCGGCACCAGGTTCTGCTTTTGCATGGGCTACTGCAATTATCATGTTTGTTTACATGGTAACTAGACCACAAACAAGACGCTGGGTTTCTGATTGGACTTTTTCAATGTTAGCAACATCATGGTTTTTGGTTGATTGGCTATCATCAAGCGGTGCTACATTTTCAAACTTAGAACTTGACCCAGCTTTCCTAATAGTGCCACCAGCCGCTTTACTTTTCATTGGTGAAATAGCAAGTAGAGAGGGGAAATTATCCAAAGCACCGCATCATTTGATGGTGGTATTAACTCTATTATCTCACGAAATGCTGTTCGGGGTTGGACCATATTTACCGCTAATGTTTGTGGTATACCTTCTACTACTCGTCTTACGCGAGGCGAGTAATGCTGAATCAGTTGATCTAGGTGACATTGAAGCAAGAAAAGAGATTTCAGTACTGGTGCTAGTGACAGGCGTTTCAATATTCATTTTAGAATGGATGGGCAGATTTGAAAGTGGTATTGGTGCCAAGATTGGGGTTTCAGGATTAGGTCTTGAAGCACTGATTTTTGCGGTCGCTTTGTACGCAATAGGACGCTCATTGAGAGCGGTTGAGTTGGATGTTGGCAAACTTAGTGGCATGCTGATAGATGCAGGCAGTTCGGTCTCAGTTTGGGACCCTCAAACAGGGCACTGGTCCTCTCAACCTAAATCTTCAATTAACCAGCGGCATGTGGAATGGGGTCCAGCAATGCGCGGAAGTATGATTCTTCCATTGTTAATATTCTCGTTAGCAGCCGCTGAGTCAACTGCGACTTGGACAGTCATGCTTTTGTTGTTACCAATTATGGTGCTAATGCGTGAAGTATTGTTTGAGTTACCTCAGGACAATCGTACTAAAGCAGGTGGAGTGTGGTTACTTTTCTTCGTTGGACTTCCCTGGTCATTCCGTATCCATGAGTCGTTGATAGATGCAGGTGGAAGTGAAGTTGTTCCTGCACAAATAATGTTTGATTTGATAATGTTAGCAGGTCCATTACTAGGCCAATTTATGTTGATAAAACAAGGTGTAGTTAAGGAGGAAGGCAGAGCTGCAGATTGGCTTCTCATCGGTGTAATGATGGTTGCATTGCTCGATGTTTCAGGAGGTATTTTACTACTCAGCATGATGTTTTTGGCCATGACTCGTGCACTACTACATCGTCGAACAATTGCCATCAATTTGTTGCCAATTGCTTGGGCTGCTGGGATATTAATGTTGATTCAATTACCAGTTGCAATAATTGACAGTGTACCGTTCAGTGCATCACTTTTAGCGATGAAGTCATCGTTCATATTTGGAATTAATTATCCCGCATGGGCGGGAATAGGCTGGGTGATTATTGGTGCCATACCATTGATTGGATTTGCTAGAGACCTTAGGTTAGCAAAGGGTGATGATGCTGGCAAGCGAGAAGAGTTTGCACAATACCCTACATTAATTCCAACACTTTCAATTCTAGTAGGTTTGCATCTTCTTGTATCTGACCCCTATCTACTAGTTCTAGCAGTTGTGGTGGTTGCAGGAATTGGTGCGTGGGCAACAGGCCAGTTAGCAGCATTTTGGGTATGGCCACCAGCATTCTGTATCTCCTTGATGTTCGCAGCGATTGACAATAAATGGTTAGGGGATGATGAAATTGTTGAAGTATTCACTATTGCTTCACTAGTTACTTGGATAGTGGCGATTTTATTCTGGAAAGGAATTATGCAATCCCGGGCCCCAAAAGCACTTCCCGGGAAATATGTGGCACCTCCAAAGGATATGGTTGGCTTTGATGCCGATGCAAAATACCAAGGAACAAGGAATATTTTAGTAAATGTACAACTTGGTTATGCTGTTATTTTCAGCCTCTTTGGTATGATTGCGTGGGGTGGAATCGCATTTTTGGCAACAGCATTCTTGTTATCTTGGAGAATGTGGCATCAAAGGCATGCAAAATGGTTGTTGGCTGCTGTTTTCCTTGAATCCATTGCAATTGGAAATACTGTTGAGCAAGTATGGGATCAATTTAGTTGGAATGGCCCTGATTATTGGGTAGCACAAGGTTTGTGGTTGGTTCTTTCCGGCCTTGTTCTCACTTGGGCTTCATGGAGAATGTGGGACTTTGAATGGACTGAGAAAAGTGACGAGGATATTCTTAACCTGACAAAATTGGCTGGGATAGCTGGCGCTATTTATGTTCCACTAGGTGCTCTTTTCCTCTCTGACGAAATTGGGGCATGGATATTTGGTTCTGTATTAGCGGTATTTGGAGGGATTCAGATGATGATTGGATTTGAGCAGGATGAGAAATGGAGACGTATTTACACGCTTGTAGCCATTCCTGTAGGCATATTGATTATTGCTGGAGATATATCTAATGGAGTATTGCAAGGTGTGATGTATCTGTTAGCGGCTTTGACTCTATTCGGGCAGGGATTCCTGTACATGAATCGAGCAGGAGTCATGGTTTCAGGAACTGCAGCACATTCTACTTTAGTAACTGAAAATGTTGTTCCACTAAACACGGTGGTAACCGATGTTGTGGCTGATGAAGAGCCGCAACAAGTAGAGGCAGAGAAAGAAGTTGTTGAAACCGTTTCAGAGCCTGAGTCAGTTGATGAGGTATTACTGCAGGTTGAACCGGAACCAGTTGCTCCGACTCGCTTTTACAGTGGTGAAGGGTTTGATGTTGAATTGCCATCTGATGTATTGTTTAGAATCCGTTCTTCACTTCGGGGTGCTACATATGATGGCTACAAGCCGATTGTAAAGTGGGACCAACACGGTAGAGTCATTCTTGACTTTGAAGCACTAAATGATTGATTGAATTACGAAATGATAATTTACTATCTTAATTAATCAATCACCATGAACACATTACGTGGACTATATGTGACTGTATTATCGTTGATAATTGTACTTTCAGGATGTTTTGGATTAACTTCAGATGGTTCTGCTGATGCAGATGTGGAACAAAATCTTGCCCCGATTGTTACTGCGTTTTGGATGGGGGATTCATCCCCTACTCTAAGCACCGCCATGATTCACGGTTGGAATATCACAGTCTATCATGCTATGACTGATTGGGATGGCAGTATTAGCGATGCAGGTTGGGATATTGATTTAGATGGCACAATAGATTACCAAATCTCTAGTTCCCAGGGTTTAACAACCATCTTTATTCCTGAAACTCTTGTTGTAAACTCTTTACTAACCGGTTCAATGACTAGTATAGTATTCGGGGCCTTAGATGATGATGGGGCTTGGAGTTCATCGCCTTTAATCACTCTAACATTATCTACATTACCATCATCGGTCTCGAGTTCACTGAATACCTACACAGCAGATGACGCAGATGACAGCGCAGACCCAGCTGTAGACGGAGCAGACACACTGATCCGCATGCAGATGACTGGAAAGGATGACCTAGCATGGTCGTTCGTTAGGGTCACACTAAGTGTCGGTGACAACGTCTACACCTGCAGCGTAACAGCAGGCGATGAATGTACAATCACACAATCCGCTGGTAGTAACGACAACGCATGGGAACCTGGAGAGTATATCTTCCTAAGTGAAGCCACAGCAGAAATCTGCAGTGCACAAGGCTGTGACGTGGGTATCTCCGTAATATACTCAGGTTACACTGTTGCTGGTGATACCAGCCAGATGGTCAACTGAAATTAAGCATCACGCCAAGTATCCTCTTCGGGGTCTTGGGATTTGATGCGGGCAAGTAATTGCCCAACCACTGCAACCGCGATTTCAGCAGGAGTTTCAGCCCCAACATTGAGTCCAATAGGGCAGTCAACTTGGTCTAGGTTTTGTTGTTCAATCCCTGACTTCAAAGCTGACTTGGAGAATGCTTCCCACTTGCTCTTTGAGCCAATTACTCCAATCCTACTTCTCCAAGAATCAGGGTCTTTTTGTTGCGCTAAGAGCATGCCTTTCAATAATTCTTCATCAACAGACCATTCGTGACCAAGCAACAGAATATCAGAATATTTTGCTAACTCAGAAGCACCTTTTCCAGTCAAGAAATTAGATGCTGATGAATTGTGAAGCCCTACTGCATTAGGGTAGATTTTTTGGTCAGTATATTCGTTTCTAACGTCAAATACAGAATATTTCCAGTCAAGCAATTCACATGCATCTGCAATCGCTTTGCCACAATGACCTCCGCCGCAAAGAAGGATGTGGGGCATCGGTTGAATCACCTCAAAGGAGAGCGTCACTCGCCCTCCACAAAGGCTGTTGAGTGGTGTTCCCGCATGACCTTTTGCCTCAGTATGAAGTTGGAAAGTTTCAACAAAACCCCCTTGTTCACCATTTTTTTCCTCAAGTAGGGTTGAGAGTTTTTCACTGGTTGTTAATTCTAGTCCACCCCCACCAACTGTACCACACAGTTCACCAAGGTCTGAGAGTGCGAGTCGTGCGCCAGGTTTTCTTGGGACTGAACCACCAGAAGAGAGCACAGTAGCCACTGCAACGCGCCTACCATTGGCTAGTTGGGCGGTAGTCCAGTCTAGTACAGTGTGGGTCACGAGACTTGCGAAGGAGTCCCTCCCCTTTGAATTTGGGAGAGATGAGAATATTGAGAATGTTCTTCAACCATTGTCTAGTCAGGATATTTGGTTACATGGGTTTAGTCGCATTCATGGAGGGGTTTAGCCCGATTCAGCAGGCTCTAATTGCCGGGCTTTTCACTTGGTTTATGACCGCATTAGGAGCCGGTTTAGTCTATTTTTTCAAGGAAGTTAATAGAAAAGTCCTCGATGCAATGCTTGGATTCGCAGGCGGTGTAATGATTGCTGCAAGTTTCTGGTCATTGCTTGCCCCGGCTCTAGAATTATCTGAAGGCAAGAGTTTACCCATTTGGTTTCCTGCTTTAGTCGGATTCATGCTTGGTGGTGTGAGTATGAGAGTTATCGATATGTTTCTTCCCCATCTACATCCAGGTGCACCACCAGAAGAGACAGAGGGTGTCAAAACCTCATGGCATCGCAGTATGCTACTTGTCTCGGCAATTACTCTTCACAATGTACCTGAGGGATTAGCAGTAGGCGTTGCTTTTGGTGCCGCCGCTTCGGGATTACCTGGTGCTACGGTTGGTGCTGCCATCGCTTTGGCGATTGGTATTGGTATCCAAAATTTCCCCGAAGGTGCTGCTGTATCCTTGCCCCTCAGGCGCGAAGGTTTGTCGCGAAAGCAGAGTTTTGTTTGGGGGCAATTATCAGCCACAGTTGAGCCAATTGCTGCAGTTTTGGGGGCAGCATTGGTGATTGCCGCCGCTCCTATTCTACCCTATGCACTTGCATTTGCAGCGGGTGCAATGATCTTCGTAGTTGCTGAGGAACTGATTCCTGAAGCCCATCGTGGTGGTAATGGGGATATTGCTACCATGGGTGTAATGATTGGGTTCTCGGTGATGATGGTATTAGACGTGGCCTTCGGTTAATTCGTGCTACAATTCATCTGCTGCTTGTTGTAATTGCTCTAAATCATCTGGTGTGTCAATATTTAGATGGAGAAATTTATCATTCACATTGATTTTCATTGGTGAAATTAAGTCACGAAGTGATGCTTCTGGTTTTGCCAACATGATTTTCTCAACATCTTCTTCAGTAATCAGAACAGGATGACCACCGCGGCCATCCTTTGCAGGGCATGCACTGAATTCAGTATGACGAAGAACTTCAAGAGTTGAAGTGGAGAATCCAGGTCTGTCTACAGGTGCTATCAACACCTGCATTCCTCTCTTGCTCTTGATATTGGATATGATGGTTGCAAGGGCACACTGGATTGAACCAGTTCTGCCTTTTTCGGGGGCAGGATTTAGGACAACAGTTCGCCCCGGGATTGCAAAGGTGATATCAATCAGTAATTCTTGATTGGTTACTACGATAGGTGTGATCCCACCTAGTTCTAATCGCTCAACAACCCATTTCACAAGCGGAATTTCACGGTTTCCTAGTTTGACAGGTAGCATCGGTTTTGGTTGACCTAAGCGCTCACTGGCACCTGCTGCTAGCACAACCGCGTAGAATTGCTGCATCTAACCCGATTCACACGGTGGCGGTTCTTGACGAGTTCGGTCACATAACTGAAAGTGATATGATATTTGGTCATCACTACATCATGAATAAATTACCAGAATAAATCAGAAGATTCGGTGATTGGAGGTTTACAGGACATGCCCTCACACAGCCAAGCCATCCATGGTGCATCCCCTCTGTCTTTACCATCACTAGAACTCTGTGTTGAGATGACAAGTTGGCCGTCACCTGCAGTCCTACGCAGTTGCTTCAATTCATTTGGTTCAGTGCCGTCGTGGTGAATATGCCATACAGCCCATGGTCTAAGCAGGTCTTGTGCGGCATTGAGAAGAGACCAATATGCAGGGCCGCGTTGCTTGACCCCCTCACTAAGTTTAGAGATAGAATCGATGGCATACGCATGCCATGATTCTGCATCTTTGTGGGCAGGCCATATTCCAATGAGGTTTGAGAGAAGACGTACAACAATAGAAGTTGAACCCGGGACAGCAGAGTCCGTTTCACAACGTTGGCGGACCGGTAATTCACCATGATTGGAGGTTGATAGCCAGAATCCACCATCTGCATCAGAGAATTCTTTCAACAATCGCTTGGTTATTGATAACGCTCTTTTGATACAGGTGTCGTTATCAGTTGCAATGCCCCAATTTAGCAATCCGAGTGCGGCCCATGCATGGTCATCCAAAAATCCGGGCCCCCCATCAATTTCACCACGCCAAGTTCGAAAGACTGAGCCATCTTCATTGGTTGAGCGTTCAAGTAGTCCTTGAGCAGTATGTTCGCCTAACTCACTGGCTAAATCGCCTTCAAGTTCGGTAAGTGCGACAAGTAGCATGCCGTTCCAAGATGTCAAAACCTTGTCATCTGTTCCTGGGCGAGCGCGTTCAG
>Ga0302118_10001973_pt1 | contig 10226 bp, 5 predicted proteins | sample AG5_331_MG_FD_203126 | JGI IMG/M metagenome (GOLD analysis project Ga0302118, IMG submission 203126) | Marine microbial communities from Western Arctic Ocean, Canada - AG5_33.1 | ecosystem: Environmental > Aquatic > Marine > Oceanic | place: Canada: Western Arctic Ocean | collected 2017-10-01 | reverse complement strand
CTACGACAGCTCTTAAAGCAAACCAACAACTGACCATGGAGATTTTCAAATAATGAGAACATTAAAACATACTTTTATCGCAACATTTCAAATTGCCGTATTCTTTTTCTATATTGGCTATACAAACGAAGCCCATGCGACTGCTAGCCGACCGAATATTGTTCTCATTTTGGCTGACGATTTTGGCTGGGGGGATGCCAGTTGTAACAATCCGGATTCACCACTCAAAACACCGGCCATCGATCGTATTGCGAAAGAGGGCATCCGCTTTACGAATGCCCACACCCCTTCGGCCGTCTGCACGCCGACTCGCTACGGATTGCTGACGGGGCGCTACCCGTGGCGTTCCTATTTGAAATTAGAAGTGCTGCCCCATTACGCTCCAGCATTGATTACCGAGGACCGGACCACGATTGCTTCCTATCTCAAGTCGCAGGATTATCGGACCGGAGGATTTGGGAAATGGCATCTCGGATTAGACTGGACCTCGATTGAAGGAGATCCGGCAACTTGGCGAAAGCGCTACAAGAAGAGTGACGCCGGGCCAGTGTCTGCGGCTGCAAAGGGAATTGACCACACCAAACCGTTCAAGAACTCGCCCGTCGATATCGGATTTGATACCTACTTCGGAACCCCGTCGAATTGCGGCAACCTGAAGTTCTTTATCAAGGACAACCGGGTCTTTGGCCAACCGAAGCGCGACAAGAGGGGTGTGCTGCGGGATCCCGCAGCCGCTGCGCGAGACAAGGTCGATGACATCTATGTCGCCAAAGCGATTGGCTTCATTGAAAACCACGAGAAGGAACATGCGAATCGCCCGTTTTTCGTCTACTTACCGCTCAACGCGATTCACGGAGCGGTGTTGCCGCCGAAACGTTTCAAAGGCAAAACCGGAATGGGTGGTCGCGAAGACAAGATCCTCTGGGCCAACGAAAGCGTCGGCAAGATACTCGCGGCGCTCGACCGAATGAAACTGGCGGACGACACCTTGCTCATCTTCACCGCAGACAACGGGCCAATCAACAGCCCGGTGGCGAGGGAGAAGGGGCACCAACCGACCGGCCCCTATCGCGGCTTGAAGACGACCGTATGGGACGGCGGCACCCGCGTCCCATTTGTCGCTCGCTGGCCTGGCCATATTCCAGAAGGGGTAACGACGGACCATCTCATTGGCCTGACCGACGTGCTGGCCACCGTCGCCGCGCTGTGTGGATCGCCGCTCCCCAAAGGCGCGGGCCCGGATAGCGTCAATCAGTTGGCGGCACTCTTACAAGAGAAAGATGACATTGTTCAACGTCCCGCTCTGGTGACAGCTTCCTATGCCGGTTTCCTGACGATCCGCAACGAAAAATGGAAAGCCGTCTTCGGAACCAAATGGACAGGTGGGTATCCTTCAGAAAAATATGGAGGTCCTCATCCAGAAACGATTCCGCCAGACGATCCCGCGATCGGACAACTTTTCAATATTGCGGATGACCCCTTCGAGAAGAGCGATCTCTGGGAAAGCCATCCGGAGCTTGTTAAGACACTCCTCCGTGAACTGCAAGCGATCAAAGACCAGGAACCTGACGATGAATCCCCCGCCCGCAGAGCCCAAGAATGATTAAACACACAAAGAGGTTGTCCCGAGTGTCACCGGGCGTAAGTAACGCGGCCCTAGTGCTCTTTATCTTGTGGATCCCATTTCTCCAATCGCAAGAGATCCCGCAAGCATTGGGTCAAACGACATCACATTATGAAGACGTCATTTCCCCGTTGCTCGAAAAGCATTGCGCTGGCTGCCATGGCCCGCTGAAACAGAAGAGCGAATATCGCGTTGACCTTGTTGAACGGCTTTTTAAAGGGGGTGATTCAGAGACCATAGCGATTACTCCAGGTGATCTCCAAAAAAGCTATCTCATCGAAAAGATCTTCAGTCAAGACGAAGACGACGTTATGCCTCCGGTCAAGAAACCGCCCTTAACGCTTGTTGAGAAAAAGATCCTGGAAAAATGGGTCTCTGACGGTGCTCATGTTCCTGAAAGGATTGTCAAAGAGCAGTCAAAGCCCATCGAGCTCAAGTATATATACAAGACGGTCAAACGACCTGACCTGCCAACGATCAAATCAGATTGGGCACAGACTCCTGTCGACACCTTCATTGTTGCAAAACAACTGGAGCGCAATTTCCTCCCCTCAGCCAGGGCCGAAGAACAGACACTAATACGCCGGATGTACCTGGTGATGACAGGACTTCTTCCCTCACCTGAAGCGGTTAAGGAATTTGTTGAGGACACCAATCCTGACGCCTACAATAATTTGATCGAAAAGATTCTAAAAAGCCCGCACTACGGTGAAAAATGGGGGCAACATTGGCTCGACGTCGTGCGCTATGCAGACACCACAGGGTTTGAAACCAATTCCTATCGCCCTCACTCGTGGAATTACAGAGATTACGTGATCAAATCATTTAATGACGACAAGCCTTACAATCAATTTGTCAAAGAACAGATCGTTGGTGATGCGCTGAAGGTACCGGAGGCCACCGGTTTTATTGTTGCTGGCGGCAATGACACAACCAAGAGCCAAAACAAAATTGTCGCTAGAAAACAGCATTTGGATGAAATAGATGACATGATCACGGCTACAGGCAATGCCTTCATGGGTATGACCATCGGTTGCGCACGCTGCCACGATCACAAATTTGACCATATTTCGAACAAGGATTATTATGCCTTCTCTGCATTTTTTTCAGGCGTCGAACGTGGAAAGAAAAAGAAAGAGAAAAAACCTGATCCTGCTGTTGATAAAAAACAAAATGACAACACTGCGAAGGCGAAGCAAAAACAGAGAAAGACTCCGACTCCAATCCTTACCAAAGGAGGGGCGATCTTTCCTGCCGGAACGCCACCACAAACCCATCGCCTTCATCGTGGAGATCCCGACCCAAAAAGTAAACGAGAATTGGTTAGTCCCGATATTTTCGAGGTCTTAAACACGCCACTTAAACTTAACAGCAACAGCAGCAGCCTTGAACGACGGATGGCACTCGCCAATTGGCTAGGCTCAGAGAAAAACCCGTTTACAGCGCGTGTGATTGTGAACCGCTTATGGCACTACCATTTCGGCCAAGGCCTTGTTAGAACCACGAACGACTTTGGTGACAGTGGGGCCTTTCCAACCCACTCGAAACTTCTCGATTGGCTGGCCAGCGAATTGATGGAAAATAATTGGTCGCTCAAGCACGTCCATCGGCTCATCTTGAAGTCAGCTACGTGGCAACAAAACTCAACAGTTAACGACGACTATTATAAAATAGATCAGGGCAATAATTACCTGTGGCGTTGGTCCCCTCGCCGCATGGATGCTGAAGACATCCGTGACAATATTTTATTGTGCTCCGATAAACTGGACAAAACGCCTGGTGGCAAAGGTTTTATGATTTATGAAACGCATGTCAAAAACGTTAAGGTATACAAGCTTCTGACAACCCAAAACAAAGAACAATGGCGACGCATGGTGTATATGTTCAAGGTACGCGTTGTCAATACGGGCACCTTTGACATTTTCGACCGCCCCAGCGCCGGTGCAAGCTGTGGCAATCGACCATTCACAACAACACCTCTGCAAGCACTCAACCTTTTTAACAGTGACTTCGTCAAGCAACATTCTTCGTTTATCGTGACGCGACTTTCTTCACAAAATACTCTCGGCAGGAAGGTGAAAATGGCCTACGACTTGATTTTGGGCCGACATCCGGATGCTGAGGAAATGAGCAAAGCCAAAGAATTTATCAACGAATTCGATACGGAGCAATTTGTGCGTGTTTTACTTAACAGCAATGAATTCATTACGGTGCCCTAATGCCGCCGAGCGAAATTAAACATTGGAAAATAGCATGATATCAACCTTAACATATTGCTGCCCTTCGCTTACCCTATCGGTGGCCTCGTTACTTACGCGCGTTGGCACGAATGGATAACAAGGGTGATTTCAGATTGAACGTTGGCGCCTTTTCTCAGTATTTGAGTCGACGGAACTTCTTGGCTAATACGGCTACGGGATTGGCTTCAATAGCGTTTAGTTCACTGCTTAAAGCCGAAGAGCCTTTCCGACCTCAAATTTCGGCAGCGCAGCCCAACGCCACGCGCTCTCCGGAACTTAAGGCCAAAGCCAAACAAGTGTTGCTAATCTTTTGTTCGGGCGGTGTCAGTCATGTCGATACGTTTGATCACAAACCTCTTTTGGCCAAGTTGGATGGCAAGCCGATGCCCGGCGCTGACAAGATTATTACCCAACAAGGTGGGCAAGGCAATATCTTAAAAAGCCCCTGGGCGTTTAAGCCCCGGGGAGAATCGGGCAAATTAACCAGTGACCTTCTACCGCTCATCGGACAAAATAATGTCGATGACATGTGCTTTATCCATTCGATGACCTCCAAAAGCTCGTCTCACGGACAAGCTGAAAATTTTATGTCGACAGGCAATGTCCTCAATGGTTTCCCCAGCGTTGGCGCTTGGTTCTCGTATGCATTGGGAACATTCAACCAAGACTTACCGGCGTTCGTGACCATCCCCGACCCTCGAGGCGTTCCTCAGTCATCGGTGAATAATTGGGGCTCGGGTTATTTGCCAGGGGTGTTTCAAGCCACGGCCTTCAATGCGGTTAAAGATGTGGCCAATCTGCAATCTCCGTGGAGAATGTCGCCGGCAAAAGAGCGCGGTATCCGTGACTACCTGGAATTTGTCAACCACAAACACTTGGACAAAAATAAAGGCGACACCAACCTCGCTGCACGCATCGCCTCTTACCAATTGGCCGCGCGCATGCAATTGGCCGTGCCAGAAATCACCGATCTGTCTGATGAACCTGAATACATTCGCGAGATGTATGGGCTCAACGCTGAAAAAGGGGTTAATAAAGCGAAAGACAAATTCAGTACCGCCAAATACAAAGCTGCTTTCGGCAAGAACTGCCTTTTAGCCAGAAGGCTTTTAGAAAAAGGCGTGCGCTTTGTTCAACTCGTCAATGGCGCCTATCAAGCAGGTGGCGAAGGCGCTAGCAACTGGGATACGCATTCAGACTTGGAACTATTCAATAATAGTATACACGGCCCTATCTTAGACCAACCCATCTCAGCACTTCTTTCTGACCTCAAGATGCGCGGTATGATGGATGAAACCTTGGTCGTATTCTGTAGCGAGTTCGGCCGCATGCCAACGGTACAAGCCAAGAAAAAGGCTGGGCGCGATCACAACCCGGATGGCTTTACCGTGTGGTTCTCCGGAGCGGGGGTTAAGGCGCCTTACAGTTTTGGCGCAACGGACGAATTTGGTTATAGGGCCGTTGAAAACGTGCTCTCCGTCCATGATTTCCATGCCACAATCATGCACCTTCTTGGGTTTGATCACGAACGCCTCACCTATTATAACAATGGTTTTGAAAGACGATTAACCGATGTTCACGGTAAAGTCATCAAAGAAATTTTGGCGTAAATGCCTCGACACCCTGAAAACTTAATGAAAGTTATTATCTTCTCCGTTGTAGTGACTGCAGTAAGTTCCTTTGGAGCGAATGCCAGCGCCGCTGAATGGACCACGATCTTTAACGGCAAGGATATCAAAGGCTGGGAAAAGAAAGGCGGCGAAGCCGACTACCAGGTCGAGGACGGCTGCATCGTCGGAACCACCAAACCGAAGACTCCGAATACGTTTTTGTGTCCACCGAAAAAATATGGGGACTTTGAACTGACTTTCGAAGTGAAGTGTGATCCGGCTCTCAACTCGGGCATACAAATCCGTTCGATTTCCAATGCCGATGAAGTTCCGACCGGCCTTTCTGAAGCAGATGCGGTGAAGGCAAAGAAGAAAGCCGAGGGGAAATCGCTTTTCGGACCGCAGGTGGAAATCGCTGCAAACGGCAATGCCGCTGGTGTTTGGTTTGAAGGTGTCGGGGGTTGGCTGCTGGCTCCCAAAAAGGAAATCACGAACAAGGCCTACAAGAAAGAGGGCTGCTTCGCACGATCGAGCGTGAACGGTTTGTCCGCGTACGCATTACACTTGGCCTGCTGGGTGGGTGATTCCGATACCCAGTTTTTGAAGTTATCGTAATCAATTTCAGCAAAGAGTTTTCTTCCAACCTGCTCCATGGTTTTCCTGTCGGCAATCCATTTGTGATTCCGGATCTGATGTATATCAAAATTACCGACCACGGCGTGTACTGCTTGAAAAGCGGCGTTCGATCAAACGTACCCGATGGGATTAGGATAAATGCTTGATCATTTTGAGAACGCTTCCTAAACAATAAGTATGAGCATGAATCAACATATACTATTCATGCTAGCTGTGACGAATGTGTTGACCGATCTTTCCGCGGCCGAGATTTCGTTTAATCAAGATGTCCGGCCGATCCTGTCGGAAAAGTGCTTTCACTGCCATGGCATTGACGCCAAAAACCGCAAGGGGAAGCTTCGATTAGATACGCCTACCGCGGCTCTTGGAAAAGGAAAAAGCGGTGCCTTGGCGATCGTACCGGGGAAACCGGAACAGAGCGAACTGTGGATGCGCATTACCGCCGCCGATCATGACGACCGTATGCCTCCGGCGAAAGTTAAGAAACCGTTGCTTCCGGACGAAATCGAAATCCTGCAGCGATGGATCACCGAAGGCGCCTCCTATGAAAAACACTGGGCCTTGGAACCGCCGAAAGCCAAAGTCTGGCCGAAGGCTGGGCGTGAAGTTGATCGTTTCATTGAGGCCCGACTAAAGGAGCAAGGGCTGATCGCAAATCCGGAGGCCAAAAAAGCCACGCTCATTCGAAGGGTGGCTTTCGCCCTGACCGGACTGCCTCCAACCCCGGAGGAACTCAACACGTTCTTGGGTGACACGAAGCCGGGGGCCTATGAGCGCATGGCCGATCGGTACATGGCCTCAAAACACTACGGCGAGGAGATGGCGCGACATTGGCTCGACGTGGCGCGCTACGCCGATACCCACGGCATGCACCTCGACAACGAGCGTCAGATGTATGCCTATCGTGACTGGGTGGTTGATGCGTTTAATCGCAACCTGTCATTTGACCGCTTTACCGTGGAGCAGCTTGCCGGCGATCTGCTGCCCGAGCCTACGAACGATCAGTTGGTTGCCACCGGCTTCAACCGTTGCAACATCACCACTGGAGAGGGCGGCACCATTCCCTCGGAATTCATATTTCGTTATGCAGTCGAACGGGCCACCACGACGGCCCAGACCTGGCTCGGGTTGAGCGTTGGTTGTGCAGTCTGTCATGATCATAAGTTTGATCCCATCACGATGAAGGATTTTTATTCTTTCTACTCGTTCTTTCAGTCGAACGCCGATCCAGCGTTAGACGGTAACAAACTTCTCACGGCCCCAGTCGTGAAAGTCACGCCTGCCAAATACGACACAAGACCCCAGGAATTCGTTGCGCGTATTTCCGAACTGGAAGCCAAGATGGACCAGATTGCCGCAACTGTTGTTTATGCGGATCCGGCTGAGCAAACCCCACCTCCACCCGTGGCGCAGAGTGAGCGGGTATGGTTTGAGGATGCGTTCCCGATCGGGGCGAAAACGACCAGGAGCGGAGGGGGGGCTTCGACCTATGTGGAAGCGCCTGATCCTGTCTTCAGCGGCAAACGGTCGTTCAAAAGGAGCGGACCAGGGCTCGTTCAGGATTTTTACGAAAGTGGCGCGGCCCCGCTGATCATTCCGGCGGGAGCAACGTTCTTCCTGTATGTGTACCTCGATCCGGCCAATCTACCAAAGGAGATCATGATCCAATTTAACTCCGGTGCTTGGAGTCATCGGGCCAAGTGGGGTGCGGATGTTATCCCTTGGGGGAAAGCCGGAACGGGTGAACGCTATGCCGCCGGCGACCTCCCGAAAGCCGGCGAATGGGTCCGGCTTGAAGTGGCCGCAGATAAGATGAACCTCGCTCCCGGAACGGCCGTCAAAGGCTTTGCCTTTACGATACACGACGGCACGGTTTACTTCGACAAGATGGGCGTCACCAGCCTCGTTGATCCCGCCTCCGATCCGGCGCAGTCCTTTATCGCGTGGCGCAAGGCCGCTGCGGGAAAGAATACACCAGGAGTACCTAAGGACATCCAATCCTGGCTCAAACAGGGACCAGACAAAGAGCGCAACCCCGAGGAATTGCAACGATTGAAAGCGGTATATCTGCGGGCCGTCTGTGAGACGACCAAGCCGCCGTTCGCTCAACTTGCCGGGGCCCTCGCGGCGCTGGTCAAGGAGCGCACTGACTACGAAGGGTCATTCCCCTCGACCTTTATCTACAAGGACCTCGCCACCCCGCGCCAGAGTTTTGTCATGATGCGCGGGCAGTACGACAAACCGGGTGACAAAGTCGAACCGGGAACGCCCGCCGTCTTGCCGGCGTTAAAAAAGGCAAATCCGGCCGGCCGGGCTACGCGACTCGATCTTGCCAATTGGCTGGTCGCCCGTGAAAACCCCTTGACCGCCCGCGTCACCGTCAACCGTTTCTGGCAACAGCTTTTCGGGGTGGGGTTGGTGAAGACCAGTCATGATCTTGGAACCCAGGGAGAGTTACCCAGCCACCCCGAGTTGCTCGACTGGCTGGCGGTGCAATTCCAAGATGAGGGCTGGGATATTAAAAAATTGATACAGCGGATACTCCTTAGTGATGCTTTTCGTCGCTCGAGTCTCTCTGCGCCCGAACGGTGGAAACACGATCCGGAAAACCGGTACCTGGCGCGCGGCCCTCGGCTCCGCCTTGATGCCGAACAATTGCGTGATGCGGCTCTCCTTGCCGGCGGGTTGCTGCAAATGAAGATGGGTGGGAAAGGCGTTAAAACCTACCAGCCTCCGAACATCTGGGAGCCGGTCGGTTTCAGGGGGTCGAACACCGCCAACTACAAACGGGATAACGGTGACGCCCTCTACCGTCGCAGTCTCTATACCTTTCTCAAGCGCACAGCCCCGGCCCCATTTATGGCCAATTTCGATGCGCCCAATCGTGAGCAGGCCTGCTACCGTCGAGAACGTAGCAACACCCCGCTCCAAGCCCTCCAGCTTATGAATGATGTGCAGTTTTTTGAAGCGGCGCGCGGGTTGGCGACCCGCATGATCGCCGCAACCCCGGAAACCGGGGGAAGGGTGGACTTTGCCTATCGGGTTGTACTCTCGCGGTCTCCATTGCCAGCAGAAGTCAGCCTTCTGGAAGCCTTTTATCTGAAGGGACTGGTCAAGTATCGAAAGACGCCGGCCGAGGCATCCGCCGCCGTTGGATTCGGAGACTCGCCGGTACCGAAAGGACTTGATATACCTGAACTCGCTGCCTGGACTCTGGTTGCCAACCTGATCTTAAACCTAGACGAAAGCATCGTCCGCAACTGAGTGAACCCATGATGCATGAAGCCCAATTCGCCTTGAACCGCAGACAATTTTTCGGGAAAGTCGGCCTCCGGATGGGTGGGGTAGCCCTTTCGTGCTTGATGGGGAAGTCGGCCCTAGCCTCGCTGGTTCACCCGTCACTGCCGCAATTCCCGCACACCGCAGGTAAAGCCAAATCAATCATCTATCTGCACATGAACGGTGGACCATCGCAACTTGATACCTGGGATTATAAGCCGGGGCTGAGGAAGCATTTTGGCCAAAATCTGCCGAACGACATTCGCAAGGGGCAACGATTGTCTACCATGACGAGCGGCCAGGCAAAGTTTCCCGTTGCTCCCTCGAAATACACGTTTAATCAATATGGACAATGCGGACGTTGGGTTAGCGAACTGCTGCCGCATACGGCAAAAGTCGTCGATGACATAGCCCTTATAAAAACGGTTCGGACCAACGCGATCAATCATGACCCGGCCTGCACCTTTGTTATGACGGGCAGCGAGATTGCCGGAAGGCCCAGTCTCGGTTCGTGGCTTTCCTATGGGTTAGGCGCCGAAACCAACAACCTGCCTTCTTTCGTAGCGCTTATGCCCCGATATCCGTCGGGATCAAATGGCCAAGCGCTGTACAGCCGATTGTGGGGGGCCGGTTTCCTGCCGGGCAAGCATGCCGGAGTCGTACTTCGCTCAGCGGGCGACCCTGTACTATACCTCGACAATCCTCCTGGGGTGACCCGAGATGACCGTCGGGCCATGCTCGACACGCTTGAAAAGCTTAACGCAAACAGTTTCAAGTTGGTGGGCGATCCTGACATCCAGACCCGCATTGCTCAGTACGAAATGTCCTTCCGGTTAC
>Ga0302118_10001966_pt1 | contig 10241 bp, 9 predicted proteins | sample AG5_331_MG_FD_203126 | JGI IMG/M metagenome (GOLD analysis project Ga0302118, IMG submission 203126) | Marine microbial communities from Western Arctic Ocean, Canada - AG5_33.1 | ecosystem: Environmental > Aquatic > Marine > Oceanic | place: Canada: Western Arctic Ocean | collected 2017-10-01 | reverse complement strand
TTTTATTGAATAAATAAAAAATCTTTTTCATGGGTTAGTGCCTCTTAATTTATTAGCTTTCGCGTGACCTAATCTCAATTATCTCCACCATTATAGGCCGGTCTAGTTACTGAAAAAGCCCAATAGAAAAACAAGAACTGAAATGCAAGACGAACATAAAGTAGTGCAACTGAGGCTTCTGGAAATACCTCAGGTGTAATTGCCATATAAATGTTAGCTGGATAAACAGCAACCAAAAGAGCAACCAAACCCCAGCCAGCTATTTTACGCAGACGAGGTATCAAAACACCCACGCCCCCAAGGACTTCAAAAAATCCACTTATGTAAACGGCCTCAAGATGCAACGGAAAAGCTGGAGGCATAATCGACAAATAAAATTCTGGATTAACAAAGTGATCTACGCCTACGTTGATAAAAAAAGCAGCCAGTCCAAATAAAACTATCTTTTTCCACCAACCAGCGGGCAGTTTCATTAAAGAAGAAAGGTTTGATAAAAACGTCATTTTTATTCCTAGGGTTAATGATTGTTTACAGTGGATCGCCTCCCAATACGGCGGGAGTCTCGCAATAAGTCGTTAGAATATATCGTTGGTGATCTTTAACTCGCTGTGTGAGAGCCTCAGCAATCTCTGGCATCTTAGAATTGCCTTCAAACCACATTAACATTCCTTGATTTTGCTGAGTCTTAGGCATAATTTCAGGTGGAACTGGAAGCGTACTCATACTCAAAGTAGCCCAATATATGTCAGCAGCGGTGAGCGAATCTCCCACAAGATAACGCGAGCCAAGCTTTTGTTGTGCTTCGAGACGACCATCTATCAATCCAATTACCTCAGCAATCTTAGCTGGAGCGGTGGAGCTAGCCTCCTCGCTGTATCCATACTTTCTACCTAAAGGACTGTCATTTAGAATTCGTATATTCCAAACGAGACCATCCTCAGCCAAAACAACGGCACAGAGACCGAACATCTCAACTCTTAATTCAAACTCATCTGGAATTAAAGCTGGGCTGCCCTCATCACCAATTTCTTCTACCAAAGCAAGTTGCTCAATCCAAACGTTTCTTGGCCTCTCTTCATCATGAAGCATTGTTGGCAAACTTGTCTGGCACGTTAGATCAAACAGCTGCGCTTGTCGGTCCTCGCCGGTTTCCTTATCGATTCCCATAAGCGGATGTAAAACTCGGATAAGAGGTATTTTTTTTACGTAACATATGTTTTTAAGCGCTTCAGCGTATAAAGCTTGCACACCAGGAACAAAAGTTACCCTAGTTCCATGCTTCATCACTGCCGCTTCATCAAGTGAAACAAACTCCGGACTTTGTAAATTTTTTTTATCAGTCAAAATTCGACCTCCTTAAATTATAAATTTTTAAAACTCTTATTTTCATCTGCTTACTATATGTACCCGTCTTCTCTGAGGTCTTCAAAGGTTCTCTTGAATGCATCTATGACCTCATCAATCACATCCGGCTTATGCGCAAATGAAATAAAAGCAAGATGAATTCCAGGTACAATTACGTTATGACCTAGCAGATGAAGATAAAATTCTTTTTCTAATTTGTACTGACTATGATCAATATCGCGAGATGAATCAATGGTTTCGCCACCAAAAATTAGGTGCAACATAGAGCCTGCATTCATCATCTGAACTGGAATATTACTCGATCGACAAAATTCATTTATTTCTTTAGCTATTCGATTACCTTGTGAGTGTAAATAAGGGTAAATCTCATCCTTATTTTCCTTGAGATACTCTATAGCACCAAAGCCTGCTGCCATTGTGAGAGGATTGCCACTAAAAGTTCCTCCTGCAAAGATTGCTGGTGTATCTTCAGCTCCAGAAAAGGTATTCATCACACGTTTAGACCCTGCAACAACCCCAATTGGTAGACCCCCTCCTGCGGCTTTACCATAAGTAACAAGATCTGGATTAATATTGTAATACTCTTGGCAGCCTCCGTACTCTATACGAAACCCAGTAATGACTTCATCAAACATTAATAGAACTTCACACTCGGTACAAACATCCCTTAAACCATTTAAAAAGTCTTGATTATCGAGTCTTGGATTAGAGCTTTGAACGGGCTCAATGACGACTAAAGCAAGATCATCCTTATATTTTCGAATCAATTCGTATGCATTTTTATCTCGATATGGGAGCATCAACATAAGATCACGCGAAACTTCCTCAGGAATACCAGCTCCAAGAGTACTACTGGACGGATTCGAACGTTCACTCTTTAAGTCAGCTCTTACTAATGCGTAGTCATGAATACCATGGTATGAACCATCAAATAAGGCGACGACTCTTTTGCCAGTAAAAGCTCGAGCAGCCCTAAAAGCAAACATAGTAGCCTCGCTACCGGAATTACAGAACATGACTTCATCTATCGCTGGAGAAGATTCTTTTATCAATTCTGCTAAATCCGCCTGTCCATCTCCAGGGATACCGTAATGCCAACCTTTTTTAATTTGAGAAGCAAGAGCCTTTTCTACTGCTTCAGGTTTGTTGCCTAGCACATTGGGTCCGAAACCTCCCGTGAGATCAATATAACGATTTCCATCAAGATCAGTTAAGTAAGGACCCTCTGCCGAATCAATGTAAATTGGATGAGGGAGATCTACGGTTTGAACAACTTCCTGTGCTAGAGCAACTTGCCCGCGACGAGCTACTTCTGCACATTTGGAAGTTCTATTAATAAGTTTAGCTCTTACAGCACTCGAATTTTTTCCTATCTCCTGCTCCACATGTTTATTACTGGCTTTCATTATCTTTCCTCTATAAAAACTTGTTCACACAACAATAAATTAAAAAACTTTTTGTATCAATTCTTATATTCTTCACCAGCTTTTTTATTATTGTAATAGCCTCTAAAAGCAATAAAGGTCTGTATCAAGTTGGCTATAACGAAGGCGTATAAATCTACAAAAACAAAGACTGCTGCCCCAGAAAACCTGCTAACGCCGGTTAGGATATAACCATTTAATCTTGTCTCGTGTTTTACAGAGCTAACAAAATACAAACTCATGACACTAAGAAATAAAATCACCCACTGCCCATATTGTAAAAAATTTTCAATCATAAATTTATCTCCTTAAATTATTTTTTCTTAGCCTTTGTAAGGCCTGGTATCAATTTTCATATTCAAAAACTTGGCATGTTTTTTATCAAAATCTGCACAATCTTTATCGTATGATTGCCCGCGGATTCCACCCCGAACCGCTGCAGGTTCTACCGATCGATAAAAATCCTTCCAACTCTCAGGTAACTTTATGGAATCTGGTGGGGCTAACCATAGCCTATAAAGGCAACGTTTTTGAGATTCACTTTTAAAATCTGTGTAACTTGTTCTTGAATGAAACATTTTGTAGTTATTTAGAATTTGCATATCACCAGGTTCAAGATACATCGTATACATTAACTCCGGTCGTCTGAGAATTTCATCTAACACATCCATTGTTTCTCTTTGGGCTGCGGAAAGTTTTGGAACTCCTTCAAGATTTTGTGCGGATTGAACTCTGTTACGATTCCAATTACAGAATAAACTCCCATCCTCTTCTTCAAATAAAGGTAATCCATAAAAGGATGTTTCATCAGAAGATTGTTCATTTTGACGACTAAAATAAAAATACTGATAAGCTATTTCTGCTAAATCTGGACGCTCTTTAATAAGGTAGTTTTGAGCTGTTATGCCACTCGATATCATACTTTGACCACCTAATTTTGCCTTGTTATAGCAAGTTAGAGTTGTTAAATCTGCTACATCCACGTGAAAATCTAGTTTAGCGTTTGATGAATAACCTCGTCCGTTTGCTGCCCGATAATTTGTTCCAATATTGCGGACGGCAGAAATATATTGTGAAGTTAATCCCTGGGGACGAGCCACTCCTGCTCTAAGACCGATGGCCCAACTCAAAAGTCTAAATTCTTCATGACTTAGATCCTCACGAGGCAACCCTTTGACGATAGCAAGACCTTTTCCGTGAAGAGCTTCCGAAAGAGCTTTAGCTATGGTGTTCCAGCTAGATCCAAAATCAAATTCATCGGGGGAATAGTCAAATAAGTTTCTACCCTCTTCAAATACGGATTTAATTGAAGCGCTAAGTAGTCTTTTCTCTGCGTTGGTAATCGTAAAAACCCAGTCATTATTTAATTTTAGGTGACTGGCTTCCCAGGATGCCGGGGTCTTAAAGTTATTCATTTCCTAGATACAAACAACCATTACCTCTCGTTAGTTATCCTTCTTTGTCATCCTGCCTAGGACTCCTTTATCTTTAAGTTCTTTTTCCATCTTCAGAACTTTTCCAAGTGCCGCCAAACCAAAAATAAAACCCATGATTCCTAATGCTTCCATCTTATCTCTCCTATGTTGTTAATACTTTTCTCCGTCTTCTCTAGGCTGAAAAAATTTTACCATTTCTTCTTCTGAAGCTTTATTAATTTCTTTTCTAGAGAGTATATTTTCAAAGTGAGATCTTAGTGAGTCATCCCATGCAGGATGAGATAAGATATAAAAAATATTTTCTTTTATAGCTTCATAAACGATGTCCGCAACTTCTTCGGGTTTTTTGCCTTGTCTTAGCATGGCAGACATAATCTCTGCTCCCACTGGTGGTACAACTTCTTCTGATTTACCCAGATGATTAGGTCTATTTCTCTCAGAATTATCTATGTTCGTGTCAACAAAACCCGGACATAACACTGAAGCATTTATTTTTGCTCCTCTGGCTACAAGATCTCTGCTCAAGGCTTCAGTGAGTGCCATAACAGCATGCTTACTAACACCGTAAGTTCCTGCACCTGGCATTAAGCCTGCTAAAGAAACTGTTGTAACGACATGCCCTTCTTCTCCGTGCTCAAGCATGTGAGGAATGAAGGCCTGGAGGCCATGTAATACAGCTTGGTAATTAACTCCCATAACCCAATCCCAATCGTTTTTATCAATTTCCCATATTGCTTTGTTACCTGAATTAGCTCCTATTCCTGCGTTATTGCACAAAATATGAATATTTCCATATTCTTCATTCGCTTTTGCGAATAATTCTTCAATTGATTCTTCAACCAGCACATCCGTTTTAATTCCTATGACTCTATGCTGATACTGTCTAAGATTTTCTACTGTTTTTTCTAGGGCCTCTTCTTCTATATCTGCCAGAACTACTTGCATCTTTTCTTTGGCAAATTTCTCTGCCAAAGCCTTTCCTATTCCGCTTGCTGCGCCAGTAATGACAGCTGTCTTTCCTTCAAAATTTTTCATGTATTCTCCTTATTCTCCCTGAATATTAGCCAGTAGCTTACTTAAACTTTTTTCTCATGTTCATAACTGCTTCAAAACCAGGTTCTGCCATTTTTTATCCCTTAATGAATATCTTATTCTTATTGCTTTTTCTCTTAATAATTCTATTAACGAGCTGTGCTAGCGCTTCTATTAAAAATAAATAGTTGCCTAACTTTAAACCCTTGACGCATACTTATCATCTTGTTTTTGATTGTTTGAAATAAGCGGTAATAAATAGTAGATATAACTGGAGACGCCATGGTCAAACAAATACCATCTTCTGCTCAAGTCGTCATTGTTGGCGGTGGCGTCATTGGTTGTAGCGTTGCCTATCACCTAACCAAGTTAGGAATAAAAGACATTGTATTATTGGAGCGCAAACAATTAACTTGCGGTACAACTTGGCATGCGGCTGGCTTAGTGCCAACCTTGCGAGCTAATTACAGCATGTCTATGTTAGCTAATTACAGCGCTAGTTTGTATGAAACCCTAGAAGCTGAAACGGGTCAAGCCACCGGCTATACTCGTAATGGCTCAATTACTGTCGCCACCAACAAGGAGCGTTTTTCAGAGTTAAAACGTGGAGCGTCTATGGCTAGAGTGGCGGGTTTCCCGTGCGCTATTATTGATCCCGAACAAGCTAAAAGTCTTTGGCCCCTCTTGAACATCAATGACGTTATTGGTGCGGTTCATCTGCCAAACGATGGTATAACTAACCCTGTTGATTTAACGCAAGCATTGGCCATTGGTGCGCGAAAAAGCGGCGCACAAATCTTCGAGCATACTAAGGTGCTGGATATGAAAATCAATGACGGCAAAGTAGCTGGCGTTATCACAGAGAAGGGTGACATAGATGCCGAATACGTAGTCAACTGCGCAGGCATGTGGGCCCGCGAATTTGGTAAAAAAGCGGGGGTAAATGTTCCACTTCACGCCGCTGAACATTTTTACGTGGTCACTGAGCCTATCAAAGGCTTGGGTCACGGATTGCCCACTTTGCGCGATATGGATGCCTACAGTTATTTTAAAGAAGATGCTGGAAAATTATTGGTCGGCATATTTGAGCCTGATGCCAAACCTTGGGGAATGAACGGCATTCCTGAGAATTTTTGTTTCGATGAGCTGCCAGAAGATTTAGATCATATGATGCCGTACTTGGAAATGGCGATGCACCGTGTGCCTCAATTGGCAGAGAGTGGTTTGCAAGTTGTCTTTAACGGTCCAGAATCATTTACTCCAGATGATGCATACCACCTTGGTGAGGCACCTGAATGTAAAAATTACTTTGTTGCCGCTGGCTTTAATTCTGTGGGTATTCAATCCGCCGGAGGTGCTGGTAAGGTATTGGCAGAGTGGATTCAAAAAGGACACGCCCCTCAAGATTTATGGGGTGTCGATATCCTACGCAATATGCCATTTCAGAACACCCAGCGCTATCTAGAAGCACGAACCACTGAGACATTGGGGCTTTTATATGAAACGCATTTCCCTTTTAAACAATACAAAACGGCGCGCGGTGTTCGCCGTTCAGTGTTGCACGACAAACTTGCATTAATGGGAGCCGTGTTCGGTTCAGAAAGCGGTTGGGAGCGCGCAAACTGGTTTGCTAACGAAGGGCAAACTCCTGAATATAAATTGTCGTACAAGCGACAAAATTGGTTTGAGAATAATAAGGCTGAACACGAAGCGGTGCGTAACAATGTGGGTGTGATTGATCAAAGCTCATTCTCAAAATACCAAGTAGAAGGCCCTGACGCTGAAGCGTTTCTAAATCAAGTATGTTCAAACAATGTGGCTGTACCGATTGGTAAGATGGTCTACACGCAATTCTTAAATAGACGAGGAGGTATTGAAGCAGATGTCACCGTCACTCGTGTTGCAGAAGATAAGTTCTTGGTCATATCTGGCGTGGCATGCCAAACACGTGATATGAATTGGTTACGACGAAATAAAGATGATAACCAAATGGTTACTATCAATGATGTGACGTCAGCCTATGCGGTGGTAACCGTTATGGGTCCAAAGTCTAGAGATACCTTAAGCAAGCTAACTCAAGCCGATATGAGCAATGAGGGTTTTCCGTTCGCAACGTCGCGCGAAATTGATATGCAATATGCCATTGTGCGTGCTTCTCGGATCACTTACGTTGGTGAACTGGGCTGGGAGCTCTACATCCAGACTGAATACGCACCAAGCGTATTTGAGGCTGTGTTAGAAGCTGGGGCTGAATTTGGGATCAAACCCTATGGCTATCACACGATGAACTCACTTCGCATAGAGAAGTGCTACCGTCATTGGGGACATGATATTACCGATGAAGATACCTCACTAGAAGCAGGCCTGGGGTTTGCAGCAGACTTTAACAAACCAAATGGTTTTACCGGGAAGGAAGCGCTACTTGCACAAAAAGAACAGGGTCCATTAAATAGGCGTTTGGTTGCATTTTTGTTTGAAAATCCCGAGCCGCTTTGTTATCACGAAGAACCTATTTGTGCTGACGGAGAGATTGTTGGTCGCGTAACTTCAGCAATGTTTGGTCATACTGTTGGAGCGACGGTTGCTATGGGGTATGTTGAAAACCAAGAAGGTGTTACTAAAGATTGGTTGGAAAGTGCTAATTTCGAAATAGAAATCGAATGTGAGCGCTACAAAGTAACGCCATCATTGAGTCCGTTCTATGATGCAAAAATGACGCGTATAAAATCATGAATCACATGGAGAATAAATCCTTTTAAATAAAGAGCCCAAATCTCTTCAACTTAAAGATGCTAACTTAGCAGTTAAGTTAGGAATTTAACGAATACCTTAACATTATGAAAACGGAAGCTTCTAAAGAGAATCTGGCGCTGGAAGGTAAAATTGTTCCTACATTTTTTAAGTATTTAGTACCCTCCATGCTCAGCTTAATCGCGATGACCTCAGCATCCCTAGTGGATGGGATTTTTATAGGTAACTATGTTGGTGTTACCGCCCTAGGGGCAATCAATCTGACGATTCCTGTAACTGCATTGCTGTTTGGGTTTGCAATGATGCTCTCCGTTGGTGGTTCAGTTCGTGCAGGTAAGTATTTAGGAGAAAAGGACTACGCAGCAGCATCCTCAATTTTTAGTAAGACTTTGATTTTTGTCGCTGGCTACGGTGTGTTGGCAATCTCTTTAGGGCTATTTTTCGAGTTAGAGCTTTTTGCTGGCCTCGGTGCCAAAGAGGAACTGTTTCCTATCATGAGTGAGTACTATCGGGTGATCCTGCCATTTCTTTTGGCACAGTTCATCGTAATAGTGATGTATTTTTTTATTCGTTTGGATGGGTTTCCCAATCTTGTCGCTGTCGCACTAACTGTGGGCGCCCTAGTAAATATACTTTTGGATTATCTGTTCATTGGAGTACTAGATTTTGGATTGCGTGGCGCAGCGTTTGCGACGGGTATCTCTCAGGCGCTTCCCATGTTGGTTATGATGGCTTATTTCATTAGTCCAGATAGAACAATGAAATTTAGTGTTAGGCAAAAAGACTGGAGGGAAGTACTTCAAGCTGCCTACAATGGCATCTCTGAGTTTATTAATGAGATCTCAGGCGGCATCATCATCCTTATCTTCAATTGGATGCTGTTACAGCGTTTTGGGGTGGTGGGCGTGGCGGCGATTACTGTCGTGAACTATGTCTTGATGCTGGGTTTTATGATGTTTTTTTCAATCTCTGACACGATACAGGTGATGGTTTCCCAAAATTTTGGAGCACGCAATGCTCTGCGTATGGTGGCGTTCTTAAAGACGGCTTGCATTAGTATATTTGTCTTGAGTTCTATTTTTATAATAATCATTTTGAGTTTTAGTGAAACCCTTATCTCTATTTTTGTTAATGGTGAAGACAGCGAGGAGATGGTTGCCATGGCCTTAGATTTTGTTACCTATGTTTGGCCCATATTTTTGTTCGCGGGTACAAACATGCTGATCTCAGGATACCTAACAGCTATCCATCTGCCGTTTCAATCTGGCATGGTTGCCCTTTGCCGTAGCTTGGTTTTTCCAACGGCATTTTTGATTATTCTTTATTTGCTTGTCTCTGATTATCGATTTGTTGCTGCTATTCCATTGGCTGAGTTCGCTGCTTTTATGATAGCCCTTGTGTTTTTTTTCCGGCATTTACCAGAAAAAGCTGTCCGGGATATTAGATAATCCTCACGATTTTGTTCTACAGAACAAATTTATTTACTGAATTAATGTATTCGAGCACCTTGTTGGAGCAACGTTTTCTGTACTTTCTTAATATCAACATCCGCGACATCAACCTTCATCTGGATTGAAATAGCAGCAGCAACGCCTGCGCCTTGACCATTAACTGCACAACACATCATATTGCGCACCGCAGCATGGGAACCTTTGTCACCGCCTGCGCATCGGCCTGTGACTAGTAAATGTTCGACACCCTTGGGCAGCATAGCTCGATAAGGCAATTGAAAGTAGCGACCGGTAGTGGGTAAAACAAGAATGCCGTAGCCATCAATAAATTCAGGAAATATACCAATACTATCGTCGAATTTAGCCTCTTGGTGAACATCCTGAGCAGTCATATTATAAACCGCGTCAATTTTTCTTGTATCCCTAACTCCCAGCGTCATACCAAAGTTTCTCAGTTTGGCATTCTCACAGCCTGGGTTAAATTGTTTTAGCGCCTCTATGGCTAACATTGCTTGCCGACGACCCTCCATCTCACCTTTTGTAAGGTGATCTGGGTTGGTTGCATCAAGTCCGGCTAGATGAATTATATTCAAATAACTAAGATCACCCTGCTCACTTATGGCGCCCCAAGTCCCGGTAATAGTACTTAAATTCTCTGGGATTAATCCAGATTTGATGGCTTTTTCAAATGGCTTTTTTAGATAGGGAGAAAATAACGCATCCTCTTTTCCAGATGTTTTCATTCCCCAACCAGGGCCAAACCAATCACTATAGGTGTGCGG
>Ga0302118_10001963_pt1 | contig 10244 bp, 5 predicted proteins | sample AG5_331_MG_FD_203126 | JGI IMG/M metagenome (GOLD analysis project Ga0302118, IMG submission 203126) | Marine microbial communities from Western Arctic Ocean, Canada - AG5_33.1 | ecosystem: Environmental > Aquatic > Marine > Oceanic | place: Canada: Western Arctic Ocean | collected 2017-10-01 | reverse complement strand
AAGTAGCTGATGAAGTAAAGACTGGAGTATTGTCATTTACATTAGTAACGTTAATCGTTACGGTCTGATCTGTTGTATTGACTCCATCACTCGCGGTAACTGTCGCTGTGTAGGTTGACTTAGTTTCATAATCGGGAGCTGATACGAAAGTTAAGACTCCACTAGAGCTATTTATAGATAATTCAGAACCTGATACAGAATAAGTGACTGTATCTCCATCCGCATCGGTGGTCGTTACGGTTCCTATGGATGTCTGATTTTCAGCAGCAGAGAAAGTAGCTGATGAAGTAAAGACTGGAGTATTGTCATTTACATTAGTAACGTTAATCGTTACGGTCTGATCTGTTGTATTGACTCCATCACTCGCGGTAACTGTCGCTGTGTAGGTTGACTTAGTTTCGTAATCGGGAGCTGATACGAAAGTTAAGACTCCACTAGAGCTATTTATAGATAATTCAGAACCCGAGACTGAGAAAGTTACATTATCCCCATCAGCATCGGTGGCCGTCACGGTTCCAATAGACGTTTGATTCTCAGCAGCACTGAAGCTGGCATCGGAAGTGAAGACTGGTGCAGCTAGATTTTCAACTATATCAGTCACCGTCACTGTAATATCTTGACTGCTGGTATTGACTCCATCATTGGCATTAACGGTTACCGAGTAACTGGTTTTGGTCTCGTAATCGGGAGCTGTTTTAAAGGTCATGACTCCAGAGGAACTGTTGATGCTGAGTGAGGAGGCATCGGTGCCAGAGAGTGAGTAAGTTAAGGAGTCGCCATCAGCATCGGTGGCCGTCACGGTTCCGATACTGGTCTGGTTCTCAGCAGCACTGAAGCTGGCATCGGAAGTGAAGACTGGTGCTACATTCTCAGATAAATTAGAAATTCTGATGGTGAGATCTTTGGTCACAGTCTCAGTGCCATCAGTCAGCGTCAATGTGATTTGATAAGATGTTTTGGTCTCGTAATCAGGGGCTTCTTTGAAGGTGAGTACATTATTAGTAGATAAGTTAAAGCTGTCTGCATTGGTTCCACCTAAGGTCAGTGTAAGATTATCTCCATCCACATCAGAGATAGAGATGGTGGTAACCGCCGTTTGATTCTCAGCCACCTGGATGGTGGACGCCACATCAATAGATGGGGCATCATTGACAGGAGTCACAGTGATAGCAACCGATGCGGTTGAAGTCTTATCTCCTTGGTTGATGGTGTAATTAAAACTATCAGTTCCATTAAAATCAGTGTTTGGATTATAGGTAATTCTGCCTTCATTGACTAAAGTTGTACCATTGGAACCATTACCCGGAGTCACAGTAATAGGTGATGAGGTAAGATAAGAGTCATTGGCGAGAACAACAATCTCTGTTGGGGTGTCTTCAGCAGTGGTCGCACTGTCAGCAATGGCTGTAATAGTGGGTGCGATCTTACTGGCATCGATATCCTGATCGGTGGCAATGTAATTAAGAATATCACTTTTATAACTCTCTAAAGTGGCACTTGCTGCAGTGCCATTAGCTATGGCTTTAATATCAGTTTGCAATGTGGAGACAGCAAATCGGATCACAGCTGTGGTTAGATCATCTGTGGATTTAATTTCGATCACGGGCAGCACTGAGGATAACGTATTAATGATGTTAGTTTTTACGTTATCTGTAATGGTCAGACTTTTACCAAGAATCACATTATTTAGCACCTTGGTGATAAAAGTATTAGTTTCAATATCAATTTTAGTGGAAGTTTCTGTGTACTCTGTTTCAAGCTCCTCAGCGATGGCTTTAAAGTAATCTTCAGTGGTATCAGTGGTTGTATTTAAATCATTACTCAGGTTTTGTAAAGCAAAGGCAAGCGCTGTTAACTGATTACCTTTTTCATATAAGTAATCATTAATTCCCACATCACCTTTGTTGGCTACCGGATCAAGAGTAAAGATATCAAGGCTGGCATCAACACCAAGGGCTGCATTAATTGCAGATGGGTCCGTCATAAATGAGGCCAATGAAGTCACCGGGGTGATGACTTTAAATTCACTGTGACCAGTGAGTTTTTGCAGGATTAAAAAATTATCGAGTAAGGTTTGGGAGTCAAGATCTGTACCGCCTAAACTGATCAGACTGCCGTTGGCATATTTTAGGTCAGTGAACTTGCCGTTATTATCGGTGGTAGTACTTTCCTCGTCACCATCCTTGGTATAATCGTCATTCTCATCGATGAAGATCTCTGCACTACTAATATAGCCATCCACTGCAATCCCATCAAGAAGACGATAACCCTCGATGGTTAAAGATTTAGCAACGCTACCACCCTTGCCTGTGCAACTGAGTGTAAAGGTGTTGTCACCGGGTGTATTGATGGTTATGGTTTCATTGCCAGTTGTGCTCTTTGCTCCCGACCAGGCTCCAGAGGCATTGCATGCGTTAGCATTGGTGCTGGTCCAACTGACATTGAATGATTGGCCAACTTCAACCGATAGTAAATTTGAAGCAAACGAAAACAAGGGAACTGCAGAAGGTGATGAACCACTCCCTCCGCCACAAGCGCTAATGGCAGCACTGACCAGGAACAAAACTGCTAGCTGTCTAACTCTATGGTGCGTTGACACCTTTAAATTGGGAGATGAGCTCATCCATTAAGCATAGTATATTTAACCCAATAAGTTAAAAAATAAGGTGATAATTATGGTGGCACTACCAACTTGACGTACTCTATTTTATATTTAATGATAAGGCTGAAGGCATTGCCTGTTAAATAATAGGAGCACTTTGGCATTTGGGATAAGCATACAAGGACCTAGCCTTGCCAACGGGATACCATTAATACTATGGTGAAATGTCCTCCAAACACTCCAATCATTGAAAGCCTTATGAATAAAGGGCTTGAAAGGAAATATAAATGTTAAGCAAAGACCTCCAGGTCATTAACACCTTTCAAATTGAGCATTGTTACTGGTGCAACTACTGGTGCAACTTTTAGATATACATACATACTGCCTATAAAATTTCTTAAAACTGGACGGGGCAGTAACTTACGGTGATGGGTGCAATATCCATCAATATCTAAAGATAAATTTAAATAAATCTAAAAAAATTTTTTTAAAAAGGCAAAAACCTAAATAACTTCAGATATATATGTATATGAAGTAAACATATATAAACTTGATTTATTTTCCATGCAGAGTTAACTTTAGACTAAGTAAATTCACTTAACGAGGCTTAAGATATGTCATTATTTATTATCAATACGAAGTTAAAAACATTAGGAATATATTTTATTTTAATTATGCCGTTAGTATTTATTACTAATACATATTCACAAACAACTAGTTCTGCAAAGTTACAAATTGAAGAAAAGGCGCCTGACGTCGAGGAGGCCAGGCCGTTGGAAACGATCACGGTGACCGGATCGCTGATTCCACAGGTAAAGAAAGAATCGGCTACGCCCGTGATAACCATTACGGCGGAGCATTTGAAGGCACGTGGATTCGGCACCGTGTCGGAGGCACTCCAGAAATCCTCCTTCGCCAGTGGAAGTGTGAGAGGCTCCCAGTACTTATGGGGCTCCACTCGGGGTGCGAAGACGCTCAGCATGTTTGGCCTGAAGCCCGGCTACGTCAAGTACCTGATCGACGGTCGCCCGATGGGCAATTTCCCGCAGCTCTATGGCGGTAGCGGCGTTTTCAACAACCTGAGCGTCATTCCCATCGAGATGGTGGAACATATCGATATTCTGCCAGGTGGCCAGTCGTCTCTTTATGGATCGGACGCGATCGCTGGCGCCATCAACGTCGTGCTCAAGAAGAAGATCGAGGGGCCAGTGCTGAGCGTGCGCTATGGCGGGTACAGCAATGGTGGCGGCGAGTCGACTCGCGCCTACCTTGCGGACAGCTTCAACGTCGGAAAATTAAACATACTGGCCGGCGTGCAATTCGAAAACACGAAGCCGACGTGGGCTTTCGATCGAGACCTGACGGCGCAGTCCCACCACCCAAGCTTGCCGGGAACACCGGTTGCGGCGCGGATCTATCTCGCGCTTGATCCCACAGTATGGCCGAACGGCTACACCTTCTCGGATCCAAACAATTGCGAAAACGTGGGGGATGGTTTCGGGGGCACCATAGGGGTGAACGAACGGCCCAATAGTGGAACTTACTGCGGCACACATTTCGGATCGTCGACTTATACCACCTTGGCCAACGGGAGCAAGATGAACAACCTCTACATTCACTCCACGCTTGACGTCATCGAAGGGCTGCAACTCTACAGCGATCTGCTTTACAACTTTCAGGAACAGACGTGGAATTCCCAGGGCAATAACTCCTGGGGGACATGGCGGTCAGGTATGACGTTTTACGACCCCATCCGAGCGCAATACACCGATCTGCAGCGCGTCTTCGCGCCGGAAGAGATTGGCGGTTATCCAGTTAATATGGTCAAACAGGACGAAAATGCCTCCATGCTCAGCTTCGGTGGAAAAGGAACTTTCGGGAACTGGGACTACGACCTGGGCTTCACACGTTCGGACGACAAGATCGAACTGCGTAACAACGTCAGTTCCACGAATGCAATCGACAGCTTTTTCCAAGACCGTGTGTTGGGCCCCGATTTGACATCCACGGTGGGCGCAGACCCGGATGGGAAAGGCGTGCCTGTTTATGCGGCGAACTACGCCGCTTTCTACACTCCCATCACGGCATCGGACTATCAGAGCTTCAGCGAACATGTTTCCACGTATGGAAAGACTTGGGACAATATCCTGCGTGCGCAGCTGACTAACGCCTCGCTGTTCAGCATGCCAGGCGGCGACGCCGGTTTGGCAGTGGTGATGGAAGCGGGCAGCCAGGGCTGGTCGTATGTGCCAGACCCCGGCTACTTCAATGGCTACATTTATGGCTTAACCGAATCACAGGGTGCGGGACATCGCTCGCGCTACGCCGTTACCAGCGAGCTGAGGCTTCCCATCCTGGAGCAGGTAACACTGAGCGCCTCTGGCCGTTACGACAGTTATAGCATGTCCGGTTCCGGTTCCGCCGCCAGCGAGGTCAACAAACGGGTCAACCACGACACGTATACGCTATCGCTGGAGTATCGCCCGACTGAGAGCCTGCTGCTGAGGGCCAGGTACGGCACGGCATTCAAGATGGCCACCCTGGCCGATCAGTACTCCGGCGACAGCGGTAGCTACGCCAACGTCACCGATCACTACACTTGCACCACGCTGGGCTACACGGGGGATACTCTGGGGGACTGCCCGGCCGTCTTTCTCCAGGCGACTTTCTTCAACTTGACCAGGGGTAATGTCGATCTGAAGCCAGTAACCTCGAAAAACTGGAACTATGGCGTTGTATGGGCGCCGACAGCCGACTTTTCGGCATCGATCGATTATCTGAATATTGATATCAGCAACGAAGTCGGTACGCTGTCTGCCGACAAGATCATGCTGGATAATGCGGATTGCCGGCTGGGTACTCTTGATCCCACTACTCAAGTTTGCCTGATTGCCCTCAACGCAGTCACGCGTGATAATTTCGGCACGATCGATACTATCTACACACCCAAGCAGAACATGGCTCGGGAAAGTGTCAACGCGATTACCGCCACTCTGAACTATCGGTTAAATATCGGGGGTGGGAGCCTGTCATTTGCCGCAAATCACAGCCGTCAACTCACGCACGATGTTCAGCAAATTCCGGGCGAACCCTTCGTCGACTATTTGACCAACCCGCGTTACAGTACAGACTTCAAGACCAAAAGCAATGCCACAGTGACGTGGAGCAAAAACGACTGGACGGGTACGCTATATGCGAATCGGCTTGGTCGTTCACCGAACTACCTGGCGCAGCGGCAAAACAATTACACGTCAACAGATACGGGCTATATGCCGGCGTGGGTGACCTACAATGCCAGCGTCCAATACAGTCCGACCAAGAATCTGACACTGTCGTTGATGGCGAATAATCTCTTCAACGAGATGCCCGAGATCGACCGCACTTCTCCCAGTTGGATGGTTGGACCCTACAACACAGATAATTATAATATATTTGGTCGCCAGCTGTCTCTGGGGGCGACCTACAAGTTTTTATAAAGCCCAGTGAGTTAACCTCCAAAGTCTAGGAAGCTTCCGATACGAGAGGAGCCCCGTGAAGCGGGGCTTTTCTTTAGGTCGGCTGTCACTCCACTAGCAATACCTTTCTGATCAATCCTATATACTTTTCCCTGGCAACTGGGTTTAGGGCAAACGAAGTTAGACAACTCAAGAAGGATGACGTTATTGATAACAACACCAGGGTTATCTTAAAGAATCAGAAGAATGGCACTAAGAATCAGATAATTGTTTTAAATTCAACTGCAAGACTTGTTTTGAAAGAAGCACTACTGAACCCTTCTGATTATGTTTTCTACTCACCACATACAGACAATGGTTGTCTTGGTGATTTTAAGAACGCCTGGATAACTGTTAGGAAAGATGCTGACCTTCTGCACAAAGATTTCCATACTCTTCGACATACAGCAATAATAAGAGTAGCCAAGAAGGTTGCTAATGAGTTTGAATTAAAGGATTACAGCAGACATAAATCCATTCAATCTTTAGAGCGTTATATACATCTTTTTAGTAATTCAGATGAAATAGCCGAGTATGGTGCATTTGAACTAAAAACTGGTGCAACTACTGGTGCAACTCATTAAGAATTACTGTAATATTCAGTTTAATGATGCTCTTTTTTCAATGGTTGAACCTCTGGAAACCAGTCCAGGCAACAGAGAGAGAGGAGGACATAAATTACCCCGCGGGAATAGCTCAGCTGGTAGAGCGCAACCTTGCCAAGGTTGAGGTCGCGAGTTCGAATCTCGTTTCCCGCTCCATTTTAAGTATCAAGGAGAAGATATGAAGTATTTACTAATTTTATCTGTATTTTTATTCAACACAGCTTTTGCTGAAATCTATAAAGATTATGAGCCTAGCGAACAACATATTCAACTGACAGTGGTCGCAGTAGAGACTAATTATCTAGATGATTACTTGGTTAATCTTAATAAGACTTACATTAGAGAAATGGAAGTCATGAAGGAGCTTGGTCATATTGTCGACTATGGGGTCTATACATCAGACAGTGCCAACAGTCCTAATGTTTGGTTCACAGTTACCTATGAAAATATGGCTGCTATGCAACCCAATGAAGAGCAATATAAACAAGTTCGAAAAATTCTAAAAGAACGCTTTGAAGAATCTGAAGATGAAATTGTTACAATTTCTAAAAGTTATGAAGAAATAAGAAAAATGGTTGATAACCAGATTATCAATAAGGTTAATTTTAAATAAAATCACCTTTCAAAACTCTAGTAGCTACTATGTATCCTTAGAGAGTTGCTAGAGTTTTTTTATTCGTATGAACCAGTTACCCATCTTATATAGCTTTAGAAGATGTCCATATGCTATGAGAGCTAGGATGGCAATACATACTAGTCAAATTAAATGTGAATTAAGAGAAGTTCTTTTAAGGAATAAACCAAAGGAAATGATCAGTATCTCTCCAAAAGGAACTGTTCCTGTTTTATTGCTCGACGATGGCACGATGATCGAGGAGAGTATTGATATAATGAAATGGTCTTTTTCATTGAATGATCCTTTATTAATCTTAAAGGAGTACCAAGAAAAGAAAAATGAAATGGATCGTTTGATTCAACTCTTTGATTCATCATTCAAGAATTATCTTGATCGATACAAGTACTCCAACCGTTATGAGAATGAAGACCCAATTGGTAATAGAGATCTAGCGATACAGATCCTGGATAAAATAGAAGGACAATTTAATAATCACAACCTCTTATACGGCGATCGTTTTTCTTTTGTAGATATGGCTATACTTCCATTTATTAGGCAATTTAGAATTGCAGATACAGATTGGTTTGATAACGATATGGCGTTGCCCAAGATACAACAATGGTTAAATAAATTTTTAAATTCAAATTTATATCTAGCTGTTATGAACAAGTATAAAGTTTGGGAAAATAATGCTCCTGTTGTGTATTTTCCTAAATAAACCTGAATGAATCCCTGCAATCTAATTAGACTGTTATTCATTACATATATAAATGACAACAGTTACCAAATGAAACAAATATCATATAATCATCATGTTTATATGCTGTTGGATTAAATTATTTTAATATTTGGAGTAAAACTATGTCACTAAAAAATTCCATGCCAGTATTAGCCAGACATGAGGGTGTCTGGGATGGTTATTATCGATATTATAATAATCAAGGAATAAAAGTTGATGAACATAAATCCAGACTTCTATGTAGATTAATTGATAACAAGGATTATCATCAAACAAATTTATATCGATGGGAAGATGGAAAAAAAGATTTTAGAGATTTTCCAGCAGAAATTATAAACAATCGTTTGATTTTTAATACGGATATTGATGGATGGTGTGCTGAAGTTGATTTGGATGAACATAAAAGAACCATGTTTTTGTATTGGAAGAGAAAAAATGAGCCAAATACCTATTTATATGAAATGATACAAATGTCAGACGATGGACTCACTAGAGCAAGAACATGGCAATGGTTTAAAAATGACAGGTTGTTTCAAAGAACTCTAATTGATGAAACCAGAGTTTCATTAGATTGGTCGGCTTACGAAGGAGTTGATCCACTTTATGATGAAATAACTGTTTGAAGTATTTGAAAAATATTTTTTTATTTTTATTAACCATATTGTTCTTGGGAACTGAGTATTTTTTTCACCCAATTGAAAATTTCTTCATTCAATCGAATGCCAATCAAATTGTTAATTTCTTAGTCATTGATGAGCACCCATTTAGAGATCTAAATAAAAACAAACGATTGGATCCATATGAAGACAGTCGATTGATGGTCAATCTTAGAGTGGATGATTTACTGAGCCAGATGACGTTGCAAGAGAAGGTAGGCTTAATGTTTCATCCACCAACCCAAATAAATGGTGAATTCTGGTCGCTTATTTATGGATTATCGCTTGGCAGAAGGCCTTCAACAGAGAGACTTATTTATTATAAAAACATCAATCATTTTAATTTCTATGGTCAACCTACTATTCATAAACTAGCCAATAGACTCAATGAATTACAAAAACTAGCTGAGCAAACAAGACTTGGTATTCCCATTACATTTAGTTCAGACCCCATTCATGAAGTGAAGGGATTTGGAGGCATAGCTGCTTCTCCTTTAAAAGGGTTGTCAAAATGGCCATCGCAATTAGGCTTTGCAGCCGCTAATGACCCAAATATTATCAATGCATTTGGTATTATTGCCAGCAAGGAATATAGAGCACTGGGTCTTCATACGGCACTTCATCCCATGCTTGATCTGGCTACTGAACCTCGTTGGGCCAGGAACTTTGGAACTTTTGGATCCAGTGCAGTAACAACCAAAGAACTCACTCTAGCTTACATGGATGGTTTTCAGAAAAGCACAATTACTGAGAATAGCGTTTTAACAATGGTTAAGCATTTTCCAGGAGGTGGACCTCAAAAAGAAGGTTTAGACCCTCATCTAAAGAGTGGTGAAGAGCAAGTCTATCCTGGTAATAATTTTGATTATCACCTTGATCCATTCATTCATGCTATCAATAATAATCTCAGGGTAATTATGCCTTATTATGGGATACCAATGGGTCAAACCTCTGAAAATGTAGCCATGGCATACAACAAAGAAATACTGACAGATTTATTAAGGAATAAATTAAAATACGATGGAGTGGTGTGCACTGATTGGGGTATTATTAGCGATAGAAACTGGGGCGTTGAGTCTTTATCCATTGAAGATCGATACTTTAAATCAATTGAAGCAGGTGTTGATCAGTATGGTGGTGAATCGGAAATTATGTATATTTTAAAGCTGGTGAAAGACAAGAGAATTACTCCAGACAGAATTAATGAATCTGCAAGACGATTATTGAGAAATAAATTTGAACTTGGACTATTCGATAATCCCTATGTAGATCTTTCAAAAATTAATGAAATGGTGAATACACCGGAACATGAGAATCTTGGATTTGAAGCACAAAAACGATCAATTATTCTTTTGAAGAATAATTCTTATGAAGACAAGCCTATATTGCCTCTTATAAAACAGGTTGAAAAAATCTATATGGATGGTTTTAACTCTGAGAATTTTATGGACTTCAATCTGACAGATGACATTGAAGAGGCAGATATCATCTTGGTTAAGCTCAATATTGTTTTTAACGGAACGCAATCACCA
>Ga0302118_10001959_pt1 | contig 10249 bp, 9 predicted proteins | sample AG5_331_MG_FD_203126 | JGI IMG/M metagenome (GOLD analysis project Ga0302118, IMG submission 203126) | Marine microbial communities from Western Arctic Ocean, Canada - AG5_33.1 | ecosystem: Environmental > Aquatic > Marine > Oceanic | place: Canada: Western Arctic Ocean | collected 2017-10-01 | reverse complement strand
GAAGACGACCTGGTCATCTTGCTTCCCACTACACCCTCCTTCCTGCGCGGCGACTGTAACTCCGACAGCACCAGAAACCTGGCCGATGCCATCTTCAACCTCGCAGTCCTCTTTTCAGGCGGAGGTCCCATCACTTGCTCCGATGCCTGCGATCACAACGATGATGGATCCATCGATATCTCCGATCCGGTCTACCTCCTGGCCTTTTTGTTCAGCGGCGGACCCGATCACCCGGAACCGAATCTGGTGTGCGGATCGGACCCCACTAGCGATGCCCTGGACTGCGCCAGCAACACCTGCCCCTGAGAGCATCTATGCCTGGCGGGAGTCGTGTCAGATGCCGCGGCAGCCGTCGAATTTCTTCGGCTCGATGATGAGTCGCTGCAGTGAATTGGCCTGAAAAGGCCGTATTCGGCGATCTGGCGGCAAGAAAAGTAGCCGATCGCCGGTCCGATCAGCCCGGAGATCCGGATAGACCTCCATAGGAGGTCGTCATCAAAAATCAAGCCAGCCACAACCACCCACCCAAACACAGCCTCAGCGGGCATTCGGCCCTCAAAAGCCTCTTCTTCCTCCGGGTAGACACCGACATCGAGAAAATCCGTCGGTTGCCTCGGAGCGCCACCCTGCTGCTCGATCTGGAAGACAGCATCGCCGCCGAGCACAAGGCAAGACAGCGCACCCGGATCCGTCAGCTTTTCCAGTCAGGCGTCCTGCAGGGCCGCAAGACTATCCTGCGGATCAACGGACCTGACAACCCGACCGAGATGCGTACAGACATCGCCAGTTGCCTTCACCCGGACCTCTCTGGATTGCTGCTGCCGATGATCAGCTGCGCCAACGATATCGTCGAGATCGAACAGATCGTCACCGTTTCAGAGCAGATGCTGGGACTGGAAAAAGGACACACCGCATTCGTGCCGCTGATCGAGCGACCCGGTGCAGTGCTCCGAGCTTCGGAGATTGCAGCGGCATCCGATCGCAATGTTGCCCTCTCCTTCGGACATGTCGATTACTGCCTCGAGGTGGGTGCCGAAATCTGCGAAGAATCAGTCGAGATTCCACGCCAGATGACCCTGATGGCGGCCAAGGCACATCAGCTAACAGCGATCTCCTCGGTGTTCCCCGATCTGGACAACCTTGATGCCTTCGAACAACATAACCAGCGGATGAAGAGTCTCGGCTTCGACGGCTGCTTCACGCTGAACCCTCGTCAGATGCACAAGGCGCTCGAGGTGTTCTCCTACTCCGAGGAAGAGATCGAGCACTCGAAAAGAGTGATCGAGGCCGTTGAAATGCAAGGATCCATCGCCAAACTGGACGGAAAGATGATCGGTCCTCCAATGCTCAAGAGAGCATTGAAGATCATGGCCGACACCCAGGAGGAGTCCAGAGAGGCAGCTTGATCACCATGCAAGGTCGTTTCCCCGTCTACGGTCTGAATCTCCAGACTGCACGTCCCGGTGAAATTCTCGAGAGCCCCCACGAAGTCACCATCGATGCCAGTTGGCGCACGGCATGGCAGTCGGCATTTCCAGCGTCGAGCCGCATCTCGACCAGTACAGAATATGCCACCGGCTGCGGACTCGAAGAGATCGCCATTCCAGCATCGATGTTGCTCAACATGACCCTTTGTTTCTCGGTAGAGCCTTTCTCGCAAACCTGTCGCTATCACCTCGGCCTCGAGAATGCTCGTCAGGAAGCAGTGGTGCGAGAAGGAGACACCTTCCGTAGCTTTACCCGGCTCGACCGGATGGGAAACACATCGCGCGGCGATGCCAGCGTCATCCACACCACTCATATCCTGGTCAACCAGCGCGACGAACGTGTCTTCTCGCTGCTGAAGCGTTCCTATTACGATCCGATTCCGGCTCCCGTCGATCGAGAAGCGAGTTCGGATGCTGGCGAGCATGCCCGGTACTTCACCGATATCGGCGAAACCTTGCTCGATCGATTCCAGTCAGTGAAGTCATTTCCAGCCGCTCCGATGCAAGACCTCTCCACCGATGATGTCATCCTGCACCCTGCAGTGCGCCCCATCGGCTGGACAGAAAACCTGGCACTCTCGACCATCTATCGCAATACCCACCCGATCCACTGGGACTCACAACGCTATGGCCGCGAGGGCATTGTCGTCTGTGGTGGATTTGTTCAGTCTCTGGTCTTTGCCATCAGTGATCGAGAACTGAGACAAGTCCTCGATGAAGTGCTCGAGCGATCATCTCATGTCAACACGGTGGCCCCGGAGGATCGAATCGGTGCCGTCAGCCGGATCCTCTCGGTAGAACAAATCGATGGCCACATGCAAGCGGTGCGAATCAAGACGCTGGGCCTGAAGAATGTCGACGTGGAGAAGGAACTGGTCGGGGTCGAGATCCCTGCAGAACTACTCGATGATCAGCCACGAAAGCCCTCTGAGATCGAAACCCTCTGCCAGCAAAAGTGCCCTGTGCTCGCTGGCAAGATTGCCTTGCAGGCGGTTCGAACCATCATCCGGCCCAATTCCTGAACCAATTCCTCGATCTGGTGCTGGATGGTTGCCCTTCCAACCGCAATGATGCGCTCCATGGAAACCACCTGCACCGAAGAATCAATCCTGAAGAAGGAACTGCTGAAGAAGGCGCTCCACGAGCAGTCCAGCCGCAAGATCCGGCGTGGCCTCTTGTTACTGGTAGGCGGTGTGACCCTTTGCTACTTCTGCATCCAGCTCGCAGCGAGGCCGATGCCTGAACTGACGCTGGAGAACATGTTCCAGCTCGACGATCCAGGGATCCGCTACAAGTATGGAATGTGGGCATCTGTATTGGTGGCCTACATCGGCGGACTGGAAATCACTGTCCACTATCGGCTACTGAAAAAACTGAAGGACTGATCCAGGATTCGACAGTTGCATCGACAGCTGCATCGACAGTTGCCTCTTCGTGCTTCCGCTCATCATCCCGCTGGAATCAGTTCGATATCCGCCTGGTGTATGCCACGAATCTGATCTCCTTCAGTGATGTGGATCTCCACTTCCACATCACCTACTGGAAGTTCCACTGATCGGAAAGAGCAACTTCTGGTGGTCGGCAAGACCGATTGTCGAACTTCGACATCTCCACAGATCAGGGTGATCACTCCCGGTACTTTTTCTGGAGAAAAACGGCATTCGATACGGTAGGGCCCGGGCTGTTCGATTTGAACGTGCCAACGGCCTCTCGATTTTTTTCCCCACGGACGACCATGGGTATGGCGCCAATCCTGTCGTGTCAACACCGTCATCTTTTCATGCTCTGTCCCGATGATGATGCGCGGCGGGGCCCACGGATCTTCTCGCTCCGCTGAGACATCCTCGAACCACGCTTCGTAGTCGCCGAGCAGACGGGTGACGATCTCCGGATGGGCATCGGCGACATCGTCGAGCTCATACGGATCGGCCTCCAGGTCGTAGAGCTGGAAATTGGGTTCCCCCTCGAAGGTGTCGCGCCAGAAGGCGGATGGGTGTACCAACTTCCAGCGACCATCACGGGCCATGAAGTTGTGGTAGAGCAGTGGCGCATCGCCACGGTGCGCCTGGATGACGAGAGTGCGCGGATCTCGCTTCACTTGTCGATTCTCCAGTTCGGCCAGAAAACTGACCCCGTCGATCTTCAAACCATCCGGCAGCGGCACCGAACACGCTTCCAGAACCGTCGGCAAGATGTCGATGTGGGCTGCCACTCTTCCGGTGCGAGCCCCCGGCTTCAGATGCCCCTTCCAGCGAGCAAAAAGAGGGGAACGAACGCCCCCCTCCAGGGTGCTACTCTTGGAGCCGCGATAACCGCTGACGAATCGACGACCTTCAGGACCGTTGTCGGTGAAAAACAGAACCAGTGTTTGCTCGCCGATCCCCATCGCATCGATCTGCTCGATCATCTGTCCCATGTTCTCATCGATGTTTGTGATCATGGCATAGGTACGGCGCACCTGGTCTTGATTCCATTTCCCCCGCAGCGGAGCGCCCTTCTCCTGAGGGAAGGAAGCGACCGAAAGATCGACTCCCTCATACAGTGCCATCTCCTCGGCCGGCACATCGTGCCACGGGCCATGGGGACAGTTGTCGGTGATCACGGCCAGAAAGGGTTTGTCCTGCTGGTGCGCCTGTCGGGCAAATTTCAGTGCCTCATCAAAATAGATGTCGGTGCAGTAACCCTTCATCTGCCGCGCCACACCGTTGTCCATCAAGATCGGATCGGTGTATTTACGTTCGCCGCCGACCGGATCGGAGGGCTGGCCGATGCCGCCGCCTCGATGAACCAGTGATTTTTCGAAACCCTGATCCCCAGGACGCATCGGATAACAATCTCCAAGGTGCCACTTGCCGAAGATGCCCGTGGCATATCCGGCATCGCGCATGATCTCGGCGATGGTCACCTCGTCGGTGTCCATCATCGCCCGACCGATGTAGGTGTCGATGGCACGGGTGCGCTGATGGCTACGCCCGGTCATCAACGAAGCGCGAGTTGGAGCACAGACGGGAGAGACATAAAAGGGGTCGAGGCGGGCACTCTCTCTGGCGAGCGCATCGAGATTCGGAGTGTGTATCACCGGGTTTCCGTGGAAACCGAGATCGCCATATCCCTGATCATCGGTCATCACGAGGATGATATTGGGGCGCTTCGGTCTGGCAGATTCCTTTTTCTCGCTGATCTTCTTCGGCTCGATCTTCCACTGCTGCATCAGGCCTGTAATCGCCTCCGACAACGCTGGCACACTGGTAGGACGACCCGATTCCTTGCGCACACTCCAGGGAAACTCGAACTGAAGAGTGCGCATTCCATTCTTGCGGTAGTGGCGTGTGATGTAACCACCATTGAAGTACTTTTTTCCATCTGGATGAGGAAACTGCGGTGACGGTACAGCCTGGATTCCGGCCTCTTGAAGCAACGCGCCGGCACTTCTGGGACCTCGGATCCACTGGTAGTTTTCAAGCTCATCATCAGGAACCGCCAGTTCAGAGGCTCGCAACAGATGCCCGACCTCTACCCAATCTTGCGGATGAGCATGGCCGTGGAGGTCGATCAAAAGCGCATCGCCTCCACCTATATTCAGAGCCTGCTGACAAGCCTCCTCCAGAGCATGGTGATATTCGCGATAGACCATCGCAGCAAACACTCCGCCCTGTGTCGCTTCCTCGACTGGCCGATTGGGATCCATCTTGATGCGGTGCATCCGATTGGTGATGACAAACGGTTTACCGCCGGTTTGCTTCTCGATTTCAGCGGCCAGTTCGAGGGCCAGTTCACGTGTGTTGGTATCACGGACCAGAACTCCACTGGTGCGATCCGGAACTCCTGCTGGTTTATCGATGCCTCCATGGGGAGCGGAGAGGACCAATGGAATTGTACCGGGAGAAATATCGACGAAGGTTTCTGCTGGCAAGATGGGCCAGCCAGTCATCGATACTAGAAATAGCAGGATCTTCATGGAGATCATTCTATCCGACAGATCGTGACAGGTCTGTGACTAGCTGTTTCGCTAGAAGCCGATCCCAAGCGACAGGACCGGACCGGGTTCGTATGTACCCTCGGAGGAGTTCGGCGTCTCGAGGGAGATGGGCAAGATCAAGGTGAGAGTCCGGTTGCGATACTCATCATCCTTCCAGCTGATTCCGATGCTGGCGGATAAAGCCTGATAACCGGTGTTCACATCGATCAATCCATCCCATGTGGCACGCCCCAGATCTTGGTAGAGCAACCCCAAAACACCGAAGGATTGCTCCCCGGGACCGAAGTCGCCGAGAGATGTGATGGCACCAATTCCGCCCTGAAGAGATTGGGAACCTCGAAAGCCTTCGTCATTTCTACTCCCTGGAAAACGACCCTGCGCGTATGCGCTGACGCTCGTTTCTTCTCCGATCGGCCGACTGTAAAACATTTCGATGATCGGATCGAAGGTGCCACTACCAAACTGGATGTGTTCATGCTCTTCGCCGGAATCCCCCGCCAAATACGGATTCCCTTCGGTACGCCCGAGAGGAATCGTCGTACCCACTGCCGTGGAGAAGAGGGAACCTTCTTTGCCCATATCATGGCTGTGCCAGCTCAGCAGCAGATCCATATCGCCGAATCCCATCAGTTTTCGACTCGGATGATGAATCTGTAGATTTCGTTCCATCTGTTCGATCTCAACAGGGGTTGCCGCCGGATCGATGCTATCGATGGCAGCAGTTCTCGATTTCTGTTCGATGGGAAGACGAAACCGAACAGCCCAGGGTTCTTCGAAGGTGTATTCGAACTGAAACTGTAATCGAGCGATTTCGACGGTGACATCATGGCGATGAAGCGGAACATCCACAACATTGCCACCTGCATCGATACCGTGCATTTCATCGTGGCTGCCGTCGAAGCCGAATCCCCGGGTGAGGGCGACTCTCATCTGCCATGTATCAGTGCCGTGTCGGATAGAGCCCAGACCGGACCCCAGCGCCCCTGCATCGGGAGCGTTTGGATTGCTTCAGGCAGGTCAGCCCTGTGCCCAGAGCGATGGGCCCGCACACAGTTGCAATAACAGTAATAGCAGTAGATATCGGACAACCACGCTTCTCATGATGCTGCTGTATTCCCCTCAACACTGCTGGATGATCTGTCAACAATAGCAGTCAACGAAAATAACCGATCTCGGTTCCCGAGAATCGTGAAATCTCAAATTAAATGGCGAAGTTGGCGGTCCGTGCGCTCACTGTACTCCGATACAATCCACTGTACCTCCCGACGAAAGGCAACTGGTTCATGGCTGGCCCAGAAATCGCCAAACTGGATAAACGCTGCACAAAAGCGATCCATGCCGCCATCGAGGCCTGTCGACTGGGGTCGATCAACAATATCACGGGACTACCGCTCGGTTTCTCCAACATCAATTTCAGAACCGATACGGATCAAGGCACCTACCTGGCACGACTGTGTCGTACCCAGCCCGTGGCTCGAATTCAGGATGAAATCCACTTCCTCTCGTCGATTCGAAGCAGTGGTTTTCCCGCCTCCTATCCGATCGAACGAGCCGATGGTAACTCCATCACCCATGTCGAAGATGAGATGGTGATGATCTACCAGTTCATCGAGGGGGAAGAACCCGCAGTGACCCCTGAGAACGCTCGTCAGGTGGGAGAGGCGATCGGCCTGCTCTCAACTCTCGATGTCCCCGCGGGTTACTCATCCAGATCATTGAGTGATCTCGAGGAAGCTAAGGAGTTTCTCCTGACGCAGTCCGATAAACTGCAGAAGTACCCCGAGTTTCAGGCCCAGTTTCAACAAGAGACCCGGGAGATCGAATCGTTTCTTCAAATCGAACTTCCACGTGGATTCGTCCACGCCGATGCCTTTCCAGACAACACCATTTTCCGAGATGGAAAACTGGTGGCCCTGATCGACTTCGAGGACTCCTGCGTCGACGCACTGCTCTTCGATGTCGGAATGACTCTGTTGGGCTTTGGCTATCACGACGGTCACCCCGATCCCGACCGGATCAGCGCACTCCTCGAGGGTTATCAAAGCAGGCGAACCCTGACCCCACTGGAAGTGGAGTCACTACCGATGATGGTACGCTGGTGCGCTCACGGCATGACCTTCTGGCACCTTCAAAAGTACATCCAGAATCCCACTGACCGTCAGCAGCGCAGAATCAGCGAGCTACAACTGATGATCCAACGATTACATGGAGAAGATTCAGACATCATCCGCTCGGCTCAAAAGGAGTAGCAACATGCAACTGATCGATGGTCACTGGCAGTTGGCCGGACACGATGTTGAGGATCTCGCCGATCAACACGGCACTCCACTCTATCTCTATGATGAGCAGACAATTCGCCGTCAAGTGAAGCGGTTTCGAGATGCCTTCTCTGCCTTTGACCACCGCATTCACTACGCCATGAAAGCCAACTCGAATCGCGATGTACTGAGCCTGATGAAGAAACTCGATCTCGGCATCGATGCGGTTTCCATCCATGAAATCCGTCTGGCACTGGATATCGGTTTTGATTCACATGAGATCTTGTTCACGCCCAACGGCGTTCCCTTCGATGAACTGGAGCAAGCCATCGAACTGGGAGTAAGACTCAACATCGAGAATCTCTCGTATCTTGATAAACTGGGTGAGGCTTACCAGGGTGATGTGCCGTGCACCTTGAGAGTGCATCCGGGCCTGGTGATGCCGGGTTCACCCCGCGATGCCACGGGTTGGTATCAACGATCACGATTCGGGATCGGTGGGGATCAGATTTCAGAAGCACTGCGGCTGATCGAATTGCATCAAATCCGGGTCGAGGGGCTTCATGTCCATTCCAGTTCGATGATTCTCGACGAGCAAGTCTTCGGCGCTGCCGCAGCGGTGCTGCTCGACCTGGCCAGAAAGCTTCCGAGCGTCAGAGCCATCGATCTTGGTGGAGGTATTCGTCCCCCCTATCGAGCTGAAGATGATCATCCGGATCTGGATGCGCTGGCACTTTCACTGACGAAACCACTCGAGCAGTTTGAAAACGAAACCGGGCGTTCTCTTCAACTGTGGTTCGAGCCGGGGCGCTACCTGGTCGCAGAGAGCGGAACACTACTGACCCGAGTGCATGTCATCAAACAACTCGGTGACCGGATCATTGCCGGAGTCGACACAGGCTTTCACCAACTGCTTCGTCCCAAACTCTATGACGCCTGGCACGAGATCCGAAACATCTCCAATCCGGAGGGATCACAACATCTCATCGACATCAGCGGCTGTCTCTGTGAAGAGGATGATCTGGCTCTCCAGCGTTCCTTGCCTGAAGTGCGCGAGGGACATCTTCTGGCGATTCTCAACGCCGGTGCTTACGGCTATTCGATGGCGTCTACCTACAACTCTCGCCCATTGCCAGCCGAAGTAGTGCTGTGAAACAGGTAGGGACGATCGTCCTCGAATCGAGAGACATCCCCACTATAATGGAAATATGGCACATCACTCTCGATCACTCTGGTCAGTCCCTGCAGTAGTTATCGCCGCGCTCATCTGCGTGGGGGCAACGGCCCAGGCTCAGATCCCGGATGTCACCTATCATATCGAGCCGCCAATCCTCGATGAGATCGGAAACCAGGTGAGTGCGATCCACCGAGTCACCACGGAATACTCTCTGTTTGCATCCTTTGGCTTCGCAATCTGTAACGACCCTGGCGAATTACTTCCCATCGATGTAGATCCTGGATCGTCGTTGCCTTCGGCTTCTCAAATCTTTTTCTATGATACGTACAGCGAGCCAGGGGGTGCTGGTGTCGCCTGCGTTCTTGACGGTGTGGGTGCAGTCACCATCCCCACAGGTGTCGGGCAGCACATCACGACCGTCCAGTACGAGGTCATCGGTGGCACCCTCGGCGAAATCGCCACGCTCAACTACTGTGAGGTGGTCGGCGGCACAGTCTCGTACTTCAACTGGCTCTACTTCGAAGGCGCCACTCTGTTGCCAGAACAGCTTCTTGGTTATCCACGATTCAAGCGCGGCGATGGCAATGCAGACGGTGAGGTCGATATCTCCGATGTCATTTCCGGCCTCAATGGGATCATCGGGGACGGTCCACTGGGGAATTGCAGAGACGCAGTGGATGCCAACGACGATGGGACCGTCAACATCGCCGACCCGATCTACACCGTCATATATCTCTTTATCCCTGGTTTTCCACCACCACCACCGCCATTCACTTTCTGTGGTGACGATCAGACACCAGACTCGGTCGATTGCGAGCAATCTGCAGCGCAGTGTTGATGTTGGGCCGCTTGCTAGTTGCTCTCTCACCCTGGCAGGCGGAGACTCGTAGGGGAACTGATGATCAAGAATCAACAATTCCATCATCAGCACCCGTGAAAGAAAATCCATCATGAAGAGTTTCATCATCTCCCTGGCCGTCATCTGCGTCGGCGGCTGCGGAATTCGTCACCGAGAACTTCGGGAATGTGAAACTCAAGTTGTTTATGCTTCAACGCAAGAATCGATTTGATGATGCGGTTCTGGAGAAAGTGATGCCGTAAATTTGCGGTTGGGGTCGTGAGGTGTTTAGTTTCAAGTCGTTTCCTGACGGCCTGAACTCATTAGCCAGGGCGAGAACACTATAGATTCTTCGGTGTGTTTGCTGAAGTTAATGATTGGAGCCGTTGATTGTCTAGTTTTGAGTCCATCGAGTTTTTTCAAGAAATGACATTAGAAGACCGCGAATGGGTTCTTCAGTCTGGGAGTGAACTCCAAATAATCTCAGGCACGAAAATCATCGCACAGGGC
>Ga0302118_10001956_pt1 | contig 10254 bp, 9 predicted proteins | sample AG5_331_MG_FD_203126 | JGI IMG/M metagenome (GOLD analysis project Ga0302118, IMG submission 203126) | Marine microbial communities from Western Arctic Ocean, Canada - AG5_33.1 | ecosystem: Environmental > Aquatic > Marine > Oceanic | place: Canada: Western Arctic Ocean | collected 2017-10-01 | reverse complement strand
GTGAGCATCGATGAGGCACGGGTGTACCCATTGATAAATTCCGCCGTCCAGCTCACCCGTTAAGCCAAGCAATTTAACGCGATAACCGAGATCCCGTGCATACTCAAAGTCCTTCGCAATAACATTCCGGATTCCCTCAACATACACGCTTTCAAAATCAACTTTCGTGCCGAATGCTAGGCTGCTTAAAATCGCCAACTTGTGAGCGGCATCAACACCGTCAATATCGAAACTTGGGTCTGCTTCCGCGTAACCTAAATCCTGAGCATCCTTAAGAACATCATCAAAGTCACGGCCCGTCGCGTCCATGGTCGATAGAATATAATTGCACGTCCCGTTCAAAATACCGAGCACCCGCGAGAAACTGTTTCCTCCAAGCCCTTCTCTAAGGGCTTTAATAATGGGAATGCCACCCGCGACTGCAGCTTCATAAGCCAAAGTTTTACCAGATGCTTCAGCTTCAATTGCCAACCCGGCTCCCGCTTCAGCCATGAGCGCTTTGTTTGCTGTTACAACGTGGCGGCCTGCTGCCAGAGCTTCTCTCGTAAGGTCTAGCGCTACCCCGGAAGAGCCACCGATAAGTTCAACAATGACATCTGCATCGGCCTCTTTCGCCATCACAACAGGGTCATCAAACCAAACATAGCTAGAGACATCGGCATCGCGCTTTCTTCGTCGGTTGCGCGCGGACACCGCAGTAATTTGGATAGGCCGACCACATCTTGCAGCAACTTGATCAGCGTGAATGGTTAGGACTTGAATCGTTCCAATGCCAACGGTACCGAGGCCAGCAATCGCGACCTTCAATGGCTCGCTCATTGGTCGACCTTTTCTCTCTCAGCCGCCTCTAAAACATTGTCTGCCTCAGACATAAATTGTTTTACGTTGCGAATAGCCTGGCGAATGCGGTGTTTGTTTTCGACCAATGCAATCCGGACGTACCCTTCACCATTTTCGCCGAACCCCGTCCCAGGAGAGACGGCAACATTAGCATGCTGAAGAAGTAATTTTGAGAAACCCATGCTCCCGTGGTGCTTAAACGCTTCTGGCACAGGGGCCCATGCGAACATTGTTGCAGGTGGCGATGGAATATCCCACCCCGCTTGCGCAAAGCCTTCAATAAGAACGTCGCGCCGTCCTTGGTAGGTTGCCCTTATTTTGTCGACACAATCTTGCGGTCCGTTCAGAGCTGCTGCAGCGGCAACCTGAATTGGCGTAAATGCGCCGTAGTCCAAATAGGATTTAATACGGGTCAGAGCCCCAATCAAAAACTCATTCCCGGACACGAATCCTATGCGCCAACCGGGCATGCTGTAAGTCTTACTCATAGACGTAAATTCAACAGCAATGTCTTTGGCGCCTGGAACTTGCAATATCGATGGCGGGGGGTTGCCGTCGAAGTAGATTTCCGAATACGCAAGGTCAGACAAAATCCAGATACTGTGGCGTTTACAGAAACCAACGACTTCCGCATAGAAATCTAAGTCTGCAACCAACGCCGTCGGGTTCGACGGATAGTTGAGAATTAGCGCAACCGGTTTGGGGATACTGTGTGTAACGGCCTGCTCCAACGCATACAAAAAATTATCATCTGGTATTACGGGTAAGTGTTGCACTGAGCCATCAGCGATAATGAAACCAAATGGATGTATTGGGTAACTGGGGTTCGGGGTAAGAACGACGTCACCAGGACTCGTCATCGCAGACGCCAAATTGGCCAAGCCTTCCTTAGACCCGAGCGTCACAATGCATTCTTTACTCGGGTCAATTGATACATTGAACCGTCGCTCGTAGTATGAGGATAGCGCTAGGCGTAGCCCCTTAATTCCGGCTGACGCGGAATAGCGATGCGTCTTAGGGTCTCGCACAGCTTCGCATAGCTTGTCGACAATATGTGGGGGCGTGGCGAGGTCAGGGTTACCCATTCCAAGATCAATAATGTCTTCACCGGCAGCGCGAGCGGAAGCCTTCATCGCATTTACTTCAGCAAATACATAGGGAGGAAGGCGCTTTATGCGGTGGAATTCTTGGGTCATGGCTTTTATTAATATTTCAATAGATTGTAGATGAAATTACGCTTAGAGATGGTTTAGCGTGCTCGAAGACATACAGCCAGAAATACAGGGGTGAATGAACCACTAATGCGACCGTGCAAGGGCAAATTCTAGGCAGTTAGTAGTCTATATAAATTTCTGCCCGTTGGTTGCCGCTCTCACCCGCTGGCATAACCTCAGAATACAGTGGCTCATTGTCGGAGACCGCGCCCACGAAGAGCCGGTCTGCGGAGAGCCCCTTCGACATAAGGGCCGCAGCGACGGAGTTAGCTCGATTTAGAGAAACCCTGAAATTAGCGAGCTTGTGAGTGAGCGGGTCAAGGTCCCGGGTCCGGCTCGACGCATGCCCAACCACCCGGATAGCACCATTGTATTCGGCTCTTAGCTTAATCACATCATCCAGCGCTCGCCGGTCGGATGCGGTTAGCTTACTGCTTCCCGTTACGAAAGAAATAGTCACGATGTGAGTGGACACTCGGTAGGCAGACGCATCGTACGATGCCAGCGCATTTGGTGAGGACCCTGCCTGAGCTGAACCCGCTGACGGAACCAGAGAATCCCCTCCAATAACTGTCGTCGCTATTGCGCTGCTCGGAACCTGAGCGGACGCACCGATAGGCACAGATGGCACCGGCCGAGGCACGCTCGCAGCCAATACTGGAGGAGGAGGAGGAGCCACTCCCAGACGCTCTGCTAATGATGGCCGAGTGCGCGGTGCCGTATCAACCTGGGTCACTTGCCCAACCGGAGCTGCGACAGGTGGTGGTGGCCCGTCTCTCGCAGGTGTCGCCTGTGCGCTCCCTTCCTGCAGCGGCCGCACAGCAACTGGTTCGCGGCGACGGACCTGCTCTGTGTATTGGGCTTGGTTTCGGTCTGCGATAAGACCCTCTGTTGCAGCTGCACGCTCAGATGCAGACCCGCGAGACGGTGTCTCAGCGGGAACCGCTTCTAAATCTGGGAAACCACTCTCAGTTACGTCTGCAATCTCATCCTCATCACTAGAGAACAGGCTGCCTACTATATCTGTGGTTCCATCCCAGACATCGGTCACTGTCGAGCATGCCCCGAGCATCACGATCACAACCACCGGGGCAATTACCCGGGCCACAACGGACATCGAGTCTCTTTCGTCTGTCACGCCATTTTCAGCCACAAAAACCATGGATCGCCCCTTTAAAACTAGCCCCTATGCCGGTCCGGTCACCGGTCCGATCAATGTTAGCCCCTAAGGCTAAGGAAATCCCGATATATGCAGGGGTGTCTCCCTGAGCCATCCAAGCCTTTCCTCCTAATCCATACCCCGACTTGGGTCCGAAAAAAACCTCAAAAGGCAAAGCATCGCTAATGTAAAACGCCACATGCTTAAACAGTCCAAAAGTACTAGATGGTCAATAAGACCATATTCTGGAACAGATACAGCTCATAAAGAAACTTAGAATGAAGAATAATAGCGGAAAAATGTGTCAGAAGTTTCAGTCCGAGACCAAAGAAGAGTATGCCTGCCCCAGGTCAACGTAACGCTGAATTTGTTCTGGAAAGCTGTTCCTTTCTTCGAGCTTCACGTCTCTAACATATCTCGCTGGTGTTCCTGCCCATAATTGACCCGCCCCGACACGTTTTCCAGGGGCCACAAGCGCGCCCGCGGCAACCATGGCACCCTTCTCAACAACCGCACCATCCATAACCGTTGATGACATCCCGATGAAACACCCATCTTCAAGAGTACAAGCATGAATAATCGCCATGTGGCCAATCAATACATCAGCTCCAATGAGGGTCGGAAGCTCTTTCGACGAAACGTGCACAACAGCGCCGTCTTGAATGTTCGTTCTTTCACCAACTCTAATATAACTCACATCGCCCCGTAGGACGACGTTAAACCAGATACTGGCCTTAGAGGCTATTTGAGTGTCTCCAATGATCGTCGCATTCGGAGCAATAAATGCATCTTCCGCGATTACAGGCTCGACGCCTTTCCATGGCAGTACGATTGGTGACCGCTGCTTTGTCATACCTAAACCCCACTCGCGTTCGATAATGTGTATCAGGCCTTCTGGTCCACCCAGAGCTTAAGCTTAGTAGACACGTCGACCATAAACGAATCATCACAATTAACCTTGCGACGCAGCAGTTCTACGGAGCCATACCAAGGTGAATCAAGCCTACCCGTAAACCAATACCACATGTTTCCAGGCCCTATGGGCGGCACAAGAACCCAGGTTTCTTGGCCCAGTGCGCCCGAGATATGAGCCGTTGTGTTTGATACTGTGATCACAAGGTCCAGTGCTGCAATTTGATCTGCTTGTTCGGATACAGCCCCGCCATAATCAATAGTGTCATCGTCAATGAGCGTTATTCCAATTGTAGAGGCGCTATCGGCCATAGCGCTTCTCGAATCGCCATACTGAAGATTCACAAACGTGACGCCAGGGGTGTTTAGGACCGGAGCCCAGCACTTAACTGGGATACCCTTCTCTCGTGCCATCTCTGCATTGGGACTACCCCACGCGAGCCCGACAAGTAAATTCGTATCGGAGGCTCGCGAGTACTTGTCTTTAAGGACGGCTACCTTCGATGGCTCTGCTTTCAAACAAGCAGAGCGACGAGCGAATTCAGGTCGATCCTGATAAGCATGCCCGAGCAATTCCATAATGGAGACCTGCAAGGTTGGTGAGGTATTTACAATATCAGAATGAGGTTTCTTCTGCTCTGGAACAACCACAATATCTGGAAAGGAACGTTGAAAAAGGCCCACCAGTCTCTGGTTACATTCCAACACTACAGTATCGGCCTCATCCACGAGGTCGTTTAATCGTGATGCACACAGAATGGCTTCACCTAGACCTTGCTCACACCAAACGAGAATTTTTTTTCCACTAAGAGAACCGCCTTGCCATAATGGAACTTGTGAATATCGCTCGGACGGACGCCCATAGCGTCTTCGCCGTCTCATGCTATAGTCACCCCATCCTTCCGATACGCGCCCCTGCAGCAACCGTATGAGCCCGCGATTGACGTGGGCATCGGCTACGTTGGTCATAGAGACAACGGCATCATAAGCCTCATAAGCTGCATCCAGGTCTCCTTGGTAGAAGGCTAGCTTGGCTATACAGTTTAGTAAGTCCGGCGTTTTAGGTCCGCTTTTAAGAGCAAAATTTAGGTCAGAGATAGCGTCATCAAACTGGGCTAGGTCAGACGCTACAGACGCACGACCACAACGTGCTGGTATAAAATTAGCGTCAGCATCCAGAGCCATAGAGAAAGCTTCGAGTGCCTCTTCCCATCGTCCCTGGTGCTGGAGCGTTAGCCCAAGATTACTAAGGTAGTCTGGTCTATTGGGCTTAAGCATATTCGCGCGCCGGAATTGCTCTTCTGCATCTTCCAGCTTGCGTCGGTCTAGCAGCACCAAACCTAGCGTATTGGTGAGTTGCCCGCTTTGAGGATTTTTCTCTAATCCAAAACGTGCAATCTCTTCCGCCTCTCCCCACTGCTTCGAATTACGCGCCAAAACAGCAAGCAGGTTGAGTGCAACCGGCTGGCCAGGCTCTTGGGTGATGACTTGATCACATGCTGATTGAGCGGCCGCAGAATCTCCTGCTTGAAACCGGTCGATAGCAAACTGAATGAGGTTAGTGATTCCGGACTGCGCCGTGGTCATGCATGCTCCACGAATAGAAAGTTAGCCCCTAAGAAGACTTCGTATGTCCCATAGCACATCGCCGGACCACCATATGAATACGCCATGCCGACTATGATAGCAGAAAGCAAAAAAAAGGGCGCCGTCAAACACGGCGCCCCTTCGAAAGAGTATTCTAGCAAACCTAACGTTTCGAGAACTGGAAGCTCCGACGCGCCTTACGACGGCCATACTTCTTACGCTCAACAACGCGGGAGTCACGGGTCAGGAACCCACCCTTCTTCAGCGCCGGACGTAGGTCAGGCTCAAACAGTGTCAACGCCTTAGAGATTCCATGACGCAGGGCACCAGCTTGACCAGACAGGCCACCACCAGAAACGGTGCAAAAAACATCAAACTGATTCTCACGGTTTGACACCTCAAAGGGCTGATTGATCATCATGCGCAGCACAGGACGAGGGAAGTAATTTTCGATCTCGCGTTTGTTCACCACAATCTTCCCAGACCCTGGTTTGATCCAGACACGAGCAACGGCATCTTTACGTTTTCCCGTAGCGTAGGACCGGCCAAATTCGTCTTTCTTTGGCTCAAGGGGCTCTGCAACTTCAATTACAGCTTCCTTGAGGTTATCGAGAGAGGTTGTTGTATCCGCCATGTGTTAGGCGCTCCTCTTATTTTTTGAGTTTCGTGCAGCGATATCTAGAACTTCAGGCTTTTGTGCCTCATGTGGATGCTCAGCGCCTGCATAAATATTCAGCTTCTTAAACTGAGCGCGAGCAAGAGGACCTTTCGGCATCATCCGCCGAACGGCTTTCTCAACAACGCGTTCCGGATGGTTGCCGCTCAATATTTGACCGGCTGTGCGCTCTTTAATGCCGCCGGGGTGACCCGTGTGCCAATAGTAAGTCTTATTCGACATCTTGTTGCCGGTCAGACGAATCTTCCCAGCATTAATGACGATGACATGATCACCGGTATCAATATGCGGGGTGAACATAGTCTTATGCTTACCACGTAAAAGGTCTGCGATCTCAACAGCCATGCGGCCTAGCACAAGGTCTTCCGCATCAATGAGGTACCATTTGCGCACAACGTCACTGGGACGGGCAGAATACGTATTCATGAGTTTCCTCTTGGACTTTATTAATTAGAGCTCTATCAGCTCTTTCCGCCAGGATTCATACAAAGGCTAATCCAAGCGGAAGATGTTATCTATTCAAGCAAAGACATCAAGTCAATGCAAAAAGTACTGCAATTTCAGTTATTTGCGATTACGGTAAAATGATACCATATTCGATTTCATCCAATCTTTACCAACACCTAAAGGCGCTCATAAGCCATCTAGACGCGCAGGAATTAGGGTGGGGGGGATGGGGCGAGTGATGGGGATTGAACCCACGGCCTCCTGAACCACAATCAGGCGCTCTAACCAACTGAGCTACACCCGCCACACCGGCGCGTGCTCTAAACCCAAATAAAAATACAGTCAAGAATTGGAAACGAACTGATTGATATCAAAGCGTCTCTAATCTTCACTATGCTTAATAAATAGGCAGGGTGATGCGCTTATGAGCACAGGATCTAGCCCTAGTATTCGCAACAAAAGCATCTAAGCCATTGATATTTAATGATTCCATACTCTGGCAAGCCGTTGGCACAAATTTTGTATATAGCTTCATGAATAACACAGCCCGTAAAGCCCAAAAATTGACTACATTGGCCTGTGCACGGCCGCTTTCACGCAAGAAGAGACACATGAGCATGAAAAAAATCGAAGCAATCATCAAGCCGTTCAAGCTTGATGAAGTAAAAGAAGCACTGCATGACGTCGGTCTGCAAGGAATCACGGTAACAGAGGCCAAAGGATTCGGACGACAGAAGGGCCACACTGAGCTTTACCGTGGCGCGGAATATGTGGTCGATTTCCTGCCTAAGGTTAAAATAGAGCTTATTTTGAATGATGGCATGGTCGACCGAGCCATTGAAGCCATCCAACAAGCAGCACACACTGGTCGTATCGGTGACGGAAAAATATTCGTTTATACCATTGAGGATGCAATTCGCATTCGCACAGGAGAGCGGGGCACCGAGGCAATTTAACAACTGGCCCCCTACCCCAAGACTGTATCGACCCCCCACTCATTTAGTCGACGCGGTCAAAAGCCAAGTCTCTATTAAGCTTAGCTAAAGTCTCTACATCACACTCGCAAGGATTAGAACACTATGTCGGACGCTAAAACTATACTGAAGATGATCGAGGAGAACGACGTAAAGTACGTTGATTTCCGCTTCACCAGCCCTGCTGGCAAATGGCAGCACACGGCACAGCACGTCAAAACCGTCGATGAAGAAATGCTGGAAGAAGGCATCATGTTTGATGGCTCTTCAATCCAAGGCTGGAAGAGCATCAACGAGTCAGACATGACCCTTATGCCTGATTTGTCGACTGCAACGATGGATCCGTTCACGGCTCAGTCACAGCTGATCATAACCTGCGATGTTGTCGAACCTTCAACAGGACAACCCTACAATCGCTGCCCTCGCTCAGTTGCCAAGGGTGCGCTTGCCTACATGCAGTCTACCGGCATTGCAGACAAAGCCTACTTCGGCCCGGAAGCTGAATTTTTCGTGTTTGATGACGTCAAGTTCTCAACAAAACAGAACATGATGGGCTATCAAATCGACGGCGAAGAAGGCCCATACAACAGCTGGCGCGGGTATGACGAAGGCAACCACGCTCACCGCCCCAAAGATAAGGGCGGCTATTTCCCAGTCCCGCCAGTTGATAGCGGCACAGACCTGAGAGCTGAAATGGTATCCGTAATGGATGAGATGGGCCTAGACGTGGAAAAACACCACCACGAAGTTGCACCATCACAACATGAACTTGGCATTAAGTTCGACGAGTTGGTTAGCTGTGCAGACGGCATGCAAATCTATAAGTTTGTCGTGCATATGGTCGCCCACGCTTATGGGAAAACAGCAACATTTATGCCGAAGCCCGTATTCAACGATAACGGCTCTGGCATGCACGTGCACCAATCACTTTGGAAAGGTGGCAAGAACATCTTTGCTGGGTCTGGCTACGCTGATCTTTCAGAAACAGCTCTGTACTACATTGGTGGAGTTATTAAACACGCTAAGGCGATCAATGCCTTCACCAACGCGACAACAAACAGCTACAAGCGTTTGGTCCCGGGCTTCGAAGCTCCTGTTCTGTTGGCATACTCAGCCCGAAACCGGTCAGCCTCTTGTCGTATTCCCCACGTTGCGAGCCCGAACGGAAAACGAGTAGAAGTGCGGTTCCCTGACCCTGCAGGCAACCCATACTTGGGCTATGCTGCTCTTCTCATGGCCGGAATTGACGGCATTGAAAATAAGATTCATCCGGGGGACCCTATGGATAAGGACCTTTATGACCTTCCACCGAAAGAGCTCGAAGGTATCCCAACAGTCTGTTCATCACTTTCTGAAGCACTCGATGCACTCGACGCAGATCGTGAGTTCTTAACCAAGGGTGACGCATTCTCCAATGACATGATTGACGGCTATATCGCCCTCAAGCGGGCAGAAGTTATCCGCTTTATGCAGACACCACACCCTGTTGAATTTGATATGTATTACAGCGCGTAATTCATCAGCTAACTTTACCCAAGTTTATATTTCTACCGGGTAAAGCTACAAACAGAAAAGCCCCTACTCTTATTGAGCAGGGGCTTTTTTTATTCTATCGCAAAATCACGTGATGGTGGTGAACAGCTACTTCACGGTTTCAGGTATCTTGGACGACCGTCCGCCGGATTTCGTTTCCTTCCTAGGCTTGCGTGGAATCGTCTTCGTCTTAACCGCAGCCTCATGGTCAAAAGTCAGGTTGCGGTCCCTAAACCCAACCCTGACGAGGCCGCCTGATACAAGCTTTCCAAACAACAACTCTTCAGCAAGCGGTTTTTTGATCTCGTTCTGGATCAAGCGGCTCAATGGGCGTGCACCCATCGTCTTATCATAGCCTCTTTTCGCCAGATAACCCCGCGCAGCATCAGACAGTTCTATCGACACATTTCGGTCAGACAATTGTGCTTCCAATTGCATGATGAACTTATCGACAACCTTCTCGACCACTTCAGGTGAAAGAGTAGAAAACGGAATTATTGAGTCCAGCCGGTTACGGAACTCCGGCGAAAACATGCGCTCGATAGCCTCTTGATCTTCACCCTCACGACTTTCTCTTTCGAACCCAATCGCGTTCTTAGCAAGTTCAGAGGCACCAGCATTCGTGGTCATAATTAAGATGGTGTTACGGAAATCAACACTCTTACCGTTATTATCCGTTAGCTTCCCGTGATCCATGACTTGCAATAGAATATTGAACAAGTCCGGATGGGCCTTCTCAATTTCATCAAGTAAAATGATGCTGTGAGGGTGCTGATCGACGGCATCTGTAAGCAATCCACCTTGATCAAACCCAACATACCCTGGTGGGGCGCCGATCAACCTCGAAACCGAGTGGCGCTCCATATACTCAGACATATCAAAACGATGTATCTCAATGCCAAGGCTCACCGC
>Ga0302118_10001953_pt1 | contig 10274 bp, 9 predicted proteins | sample AG5_331_MG_FD_203126 | JGI IMG/M metagenome (GOLD analysis project Ga0302118, IMG submission 203126) | Marine microbial communities from Western Arctic Ocean, Canada - AG5_33.1 | ecosystem: Environmental > Aquatic > Marine > Oceanic | place: Canada: Western Arctic Ocean | collected 2017-10-01 | reverse complement strand
CGCTTTCCACGAGAGCTTCTACAGCCGTTTCAATGTCGGCGCGATTGATGTGGTTGTTCATAGTTGAAATGTTCTTAGATCCACGATTTGACCCCTTGGCCATTGATGGAGTCCAGCCTGAGTTTTTATTTTCTGGCGTGCCTCCCCTTCCCTATCGGGATCAAGGATGCTCATCTTGGATCGGGTATCTTCCTCTTGCCTAGGATCGATCTTGGATTCGATCTTCTGATTACAGATGAAATCTGTACATAGCTTCTCTCTCCCTAATTCTCTAAGAGAATGGGATTTCAGATGATTCGACTGTGCTTACCCTCATAACCCTCATAATCAATTATGAGGGTAATATGAGGGTTATGAGGGTAGACCACTCCAACGACACTAGTTTCTCTAGTGAAAACACCGCTTTTGCTGGGTTTTTATTAAGCTTTACCTACCTAATCCTCATTCAACCCCGCATTTACCCTCAACCCTCACAACCCTCATATGTATAGGGTTTATGAGGTTATGAGGGTGAGGGTGCATCCACCGAATTCTAGGCATTGCCACCTCTCCTGATAGGTTGGTATCGACCACAGGCCACCGATTTCAAAATCAGTGGGTCATCGCCTGACGACAATCGTTTCAAGGCACGTTCAGCAGTTGCATGACCTACGCCAAGCTCGTCTTTCGCGGCCTTGATGAATTCACTGTAAGTGAGTCCTTCAGGAGGAAGGATCCTCACATAGTCTTCATCTGAGTGTTTAGGATTTCTTCCCGCCGATGAACTAGAGGCTTCCCCATCATACTCGGTCCAATCGAAGTCAGGCAACGGTTGATACAAGCCAGCCGTCCTCATCCAAGCAGATCGAGGACTGGGCATTCCATTGGAACTCTTAGGATTCGTGAGAATCACCCTGTTGTCTGTTATATCATCAGTCACTGAATCCATCATCCAGACGCATCGAGGAACGCTCACCAGAAGATGACTTCCAGATACTCGGTTCATGGCTCCGCGTCCCTTTTTGTCGTTCACGTTTGGCTTGTTGACGTGGGCAACGATTCCGATAGCAGGAGGCGAATCCGAATTCAGGCACCCAGACTTGACCACCCTGTAAGCCTTACCGTATGCCTTCTGAGTGTTGTCTTCGGCGACCGCATTCCAAGGGTCCAACACGACCACGTCAGGTTTGAATGAATCAAGAATTTCTCTCAGGTCATCCCTGAACTGAGCGTCCTGAAAGTTAAGCCCCTCGGCTGGTATCGGAGTCACTAGAAGGAAGTCATCAAGATTAACGTCAGTCTCAGCTTGTAGGGCTGTCAGCTCATCCTTCAACCGCAAGTTTCCGTTCTCATTCTGGACTATCAAAGTTTTAAACTTGGTGTGCGTCTTGTGACCCATCCAGTCTTCACCAGTGGCACCGCTCAATGCGAGGGCAGCAACCGCTCTGGACTTGCCCACGCCTTGAGTCCCACCGATTAAAAACACCTCCCCTCGAATGATTTGATTGTCACCAAGAATCAAATGACCTTCGGGCATCACCCAGTTGATGAATTCAGAAGGTTTCCGAGCCTCGATTAGAGGTTTCCGTTTTTCTTCTTGTTCGCCAGAAAAAGATTGCTGGGAGAAATCGATTGGCTTGATTGCCTTGTCCAGTTGATCCTGTCCTATGTTTGCGCTCATATCGGCAAACTCCCGTCTAGCACCATCGTGAAACAATCGTTGAAGTCACGACCCACCTCGTTGCCGTATGCGCTACAGTCGAATTGATCCACGCTCCGAGCGACCCCGACAATCGATCTTGCCCACTTCATCGCCGCATTGTTTCCCGCCTCATCATTATCGACGTAAACGCGAACAGCCATCCCTTTGAATTCACCAATGAAATCGTCATTGATTCGGCTAGTTGTAGACGGCATCACCAACGGAATGCACCGGATAAGAGCCTTGATACTCTCTATGTCTTCAGTGTCGAACACGTCGATTGATTGATATTCATAGACAACCTGATCCCAAAGCGCGAGCCAGTCGGGGACACCCTCGCACAGCGCGATTGCTTGAATTGGTGCACCAGGAAAGAAGCCAAAGGGTCGATGAAACTCATCACCGCTCACAAGCGTCATACTCTTGATCTCAGCGCGTCCTTTGTAAGCAGGGAACGGTTCACCGTCGATGCGTCGAACCATCGCTAAGGGGCCGCCAGCGTCTCCTATCCCGTAAACATCGAAACCAAACAATTCGCCTACTCTTAGAAGTCCAAGCCTAGCGGCCAGGAAAACCCCGGGGCCATTCAGACCGCGACTGTCAGAAATCGTTCGCCATTCCCGTGTCGATGGCATTCGTTCATTTTGAACACGAAGCTTAATCTTTGGCTTTGATTGTGAGGGCGTTGACGGTGATCTCGTTGAAGGGAGCCGGTCCCGGTCATTGTTCGCCAGAAGAAAACCCCGTCCATCTTTCGGTGTCTTCCCTAAGGCATCCTGACACTTCCGCAGAATCTCAGCGTCCGAGAATGGAGGAATACATTTCAGGTTGTAGACCGCTCTGAATTCAGCGGCAGCCTCCCCTGGTTCAAGCCCGAAGCCCTGAACAAGCAGATAGCTCACTTTGAAAGCTTGGGAACTACCGCCCTGTCCAGCAATCGCTGGCGGCAGCTTCTCGATGTAGCTTCGAGCACGCTCTTGGACGGTGCTCATACGCTTTGGAGATTGAGTTGAACATTCGCCAGAAAGGAACCATCAACAATGAAACGAGACCGCTTCTTGTCCTTGCCCCTCAACTCATCTACACCGCGATTTATCGACCTCAAAGGCCATTTGTCGATCAGGGCGATGCGTCGAACTGTGGGGCCGCTTGTGTGGATTAGAGAGGCTATTGCGTCGAACGTGTAGCAATGGGCTGAGTCGAATTTGTGGCTAGTCTGAGTGATGCGCCTGTAAACGAGGAGGTCGTTGTCGATGGCATCAATGACTGCGTCCTGTGACTTGGTTTCTTTATTCATTAGCTAGCATGTGCCAGCCAAGATTCGCCAGATCGGATCAGAGCGTACAGGGGGATGGGTGAAATTCTGAGTCGAAATTACTTGAAAACCAAATAATCCGAGTCGATATTCAATCCATCAAACGAGTCGTTCAATTCGTTTTCCTGAATGCGCTGTCCAAACTTTTGCGAGCCTTGGATAGCGTTTTCTCTTTCTAGGGGCCGCTTCTCAAACAGTATGAGCAACGACCATTCAAAAGGTGATTCAAATAGAACCCCGGTTTGCTTCAGAAGTCAAGCTGCGCTGCTCCTTGTCGAAAGTGGTCTTCTTAATTCCCTTTGGTCTATCTTGATTGTTGATGTAGGGAATCAAGTAAAGTCTACATTAACCCAGTCGTACCAATGAGTTTGTCACACTCGGGCCATTCGAATTCAGACCCCGATTTATCGACCATAACCCGAAGTTCTACACAGCCGAATTGCATGTGTTTTTTTGATCTAGAGAACCCCCTCCCCTACCCTTCAGTTCTTAGCCCCTGGGTCATCCGTTAGATCCATTGTGAATCGTGGCCTCGGTCCTAGCTCGTTTCGAATAACGATGGTCTGAGGTTCAGCTTCAACAGGGGCTTTCCTTCCGAACTCATTCGGGAATCGTCGCTCCAAATACCAGGCAGCAGCCTTCCAATCATCCTTGAAAGCGTCCCTGATCGTCTGGAAAGCCTCCTCTTTGACCGTGTGTTTCTGGGCATCCAGCCACTCTTTAATGGACCCCAGGATCTCAGGATAGCTCCCGATGTGCCTGTGATAGCTCGACAATCCAACACCAATCTTCTTGCACGATTGAGCCAATGTCAGATCGGATTCGAGGTGCTTGAGGATCGCCTTAGCCTTGATTTCGTCGAGCGATGGCTTCGGGCCTGGTCGTTTCTTGGTCTTTGTTTTCATTGGCGGGAACCCTAACAAACCAGAGACCAAAGGGAACCGGATTGCACACCAGGAAAAAGCTGGAAGACGACTAGGGTGTAACAGCATCCAATTCAGCCCCTTTCCCAACATTGTTGACAACCGGACTATTCTTTTTCAAAGATTACAAAATGCTAAGATCCTTCGCCAGCTGTCTCTCGCGACTACTTATAGCCCTCACCGCAACGCTCACCATGCACCACTCTGCTCAGGCCGTTATCGTTTTCACGATTTCGGCGGTCAGCGATTCCGCTACCGAGGTCACCCTCACAGCAAGTGGAACAGGAACATTGACAAGCACAAGTGGCTTTTGGAGCGCAACCGCGGAAGCTTTTGGCAACATCCCGGGAGACCCGTTCTCAAGTGCATTAGTTGCCGACGTTTACGAACCCATTTCCAGCGGGACGCTGACAGCGTCCAACGGTGTCTCGACCGCCACAGCAACCCACTTTGGTCTCGATCATGATGGAGTTAACACTGATGCTGATGATTTATGGCTAACGTTCGACATCAATCCAGCCTTCGCAAAAAACGACATCATCACATTCAGCGGAAGTGCGACCCGTACCCTGACTTTCGGCGCCACCTTTGGCGATCTCAACAAGGGTACATATGATCTCAGCAGTGCTGGTTATACCCCTGGTTCATTTGGTAGCATGTGGCCATCGAATTTTCTTGCCAGCGACTTCAGGAACGGACTGGTCATCGCCGCCGTTCCCGAACCAGCAGAATACGGTTTCCTTTTCGGCGGAGCGGCCATTCTCTTTGTTGCCTTCCGCCGATCGACCCGTCGCCAACTTGCCTAAACTCCCGTAGACTCAAAAACAAGGACACCCTAGAAAACAGGGAGCAACGGTTTTCAGGACCGCTGTTGATACATCAGGAAAAGAAGGTTCATCGCCTTTGATACCAACGTGTTTGTGACTTCGGGCCATCTTGGACTTTTCAAGAATGTATACCCAAAGTATAGGTTTCTGGAATTCTGGACATTGTTTTGCCCTTCCTGTCACCTTTTGCCTCTGCACTGTGTCTTTGGAATTGCTTCCCTAGCTCACGACTGAAGTGTTCATGTCTTGCTTGTCAACACGCTCCTTACTCGCTCGTGAGGGATAGGAAACGGGGCTAGGGGAGCATCCTTGAACTCAAGTTCCTTTAAGTCCACTCTCTCACTTGCTTCCCTAGCTCACGACTGAAGTGTTGCTGTCTGGCTACACGCCCCTTACTGGATTGTAAGGGTAGGAAACGGGGCTTGGGGAGCATCCTTCACCCCATTATCTTTTAGAAATCGCGATTGCCGCTGCTACCAAGGGGAAATGGATTCTTGATAGTGTTGTCTCGTTTTTTGTAGCGGTCATAGAAAAATAGCGTCGAACGCGTACCTGCTTTTAGATCCGATTGCCTAATAGTTTCCTTTTGGGGGGCCGCTCAATTGCAGATTCGATCTCTCAGCACATCCAACGCCGTCCCTGATAACCCACCCCAAGCACCCTTCAGAATGGTTTGGACCGCAGCTTGGTTCGGCTCATCAAGGGAGATTGCGCCACGTTCAAGCATAGCCAGGAGGTCAATCGCCGCTGTCATGCCCTTGTCGCTCTTTGTGAGTTGATCTACAGCCGTTTCAATGTCGGCGTGGTTGATGTGGTTGCTCATAGTTGAAGTGTTCTCAGATCGAAAGGCTAACCCCTTGGCCATTGATGTGGTTGAACCACGTTTTTCTTTTCTTCCTATTGCCCGTTCCTCTTTTCTTACCGTCTTTTTAGAAACCCAAGTAAAAGGGCAATAGGGAAAGAAGAAATGGTGGGGATGGTGGGCATGGTGGGCATGTTTCTCAGTTCAGCCGGAAAAAGTATGTCGCATTTCAGTTATTCCAGGACCTTCAAACCTCTGTAAACTCCAAAGTATGCCCACCATGCCCACCATGCCCACCATTAAACCGCTGCTAACCCATCGTGGGAGGCTCTATTTTCCAACGAGCGCGACCTCTGAACATGGAGTTTGAGTATCTGCTAGGCAGTCTGCCCCTCAAATCCCTCAGCAAATATCCAAGTCGACCGGCGTGTGTCAGAAGCTGCCTGATCTCATTCCGATACTTGTCCGAGGATTCCAATCGCTTCTGTAGTTCAATTGCAGAGCCTTTGAAGGGAGTCGGGCGCGGCTCATCAAATAGAATCAGACCGATCAACTCATCCAGCTGGCCGTCTGGTGCGATGGCTCCGAGTGCGTCGATCAACTGGGGATTGTGAAACGATTCAACGCCGTAGCGGTCGTCCTGCAGCGTCTTAGGAATCTCGTGCTCGTTCTCCAGATACCAGACGTATGCCGGGACCTGCGATTCCAGCTTGTCTCTAAAAGATTGGTAGTCCGATTCGGATTCCAGGCTTTCAACGCAGGCAGGTTTAGCGGCCAGTAGAAGCATGATCTTGTCCTTGAACGAGTCGTCCATAATCGGGAGGCTCATTAGATTCTCTGGCTCTGAATTTACGCTGATAGTAAACCTCCAGAACGGCGTCAGCTGAATTCCTTCCTTGCCCTTCGCATGGCACAGGTGGCTCTTGTTCACTGCTATGCCTTTGATTTTCTGTTGCAGAGCCCGCCGCTTATCTTGCCTGCTACTCGACTGCTCATCTTCACAGAGCTGGTGTTCTGCCTTGAACATCTCCGAGTTGAAGTTAGAGCCTCCAGTGGTGAAGAGGTAAGGGTTGACCTGCCTTCCACCAAGCAATGGAGTGACGATGTAGTGCTGAAAGAACGACTTCCCGCAGCCTGGAGGACCCGCAATCGCTAGAGCCTGACCAGGTCTACGATCGCCGTTCTTCAATGCTAAGAATGCTGACTGGCACCAACCGTGAACGTAGTGGATCTGTGGATCGCCAAACAAGCCTTCGAGGAATTCCTGGATCAATGACCAATCGCCTTGATTAGTCGGTGGGATCTTAGGCCCCTCAGTTACAAGTATACGGTTTGAGCACACTTCATGAAGACCAGGCTGGTAACCCGCAAGTCGTCCGGCATAGATCACGTTCCGTTCAAGTTCAACAACGGACAGCTCCTCTTCGAGAGGGCTCAGTCCTGGCCCGTCTGGGTGTTTGGAAGAGAAACCGCTCCTTCGTAGATGACGCTTAACGCCGCTGGCATCAATTGGCATCCAACAATCACGTCCATCCTTGATCCAATACTTACCTCGTGGCTCGTAATACGCCTCTAAGCTAGGCTCGACTGCCTCTCGTCCTTCGATTACCCCGGCGTTAACCGCTTTCAAGCCTTTACCGGGAGCACTCATCCGCTTTGGAGGTTGAGTTGAACATTCGCCAGAAAGGAACCATCGACAATGAATCGAGAATTTTTCTTATCCTTGCCTCTTAGCGTCTCTACCCCTCCATTTATCGACCTCAAAGGCCATCTGTCGATCAGAGCGATACGTCGAACTGTGGGGCCGCTTGTGTGGATTAGAGAGGCTATTGCGTCGAACGTATAGCAATGGGCCGAGTCGAATTTGTGGCTAGTCTGAGTGATGCGCCTGTAAACGAGGAGGTCGTTGTCGATGGCATCGATGACTGCGTCCTGTGACTTGGTTTCTTTATTCATTAGCTGGCTTATGCCGGCCAAGATTCGCCAAGAAGGATCGGAGCAGTCAGGGGAGGTTTGAAATTCTGAGTCGAAATTACTTGAAAACCAAATAATCCGAGTCGATATTCAATCCATCAAACGAGTCTGTTAATTCGTTTTCCTGAATGCGCCTTTCCAAGTCTTTAGTCGGATCTTGGGGAGGCTTTTCTCTTTCTAGGGGCCGCTTCTCAAACAGTATGAGTCGCAACCCTTCGAAAGGTGATTCCAATAGAAGCCCGCTTTGTCTCCGATGTCAAGGGACCTGCAAATACAAAAACTGAATTCCTTGAGTCTTCCTCTGGCTTACACTCTAGCCTTTGTTACCAGGAGTTTGTCACACCCCGCCTGTTACCGTCGCACCCGGTCACGCGTTATCAGTTTGTCACACTATTTCTGTTACCGTCACACCCCCTACCCTTCAATTCTTAGCCCCTGGATCATCCGTTAAATCCATTGCGAATCGAGGCCGAGGTCCCAACTCGTTCCTAACGACGAAGGTCTGAGGTTCAGCTTCGGAAGGGTTTCGCCTTCCGAATTCGTTCGGAAATCTTCGTTCCAAGTACCAGGCCGCCGCCTTCCAATCATCCTTGAAAGCGTCCCTGATCGTCTGGACAGCCTCCTCTTTGACCGTGTGTTTCTGGGCATCCAACCACCCTTTAATGGACCCCAGGATCTCAGGATAGGAGCCGATGTGCCTGTGATAGCTCGACAATCCAACACCGACCTTCGCGCACGATTGAGCCAGTGTCAGATCGGATTCGAGGTGCTTGAGGATCGCCTTAGCCTTGATTCCATTGAGTGATGGCTTCGGTCCTGGCTTCTTTCGTTTCTGAGTTTTCATTGATGGAACCCTAACAAATCAGGGGCCTAAGGGGAACGGATTGCACACCAGGAAAAAGCTTACACCCTGGTCTCAGCATCCAATTCAGCCCCTTTCCAAACATTGTTGACAAACGGACTATTTTTTATAAAAGCATACAAAATGCTAAGATCCTTCGCCAGCTGTCTCGCACGACTACTTATAGCCCTCACCGCAACGCTCACCATGCACCACTCTGCTCAGGCCGTTATCGTTTTCACGATTTCGGCGGTCAGCGATTCCGCTACCGAGGTTACCCTCACAGCAAGTGGAACAGGAACATTGACTGGCACAAGTGGCGCATGGGCCGACGACGCGAAGTTTGGCAACATCCCGGGAAACCCGTTCCTCCTTGCATTAGCTGATGACAGTGGCGACCCCATTGACGAGGGGGGGACGCTGACCGCGTCCAACGGTGCCTTAACCACCACACTAACCAACTTTGGTCTCGATGATGATGGAGGTCCTAACGTTGATGATTTATTCCTAGAGTTCAACACCAATCCATCCTTCTTAGTCACCCAGACCATCACATTCAGCGGAAGTGCGACCCGTACCCTGACTGGAGGCGCCACCTTTGGCGATCTCACCAAGGGTACATATGATCTCAGCAGTGCTGGTGAATTTCGCGACTGGCCATCGAATTTTGCTCCCAGCGACTTCAGGAACGGACTGGTCATCGCCGCCGTTCCCGAACCAGCAGAATACGGTTTCCTTTTCGGCGGAGCGGCCATTCTCTTTGTTGCCTTCCGCCGATCGACCCGTCGCCAACTTGCCTAAACTCCCGTTGCCTCAAAAATAAGGACACCCTAGGGGCCAAAACAGGGAGCAACGGTTTAGTGGCCAGCGGATACTAGAACCACTTGAATTGTGATCGCGGTGATGCGCCTCTTCATGCAGCAATAGAAAGACGGAATGCATCAAGGGCCAATGGAAAGTGAAGCAAGGCAAAGTCATCTGGTGCCCTCTGGTTGACACGGTAAGGCCAAGAAAAACAGGGAGCAACGGTTTTCAGGACCGCTGTTGATACATCAGGAAAAGAAGGTTCATCGCCTTTGATACCAACGGGTTGTGGCTTTTTTACCATCTTAGACGGATCAAGAATGTATACCCAAAGTATGGTTTTTTGGAATTCTGGACATTGTTTTGCCCTTCCTGTCACCTTTTGCCTCTGCACTGTGTCTTTGGAATTGCTTCCCTAGCTCACGACTGAAGTGTTCATGTCTTGCTTGTCAACACGCTCCTTACTCGCTCGTGAGGGATAGGAAACGGGGCTAGGGGAGCATCCTTGAACTCAAGTTCCTTTAAGTCCACTCTCTCACTTGCTTCCCTAGCTCACGACTGAAGTGTTGTTGTGTCTGGCTACACGCCCCTTACTGGCTTAAGGATAGGAAACGGGGCTTGGGGAGCATCCTTCACCCCATTATCTTTTAGAAATCGCGATTGCCGCTGCTACCAAGGGGATTCGCCTCTTTGTCATGTGGAACGTTTTTTTTTGCCGTTCATAAATTTTTATCGTCGTATCCGTACCCGCTATCCTGACACTGGTTTAAGAAGACTCCTGAGACGGGGGGCCGATCAATTGCAGATTCGATCCCTCAGAGCATCCAACGCCGTCCCTGAAAACCCTCCCCAAGCACCCGCCAGAATGGTTTGAACCGCAGCCTGGTTTGGCTCGTCGAGACTAATTGCACCATCCTCCAGCATGAGCAGGAGGTATCTTGCCGCTGACAGGCCCTTGTCGGTCTTTGTGAGTTGATCTACAGCCGTCTCAATGTCGGCGTGGTTGATGTGGTTGCTCATAGTTGAAGTGTTCTCAGATCGAAAGGCTAACCCCTTGGCCATTGATGTGGTTGAACCACGTTTTTCTTTTCTTCCTATTGCCCGTTC
>Ga0302118_10001950_pt1 | contig 10280 bp, 7 predicted proteins | sample AG5_331_MG_FD_203126 | JGI IMG/M metagenome (GOLD analysis project Ga0302118, IMG submission 203126) | Marine microbial communities from Western Arctic Ocean, Canada - AG5_33.1 | ecosystem: Environmental > Aquatic > Marine > Oceanic | place: Canada: Western Arctic Ocean | collected 2017-10-01 | reverse complement strand
CTAGTGGCTCTGATACTGTTTGCGCTGATGCTGCTTAGCCTGCAGCGCGGCGCGCGCGACAAGACGAACCTCGTGCCGATGTTTGTATTACTGCTACTGATGTTGGTGCGCGCCCCCATCGGCAATGCGCCGGCCGCTGCAATCGCGTTCCTGCTAATCGGGTCGCCGGTCGGGGTGCCAGCGCGCCCACCAAGACGCAAAATGCTGGGCATCACGCTCACGGCAATCGCCGGGCTGTTCTTGCTCTACCTCGGCACCCTGCCGGTAGCAGGCAACATGGCGTTCACTTCGTATGTTCGCGCCAAGAGAGACAAGCAACCGGTACCGCCCGAGGCGGCCCGCAACGCGATCGAATGGATGAGTTTCGAGCCGCGCTGGCTGCAAATCGAAGCGCAGAACCAGATCAACCGCGGCGACCTCGCGAAGGCCGCCCACTACGCCGCGCGCGCGCTCGAACTGCGGCCATTCTCGCCGCCGCTATTCCTGCTGCTCGGCGAAGTGCTGGCGAAAGGTAGCCGCTACGGCGAAGCCATCAAGGTGGCGCAACAAGGCCTCAAGTTCGACCCAGCCAACCCTGAACTTCGCGCCCTCCGAAGCACGGCGCTCGCCGAACTCGGTGATGTCGACCGCGCAATCTCCGCCGTCGCCATTGATCCGCACCCGGTGCTGCGCGATGGCCTGGCCACCCACTTCGCAAGCCTTGCCGAACGTGCCGACAAGCGCAACGAACCCAAGCAAGTGCGCCGCTATGCAATCGAGAACACGTTCGTCACTATCGCGGACCTGTTGGCGACGGGCGACAAGGAGGCCGTTGCCCAGATCCGTGCGATGAACGACAAGTTGGACAAAGATATCAAGTCACTAGAACGCGCCAACATCGACCGGCGCTACCCGGTGACAATGGCGCTCGAAGCCATGGCAAGCGGCCGCGTGATTCTGGCGGGCAAGTATGCGGAGGTCGCCAAACTGCGCGGCCCGATCACCAAGTGGCAAGCAGAGCTTCTCGGCGAGCCGCTGGATCGCCTGCGCCAACTGCCCGAATGGCAGCGCGCGCTCCCCGCAAAGTAGACGGTGCGATCGGGCACGGCAGCCACAGCGTTGCGGCCGCAATCCCGCCTGACTGCAAACGAGGTCGCGGCAAGTTCAGGCGACCATTGGCTGGCAACCATTGGCTGGAGGCCATGCAGGAACTGCGATCTACAGGCGACGCATCTCCCAAACCAGCGGCGACACGACCAAAACAGCTGTCGCGCCATTCACTTCTTCTGTTTTGCGTCGTCGATCAGATTCTCGAGTTCGAGGTCGGCGCCCGCGGCATTCGCAAAGTCCTCGAACGACCAGTGCTGCTCGTGCAGGACGTGCTTCTTGGGGAAGTGCGCACGCAGCGCTTCCTGTAACTGGAACACCATCAACGCCATGCCGAGCAGCGTTGCGTGCAGTTGATCTTCCTGCAGCAGAGCTCCAGGACCAGTCTTAAGCTCACCGTCCTTCAGGGGCAGCATGACGCCATCAACCTTGAGCGCCTTGATAATCTGCGCCATCGGCACAAGCGTCACGTTCTGGTTGTCCGCGGCGAACTTCGCCAACCGCGCGTTCAACAACTTGAGGGTCGCCTCGGTCGGGATCTGCCACGGCTTCAGCATGCGGATCTTGGCCCCCTTCATGTTGGGGAGGTCGCCAACAACGACCGGCACATCGAACTGCTTGAGGTAAGCCAAGCCCGTTTCGAGCCGAGCCAAGCGTGCCTTCGCCTTGTCGCCGCTGACATGGCCGTAGCCAAACCAGAATGGGAAGTCGACCGCGATGATCATGTCGGGGTCCTTCTTCTTGGCCAGATCGATCTGCTTCTTACCGTTCTTGACCGGGTTGCTGAACAGGTAACACATCTCCAACTGCGCGTGCGACGTGACCTTGACCTCGCCATCGCTCCACTTCTTGAGCATGTGCAGCATCGACACCGAGTCACCTCTGGTCTTGGCGCCGAACAGCGGCCCATCTTCAAAGCCGCCGCTAACGCTAGCGCCGATGATGTGGATGTGCTTCGGCGCGTCTTGCGCGGAACTCGTCGCAGGAATAGAGGCGGCAGCGAGCAGCAACAGGGCTGCAAAGTTCGAACGTGCGAGCATATTACTAGCGTAGCGAATCGAGCACGATGTCGTGAATGGCGCGGCGCACGGCGGTGATCTTGTTGTTTACCCGGGTCGGATGCACCCGGTTGGTGAGCAACACAACGCAGACGCCACGGCGAGGACAACACCACAGGGATGTGCCAGTGAAGCCGGTGTGGCCGAAGGTGCCGGCAGGGACGGTCGTGCCAGCCCAACCACCGCTCTGCAGCAACTGGAAGCCAAGGCCGCGAGTTGTGTCCTTGGTAATTCCGGCCGGCTTCGTCGCGAGCGCGATCAGTTCACGCGTCAACCAAGGCTCGCCACCGTGCAGCAATCGATTGCCGTAAATAAGCACCTCGTTGGCAGTCGCGAACAAGCCGGCATGGCCCGACACGCCACCCATCGCGTAGGCGTTCTCGTCGTGCACATAGCCGCGCATGACGCCTCCACGCTCGTCATCCAACTCGGTCGGAGCCGCATCGATCGCCGCCACACTGGTCGGAGCGAAGCCGGTAGCGATCGGAAACGCCGTATCAGCCACGGCCTCTTGAAACGGCTTGCCACTCGCTGCTTCGACAACGGCCATCAGCAGAATGAAGCCAAGGTCGCTGTAGCGGACGACGGTACCAGGCTCCGACATCAGACCTTCCTTCGCGGCCGCAGCAACGATGGCCTGCTTGCCCTTCAAGGTGCGGAAGTAGCGCACGTACGACGCGAGTCCGCCTTGATGCGCCATCAAGTGGCGAATAGTCACTCGCTCCTTACCTGGGCCAATGAACACCGGCACCCACTTCTGCACTGGGTCGTCGAGTGACAGTTGACCATTCTTGACCAAGCCGAGAATTGCCGGCGTCGTGGCGCAGACCTTGGTCAACGATGCGAGGTCGTAGGCGGTACCCGGCTGCACCTCGGGCGCATCGGCCGCATAGGATTCGCGGCCAACGGTTACTTGTGCGATCAACTTGCCGTTCTTCGCAACCATGCACACGGCGCCAGGCGTCGCGCGATCAGCAACCGCTTGTTGCAACCGCTCAGCTACGGCCGATACGAGATCACTGTCGATTGCCTCAGACTGTGACTTGGATTGCATCGCGGCCGGCATCGCGGTTGGCATCGGGGTCGGCTGTTGTTCAGCCACCAAGCCGAAGCCGGCCGGCGCAACTCCAGGAATACCAACCGGCAATCGGCCCCGGAAGACACCCTCTGCAAGTGCGGTCGAAACCGCAACCTGAACCCGTTCGGTCGTCGCAAACGCCGCAACGAAGACGTCGGCCTGCGGCAAGTTGCGAACGACGTAGGGACTGCCGAATGAAACTACGGCTACGTTTTGCTCATCGCGCAACGCCTGCAGCACCGGTTCGAGGTTCGCTGGCAAGCCGATTCCACCACTCAGTTCGCGCACCTTGACGAACAACGACACCAGCAAGTTCTCAGCCTTGCCGATCTGCGCAACAGCATCTGCGACCTCGCCGGCACTACTCTGATCCGTCAAGCGGATGCTCGGACCAGCCCACGCAACGCCGACCGCCGAGCCACTGCCATCTTCCTTGTCGATCAACGTAACACGCAACACCTTGGCGTTTGGTTGGCGCAGTTGCTGCAAGGCACCATCGCGATCGCGCACCAATACGGGGCCGAGCTTGGCAATGGCGTCGGCAACGCGCACCGACTCTGCAGTGCGCAGTCGGGACTTCCAATCTGGTGCGACGCGGCCACCGCCCGAGAACAGGCCGACCTTGGACTTCGCTTCGAGGATGCGACGAACGGCATCGTCGAGCCGCGCTATCGGTATGCGACCACTGCGAACGGCGTCGATCACTGCTTGGCGAGCAACCAGCGGTTCCGGCGGCATCAACAGCACATCGGCACCCGCCAGCAAGGCACGAACAGCTACCTCGCCCGGCGCGACGGCGTTCTTGACGCCGCCCATATCGAGCGCATCGGTGACGACCAGGCCGGTGAAACCGAGTTCTTCGCGTAACACGTCGTGCAGAATCTTGCGGCTCAACGTCGCCGGCACCGCAGGGTCTTCACCGAGGCCTGGAACCGCTAGATGGCCCGTCATGACCGATTCCAGGCCTTCGGCAGCAGCCGCCCGGAACGGCGCCAACTCGACGCGCATCAAGCGTTCACGATCACCGGGCACGGTCGGCAACGCGAGGTGCGAATCACTGTCAACATCGCCGTGACCGGGGAAGTGCTTGCCGCACGACAGCAAGCCGGATTCCCGCACGCCTCGTGCAAAGGCGCTACCGAACTTGCCGACGAGAGCAGGGTCTTCGCCAAAGCTGCGCACGTTGATGATCGGGTTGTCCGGGTTGGAATTAACGTCCAACACTGGCGCGAACACCCAGTGGAAGCCGAGTGCCTTTGCTTCCTTGCCAGTGACGCGGCCCATCGCCTCTGCAAGCATTTCAGACTCGCTCGCACCGACCAGCATCTGGTTGCCCAGTTCGGTCGCGCCTTTCAATCGCCACCAGACGCCACCTTCAAAGTCGCTGGCGAGCAACAACGGCACCTTCGCCTTCGCCTGCAACTTCGGGATCAACGTCGCGGCGTCTGCCACTGTGCCGAGGCTGAGGATGACGCCACCAAGGCCGACCTCTTCGACCCACTGCATCATCTGCTCATGGTTGTCGCCGTCCGGTCGCGACAACGTCCAACAGACGAACAACTGGCCAGCCTTCTCTTCGAGCGTCAGTTTGGCCAGCGTCGCCGCGACTCGAGGGTCACCGGGTCCGGACGCACAGGCGGCGAAGACCAACGGTAGGAGACCAACCAAGCGGTACGTGAAGTTCACGCGGCCATAGTAGGCGGCAGGGCGGGGCCGCGACTAGCTTCGAAGCGCCGGCATTAGCGCTTCGGCTGCGAGCAGTTCGAGCGAACCGTGTGGCCTAGCAGTTCGCGCCAGCGGCCGCGCCGGCATCGAGGCTGCTGGCAGCGCCCGGGTCGAGCAACACCAGCACGTTCGGGTGGCGGCGCAAAGCCGACGCGGGGCAGTTCGGGTGGACCTCGCCTTCGAGCATCGTCCGCACGGCTTCCGCCTTACCCGGACCAAATGCACACAGCACGATGCGCTCGGCATCTAGGATCGACTTAACGCCCGCCGTCACGGCCCGACGCGGCGGATTATCGGGAACAAACCGCGATTTGGAGTCCTCTCGCGTCGATTCGGCCAGCATCGTGACGTGGTAGCCCTCGTCGAACGACGCGCCCGGTTCGTTGAATGCGACGTGCCCATTACGGCCAATGCCGAGGAATTGGAGCTTGATGCCACCGGCGCGCGCGAGGCGCTCTTCGTGGGCCCGAAGGGAACCTTCGGCACCATGGCACGGAACCGGCAAGAACGAGCCGCGAGCGAGCATTTCGCGCACCCCGGGGCAGCGCAGGATCAACTCGTGGACCATGCCGCCGGCACGCTTGGGCTCAAAACCCATGTATTCATCAAGATGCGTGCCGATGAACTCGTTGGAGTTGAGCCGACCGCCTTGCATCTCGGCGTCAAGCGCGCGGAAGAAGGCCGTGAAGGTGTCTCCGGTCGCGAAACTGATCAGCGGGCGCTGCGCACCGTCCGAGCCATTTGCCTGAACTACCGCGCAAAGCTCATCAAGCAGCAGCGCAACGGCACCATCGGCTCCCGCCAGGACTTTCACTTCCGTCTTTGCTTGCTGAACCATCGTCCTACAACTGTGCCCAAATAGCCGCTCTCCCGCAAGCCACCACCTCCCGCATGCGCCCGGGGTTGACAACGCAAACACCTCATCCCTACTTGGTTGCGGCATATTAACCATCTCGTCCCGGGTTCGTCCCAGGTGCCGGTTTGGATGCCGTTTCAGCAGCTTTGGCCGGCGGGATGGCGGCGCCAGACACGCGCAAGTTGAGGCGGTAGAGCGACGTGCGGGCGGTCACGAACAGTTGCCTAGATTCCGCTCCACCGAACGCGCAGTTAGAAGGACTCTCGGGAAGTTTGATCGTTACGAGGTGCTTGCCCTCCTGCGAATAGATACGCACCCCGTCCCGGGCGGTGGTGTAAAGATTTCCGCGACAATCGCAGCGCATGCCATCCGCGCCACCCTCAAGCCAGAACAGCGGCGCCGATAGCGCACCGTCTTTTTGGATCGAAAACGCGCCGACGCGCTGCTTCTTACCGCTGTCGGCAATGTAGATGCGTTCGTGATCTGGCGAGAAGCAGATGCCGTTGGGCATCGCGAAATCGCGCTGCACGACCGTCACGGTGCCGGTCTTCTCGTCGAGTCTGTAGACGAAGTTGCCCTCCGCCTCAGGCTTGCGCTGACGAAGGCCGTAAGTCGGATCGGTAAACCAGATGGTGCCATCGTTGCGCACCACAACGTCGTTGGGCGAATGAAACTTCCTGCCGTCGCATGCAGACGCGAGCACCGAGGACACGGACTTGGCTTCGAGCGAACTGTGACGAATCAGATTGCGGCCGCCATGCTGCGCGCTCAACAGTTTGCCATCGAGATCGAGCGTATTGCCGTTGCTCTGCTCGCTGTCACGCCAATCGACGACGCCGCCCTTCGCGGTCCAACGCAGCAGTTTGGCGCGCGGGATATCGGAGAACACCAACGCCGAATCGCGTGCAATCCAGACCGGGCCTTCCACGAACTTCATGCCAGTGTGCAATCGCTCGATCTTGACATCCTTGCCGACCAACTCCTTACCTGCTGGCTGATGAAACGTGACCTGCGCCGGCAGGGTAGCGAGCAGCAACGAACACGACGCAATCGATAGGATCTTCATCACACCTTCTAAATTAGGGTTTCACTGTAGAGCACGGTCTTAGACCGGCGCAGCCAACGCGCGGCGAACACTACCATCGTGCGTGAACAGCAGCGTGCGCGCGACGTGCGGCGACACCGACTTGCATTCGGCGACGATCGCAGCCTTCACTTCACCGTCGGCATCTTGCAACAACTGCGCGGCATGCTCGAGTTTACAACGGCACGCCTGCGCAACGATGCTAACGCTGCGCGCACGCAACTTCTCGTTGGTAGCCTGCACATCGACCATCAGGTTGCCGTAGACCTTGTTGAGGCGAACGAACGCACCCGTGCTGAGCATATTCAGCACCATCTTGGTTGCCGTGCCCGCCTTCAGACGCGTACTGCCTGTCAGCAACTCCGGACCGGTGACCGCTTCGATAACGATATCGGCGGCTGAACCGATCAGACTGCCGCGATTCATTGTTACCGCGATCGCCAACGCCCCCACCGAACGCGCGTGCTGCAACGCTCCGACGACATACGGCGTGCGACCGCTCGCTGCGATTCCAACCACACTGTCATTCGGGCCGAGATTCATCGCGGCGAGTTCCACGGCAGCCAAGTGCGGATCGTCTTCAGCACCTTCGACGGCTTTCAGGAAGGCGCGCTCGCCACCGGCAATCAGACCGACAACCTGACTGGGATCGCACGAGAACGTCGGCGGGCACTCGACCGCGTCGAGCACCCCGAGGCGGCCGGACGTTCCCGCCCCGATGTAGACCAAGCGACCGCCCTTGTGCATGCGCTGTGCAACGGCGTCGACCGCTGCGGCGATGCTGGGCAACGCAGCACGCACGGCACCGGCGACGTGACGATCCTCGTCGTTGATCGCCGTCATCACGTCGAGCGTCGACATGGCGTCGAGTTCGCCGCTGCGCGGGTTACTTGCCTCAGTCGTGAGATCGGACAAATCGACGCGGCTCATGTTCTGCATGATCGCGCAATGTCGCACCATTCGCCACTGGCTGAGCGCCGCATTCCTGCGAGCAGCTCCCGTGGACACAAAAGGTGAGATGCGAACCTTGCATCGTGGCCCTGGCCACGCATCCTGCGGCCATGGCCATCGGCACTACGGACCTTGTGATCCTTGTCGCCTACTTGATCGCAACGGTTGCCTTCGGCCTCTACATGGGGCGCGGCCAGAAATCTGCGACCGACTACCTGCTCGGCGGGCGCAATCTGCCGTGGTGGGTTTTGCTGCTGTCGATCGTTGCGACCGAGACCAGCACCGCGACGTTCCTCAGTGTGCCGGGCATCGCATTCGGAACCGCAGAGGCTCCCGGCAACCTGCTGTTCCTGCAACTGCCACTTGGGTATCTGATCGGCAGAACGATCGCCGCCTACGGCCTGCTGCCGCTCTACTTCAAGGGCAAACTATTCACGGCGTACGACGTCCTGAATCAACGCAGCGGTCCGCATGTGCGCAGCATGGCGAGCGCGTTGTTCCTGATCACGCGGACCCTCGGCGACGGCCTGCGCCTGTATCTGGCGGCGGTCGTGATGCAGGTCATGTTTGGCTGTGCGCTGTCGACCGCGGTGATATCCGTGGGCGTGGCGACCGTCATCTACACGGTTGTCGGCGGCATCAAGGCAGTCGTCTGGACCGACGCCATCCAGTTTATCGTCTACATGACCGGCGCGATCATCGCGTTCTTCGTGATGGGCCAGCAACTCGACGGCGGCTTGTCGGCAACGTTCCAAACCGAAGCGATGCAAGAACGGTTGCGCTGCTTCGACTTCGGCTTCGACTTCTCGTCCCCTTACACGTTCTGGGCCGGCATGATCGGTGGCGCGGTGCTGTCGATTGGCAGCCACGGCGTCGACCAGATGATCGTACAGCGCTACCTGTGCGCGCGCTCGCAGCGAGACGCACAGAAGGCACTATTGTGGAGCGGCCCAGTCGTCTTGGTGCAGTTCGCAATCTTCCTACTGCTTGGCCTCGGCCTATCCGCGTTCTACAGCCAACACCCTACTGGCGATCCGGATCTGAAAGGCGATCGCGTCTTGGCGCACTTCATTGTGCACCACCTGCCCGTCGGGTTGATCGGCATCGTGCTCGGTGCCGTCTTCTCAGCCGCGATGTCGACGCTATCGAGTTCACTGTCGGCATCGGCATCGGCGCTGGTCAATGACTTCGTGTTACCGAGAACCGGCCACGAACCAGATTCCCCATTTGCCCTGCGAACCGCGAAACTCGCCACCGTTGGGTTTGCCGCGATGCAGATCCTCGTCGGGATCAGCGGACTCGGCGGCGCAAGTTCGGTCGTAAGCCAAGTCTTGACCATCCAGACCCTGACGCTAGGTGTCATCCTCGGACTCTTCGTACTGGCGTTGAGCGAGCAACGTTCGGCGAAGGCGTCTCTGATCGGACTGGTCTCCGGATTGCTCGCCACGACGCTGATAGTGTTCGTGGTGCCAATGATCGAAATCGGCGAGGGCGAGACGCTACAAATCGGCTGGCCGTGGTATGGGTTGATTACCTGCGCCTCGACCTACGGTGGCGGCCGAATCGCCAGGCTGTTCGTTGCCAGCACGTAGCAACATGTCATGAGGCTTCCCGAAGAGATCTGCACCGAGCACCTGCGACTGTCGTGCTGGCAAGAAAGCGACGCCGAAGAACTGCGTGCCTGCCTCGACCGCAGCGATGCCCACCTGCGGCCGTGGATCCCGTTCATGCAGCATGAACCGCGGACGCTCGAAGAAACTCGCAAAGGGCTAGGCGATCGCCGCACGGCGTTTGCACAAGGCGATCACTATCGATTCGCGATTCGAGAACTCGACAGCAATACGTTGGCTGGCGAGACCATGCTGTTCGGGCGCGGCGGCCCTCACACACTCGAAGCGGGCTATTGGCTCGACCAACAACATTGCGGCAAGGGCTACGCCACTGAGGCGACCCAAGCGCTGCTACCGCTTGCCTTCGAGACACTCTCAATCGCCCGGATCATCATGCGCTGCGACCAACGCAACGTCGCGAGCATGCGGGTCGCCGAGCGAATCGGTGGCATCTGTCGCGACATCGAAACGCTCGTAGAGAACGGCAAAGCAGTCACGCTGCTCGTCTTCGAATGCCGGCGGCCAGCACTCTAGACGCAATCAAGACCTGACGGCCGCACGGCGACTCGCTACGTTGCCTGTCATGCAATGCCTCGCCGCCCCACTAGCCATCGCGCTGGCCGCCGGCCTGTCCGTGCAGTTAGCGCCCGCGCAAGTGCAACCGGGCATCGACGTCTTGGTTGCCGAGGACTGCGCGCAACTGCGTGGTCGCAAGATCGGCTTGATCACCAACCACACCGGGATCACGCGAAGCGGCCGCCGCACCGTCGACGTTCTCCACGAAGCCAAAGACGTCACGCTGGTCTCGTTGTTCTCTCCCGAACACGGTTGG
>Ga0302118_10001949_pt1 | contig 10281 bp, 8 predicted proteins | sample AG5_331_MG_FD_203126 | JGI IMG/M metagenome (GOLD analysis project Ga0302118, IMG submission 203126) | Marine microbial communities from Western Arctic Ocean, Canada - AG5_33.1 | ecosystem: Environmental > Aquatic > Marine > Oceanic | place: Canada: Western Arctic Ocean | collected 2017-10-01 | reverse complement strand
CTATTTCCTAGCCCGCATCCTGCCGAAGCAACTGGCGGCAGCGAGGTTTCCCTTGGGCGAAATCCCAAAGCCCGAGGTACGTAGAATAGCCAAAGAGCGCAACATTCCCGTTGCCGACAAAAAGGACAGCCAAGGGATATGCTTTCTCGGCAAGGTAAAGGTGTCAGAGTTTCTGGAGGGCTTTCTCGATGACGATCCCGGCGCAATCGTAACTTGCGAGGGGAAAGTAGTTGGCGAACATCGCGGTCTCCACAGATACACCTTGGGCCAAAGAAGAGGTATTGGCGTACCTTCAAATACGGATAATGAAAATTTCGTCGTTGTCGGAAAAGATCCGGATGCCAAAAGGCTAATTGTTGCCTTTGAGGGTCCGGATGCCCCCGGACTCTGGGGAAAATCCTTTCTCGTCGACGATTTGAGTTTCGTTGGCGAAAGCATTACCGGTAGTCAAAAGCTGTTGGCTAAACCTCGTTATCGAGACCCATCCGCTCCGATTGACTTTCACCTATTGGACAACGGATCGGTAGAGGTTACTTTCGAGTCACCTCAACGAGCTCTCGCCCCCGGGCAAGTCATCGCCATATACGATGGCGAACGCCTGCTCGGCGGAGGTTTTTACCGATCTTCTCTTCCCGGACGGGCCGACTTACCTCCCGAGAAGGCGGTTTCCGCTTGATTTCACGCCGGCATTAAGCCACAAAGTGAATCCTTTCCCATACTTGCCCATGCGTCTGCGTTTATCCAACTACACGAAGAAAAAGCTTCCGTTCAAGGAAGACGAAATACCTCTCAAGACGAAGGACAAGCTTGAAGAGCACCTGCAGGTTGCCATTTCTTTTCTGCAGACACAACAGAACGTATTGAATCGAACTCTGGAAGTACTCGAGTCAATGGCCGGCTTAGCCGAGGTCGGTGAAGAAAAGTTCCTTCCAAAGAAAAAGCAGCAAGAGGAAGAAGAACAAACTGCGGAACGGCTTAGAGAGTTGGTCATTGAACTCAAATGGTTAGCCACCCTCGAATTCAACAAGCGACTGCTCTTCAGTGGAGAGAATAAGGAAAAGTCCTTCAAACTCTTCAAGGGAGCCGGACCAAAGGCCCCAAAGATCAAGCAACATCCAGTTAAACATCACGTAGAAGCTTTGGCGTCTGAAAACTCAGTCGACGCAACATCCGTCCGGAGGATGCTCAACGCACTCCATGAAATGCTCGGGCAAACCGACGCTGCCGTAAGCGACCTTCAAACCAGTTTCACCGCCCTGACCTCAGACCCTGAAGCCAACAAGGAATTGAAGTTCATCGAAGAAAAGGTAAAGTCTTGGGTGTCCGAAATACTAGACCGTACGGATGGTCTATCGGTACAAGCCCACATGTCATCCAGGCAAGTCGATGGATTGGTGCGGGAGCAGGACTGAAAATTTGTGGAATGAACCCAAACCAAGAGGAACCTCGCGATATTCCAATAAAGCGCGACGGCTCTTTCTTGGGAATACACTATGTTCGCTGCGGCACTTACGGTAGAATATACAAAAACAAAGAAGGTACTGCCTATACCGGTAACTGCCCCCGTTGCATGCATCCCATACGAGTCCGAATTGGATCAGGAGGGACGGGCCACAGGTTCTTCAAGTGCTTTTGTCCATGAGTCAGCAGAAACTCAGTCACGCTGACCTGCTAGGACTCAAGCGCTGGAACACACCCACCATTTATAACGGTTGGGAGCAAATAACGAATAAGGAACGGACTGGAGGATACGTCAACATTGAGGAGGTTCGGGACTTCATGCCGCAAATGGGTCCCATGGTCGGCTATGCCGTAACCGCCGTCTTCGAACCAAGCAATCCAAGCCACCCCAAAAACAACCCTGAGGCATGGGGCGAGTACCGGGAATACCTGGCAAGCGTACCCGGACCGAAAATTGTGGTCACTCAAGACCTCGATCACCCCGAATGCGCAGGTACGTACTGGGGCGAGGTAAATGCCAACGTTTGCCGCTCGCTTGGATGCGTCGGTTGCATTCAGGACGGAGCCATACGCGACGTAGACGAAATGACCAACGCAGGATTCAAGACCCTCGCCCGCCGATTGTGCGTCGGGCACGCTTACTCCTGTCCGGTTCGCTGGAATTGCGAGGTGGATGTTTTTGGAATTAAGATAAAGCCCGGAGAACTGATCCACGCCGACAAACATGGATTCATCGTTATTCCCGAGGAAGACCAGGACCAGCTCCTCGAAGCTGCCCGCTTCATGGATCAAAACGAGTGCAACACCTTCCTCTCGGCTTCTCGCGAAGCCGTAGGGAAGACAGTGGAGCAAAACCTTGACGCAATAACGGATGCCTCCTCCGAATTCGCTCGAGCTACGCTTGAGGAATTCGGCAGGTAACGGGAATGCTAGTCTTTTAATTCCGGGGGCGAAAAACGCGAACGACGTGATTGTTCGTATCCCCTACGAACACCGAGCCGTTATTGTCGACGTATATGCCGTGAAGCCTGTTCATTCGGGAATCCAGGGCATCACCTATGGGAGGACCATTCCCCTTTTGTCCATCACCCGCGAGAAGCTCCATGCGCCCAGTCTTCAAGTCTATGAATCGAACCGTGTGGCTTTCGGTATCGGCCAAGAACACGTTCCCATTCGGGCCGACGGCAATACCCTTTGGGCCCGAAAGGGTTGCTTTCTTGGCGAGGTCCCCGTTCCCCGAGAAACCTTTGCTTCCAGTACCCGCGACATGACGAATGAGCTTGGCCTTCATGTCCAGCCTGAACACGGCGTTACCTTCGCGTAGAGCAAGCCAAAGATCGCCGCGGGAATCCCTGTCCAAGGCTCTCGGACCATGGAGAGAGGCTCCGGCAACAGGCGAACCATCGGGAGAAGTCTTTCGCTGGCCCGTACCCGAAAAGGTGGAAATCAAACCAGTCCCAAAATCGATTACGCGGATACGATGATTTCCTATGTCGCAAACGTAAAGTCGACCATCTCTCCCGAACTGAATGCTATGCGGGTTCATCATCTCGGCCATAGTCGCAGGTCCGCCATCTCCGGAAAAGCCGGGCCGTCCCGTGCCAGCAATCGTGCTGATGAAACCCGTCTTGGCGTCCACCATGCGAACGATATGGTTCTTCATCTCGACAAAGTATAAGTTTCCCGCCTCATCAAACCTCACTTCATAAGGTTCACGCAACTTGGCCCGCGGGGCAAGACCCCCGTCACCCGAATAACCGGCTTCTCCAACACCCGCCACGGTAGAGATGGTGCCATCCGGGTCGATTCGCCGAACGGCATGGTTGCCCACGTCACAAACGTAAAAAGCACCATCAGGTCCTTTAACAACGCCAAAGGGCTGGTTGAGCTTGGCTTTAGACGCTGGCCCGCCATCTCCAGAAAAGCCTATTTCGCCGGTCCCGGCCAAAATGCCTGCCCGATAATCCTGACCGGCCATGGCAATGCCAACAAAGCAAAATAAAAGTAACAAAGCTTTCATGGAGAATAGAAGTTGAAAAAAACAAAAATGAGGATGACGATACTCTCCTGTGGAGGTAGCAAAAATCATTAGACTGGCAAGAAGGTCATGAGCAAGAGGATAGTTGCCGGCATAGTGAAGGAAGGACACAGGGTGGCGTCCGGCATGGCAGGGGACGACCGTTTTCCGGAAGGCACCTTAGCCTTGCAAATACCCAGATTCGCAGAGCGAGGACTCAACCTTTCATCTCACTACAGAGGGACCTTAAACGTCTGCATCGCTCCCAATGTATTCCGAATCGGAAAAGCATGGAAGACATTGCCCGCCGTGAAGTGGAGTCCCGTCATGCCTGCAGAAAACTTCTCCTTCTACCGATGCGAGATACGTACCTCGGGGATGCAAACCTTTGAGGAGGGACTCGTCTATTGGCCGCACCCCTCCACAAAGCCTGAATTCGAGCAAGATCCATCGGTCCTTGAAATACTCGCCCCCTTTATCGAAGAAGCGAGTTACGGTTCAGCGGTGGATTTGTTGTTCGACCCCGAAGAGATTGAAATTCCGTACTGATTTCAAACGACTCGCTCCTCACCGCCATCAATGGGAACCTGGGCACCCGTAGTTTTGGAAAAGCGAGCACCACAAAGTTCGCAGGCGGCTTCAGCGACGTCGTGCGAGGACACCTCTGTCTTGAGTAAATTACGACATTTGTATTCCTCGACAGTCATTCCATAAGCTTGGGCGCGTTTCTCAAGTATTTCGGAAGTCCATAGGTTCGTATCAAAAACGGAGTTGGGGTGCAGAACGTTTACGCGAATGCCGTCTGCGGCCCATTCGAGTGCGGCAACGCGAGCAACTTGAGTCATGGCCGCCTTGGAGGCGGAATATGCGGCAGCGCCCGGACCGGGAGCCAGTACGTTTTTGGATCCCACGACTAGGACGCGACCACCGTTCGGAGCTAATTTCAGAAACGGATGACAGAGACGCAGCAGGCGTTGGTTTGCATCCAAGTTTAGCGCCATGGTCTTGCTCCAAGTTTCGTCATCTAGTTCCTCAATGCGTTGAGTTGGAGGAAAAAGACCGGCATTCAGGACAAGTATGTCAAGACCGCCAAAAGCCTCTACTGTTTTGACGATTGAGTCCTCTACGAATTCGGAGTCGATAAGGTCGCCGACGATGGGAAGATAGTCGATCGCAGGCTCGGCTGAGTCGAGGTCGAGACCGACCACCGCACATCCACGAGATCGAAGAGAGTTCACGCAGGCTTGACCGATGCCCGATGCGGAACCGGTAACGAGAGCGACCTCCCCGGCGAAAACAGGAGGTGCACCTAGCTTGTTTAGCTTGGCCTGCTCAAGTTCCCAGTATTCCATGCGGAAAAGGTCCAGTTCGCCCACGGGTTCGTAACCACCGAGAGCTTCCGTTCGCTCAACTATATCGAAAGTATGAAGAGCGATGGCTTCTGCAACGGCACAATCGCTCGGTCGACGCCCGGCGGACAGGAGACCGAACTCAGGATCGAGAACGAGACGAGGGGCGGGATCAAGTATGGAGAGGTGTTCACCGCCGGCAACCTTTGCGGCGTTGCGACTAAAGGATTCGCCATACGACTCCGCGTAGGCTGTCACGTCACGACCGACCAATGGTGACCGTTTCACACGGATAACGTGGTCGGGGGTAGCAGTTCCTCGCTTGTGAGCATTCGTCCACTGCTGGTTGCTGGCAAAAGACAAAGCCCTTGGCGAGCGATTGGCCCGCAGCAGCATGGGAAAACCCGCAACCGTGGAAAGAGACCGGCGCAAAGCGGCTAGTGCCGGGCTATCCAAACGGGATGGCGGTTCCTCAGAGGGAAGTGAAAGTCCCCAAACGCCCTGAGTTCGAAGGTAATCTTCCGCTTGGTTGACAAGAGAGATCATCCTTTCGTAGGACTCACGGGCATCCTGCCCAAAAGAAAACATGCCGTGCTTGAGTAGGACGATGCCTTCGAGATCGTCGCGACCTTCACGCGACCAGAGGTCGGCGCAATACTTCGCCAAATCGTAACCGGGCATTACGTAGGGAACATAGAGCACGCGGTCGGAATAGACGTCACGGACTCGGGCTTCGCCATCGGTGAGATTTGTTAAGGTAACGACCGCATCTGCATGCGTGTGATCGACATAGGTAAAGGGAAGGCATGCGTGAAGAAGAGTTTCCACAGAGGGAGTGGGAGCCGAGGCAAGAGTGCAATGGGTTTTGAGCTCGTTAACCATCACGGCATCTGCCAGCTCGGGCAATTCCAGTAATCTTAGGCAGTGATCCATGCGGACTCCGGCGAAACCCGGAGGTTCGATGTCGGAGAGATCCCAACCACTGCCTTTCACATAGAGAAGCTCGACATTCTCCCCGAGGACGTTTGGCTCGCTCAACTTGACTGAAGTATTGCCACCACCGGCAAGGACGAGAGATTCGTCCGATCCAAGCAGGCGCGACGAGTAAGCTCGGAGCCCGAGTTCGCCATCGGATTCTTCACAGGCAGCGGCTTCTTTGTCGTTCCAAAGACTTTTCATAATTTAGCTAAGCTTTTTTTCGGGAAAGAGTTCAAGTATGCTTTCTTCATTTGCTTTGCAAATTCCACGCTCGGTAATAAGTCCAGTTACGAGACGAGCGGGAGTCACGTCAAACGCAGGATTTGCGACAGGAGAACCTTGAGGCAGTAGATGAACCATGATCTCCTCGCCATCGCAGAGTCCTTCAATACAGCTGACCTCGTTGCCTGAGCGTTCCTCTATGGGAATCTCGGCAAGGCCATCCTTGGCAGACCAGTCGAAAGTCGAGGAAGGAAGGGCAACGAAGAATGGAATATTGCAATCATTTGCCGCGACTGCCTTGAGGTAAGTGCCAATCTTGTTGACGACGTCACCCGTGTAGGTGGTCCGATCCGTTCCTGTAATAACCAAGTCGACTTGGCCGGTACGCATTAGATGTCCGCCTGCATTGTCGGTGATTACGGTATGCGGCACTCCATGCTTCCCCAGTTCCCATGCGGTCAAGCGTGCTCCTTGATTACGAGGTCGAGTTTCGTCTACCCAGACGTGCAGAGGTATGCCCGCATCATGTGCGCGATAAATAGGAGCAGTAGCTGAACCATGGTCAACGAAAGCCAACCACCCGGCGTTACAATGAGTGAGTACATTCACTGGAGAACCACCCTTGAATTCGGAAATATCCCGAAAAAGGTGAAGGCCGTGCTCGCCAATGGATCGACAGGCCGCGACATCTTCGTCGGCAATCTCTTCAGCAACAGAGTGAACGGCCGCTACCTTGCCTGAAACACCCAAAACACCGGAAGCCACTTCCAGCTGACGATCCAACGCCCAAGACAGGTTAACGGCCGTAGGGCGAGTGCGACGAAGGACTTCCGCCAAACGGTTGAAAGCAGTCGAGAAATCGGCAGTTTCGGCAGCCTCGCATGCCGCCAACCACATGCCGTAACCGGCAGTCGCTCCAATACAACCGGCACCGCGAACCCACATATCCCGTATAGCTACAGCCACCTCATCGACTGTCCGCAAGTCGACGCTCTCGAAACGAAACGGAAGGCCACGTTGGTCGATAATGCGCACGATATTTTCCTCCCCTTCGGGAATCCAAACCGTACGAAAAAGTTGTCCATCGACTAGCATGCCTTGATGTATGAATTTCAAAGTTCCTGAGTCAACGCTCAACCCCAGAACGAAAAGTTTACGAACTTTTACTTGTTTTCATGGGGAGGTAACTGTACTGAGACTAATCCCCATTATCTAAAACCATGGACAACCCAACATTCGCATCGCGGTGGAACGTTGATGAAATTGACGCTCGATACGCTCAATGGATCGCAAACCCCTCTTCTCTAGAAGCCGAGTGGCAGTATTTCTTCGAGGGCTTTCATTTGGGAGTCGACGGAAACGGAGTGGCTCCACCGATCTCGACTGCCACCACCTCAGTCACTGGAGATTCTTCGATAAACGTTGAAAAGCACGCCCGTCTTTACGGAGCGATCTATGCGTTTCGATCAATAGGTCACACCCAAGCTTCCTTCAACCCCCTGAAGGAAGTGATTGAAAAAAACCCACGCCTATCAATGGAAAGGTTGGGTTTTGATCAGGGTGACTTGCAAGAAGTTCACTTTACGGGCAATTACCTAGGAGGTGTACAAATGAGTGTGCAAGAGGTCTTGGATCGCCTCAAACGCACATACTGCGGAAACGTCGCAACCGAGTACCTCCATCTACAGTCTACGAAAAAACGGCGTTGGCTCCAATCCCGGATGGAAAGGAACTGCAATGTCCCCGACTTCGGCAATGAAGAGAAAATTCGGGTGCTGCGTAAAATCGTACAGGCTGAAGAATTCGAAAACTTCCTCCACACTCGTTACGTTGGCCAAAAGAGATTCTCTCTGGAAGGCGGAGAAAGTCTCGTCACTGCCTTGGACTCGATCCTGCAGAAATGCCCAGCCCAAGGGGTGGAAGAAATCGTCATGGGAATGGCCCACCGAGGTCGCCTCAACATACTCGCCAACATTCTAGGCAAATCACATGAATTCATCTTTCGGGAGTTTTCGGAAAATTTCGTTCCCGATGCCGCTCATGGAAGCGGCGACGTAAAGTATCATTTGGGTTATGAGTCCGTAAGGGAAACGGCAGATGGAAGCGAAGTGGGCATTCATCTGTCCCCTAACCCAAGTCATCTGGAAGTCGTCGACGGCGTGGTCGAGGGGAAGGCCCGAGCACGACAAAGACTGCGTGGCGACGAGAAGAGGACTAGGGTTCTTCCCATACTCGTTCATGGTGATGCAGCCATGGCCGGGCAAGGAATGGTCGCCGAGGTTTTCAACCTTTCCAAATTGGCCGGGTATCGAACCGGCGGCACGATTCACATCGTCGTAAACAACCAAATCGGTTTTACCACAAGTACTGTCGATGCACGCTCTAGTCTATACTGCACCGATGTCGCGAAAAGCATCGAAGCCCCTATCTTTCACGTAAACGGCAACGATGCCCTCGCCGTCGCAATGGTCGCGGAAACCGCCCTAGCCTATCGGCAGGAATTTGGTGAAGACGTCGTCATAGACATTAACTGCTACCGAAAATACGGCCACAACGAAGCGGATGAACCCGCCTTCACCCAACCTATCTTATATAAGATAATCAAGGCCATGCCGGCCGTATCCGATCTATTGACCAGGCAACTGATCGGGGACGGGGTAATCTCCGAGGAAGAAAGCAAGAAGATTCACGATCAACTTCGGCGTCAATTGGACGCCTCCCTTGAAAAGGTAAAGACGGTCAAGAAATCCAGCACATTCGATGGATCTCTTGCGGTTACCCAGATTCCCTATGACTTTTCCGTCGCAGTCACCTCGGTACCCAAGAAGGACTTGGCAAAAGTCGCCAAAGCCCTTACCACGCCGCCGAAGGATTTTCGCCTGAACCCAAAGATCAAGCGACAACTCGACGTCAAAAAGAAGAACTTTGCCGAAGGTAAAAACATCGACTGGGGCTTTGCCGAACAGCTTGCCTTTGGTTCGCTGATGCTCGAGGGGACTCCTGTCAGGCTCTCCGGACAGGACAGCAAGCGAGGCACATTCAGTCATCGCCATGCTGCGTGGTACGACGCCGAGGACCGTACCCGTTACATCCCATTAGTCAACATGGAGGACAGGCAGGCAAAGTTTTGCGTCTACAACTCCCTGCTGTCCGAGGCAGCCGTGCTAGCTTTCGATTACGGTTATTCGCTCGACTATCCCAAGATGCTTGCAATTTGGGAAGCCCAATTCGGCGACTTCGCCAACGGTGCACAAGTAATCATAGACCAGTTCATCATGAGTGGTGAAGACAAGTGGGGCGCGGTCAGCGACTTAGTCATGCTCCTCCCACATGGCTTCGAGGGGCAAGGTCCAGAGCACAGTTCGGCCAGACTCGAACGGTTTCTTCAAGGGTGCGCGGAAGACAACATTGTCGTTTGCAACTTCACCACTCCGGCTCAGTTTTTCCATGCTCTTCGAAGGCAAAAAAAGCAAGAGTACGCCAAGCCTCTGATTGTGATGACACCCAAGAGCTTGCTTCGGCACAAGTCTTGCGTGTCGGATCTGAAAGAATTAACGGATGGTCAATTCGGAGAATTTCTGGATGACCCCACTCCACCAAAGAAGATCGAAACGCTTATACTCTGCTCTGGTAAAATATACTACGACTTGCTTGAAGAACGCGAAAACATACGCACAAACAAAGCTGCCATTGTGAGAGTCGAGCAATTCTACCCATTCAATGAGGATCGGTTCAAGGAAGTCACGGCACCCTACGCCAAAGCCAAGCGCATCGTTTGGTGCCAAGAGGAACCGGAAAACATGGGAGCCTGGCACTTCCTCAGCCCTATTTTCAAAAAACACCTTGGAGTTCGCCCCGAATACGTCGGACGAACTCCTTCCGCTAGTCCCGCCACCGGCTCCCTCACCATGCATAGGAAGGAGCAGGCCGAAATAGTGGCCAAGGCTCTCGGCATTGATTCAAGCACGACCTAACCCCTTTTTAATACCATGGCTATCGAAGTAAAGATACCCGCCCTCGGCGAATCCATTTCATCGGGGATCCTCACAACCTGGCACGTCAACGACGGTGACTTCGTCGAAGAAGGGCAAACGATATACGAGCTGGAGACCGATAAGATCACTCAAGAGGGAGCGGCGGACTCCTCAGGGACTATCAGCCTAAAGGCGGCGGAAGGCGAAGAAGTTGAGATCGGGGCCATTGTCGCGATCATCGACGAAACCGCCACGGGCGGCCCGCCACCCGCTGCGGTCG
>Ga0302118_10001946_pt1 | contig 10286 bp, 12 predicted proteins | sample AG5_331_MG_FD_203126 | JGI IMG/M metagenome (GOLD analysis project Ga0302118, IMG submission 203126) | Marine microbial communities from Western Arctic Ocean, Canada - AG5_33.1 | ecosystem: Environmental > Aquatic > Marine > Oceanic | place: Canada: Western Arctic Ocean | collected 2017-10-01 | reverse complement strand
ATAATTTTTAATGACGATTGCTTAATGCAGACAAGCGGATGGGATACTTATGCTTGCGGGTTTTTAGACGATTCATTCCAAGACGGAATATGTTACGGGCAAACTTCAGATACAAGTGCCGACAAACCCCAAGGTACAGAATATTCTTCGTTTCCAATAATATCTAGAAAAGCCTTCGAAGCGCTGGGGTACTTTATGAAAGAAGAGTTTGTTAGTTTGGGAGGAGACAGCTCTATTTACAGAATTTACAAAGAGGTTGACAGAGTCGTTGACTTAAAAGAAATAGTTATAGATCATATTTTTCATAACACTATTGAAAAAGTTATGGCTCCGGACGAGACGGCTCAGCAAATGAGAGAGAACTCTTGGAGGCATAGCGTAGACCCTTTTACGGTAGATATATCAAAAGATTTAGAGAAACTTAAAAGCAGCTTATATAATTAAACGTGGAAAGAAAATATTTACCCACTTTTGCAGAGTTAGCGGACAGGATGTCGATTTGCATACTGAAGTCTATTTTTATCCCAGAAAACAAAAAGGCCTACGATAAAGAGGTGGAGGAGATAAAGCACGACCTAGACTCTATATGCCAAGAAAAAGACCTATCTCTTAATTCTGAAATAGTTAAATCTCTTATGATTATAATGCTTTCAAATAGATATATTTGGGAGAACGAAAGCAAATGTAGAAGCGGCGAAGACCAAGACCTATCAGCCTTAAAGCTTACTCATTCTATTAACGGAGTCAGAAACACAGCTAAGAACGCCTTATCAAAAGGCCTCGGAGAGAGAGTTGATTTAAAAATTGACTGTCTTGCCGCAGAATTAAAGTCTGAGTTTCAAAACTGGAACCTTTTCGGCGACGCTTAATTTGATTCATGGGTTCAACATCCCTGAGGTGTTTTAATCACTCATCAAACATAGCGAAGCCTACTAACAATGAAAGAATATTATGAGCACTATCTCTCGCTGCATCAAAACAAGAACTGCAGAAGGCTTCATGTAGCCGGTCAGCTTTTTACAATATTTTTTATTCATATTGTAATTTATCTAAGCCTTGTTTCTAATGTTTATTTTTTATTTTTATTGCTAACCGCGCCTTTCGTTGTTTACCCGTTCGCTTGGTCGGGTCATTTTTTCTTTGAAAAGAACACCCCAGCAGCCTTTAAGAACCCCGTTAAAGCGAAAATTTGTGACTGGATGATGTTTTTTGATATAATAAGAGGAAAAATTAAGCTTTAAATGAAAGTACTAATTACAGGAGGCGCAGGATACCTCGGAACAGTTCTAACCGAAGAAATTTTAAAGAAATATCCTCACGCCAAGGTTATTGTTTACGACAATCTTCTGTACAAACAAGACGGGCTTCTTAGTTTTTTTAAGTATCCGGAAGATAGGTTCGAATTTGTTTACGGAGACGTAAGGGATCACGATTCTCTTTTGGAGCAGCTAAACAAACTTGACAAGGATAACGATTACGTAATCCCGTTAGCCGCAATAGTAGGCTTTCCCGCTTGCGAAAGAGACCTGAGCTTAGCGAACGAAGTTAACTTTGAACATGTAAAATACATAACAAAAAGCACAAAATGCAGGATTATTTACCCCAACACTAACAGCGGGTACGGTATAAGCGACGGACAGGGCTTCTGCACAGAAGAAACCCCCCTCTCCCCAATTTCCGCTTACGGAAAGACTAAGTGCCAAGCAGAAGAAGCGGTACTAGACGCCGGGCACACATCTTTAAGGTTGGCAACTGTATTCGGAACCTCTTATAGATTCAGAAAAGACCTCTTAGTTAACGACTTCGTGCTAAGAGCTGTCTCGGACAGTTGCATCACTCTATTTGAGAGCTCGTTTAAAAGAAACTTTATACACGTCAGAGATGTAGCTAGAGCTTTTATCAAAATGCTTGGCTTAAGAACCCAGCCCCATAATAGCGGAAAGACGCTTTTCTTAGACGACCAGAATAAATCTTTCGACCCGTACGGGCAGGCTTATAACGTCGGTTTGTCTAGCGCTAATTTTTCAAAACTAGAACTCTGCGAAAAAATCAAGGAGCACGTTTCTGGATTTGTGATTACAACGAGTGAAATAAACTCGGACCCAGATAAGAGAAACTATATAGTAAGCAATGAAAAACTTGAAAAAACAGGCTGGAGAGCAGAAGTCGACATCGACACCGGAATAAAAGAACTGGTTAAAGCTTACGAAGTCTTCAACAAATCCAACGTTAAACACACTAATCTTTAAAATGATCGACGTACTTTTTATTTCTCCTAGTAACTCTCAGGAGGTCTACCAAGACCTTTCGGCCAGTTACGCCGCTATAGAACCTCCTACTTGGGCGCTGCTGCTAGCGCAGGCAGCCAGAGCCAAAGGGCATAGCGTAGCGATTTTAGACACTTGCGCAGAGAGCCTTTCCGACGAAGAGTCTTTTTCGAGAATAGAACAACTCAACCCAAAGCTTATATGCTTCGTCGTCTACGGACAAAACGTTAACGCTGGCGTTGTAAGCATGAGTGGCGCGGTTAGGCTTAGCGGCTATTTAAAAGATAAATGGAATTCCCTACGCCCCCAAAGTGCCCAAGCGCCCATCTCCTACGTCGGCTCTTATGTCCAAGCCCTTCCCCTTAAAGCTCTTGAAGAAGAGCCTTCTATAGATTTTGCTTTTACAAACGAAGGAGTTAAAGCTCTTTTAAATGTATTATCCTTGGATGAAATTAACGAAGAGTCTTTGTCTACGGTAAAAGGCATCGCTTTAAGAAAAAATAACGTTCCGCAATTTACACCCTCCGAATCAGTAGTAAACAATCTAGACGAAGACCTGCCGGGATACGCTTGGGACTTGCTTCCAGACTTGAATCTGTACCGTAGCCCGATGTGGCACGCTGAATACGACGAAAAAGCTAGAACGCCTTACGCCGCTATACAAACATCTATAGGCTGCCGTTTTAATTGCGGGTTTTGCATTATAAATATAATTAATAGAAACGACGAAAAAGAAACCGGGATAGCTGGAGACTACAGCAAGATGAGGTATTGGTCTCCTGAATTCATAATAAAAGAATTTGACAAACTCGCAGATCTAGGGATCTTTACGATCAAAATAACAGATGAACTGTTTTTACTAAATAAAAACTTTTATGTTCCTATCTGTAAAATGCTTAGTGAAAAATGGTATAGAGATAAGCTTAAGCTTTGGGTCTACTCCAGAGTCGATACTGTCTCTAACCCTGAGACGCTAAGCCTATTAAGAGACGCTGGAGTCAAATATATAGCCTTAGGGATAGAGTCTAGTAGTCGAGATATCCGGCTTGAAATATCGAAAGGCAAGTTTAAAGACGTAAAAATTAAAGATGTCGTAACCCAAATTCACGAGGCGGGCATAGAGGTTATGGCGAACTATATGTTCGGGTTACCCGGAGACACAAAGGAAACTATGCAGGATACCCTAGACCTAAGCATAGAGCTCTGCACTTCTGGCTGGAACGCTTATGCGGCCATGGCCTTACCCGGAAGCCAGCTTTACGCCGATGCCTTAGCTAAAGGACACAAGCTTCCTAAAAATTATTCCGGCTATTCGTTTCATTCTTATGATTCCGTATGCTCTCAAACAGACACTCTTGAGCCTTGGCAGATATTAAAATTCAGAGACGAGGCTTTTAATAAATACCATTTAAACGAAAAATTCCTCGATAGAATAAAAAACAAATACGGCCAAAAGCAAGTAGATAACATTAAAGAAATGTGTGGCATTAAACTTAAAAGAATACTCGTGGACGAGGCCGTCTGTCGATTCGAGCACGATTATTTAGGAGATTAAAAAATGAAGCACACTTTAATGTCAGATAATATCAGCAAAGAAGACTTAAACGTTTTAGTTGATTTTTTATCCCAAGACCCCCAGCCAATTCTCACTAATAATAAAAGAGTAAAACAGTTTGAGAAAGAGTGGGGAGACTGGCTTACCAACGATCCGACAAAGCTTTGCATGTCGAACAATATTATGGTCAATTCTGGTTCTTCCGCTAACCAGATTACCTTTTTGTCTCTAAAGCAAATTCTACCAGAGGGAGCAGAAGTCATAGTGCCGCCGATTACTTGGGTATCTGATATATCCGCTGTTTTGCAGAATGGATTTACTCCAGTATTTTGCGACATCAACCCAAAGACCCTCGCCCTTGACGAAGACCAGCTAGAACGGAAGATTACAGGAAAGACCAAGGTAGTATTTTTAACTCACGTTTTAGGATACAACGGCCTGACAGATAAAATCCTTAAACTTTGCGAAGACAACGACTTAATTCTAGTAGAAGATGTCTGCGAGTCTCACGGAGCAACCTTCAAAGGCGAGAAAGTAGGAACCTTTGGCAAGATATCAAACTTCTCTTTCTACTACGCTCATCACATGACCTCTATCGAAGGAGGCATGGTAAGCACAAGCGATCACGAAATATATCAGTCATGCAGAATGTTTAGATCTCACGGCATGGTCAGGGAAGCCTCTAACGACCTGCTCAAGAAAAAATACGCAGAAGAGTACCCAGATCTAAATCCGGATTTTATTTTTGCGGAAGCAGCTTACAATTTTAGAAGCACGGAAATCAACGCGGTACTCGCGTCCAACCAGCTAAAAAGACTAGACGTCAACAACAAACGCAGGAGCGAAAATTATTATACCTTTATGAATAACCTAGACCCAGAAAAGTTTAGGACTAACTTGAACCATGAAGGCAATTCGAGCTACGCCTTTACCCCTATCCTCAACGAGCCTGACTTTATCCTAAGAGATAAGATAGAGAAAAAGCTAAACGAGTTTGGGATAGAGTTTAGGCGAGGACTTTCTGGAGGAGGGAATCAAATCCGACAGCCTTATATAGAAAAATACGTTAAGAACTTTAACATAAAAGTTAATGGAACATACAAAGCCCCCAACCCTCTAGATTATCCAGAAGCTGACCACTGCCATTATTTTGGCTGGTATATAGGGAACTACCCAGATCTCGAAGAATCTAAAATTAATCATATAACGGAAATATTAAATGAAGACTAACTTAACTGCGCAAGATTTAATATCCTTTGAGGAAGAAATAGGAGAGTGCTTTAATAGCGGAAAAATTCGTGCGCCTATCCATTTATATAACGGTAACGAAGACAAAATTATTAAAATATTCGAGAAAGTAAACAAAGAAGACTATATCTTTTGCTCTTGGAGAAGTCATTATCAATGCTTGCTTAAAGGAGTCCCTAGAGAAACCCTTAAGAAAGATATTCTCGCGGGAAAATCTATCACTTTATGCTACCCAGAGTATAATATTTTTTCTTCTGCAATAGTCACCGGAAGCATTCCGATAGCGAATGGCAGAGCTTTGGCTGAAAAACGTAAAGGGTCTGGCTCTCACGTTTGGTGCTTCGTAGGAGACATGTCGTCCGAAACCGGATCGTTTCACGAGAACGTAAAATACTCCATCAACCACGAGCTACCAATTACTTGGGTCGTAGAGGACAACGGCAAAAGCGTCTGCACTGACACTAGAAAAACTTGGAACACGGATAGTCTGTCTTACGAAGAGTTTGACCTCCTCCAGTCTAGAGAAAAAGTTATATATTACAAATACGAAACCAAATACCCTCACGCTGGCGCAGGAAAAAGGATACAGTTTTAATGAAATATTTTGATGAGCTAAAAAGGTCAATGAACTGGCTAGCGGAGAAGCCCGACACCCTGTTTTTAGGTCAAGCCGTGGCAGTTGCGGGCACAGGCATGAGCAACACCCTAAAGGACGTCCCTCAAGAAAAGCTTTTAGAGTTCCCAGTATGCGAAGATATGCAGATGGGTTTCACAAATGGGCTTGCCCTAGCAGGAGATTGTGTTCCGATTTCTATTTTTCCTAGGTGGAACTTTCTACTTCTTGCTGCCAATCAAGTCGTTAATCATTTAGATAAGGTACCGGCTATGTCCGAATACAACCCCAAGGTTATCATAAGGACGGCTATAGGCTCGGAAAGACCCATTCACCCGCAGCACCAACATGTCGGGGACTACACCGAAGCCTTTAAAAGCATGACTACGAATATAGAGATCGTTAGACTGGACGAGCCAGAGCAAATTTTCGAATCTTATCAAAAAGCTTACGAAAGAGAAGACGGCAATTCCACGATTCTTGTAGAGTGGGGAGATTATTATAATGAAAAATGAAAAAAGACGTATCAATAATCCTTCCTTCTATTCGACCTAAAAATTTATATAAATTCTATAAATCTGCCCAAAAAGCCTGTAAGAAAAGAACCTTTGAAGTAGTAATAGCCTCCCCTTACAACCTGCCAGAGGAGTTAGAAGAGTTTGACAATATTAAATTGTTTAAAACCAGAATGGCTCCAACAGCAGCCAAACAAGCAGCGATAAACCTCTGCAACGCAACCTATTTATACAACACGACGGATGACGGGTTAATACAAGAAGATTGCATAGACTTAGCCTGTGATTCAATCGAGTGCAAAACGAATAAATACGATGTAGTCAACATGATTTACAACGAGGGCTGTCTCGACGCGGAAACACTAGAGCCCTTAAGCGGTAGCTCTACAGAAAAGTTTCCCGATCACTACTGGAACGTAAGCCATCACCAAGGGCTAAGAATGCTCCAGATAAACCAAAATTGGAAAATGTGCATGCATTTTTTCATGAGACTTGAAACCTTTAGGGAAATAGGAGGACTTGATTGCGAATGGGAATACTCGAATCACGCTATACATGACTTAATATTCAGACTTCAGAGTCTTGGTGGAAATATTTATAATTTGGAGAAAGTAGCTTTTCTTTGCTCCCACTTACCCAATCACACTGGCGATCATGGCCCCGTTCACGACGCTCAAACAGGCCCCGATGCATCTAAATTTTCAAACATCTACAACAATTCGATAAATAATCTTGAGAGCAGACTTACTCTTTCCTATAATAACTGGGAAACTTGCCCAGATGTCTGGAAAAGAAGATTTAAAAAGTAAACGATGAAGCCAGAAATCAGTATACTAATGCCGGGAATTAGACCTGAGAGATGGACGAACGTGTACAACTCTATCGCAGAGTCGACTAGAAGAGAATTTGAGCTAATAATAGTTGGCCCACACGCCCTCCCGCAAGAACTACAAGAATCTAAAAACGTAAAATACTGTAAAGATTTCGGAGCTCCAATGCGAGCCGCTAATATAGCTGGCGTACTTGCCGAAGGCAAGTTAATCTTTTCTCTAATGTCTGACGATAGCGTTTTCATGCCTAACGTTTTAGATAAAGCTATTGACCACTTGTACGACCAAGAGTTTTCTATCAAAAACGTCGTTATGGCATTTTACAAAGAAGGAGTAAACGGTACAAGCAAGGATATTCAAAGCTTAAAATACTTTGAGATAAACGGATCAGATTCAACCAAGCTCCATGACGTACCAAACGACTGGTTGATATTTAATACGGTTATACTTTACCGAGAGTTTTTCGATCAACTAGGAGGCTGGGACTGCTCCTTTGAAGCCTGCCCCATGGGGCTAACAGACCTCGCTATCAGAGCCCAAAAAGAAGGAGCTAACGTTTCTCATATAGAAGATATAATTCTGGACTGCGACCACATGCCGGGTACAACCGGGGATCACGCGCCCATTCATTACGGACAAATCGAACACGACGAGCCTTTTTACAAACTGAAGTATTCTCGCGGACCAGAAGGTGTCGAATCTTGCATAAGCATCGATAACTGGAAAAAGGCCGAGTCGGTTTGGTCTAGGAGATTTAAATAAATGAAAACCTTATCAGTAATAGTCCCAAGCATAAACCCGGACACTTGGAGAAATATCTTTGAACAACTAAAGCTTTCTGTTGGTAATTATGAGTTCGAGCTAATAACAGTGGGTCCTTCCCCCTTAGCAGATCAGGAATTAGATAATCATTTAGCAAATGAAGACAATTTTATTTACATTCAAGACTTCGGAAGCCCTTCTAGAAGCTTTCAAAGAGGAGTCGAGTCAAGCTCTGGGAAATATATAGCTTTTATCCCCGACGACTGTACTCTTGATGAAAACGGTTTTGAAAAATGTATAGATATTTTAGAAGGAAAACCTGAAAACCACGGGATTATCTTAATGTACGACGAAGGCCCGGGAAAGATGTCGAAAGACCCCTCTTACTGGATAGGCAGAACTCACGAAGGGTTAAGGTTGAGCGGAGTAAAAGACGACTGGCGAATAGCTCCATGCTTCATGTACCAAACCTCTTACTTTGTTTCCATGGGCGGACTAGACTGCTCTCTTGAGCACGTAAACATGAATGGGCATAGTTTAGCTTTCGTAACCCAACACAACGGAGGAGAAATTCACTACTCTCCTTCTAGAGTTTTTGCGTGCAGCTGGGAACCCCCGACAGAAGCTACTATACTTTACCAAGCCTATATAAAGAATGATTTACCAAAATTTGAAGCGTTTTGGAAAAACCCAAACGCCGCTGAATCCTACAATATCTCTTTCGATAACTGGAAGAACCAGCCGGAAAAATGGCCAAGAAGATACCCTCAATGAGAAAAGATAAAACAAAACTTCACCTAGGGTGTTTTTATCAAAAAATCCACGGCTTCACCAACGTAGATATTAGAGAAGACGTCAATCCCGACTTAGTCGACGATGTATTTAAATTAAAAAACATCAAACAAGATTCTGTTGATCTAATATATACCTGCCACGTCCTTGAGCACGCAAAACGCCAAGAAGCTAAAGACGCGATGAAAAGATGGTATGAAATTTTAAAAAAAGGAGGAACCCTGAGAGTCTCTGTTCCGGACCTTGAGGCGATTTTCGAATACTATATTTGCCACAAGGACTTAAGAGCTCTCGAATGCCTTCTTTACGGGTCTCAGAAGCACTCATACGACTTCCACTATACTGGCTGGGATTTTAAATCTATGGAGAGAGACCTCAAAGAAGCGGGTTTTAGCTCCGTTAAAAGATACGACTGGCGAGACACTGAGCATTTTTTCGTAGACGACTACAGCCAATCCTATTTGCCTAAGATTTCTTACGCTACTAGGGAAAAAAGAGGCGACATCGAAGGTAAGCTTATGAGTTTAAATATAGAAGCGGTTAAGTAATGAAAAAAGTATTAGTAACAGGTGGCGGCGGATTAGTGGGTAGCTCGATAGAGAGGCTCTCTAAATATTACGATTATGATTTTATCTTTTCCTCAAGAAAAGATGGAGACCTTTGCGTAGAAAGAGATGTAAAAAATTTACTTTTCAAATACAAGCCAAATTACGTTATTCACACAGCAGCAAAAGTTGGAGGAATAGCGGGAAATCTTGCGGCTCAAGCAGACTATTTCTACCAAAACCTGTTGATGAACGCATACATGATTCACCATTCGGCAGTGAATAACGTAGAGAAGCTTTTCGCCTTTACTTCTGTTTGTGTTTTCCCAGATGGCAAAGAGATGGAAGAAAACAACATGCACTCTGGCCCACCTTTTGAAGCAAACTTTGCTTACGCTCACGCAAAGAGAATGGTAGACGTGCAAATAAGAGCTTACAAAGATCAATACAAAGTTGAAAATTACTGCTCCATCATTCCCGGAAATATTTTTGGAGAAAATGATTTGTTCGACTTAGCTTCCGGTCACGTAATCCCCTCCCTTATTCATAAGATGTACAAAGCTAAACACGAGGGTGAGGATTTCGTTGTTTGGGGTGACGGTTCGGCTATTAGAGAGTTTTTGTACGTGGACGACATCTCTAGAATTATCCTAGAGCTTTTAGGGAAAGAAGATATCCCTGAGAGGCTTTTAATTTCCGGAGAGACACAATATAGCATTAAGGAAATTGCCGAAACCTTAAAGGAGGTAGCCGAATACTCCGGAGAAGTTATTTTTGACACCACCAAACCCAAAGGCCAAGCCGCCAGAAAGTCAAACTTGACATTACTCAGAAGCCTATTTCCAGACTTTGAGTTTACTAACTTAAAAGATTCTTTAGCAAAATCCTACCTATGGTTTGAAGAAAATTATCCGAACACGAGACTATGAAGATAGGAATAGTAGGATTAGGGGTTGTAGGATCGGCCTGCAAATTTGGCTTTGAGCTTATCGGCCATGATGTTACTTTTCATGACACAAAAGACGACACTAACATAAGCGACGTCGCAAACACTGACATATGCTTTATATGCGTGCCGACTCCGTCGAACAACGAGACAGGCCAATGCGACACGTCTATCGTAGAGTCTGTTGTGAAAGAGCTTAACGATGCGCAGTAC
>Ga0302118_10001941_pt1 | contig 10299 bp, 9 predicted proteins | sample AG5_331_MG_FD_203126 | JGI IMG/M metagenome (GOLD analysis project Ga0302118, IMG submission 203126) | Marine microbial communities from Western Arctic Ocean, Canada - AG5_33.1 | ecosystem: Environmental > Aquatic > Marine > Oceanic | place: Canada: Western Arctic Ocean | collected 2017-10-01 | reverse complement strand
GGGATTCACATTTAAAGCAAGCACCTATGACAACCGTGAGGAAGCAGATATGGACGCGCCAAGGGAGTTCAAACCGCTCGAGCCAGGCTGGCACAAGGCCTACATCAAGGACGTGTCCGCTAAGGAGTGGGACGACGGGGGCCTCAGCCTCCAGCTGACGTGGGAGATTCACTCCGAGGGGAACAGCGGTCGTCTGCATTGGCAGACAATGGGCGTCGTTCACAAGGACACGAAGCGTGAGCTGAAGGCTCGCTACATGCTAGCTGACGTGTGTAACGCCATCGGTCATGTGGATGAGTTGTCCTGGGACAAGGACACTCCTCCGATGGAGCTCATTGGCAAGGGGTGCGAGATTGAACTCATCATCCTGGCGGCCAACCCTCCTCAATACCCGAAGGCTAAGAACTGGATGGTAGGCGCCAGGGTTCCGATGCCTGAGGCTCGTGCGGCAACCGGCGCCATCGAGGTTCCAAAGAGTGCGACCTTCGATGACGACGATATACCGTTTTAGAACTTGATCGTGCCGTCTGCGCGCTTGCATGCACGGTCGCATGACTCCTCAGTGTAGAAGGGTCCGATGTTTACGTCGCCCTTCTTCATGCGCCACATGTCATTGCCAACGTCGATGCGTTCCCAGACAGGGGCAGCCTTCTTTTCGGGGGCTGCCTTTTTCTTTGTGGTCGTTCGCTTGGTTTTCTTGGGTGTGTACTCAGTCATTATTCTTCCTCGTGGATGTGGATCGACTTGGCTACTGCCTTGGTCGTAATCTGCTTCTGGATGCTGTTGATGATGGAGTGGATCGTTTCACCCAACGCCTCAGCCGCTGACATGGTGGCCTGGACATCGTCGTTGAGCTTTGAGATCTTGGCCAGCAGTTCTGGAAGGTCCACTACTCCCCCTTCTTACAGGGTGTGGAGGCCTTAGCCTCGAGCACAAGCTTACCGTCCATCTTCACCTTGACGATGCAGTGGGGGTTACGCTTGATATGTAGGTCGAGCCTGTCGCCTTCGACGTGACGGACACATCCACCAAGGACAAACGAACATGCAGCCAATAGAAATAGTACTTTCACTTTGGATTCTCCTCTTTGCTACTCATCTTTTTCTTCGAAAGTGGTTCGCTGGTGGCAAACCTCAGAGCGATCATGGACGCGGAAGTCAATACCGTGCTCCAGGCGGCTCCAAGTGCTGGGGCTGCAACCACAAGCCCCCCTGTATAGTGCATGATGAGGGTGACGAGTGACGCGATCATGAAGGCCATCGCTGTACGGATGGTCTTCGACTTCATTGGGCTTTTCATGGGGACACCTTTGTTTCAATGACCGATACTCGGTTTTCTAGTTTGTGGTGCTTCTCTCCGAGAACGTTGACGCTCTCTTCGACATCGCCAATCTCACGTCGGTGGGTCGCGCTGTCCGCCTTCATTGAGGAGAGCATCGTGACCACCGTTACGAATCCGCCAACGATGACAGTCCCCAGGGGGATAAGTATTGTTGATATGTCTACGCTAGTCATCCATTCCACCTCGCCTTTGTTCCACGGCAGTCGTAGTGAGTGAACTTTTTGTATGTTCCGAGGCCACCTTGCTTCATTTTACCGGAGGTAATCAAGTCCTCAATGATTGAGGCGACTTCCGCAGGCTTCATGCCCGTTACCTTAATGTCGGCTGCAAGGCCTGTCATGTGGTAGGAGCGCGTCGCTCCGTTGATCTTCTTGTTGTAGCTAGGGTTGCGGTACCCGCTGATTACGCTGATAGGTTTCCCTACCTTGTCCCTTAACGCCTGGAGATTGTCGGCGCAGTACTGCACGTTTTCAACCAGGTTGTAGGGCACGTTGGTACCGTCATGGCATTTCCATTCTTTGATGGAGAAGTTCTCGGTGAGTTGCTCTTTAATCATCATTCCTTCTCATAAAACTTTGTTGCTGGGAGGCTTTCACCGTGAACGGTTCTGGTCTTTCCGTATTCAACGTCCATGCCCAGGCCGGTTGCGGCTTCCCGAAGTTCCTTCTCATACTTCAACTGGTCGATTCCTGTTATGAGCGTCATGATGGACCGCATAACTTTCTTCTCTCGCAGTATCTTATCGGAGTCATCCGTCTCGTCGTTTAGGTTCGCATCTGTCTTGTAAGCGTCATGCTGACTCTTCCTTATCCGTTGGACGGTAGAGTTTATCTGCCTATTGCTGACGAACCTCCCTCTGAACACACTCATGGCTGACTCCGGTGTCTTGTCGCCAGAAAGGAACCCCGCAACCGTCTTTGAAGCAACCTGCATATCTTTGCTCCCGAAAAGCAGGGTGAGGCCAGCGGAGATACCCTTCTCAAGGAGGTCTTTGTTATCGACCTTGTTGACCTCCCTAACCAGCGACTGGACAGCGGGGTCGCCCGACCCAAGCGCCTGCAACAGCGCAGAAGCCTTGTCCATGTTGAACGTCGGATGGGACTCCCTCACCTTTCTGATCATGTTCAGAAGGTTTTCAGGGTCAGCTTCATCCATCACGTCAATCGCGGATAACATTTCGCTTGTTTCCAGGTATTTACTACCTTCAAACCCTCCCGCCTCATAGGCGGCCTGCTGTTCTCTTTCCAAGATCGACCGAACCTCGTGCTCTGTTTCTGTGTCCTTGCCAAACTTTCGGTTTAGCTTGTTCGAAGAAACTCCCGTGAACGCCTGCACCGCTTTGCCAAGAGCCTCATTTGGCCCTGAGATGTCGGCTCCCGACAGGTCGTAGACCATCGCCCCGTCGTCGCTGGCTGAAAACATGCCCGCGAATCGGGAGTGTCCCCACCCGAACAGTTCAGAGACGGCGTCGGGTAGAGCGAAATCGTCGTCCCTTCTCGCGGCAGATGAGCCCTGCATGACTAAGTTCCGAACGATCTCCCCCCTGGCCATGCTCCTTGCGACAGACGCTCTGACTGTGGGGCTGTTTGTCTTGAGTGCGTCACCGCCTTGCATTATCTCTTTCGCGAGGCCTCCCTTTAGCATGGGGACGTATAGGGCCTTCCATCCCCAGGTGAAAACTGGGTCAAGAACAAGAACGTCTAGCCCCGCGCTCCGTGCGTAGTCATGGAACTTAGCAACGTCCTCGTATCGGAACAGTCGCTTGTCTGCCGATATAAGCGCCTTCTTTGAAGCCATCTGTAGTAATTCGTCACTCGAAACCTTCCTTCCGTCGATCTTGCCGAGGCGCATCGTTCCGTCTTCTGCACGCCACACCTTCTTTGTCAGGTTCTTTCCGATCTCGAAATTAACCCACTCGCCAGGCAGCAGTTTGTTCGCGTTCTCGACGTGCCTAGGAGCATGCGTCAGGACAAGGTCTATCTTACCGGTAACATCGACAAGCCCGTACTCCTTCTCGACAGCACTTAGGATCTTGTTAAACTTATTTATTACTCTCTTCGGGTACTTAGTTACCAGTGATGTGCCAGAAAGGTAGTCAGCAAGCATCTCGGAAGGCATCCTTGAAAACGCCTTCCCAAACTCTTCCGTCATGATGGTGGAGTTTATAGCTCCAGCTTCGTCCATCGCCCCAAGCATGACTCTTTCGCTATGGCTCATCTTTGATGGATCGTACGAGTAGTTATTGAGGGCTGACCTTGCGGCGCCGGTCCTTGTCTGGCCAGCCATGTCACCGTCGATGAGCAGGTTTACCATATGCTTGTTCAGTTCGTTTGCTACACCTGACGTAGGTCGCCTAGATATAACGCCACGCTTCCATGTCCGCAGAGCCTTCCCGGTGAGTTGAGCCCCGGACGGCAGACCGGAAGTGCTTCTCTTTAAGTCCTCGATCGCCTTCAGCGTCGTAACCGCTTCGTTTAGGAACGAAGGGACCGTCACAAACTCACCCTCTGGGAGGTCAAGATACTTTGATACCGCGTCCGTCGGCTCTTCAAGGGTATACTTTTTAAGGTACTTCGAACTGTTCTTTTCGCCCAAGCTACCCAGTGCTGCACGCACCTCGGCAGGCTTCCCCCTGAAAATAAGGGGCCTAGTTCCGCTCACCCATGACTCGCCAGAAAGAAGGCCCGAACTCGTTTCCATTTCCGACTTCACCATCTTCGAAACCATGCCTCTCCGAACGTCGTCGTAGAACCTGTTCTCTTCCGAAAGGGTGTTGTGAACCTCTTCAGGTGTTCTTTTCGACTTCCTCGAAAGGAGCTGCTCGGCTAGTCCTTTTTGGCGCTCGTGGATAAGGGTTCCATTCGATTCGAGCGCATCTCGGACAACGGCGTCAACGTCAGAGCCTCCTGTCTTTTCACCAGCACCACCGGCCTCCCTCCTCTCGGCAGCCTCCCTCTTCAATCGCTTCAGACGGCCCGTCCTCCGGTTGTTCATCTTTGAGAGTTCGTGGACGACGCCCGTAACATTCCCCTGTCGAAGGAATTCTTTCTGGTCCCTCGTCATTGTGGATTCGACCTTCGTTGGTCGGACCCCAGGAAGAACCTCGTTCTTGATTGGCTTGAGTCCGCCATCAACATACGGGAGGGTTGATTTTACATTGTAGAGGCCTGGTAAACCCGCCTTTGTTGGGTCCGCTCCGGGAGCTCTCGGCCCTAACCTGTAGACAAGCTCATCAACAAACCCCTTTGCGTTTATTTCCAGGCCTCCAATCCTTGTCCGGTCGAACTGCCTCGCAGTGATGCCTGCTGCCTCAAGGAACAAACCCTTGAGCTCCGCATACGCGGCTGAGTTGAAGTCCGTCTTGTCCATTTTCTCTGCCCTCTTCAGGTACAGAGCGTAGTCCAGGGCCTCCCCATTTTTGAACGCTTCCAGGTGGGCGGGAGCTTTCGACACTCTGCTCTTCGGGTATACGCCTAGACGCTCCTTCCACACCGAGAATATCTTGTCCATAACCTCCTTGGGCCCAACGAGGGGGCCCTCAAACGAGGGGGCCTCATCAACGTATACGGATACCTTTATGGGGTTCCCGTTCGACTCGTCGATGAGGGCAACGAGTAGTGCGATGTCGTTAACGTTCCTGTTTATCCCGTGTCCGAACGCCTCTTGTGTACCTGGAGACGATGCCAACAGGTGGGGTTCAGGCCTTATTAGCGGGTGTGCCAACTCGCCGGTTCCACGCGCATTGGATGACAGACGGTTCTTTACCTTCTCAATATCCTTTAGGAGTCGCATGGCTGCTTTCTGGTTCCCTGAGTCCCATAGTTTGGATAGGTCGTAATCAATCTGCTTGCCGAGAACGACAGAGTCTATCTCGATAGTCTTTATGGGCCTAGACGGTACGCTCTTCGCGTCCACCATCCCCTTGGGAGTAAACGTTTCCTTAAACCCAAGCTCGGCCAGTTTTTCGTCAGGGATCGCCTTCCTCAAGGCCTCTGCGTCGTTGTTTAAATACGCCTTAACAGCGTCTACCGGTCGATCTACTACGCCCCTGAGCGATGACCTATCTCCCCCGCCTGTGATGCTAAGGTCTTCAAGCCACGCTTCAGCGTATACGTCTTTTGCTTTTGATGAGATAGTCTCGCTATCGAGAGCCCTGGCGACAGCTTCTCCAAGCTGCATGCCCCCGTCTACGAAGCCCGACGCCATTTCGTTTATGCGCGTCGCATCTGCCGACAAACCGGATGCCGAGTCGGATAAGTTCTTGAGTGCCAATTCTACCCGCGTCAGTGGGGCGAACAGGTTGACCACTTTCCGGGCGCTACCCTTTATGCTTCTTGCCTCTGGGGTGAATATAGATCTAGAGACTTTTCCGATGATGTCTTTCGAGTAGTTTATGGTGGCCTTGAATGCTGCTGGTGCAGCCTTTGCACCCGCCTTGACAGCCTTTGCACCCGCCTTGACAGCCTTTGCACCCGCTTTCACCGCGTATCCGGCAGCAGGTATCCCCATAACGTAGTCGTCCAACTTGGCTAGGTCGCTTCTTAACTTAGCTCTTCCTGCCGGGGTATTGTATTTGGCAGGGAGGGGTATCTTTCCAAGAAGAGCAAGACGGCCTACTGAGATAATACTGCTGATCGTCCCTACCGGGTCGCCAGCTATCGCCGTTTTGAAGTCTGTAGCAATCTTAGAGAACCCAACTTGCATCCCAGAAATGAGCTCCCTGCCCATCTGGGAACTCGCTTCTCCACGCAGCAGATCGATCTCACCCTGGGGAATTGGTCGGGGGCCCTCGCTGTCAATTAGATAGTTCTTGTATTGCTGGAGCATGAGATCGCTCTTCCTCGACGTGTCCCAAAGCGCGATCCCAGCCATGCCAACAACGATATCCTTCATGCCTGCGCCGATGTTGGCTACGAACTCGCCTGTCCCAACAAGCGCGTTGTCGGCGTTAATAACGTCTCTAGCCCGTGGGCTTATCGTCGCCTCATACGACTTCACGGCCTCCTTGTACATCTCGTGACTAGACTTGGTCCCAGCCTTGACCGCCAACGACAACGGTGATGCGTATTTAGGCATACCAGGCATACCAGCCTGGCCAAGCCACGTTGCGACATTTGGGACGAGGTTCCCGACAACCGGGTCTCGCCCTATCGCGGCTGATTTCCCCTCTCCACCATCTGTGAGGTACCCGAGCCCTTCAAGTTTTCGGAAAGTACCACCGACACGTCGAGCCTGCTCTTGCGTCGTTCTCGGTTGCGCGCTCACCCAACTAGCGGTCGCTTGAGCGTCCCCCCTTGGAACGACAATATCCGTAATCTCCCTTGCGTAGTCGTCGTAATCGCTCGGATCTATTTTGTGCTCGCTCCATGCGGCAAGCTTCGCCGGACGGGCCCTTTCGGCCCTCTCTCGGCCCAGTCGATCGTCTACAACCCCTTCGAGTGTTTCGTCATCCAGGCCTGCGGCGCCATCCCCGAACGCGGAGAGCATCGTTCTCTTCTGGTCGTCAGGAGAAATCGGAGCGTTCGTAAACATGTCCTGTTTAACATAGGGGCCTAACGCCCGCATGGCCCTGTCTACCCTGTGTTCTTTAGCCAACCAGTCTTTGGGTTTACTCTCGCGTATTATCTTTGCGCGTCCCTCTTTTGTGAACGACTCATGTATTTCCTTCGGGAGCCCAACATACCCCTCCGGGGATTCAACATTCTTTCGTTCTAACCCAGCACCAACCTTGGCATCAACCTTGGCATCAACCTTGGCATCCCAAGGCCCTGGAGTTTCCACGCTTGCCCCGTAAGGTACCTTTGGTAGGTCCTTTTGGTAGTCCGGCTGCATCCTACGCAACCCTTCCTCTGTGAGTCCGAGTCCTGTTCCAACAGGGGGAGCGTACTGTGGCTCATCCGGGATCTTTTCCATGGCGAGCTTTGCCGCCTGCATTGCCGCCTTCTCTTCGCGCCATTCTTTGAGAACGGCCAACTCTACCTCTTTGGAGGCCCATTGCGTACCCTGGGATGCGTCCTCTTCTGGGTTCGCCCAGTCGTAAATATTAGAATCTTCATGGTAACTTTGGTCTTCGCTGGTCTGCCTAAGTGAATCAGGCCCTGTCTCTGCAAACGAATCAGGTCCTGATTCCGATCTCTTTTCCGCGTCTCGTCTTCGTTTCGCCCGAGTCTCCCTTATTTGTTGCTTTCGGCTTGTTTTTTTTGCCTCCGATTCCTGTTTTTCTTTCCGGTGCCGGGCGCGTGTCTCTGCGCCTGTCTCTGATTTTTGTTGTTCGAGATCTAAGCGACTTTTTTCTTCTGACGCTTTTCTCCATCTCGCCCTTCGCTGTTTTAGCGTCTCGCCAGCCATTACTTTCCGCCTGGGAGTTTAGCGTCAATAACGTTTCTTTCGCTTTTTAGTTTTTCGATTGCGTTGTTGTTTTTTGACCTTACTTCTTGAATCCTTTTTCCTTCTGCAACCTTATAATTGGTTAATTTTCTATTGAATGATGCCAGCCCCTCTTTTTCTTTCCTTTTGGGTCTTTTCTTTTTGCTATTTTTTTCTAGGTTCTTGTTTTCTTTTTCAAGTCTAGAGATCGCGTTGTCTTTGTTTTTCCTTTTTGCACGCAGCACCCGGGTTCGAGATCGAGCTGCCGCTGCCTCTTTGTCAGCCTTAAGTTTCGCGTCAACTGCCTTTGCTTTAGTGGCGTCTTCTGCCTTGATAGCCGCTAAAGCGGCGTTGGCTGTGGTGACATTTATTCTTGCCTGTGCCTGCGTTTTCGCCACCTCTGTTGGCGCAAGTTTCGAAATTAGACCCTTGGTGTAGGAAGTCCCTGTCTTCCCGCCACCCATCCGAGTGATTACCCTTTTCGTTTCCCTATGAAGCTTCAGCGCCTTAGTTCTCAAATCGCTCGCGCTCAAGCCTGGGTTATCTTTTTCGATAATGTCGGACAGTTCTTTTAAATTCTTCACCACCAGGGTGCTTACACCGCCGCGCATTCCCTCCTTAACGTAAGGAGCGTAGTCGTCTAGGTTTATTTTTTTGCTAGGCGTGCCTCCCTTCCCCCTCCTCTTCATCTTGTCTGCGTGTTGTTTGTTTTTATCTCCGCGCTCGAGGTTCTTTCGGTATTCTTTCAGGTCAAACTTAACGCCCTTCTTGCCAGCATTTCTGGGTATCAGCTTGTAAACATTCTCGAGTTCCTCGGTGTACGGGACGAGGTTAAGGAACCCTCCATCATCACCGCGTCGGATAACCTCTCGAGCCAACCTCTTAATCTTGGGCCAGTCAGCTTGCGTTGAGCTTCGAGCAAGCGCGTTTATGTCCGTGATGTCGGCTACTTTGGCAGCATCATTTATGTCCATCTCAAGGAGGTGGCGCATCTGCTTGATTCCTTCTGGCGAAGTGTCGATCTTCCCGATCTCCATTATGGCCGCATCCCTTGCTTGTTCTTCCCCCATCCCATCCTCTACCAAATACCTCTGAAGGGCGTCTGTGTATGTCCCTATGTCGCCACGAATACCAGTGTGAACCGGCGCTGCTTCGCGTGCCACAGGAGCCCCTGCGCGTGTTGCTGGGGCTGCTCCAGGCCGTGCTGATGGAAGGGCCGACGGCCTTGCCCCAGGGGGTGCTGTTGGTTGCACTTGGTATTCAGGTGCGGGGACGGGAGTGACCGGGCCAGGCTCAATATAGGCCGGAGGCATCGTTTGCGGGAATGACAACCCCGTGGACAGATTATTCATGCTTAATTGCGATTTCGCATAGTCTGCCATTTCCGAAAATGGTCCCGTTCCCTGGCCAGGTGGCGCTGGCGTTGCTTGCAACGGGACCATTATCTCTGGACCGGTCGCTACAGGAGGCCCAGCCAACAAGCCGAGTTTGTCCTTCGCTGCATTTGCACGAGCCTCTTTTAGATCACTCTCACGGTCTAACTGGTCCACCTTCTTGTAGACCATGTCAGCGCCCTTATAGACATCTTGGAAAACGTCTACGCCCTTAATGGCCGTGGTCGCAAGTTGGCCCAGTTCACCGATGTCCATGTTGCCTCCGAAGAGGCCCTGCTGGGCAAAGTCGATGCCTTCAGCCAGTCGGCGCTCTCCGGCGCGTGCCATGGGGGTTAGTTCAGAGATGCGTGATGTGAGTATTCTAGCCATTGTATTTCCCTCTTAGAACCAAGAGTCGTGTTATTACAGATCTCTGAGTGCAGTTCGCACGGCCATGACCACTTCAGGGTCAGTTTCGTTACGAAGCAGGCTTTCCAGAGCCGACTGCGCTCCCTCCACCCCTTGTCCCTCGTATGACTGGTTCATGATTTGGAGATAGTTTGCCATCTTCGCCTGGCGTTCTGCACTCTTGGACATCGATAGGGCTGCCTGGTTGGCGTCTACGCCAAGTTGGGCCGCTTGAGTCTCCATCGTCGCGAGTCTTCCGATTCCTGTCTGCTGACGCTGGCCAATCTGGGCCGCAGTCTGCATCGCAGAGCCAAGTCCTGCACGCATGGCGCCACCGCCGCTGCTTCCGAATGGCATCGCTCGTCCGAGGTTGGCGGCTGCGACCTGACGGGTGTTAATCCCCTCTTGCCCCATCGCGCCTTCCATCTGGCCGATGCGTGCTCGAAGTTCACCAGGAGCTCGACCTGCCTCGCTAACCATTGCTAGGCGTGCGGCCTCTTTCTGGGCCTCTTCAGGGACAAGTCCTGCGCGGATCCTTCGCTCCTTTTCATCAGCGGCGGCCTTTTTAGCGGCCACTTTGGCTTGTTGATTGGCTATGCTCGCAGCTACATTTGCAGCATGTGCGGCATTGGTTTTCTTTTTCCCGTCTTTATTGTCATCGAATGCGCCCGTATCTGCATTGTACATGTCATTTACCTCGTTATGTATTTCTTGCCAATGACGTACAGCCAGTGACCTTGGTATCCGGTGATGACCTCGCCAGCACTTGCTGCACCAAAGTTTGCACCGTAGGTTATCTTCATTCTTGCTT
>Ga0302118_10001934_pt1 | contig 10315 bp, 12 predicted proteins | sample AG5_331_MG_FD_203126 | JGI IMG/M metagenome (GOLD analysis project Ga0302118, IMG submission 203126) | Marine microbial communities from Western Arctic Ocean, Canada - AG5_33.1 | ecosystem: Environmental > Aquatic > Marine > Oceanic | place: Canada: Western Arctic Ocean | collected 2017-10-01 | reverse complement strand
TTCGAGACTAGCGCATTCAACCACTCTGCCACCTCTCCGCTTCCGAAAGGTTTATTCGAAAAGGCTGCAATGCTCAAGGACAGTAAGGCTGTCCCGCCTGCAATTGTCAGAACCAGCCTTTTGGCGGTTTTTCATTGGTTCTTGGAACAGTTACCCCGCGCTATAAAGACCCTGAAAAGCGCTGATTTGCTTGATAAATAGGGCAAAACCGCTACCAAAGGCGTTGACTCGGCGACGCGGGTGCGTATATTCCCGCCCAACCGCGCGGGCCAGGCCCGCCGTCTTGTTTTTCGGAAGATCAATTATGCACGCAGTAATTAAGACCGGCGGTAAACAGTACCGTGTAGCCAAGGATGACGTGATCACTGTCGAGAGCCTTAAGGGCGACGCCGGTGCAGGTGTTACATTTGATGAAGTGCTTATGGTTGGCGACAAAATCGGCACCCCCCATGTTGCGGGTGCCGCTGTCCAAGGCAAGATTGTTGAACAGGCCCGCGGCGATAAGATCGTGGTGTTCAAGAAGAAGCGCCGCCAGGGATATGTTCGTAAAGCCGGTCATCGTCAGGACCTCACAGTTGTGCAGATCACTGATGTCGGTGGAGCGGCAAAGAAAAAGGCGCCCGCCAAAAAGGCTGCAGCTAAAAAAGACGATGCGGCAGACGCGTCGGTTGAAGACAGCAAGTAGGAGACTGACTCATGGCGCATAAAAAATCAGGTGGTAGTTCCCGCAACGGCCGTGATTCACCGGGTCAGCGGCTTGGCGTCAAGAAGTTCGGCGGAGAGAACGTTATTCCTGGAAACATTATCATTCGTCAGTGCGGCACTAAATGGCACCCGGGCGAAAACGTAGGGCTTGGCCGAGACTTTACAATCTTTGCTTTGACTGAAGGTAAAGTTAGTTTCCGTAAAGGATACAAGGGACGTACCTTTGTGTCTGTTGACCCAGCGAGCTAACGTATCTAACTGCGACGTTCCGTCACCAGACAAAGTTATGCGAGGGGAATGGACGTCCATTCCCCTTTTTCTTTGTTTCTCCGTGATGAGAGTTCGGCAGACCAACCATGAAGTTTCTTGATCAAGCCAAGGTCTTCGTAAAAAGCGGCAAGGGCGGCAATGGTTGCGTTGCATTCCGTCGGGAGAAGAATATCGAGTACGGCGGTCCGAACGGCGGCGACGGCGGTCGTGGCGGTGACGTCATTTTTTATACGGACGCTAATCTCAACACGCTGATCGACTTTCGCTACAGACAGCATTTCAAGGCGCCTGTAGGGCAAGACGGCCAAGGTAAAGACCGCGCCGGAAAGGGTGGCGATGATTTGCGGATCGCTGTACCCATCGGCACTGAAATTTTAGCGGAAGACCGTGAGACTGTTCTGGTCGACTTGACCGAAGCCGATCGGGAAATCGTATTGCTTGATGGCGGCAATGGCGGCTGGGGTAATGCTCGTTTTAAAAGCTCAACCAATCAAGCGCCCCGTAACGCTAACCCCGGTCACCTGGGAGAGGAGCGCTGGCTCTGGTTGCGCCTCAAGCTAATAGCTGACGTCGGTTTGGTGGGCTTGCCCAACGCGGGCAAGTCGACGTTCCTCTCTATTGTCACCAGTGCGCGACCCAAAATTGCGAACTACCCGTTCACGACACTACACCCCAACTTAGGGGTCGCCTATCTCGACGGGCGTGAAATGGTGCTGGCCGATATTCCGGGACTCATTGAAGGGGCGCATGAAGGGTCAGGCCTAGGCACACGTTTCCTCGGTCATATTGAGCGGTGCCGTGCCTTACTTCATCTTGTCGACGGAACTGCTGACGATGTGGTGGGATCTTTCAAGACGGTCCGAGCGGAGCTAGCAGCCTATGGCGCTGGCCTAGACGAAAAGACGGAGATTGTTGCGCTGAATAAATGCGATTCAATTTCTGATGAAGAAACTGCCGAGAAGATAGCGGCTCTGAAAGCTGAAGGTGTTGCGCACGTGTTCGAACTGTCTGGTATTTCTGGTCAGGGCCGGACAGGAATTTTACGGGCGTTGTTTGAGACAGTTCCCGCCAACCGCAAGGTTGTCGACGAAAAGGACTCTGAAGAGGTTGTTTTATGGACGCCGTGAGTACGCTAGATATTGTTAAAGCAGAACGCGTTGTTGTTAAGATTGGCTCCGTGCTACTGGTTGATGAGACGACAGGCGCTTTGCATCGCCCCTGGCTTGATGCGGTGTGCGATGATGTCGCGACTATGCGTGCCCGCGGTCAAGACGTCGTGATTGTTACGTCCGGTGCGATCGCAATCGGGCGCGGCCCTCTCAAGCTCACAAGCCAAAGCCTGCGTTTGGAAGAGAAGCAAGCTGCCGCCGCGACGGGCCAGGTTCGCCTGACGCAGGCTTATCAAGAATCACTAGCCCGCCATGACTTAACCGTGGCGCAGGTCTTAATGACGGTCGATGATACGGAAGATCGCCGACGCTTTCTCAATGCGCGGACTACGCTCGATACTTTGCTTCGCCTCGGCGCGGTGCCCGTCATCAACGAGAACGATACGGTGGCAACAACCGAAATTCGATTTGGCGATAATGACCGACTAGCGGCCCGCGTTGCTGCAATGATCGGCGCTGATGTCTGTGTCTTACTATCCGATGTTGATGGACTGTACACGGCTGACCCTACCGACAACCCCGATGCCATACATATCCCCGAGATAAAAATTGTTGATGACTCGGTTCGTAGTATGGCTGCGGCAGCTAAGCCTGGTCACGGCACTGGCGGCATGGTCACGAAACTGATGGCCGCTGATATTTGCATGTCGGCTGGGTGCCACATGGCGATCGCCCGTGGAACGGTCAATAATCCGCTTTCAGCGCTGGAGAACGGGGCACGATGCACCTGGTTTATCAGCGCTGCAGAGCCTCGCGTGGCCCGAAAAACATGGATTGCGGGGACACTCAATCCGACGGGAACCGTGGTCATCGATGGAGGTGCTGCAAACGCTTTGGCTGAAGGTAAGAGCTTGCTTCCTGCAGGAGTCGCGGATGTTAAAGGTAACTTTGAGCGCGGCGATGCTATTGCTATTTCAGATAACGCCGGCCGTATTTTGGGTAAGGGATTAAGCGCGTTCAGTGCCGATGACGTGAGGCGTATAAAGGGCCTTCGCTCTGATGCCTTAGAGGGTGTTCTGGGATATCAGGGTCGATCAGAGGTCGTGCATAGAGACGATCTCGTTCTTGATGCATGAGGTTGGACTATAATAGGCGCTGTGACGGAGTCCGTTCGGATTAACAGCACCGATAAGGAGAAACGCCATGGATGGTACCGGACAAGAAGACACGGTGGGTGGAGACATAGGTGTCGTCATGGATTCGGTTGGTAGAGATGCCGTTGCAGCGTCACGCGCGCTGGCTAACTTTCCTACCGAGACTAAAAACGCAGGACTTCTGGCTGCTGCTGCCGCTCTTCGTGTGGATGCGGCCACGCTTATTGCTCAAAACAATATCGACATGGATGCCGGTCGCGCCAAGGGTCTAACCGCCGCACTGATGGACCGGCTTGAGCTCAATGAAGACCGTATTGAGGGCATGGCAAAAGGCCTAGAGGCCGTGGCTGGCCTTAAAGACCCCGTCGGCGAGATAATTGCTAATTGGGAGCAGCCCAGCGGCCTAAAAATCGAACGCGTTCGCATGCCATTGGGCGTAATTGGTGTCATATATGAGTCTCGTCCGAACGTTACAGCAGATGCCGGTGCGCTTTGCCTAAAATCGGGCAACGCTTGTATCTTGAGGGGTGGCTCAGAGAGCTTTCATAGTTCGCACGCTATTCTCGCCTGCTTGCACAAAGGACTTAGAGAGGCTGGGCTTCCTGAGGCGTGCATCCAAATGGTCCCGACGACAGACCGTGCGGCAGTGGGCAAGATGCTGACTATGACGGATCACATCGACGTTATTGTTCCTCGTGGCGGCCAGTCTTTGACAGAACGCGTCATGCGCGAAAGTCGCGTACCAACGTTTCAGCATCTCGTTGGGCTGTGTCACACGTATATCCATAAGGACGCCGACGCAGATAAGGCGCGCCGTGTTGCGTTGAACGCTAAAATGAGGCGTACCGGTATTTGCGGTGCTATGGAAACGCTGTTGGTGGATCGCGCTATTGTTGGTTCGGTTCTGCCACCCATTGTCGGCGACCTAATAGCGGCAGGTTGCGAAGTGCGAGGCGATGATTCGGTTCGTGCCATTAACAGTAAGGTTGTGGCGGCGATGGACATTGATTGGGACACTGAGTACCTAGACGCCATTGTGTCCGTAAAGGTGGTTGGTGACGTTGATGAGGCTATTGCTCATATTAATACCCATGGGTCTGAGCACACGGATGCGATTATCACGGAAAACGCGGAGGTCGCTGAAGACTTCATGAATGGATTGTCTAGTGCGATTGTCATGCACAATGCGTCGACACAATTCGCCGATGGCGGTGAATTTGGTATGGGCGCAGAGATTGGTATTGCGACTGGCAAGATGCATGCACGCGGCCCGGTTGGTGTCGAGCAGCTTACCACCTTTAAATACAAGGTGCGTGGCGACGGCACCACGCGAGCCTAAGGCGCGGGTATGGAAATGTTCATGCCATCACGGTGGGGGGACAGCCGCCGGATAAAAATTGGCCTGCTTGGCGGGTCTTTTAACCCAGCGCATGAGGGCCATCTTCATATCAGTATGGAGGCCAAACGGAGGTTGGGCCTCGAGCAGGTATGGTGGCTGGTGAGTCCGCAAAACCCCTTAAAGTCGACGAAAGGCCTGGAAAACCTTAATGACCGCGTTTCAACGGCGCGGTCAATGGGCCCACCACCTTGGATCAAAGTGACGGACCTTGAGCGTAGTCTGGGTTCTGACCGAACCTGGAAAACGCTAGGCCTGTTGAAGCGACGGTTCCCCAAGGCGCAGTTCGTATGGCTCATGGGAGCGGATAACCTTGTGCAAATCCCTGCATGGTCGCGATGGTCAAGACTCTTTGAAACTGTTCACATTGCAGTTTTCGACCGTTCGCCTTATTCTCATAAGGCGTTGTCTGGAATGGCTTCGTGGCGGTTCGCTTCTCGTCGGCTGCGCGTTTCAAAGCCTTTGGCTTTGTGGCAAAAGACAAAGCCCATGTGGGTTTATGTGTCGCAACGGCAGCATAGTGCATCGTCTTCAGAAATTCGGTCTCGCTACAATGGTTAGGGCCCAAAGGGCTAAGGCCAGCGTGACAGACTCACAAGGGGGGGGATCAATTAACTCATCACATACTCTGGTCGACCTGGAGCAAATGGTCGAATGCATCGAAGCATCCTTAGAGGATGATAAAGCCTTAGACATGGTTACTATCGACCTTGTCGGCAAAACCTCCATCGCAGATCGCATGATAGTTGCTTCGGGCACTTCAGGGCGTCTTGTGGGCGCTATGACGGAACATATTATTGAGAAGCTGAAGTCTTTTGGTGTTTACCCCAAGACGGAAGGGCGGGGGCAAAGCGATTGGATTTTAATCGACGCAGGCGACGTCATTATTCATCTATTCAGGCCGGAAGTGCGTGCTTTTTACAATATTGAGAAAATATGGGCTCTTACTCCTGAGACTGAGGGCAAGAGCCAACCGTCTATCCAAACCGCTTAGTCATTTACCGGCTTTCTCTATGTTAAAATTACGCGAGCCTGAGTAATGAATATCATCATTGCTGCTGTTGGACGGCTGCGCTCTGGACCAGAGCAGGCTCTGATCGACTCCTACATTAAAAGGCTACCATGGAGCGTTGAGGTGCGCGAAATTGAAGCGCGCGCAAAGAACAACCCTCCGGCACAAGCAAAGCAGGAGTCAGATGGCTTGCTAGCCGCGATCCCAGCAGGTGCAAAGATTCTTTGTTTAGACTCTCGTGGCAAAGGATACGATAGCGAGCAATTTGCAAGCCGGCTCGGGCGGTGGCGAGACGAAGGTGAGAGAACCCTTGTGGTCGTTATTGGCGGCGCGGATGGTTTAAGCGAAGAGGTCATTAATAAAGCGCATTTGGTACTATCGTTTGGGTCGGTCACCTGGCCGCATATGTTGGTGCGGGTTTTGCTGACGGAACAGTTGTATCGTGCCCACTGCATTCTCACCGGTCACCCGTATCATCGCGGCCACTAAACTAGGTCTATGACTTTATGACGAACTCTAATTCACCCTGGCGTCTCACTTATACAGGGGTAAATTTGGACCGTGCAGCGTCGATCCGGCCAGTTGAGTCAGATGTTGAGCGCTTACGTGTCAGTGAAGCAGCGAGAGTTCTGCCAATCTGGAACGGGAACCACTTATTCGATATCCATGAGGGTGGTGCTCGATTTATTTCCTCAGGAGAGGCGGCCCTCCTGGGCGGGTCTGTTTTAGATTTTATTTTCCTCGGGCTGGCTAATCAGACGCCCTGGTTTGCTCTTAGGGTCTATGGGGAAGAGGCTCCCGACCATCCTGAGATTAATGGCGTATTCGAGTCGCTCCACCCGCGCGTTGGATCTTTAGACGCAGATCAAGCAGCCATGCTGGCCTACGCCCGCGGGATGGTTCTGTGGCATGCAAATCATCTGCATTGTGGGCGGTGCGGTGCGCCCACCGAATCGCGAGATGGCGGTCATATTCGGCGTTGCTCTGATCTGGACTGCGGCTATCGCGCCTTTCCAAGAACCGATGCTGCCGTCATCACGCTTGTAGAACATCCTGACGGGCAAAGGTGTCTGCTTGGTCGTCAGGGCGGCTGGCCTGCCGGCATGTATTCCGTTGTTGCTGGCTTCGTTGAGCCTGGAGAATCCCTTGAAGAGTGCGTGATTAGGGAGGTAAAGGAAGAAACTGGCGTGGTGGTGACAGATGTTGTCTATCAGGCGTCCCAACCATGGCCGTTTCCATCGTCCCTCATGCTTGGTTTTAACGCCAAAGCGACGACTACAGACTTTGCGCCTGATGATGACGAGCTGGATGATATCCGGTGGGTCACTCGTGAGGACTTAGCGTCTTACGGAGAAATGGGTGACGCAACGCCTGGTCCGAAGTTACCGAACCGGCATTCCATCGCTCGTATGTTGCTGGACAATTGGCGTACCCAAAAATAACCAGACCTAGGCGTCTTCTGGCGGCGGGGACTCAAGTCGATACGGTTGAGCCGGATAGGTGCCAAGTATTTTTAATTCCTTGGAATAGAATGCTAATTCTTCAAGCGCAAGATTAACTAAACGGTCGTCAGGGTGCCCTTCAATATCCGCGTAAAATTGGGCGGCAGTAAAATGGCCATCCACCAAATAACTTTCTAACTTGGTGATGTTCACGCTGTTGGTTGCGAACCCGCCGAGTGCTTTGTACAGGGCGGCCGGTACGCTGCGGACGCGAAACACGAAAGAGGTGACAACGGTGTTGCCGTCTAAGGGTGGCGTGACTGGTTCACGGGCCATCACAATAAAGCGTGTCGTATTGTGCTCGGCGTCTTCGATGCCTGAGGCTAGTGTTTCTAGACCATAAATTTCAGCGGCTAGTGAGGATGCGATCGCCGCAACAGTAGGGTCGCCGCGTTCTGCGACATCTTTGGCGGCGCCTGCTGTGTCGCCGGCCGTAGCTTGTCTCAGCCCGTTCTCACGAATAAACGTGCGGCATTGAGAGAGCGCTGGGAGCTGACTTTCGACTGTCCTTAGGCCTTCCAATGTCGCTCCCTTAACGGCGAGCAAGTGGTGGTTCACACGTTGAAAATGCTCGCCAACGATATAAAGCCCAGAGTCCGGAAGAATGTGATGAATGTCTGCGATCCGCCCCATGACCGAGTTCTCAACGGGAATCATGCCGTAGCGAGAATTTCCATTTCTGACCGCCGCGAAGGCTTCGTCGAAGGTTGCGCATGGCAAAGGGGTCATGTCCGGGTAAGCGGATTGGCAAGACATGTGAGAATTTGCGCCAAGCACGCCCTGAAAGGAGATGGTGTTTTCTGGGTTTAATTTGGATGTCATAGGAGCAGCTCTGAGACCAGCTAAGACGCTAGAATAAGTCTAGCCCGTTCAAGGTCTGCGTGAGTATCGACGCCGAACGGAACAGTGTCAACGAGACCAGCTGAGATGCGCATGCCGTTTTCCAGGGCGCGCAATTGTTCCAGGCCCTCCCGAATCTCTAGGCCGCCCGGTTGTAGGGATACAAAGCGCCTTAGGGCGTCGCGCGTGTACGCGTATATGCCGATGTGATGATACATCGGTCCGTCTCCTGAAGGGATTGCGCTTCTGCTGAAATACAAAGCGGGTGCGCAAGTCATATTGCTTGAAAAGTCGATGGCGACTTTCACAACGCTCGGGTTTTTGATTTCATCGGGGTCCGTGATTTTTGAAACTAAGGCTCCGATGTCGGCACGCCCCTGTTTCATTGCTTTCACGGCGGCTTGTACGAGCCGGGGTTCCAGAAACGGAAGGTCTCCCTGGACATTAACAATACAGTCGTAGGTTCCGTCGGGATCAAAGGCTTGCGCGGCTGACCAAACTCTGTCCGAACCGCTGGGCAGGGCCGGATCCGTCATGATCGCTGTGCCACCGGCCTGTTCGATCGCATCCGCAATGGCTTTGTCGCCACAGGCTACTAAAACTGGCCCTATATCGGCCTCAACGGCTCGGCGCCAGACGTGAATGATCATCGGATCATCTCCAATGAGCGCGAGAGGCTTGTCTGGAAGACGGGATGAGGCCAACCGTGCGGGAATCACAACCAAGGTTCTGTTCTGTGTCATGGCTAAATTAGTCCCTTTTTAATAACTATTTGCATCGCGTCCCTTTTTTGTCCAAGTCACGGAAATGCTTCGCTTTTTTGCCTGATACCGGGATAATAGGCCAACTTACAGGATACATGTTGAGATTCACCTCTGAACCCTTTATGGGAAAAGCGAATCTTACGCGCTGGGAACCGAAAAATGTCTGAAAAACCGTCACCGGACAAGTTTAAGTCCAACTCCGCCATGATGGCTGGCTTTGCCGCTATCTGGCTCACGGTTGGAGCTAATGAAGTCAGTCACTTCCTGGTGCCTGAAGACGAAGACGTTGAAACCTTCGGCTACGAGATTGAGATTCCGGAGGGCTTTGGCGCCGGCGTTGGTGGAGAAGTCGTAGACGAGGGCATCGTTGACGTTAAACCATTGTTGGCTGCGGCCAGTATTGCAGATGGCGCGAAGGTGGCAAGGAAGTGTCAGTCCTGTCACACTTTTGCAGCGGGTGAGCGCAATGGAACTGGCCCGAATCTTCACAATATTGTTGGCTCTAACCTGGCGTCCCGTGATCGTGGTGACTTTAAGTTATCTGACTCGATTCTTGCGGGTGCGGATGTCTGGACCTATGACGCGTTGAACGCGTACCTAGAAGATCCGAAGAGCGTCGCGCCCAAGGGCACGATGTCTTTTATTGGCCTTCGTAAGCCGAAAGACCGTGCCAGCATCATCAAATTCCTAATGAGCAAGACTGATAGCCCTCCAGAAGTTGTCTTGGACGCGGTTGAGGCCGTGACCGAAGAAATAGCGGCAGTGGCTGAGGGTGTTATGGATGCTGCGGGCGATGCCACGTTGTCGGTGGGTGTACCGTAACAGTATCCCCTATGTCAGAAGCCGCTCAGGTAGAAGCGTGTGTCGAATTGGCGCACAAACTTGCTAATGTGGCGTCCGAGATAACGCTGCCTTACTTTCGAACCAATCTCACCATAGAAGATAAATCAGATGAGAGCCCGGTTACGCGTGCTGATCGCGAGACGGAAGCGGCGTTACGCCGCCTGATCAATGGGACCTTTCCGAACCACGGGATTATTGGCGAAGAATACGGTGCGGAAAACGAAGACGCAGAATTTGTCTGGGTGCTCGACCCTATCGATGGCACCGTTTCTTTTATAAACGGGGTTCCTCTATTCACGACGGTTGTCGGCGTCCTGAAGGGCGGCGTGCCATGGCTCGGTTTGGTGGACCAGCCTGTTTTGAAAGACCGGTGGGCCGGTGGCGCCGGGTTGGTGACAACGCTGAACGGCGCGCCAGCTAAAGTTCGACCCTGTGATAGCCTTGATCGCGCGTCTGTATATATTACCGCGCCAGACTTTTTCACGGCAGAAGAACTCATCAGCGTTGATCGGCTCACGAAAGCGGTCAAGCTTCGGCGCTTTGGTGGCGCCGATTGTTATCACTACGGCATGGTTGCTAGCGGTTGGACTGACGTAGCCTGCGAAAAACTCAGCGTTTACGAATTTGGTGCCATGGTGCCGATTATTGAAAGTGCTGGAGGCGTTATGACTGATTGGTCTGGCGCCGCTTTGACCGGAACAGCTGAGCGCCAAGTTTTGG
>Ga0302118_10001933_pt1 | contig 10316 bp, 10 predicted proteins | sample AG5_331_MG_FD_203126 | JGI IMG/M metagenome (GOLD analysis project Ga0302118, IMG submission 203126) | Marine microbial communities from Western Arctic Ocean, Canada - AG5_33.1 | ecosystem: Environmental > Aquatic > Marine > Oceanic | place: Canada: Western Arctic Ocean | collected 2017-10-01 | reverse complement strand
TTAATTCTATTAGTTATTTCATTCTGCCAAATATTAGTGTTAAAGCCAGTAAGGTCTTCCAATAATTCTAACTCATTGATGAGAGTCTCTCCACAAATATTGTAATGCATATTATCTAATTTTAGTGAAATGCCTTTTTTACTTAAAATTGGTAAATTATAGATATTGAAATCTCTTTTCTGTAACATTCTTACTATTGGGAGTTTTAATTTTTCAGGAATAAGAGAGAATGCCCCTCTGGTTAATTTACCAAAAGAAGTCATGGGTCTTCGAGAAATTGCGCTATTAGAATGTCTAGATTCGTTGAGGTTGTAATCATAACTCTCGACGTTAAGAAATTGTTCAATTTCTCTTAAAACACTAAGAGGTTTTGATTTTAGCCTTTCGCTATCTATTATTGTAAATCTATCTAAATCAAATTCTTTCAACCACCTACTCATAGATGACCCATACATAGAGTCGGCACGTAGGTGTTCGTCAAGCCACGCCTTTTCGAAAGTGCTCCAATCTAATCCATTAGCGACTGCTTCTTTGGTATTCAAAACCATGTTCCAATGACTGAAAGACCGGGAAACCGGTTCTCTTAAACAAAGAATAAATTTAGCATCAGGTAAACGTTTACGTATTCTTGAAGGAGCTAAGGGGCAAGCAAACGCGTGAATGGAGGCGTCCATCCTCAGTCCTTTTTCTCCAAAATGGTGAGTGAATTTAGCCCAATCGGGTTTTTCTTCTGTGCGTACAAATGTTCCTCGGTGTGATGCTATAATGTTCGGCTCTTTGGGGTCTGAAAGATCAATCTCATCATGTTGATTGAGTGCATAAGCGAGCCATGTAGTACCTGCTTTAGGTACACCAATAAGAAAAACGTCAACCTCTGGCATCTGCAACAACTCATATTGGCGACCGTATGTATCGTATTTCACTTCATCATACCGATTAATATCTATTTCTATGTTAAGTATACTTTGAAAATAACCGCGTTGTTCAAGGTTAAAACCTTCTGCGAGTTAACGGAGAGATGTAATGCACAGATTCAATCAAACTCCTAATCTATTACTAATTGGAGGACCTAAGACCGGCACGACTTCTCTGATGAATTGGTTAAGATCTCATGATTCCATATATCACCCATGGCCAAATGAAAGTCATTTTTTAATGGCAGGTGCGGCTGAGTTCCCTACCTCTCCAATATATCCCAAAGGGACTACAATTATAGCTCCTGAACCCTCTTTTCAAAAATATGGCAATGAACCGTGGGTGTTGGATAAATCAGCATTCCACTTATATTCGGAACGTGCACTTAGAACTGTTAGTGAGCACGTCCCTGATGCAAAAATAATCATTACATTACGTAATCCGATAGATTTGATGTTAAGTATGCATCAAGAACATTCGAAAAGACTTGTGGAATATAATACAAGTCAAGAAGATATGCTCATTTTAGCAAAAAAAGCCAATTTCGAAGCGAATGTTAATGATCCTGCAACTTGGAGTTTTCTTGGATTTCCTCGTATGAAATCCCCCACTATGAGGTGGGTTGAAGAGTTTGGAGATCGCATCAAAATAGTACCATTGGACTCAATAAAGAATAATCCTCTATCCACTATGAATGACATCTTATCTTGGTTGAATTTAGATTTACTTCCTGAAGATTTTGATTTCCCGCGTCAAAATGAAGGAGGATATATGAATTCCGCTAAATGGGCAAAAATATTGCGAGAACCCCCTAAATTTTTAGTCAATCTAACGAAAATCATCATACCATCTCAAACTCTTAGAAAAATGATTTTTAATCCACTAAGGAAACCTGGTTTTAAACCTAAAAAATCTGTTCGACCAAAATTGGAAACAAATATGAGAGAGGCTCTTGAAATTGCATTTAAAGAAGAAATCGAATTTATTGAAAATATTGAATCTTATGTAAATCCTGAATTATTAATTATTCATTGAATTATAGCATAAATCCTATTTATCAAATATTGTGTAATCTATTTACCGATGGAAACTTAGAGTATTAACTAGCCGCACATACGTGGGTGAACCGAAGATGCGGCTATTAGTCGTGAAAGCAGCGATGACTGTTAATGGTGGAGCATCAAGAGATTTACTTAGAAATTTACCTGCAATCTCAAAAAAATTCGAAGTTCAATTTTTATGCTTAAATTTAATGCAAGAACAGCGCAATATAATTGAGTCTCTAGGAATTGAAATAATCTCACCTGAAACACATTGGGAAGTAGGTGGCGGTCTTTGGAATGAAATCACGGCAGGTCAGGAACGTAGCGCTTTATCTGCTTGGAAATCAATTAATCAGATACAGGAGGTCATTGATTGGGCTGATTTTATTCACCTTACTGGTGGAAATGGTTCTATGGAATTTATAAGATTAGTACCAGAAAATAAACAGATGCACTTACATTTCTTAGAAGCTAAGCCTGGAATCCATGAGGACGTTAATCATCTCAAACCCGATGGAACTGGGGCTTGGCGGCCTCTTATTTTACACTTATTGCAAACATTTCAAAGAAAACGAATCGAAAAAACATTCGAATTATTTGTAAAAAATAAGAATTGGATAGTGAGTGCGAATTCTAACTTTTCAGCTTCTAATTTGGAAAGAATTTACAACATACAAGGAGGGGTACTATACCCTTCCGTGGATATCTCTGAGTTTCCCAGATGCCCCAATCCCGGTGAAATAGATGCATTCAACAAAATAAAGCCAGGCAACAAAGAGGATTATGTTGTAACAATTGGCAGAATATCTCGTTTCAAAGGAACATACGAAGTAATTGATCATGTTAAGGGAAGTGGTTTAGATCTTGTAGTAATTGGTGGCGGTTCTACTAATGAAAAAATATCTCTAGAAGATTATGGACGAAAAAATAAAATCAATATCAAAATATTATCAGGACTTTCTGCTGAAGAAATGAGTGCTGTGATGCGAAATGCAACTGCAATTGTAGGACTAGCGCATGGAGAAGCATTTGGGCTAACTCCAATTGAAGCTATGGCTCTTGGAGTCCCCCCTATTTTTGTTCGAGAGGGTGGTTTTTGTGAAACTATTATTGATGGAGAAAATGGCCGCTTAATTAATAGGGGAGCATATGAAGAATGGACTGCTGCCTTAATACAAGCAAGAGATCCTAAAAATAGAGAAAAATGGGCAAAATCTGGAATTAAAAGAATAGATGAATTAGGACTAACGCCCGAAAATCATTCTACTAAATTATATGAAAAGATTCGAAATATATGATTGGAAAGTGAAAATGTGTCAACAATTTACTCAATAAACGTTAATTCTGAAGGCGGTGTACCTAAATTTCCTGTTTCAAATGCATTTATTGGGAAAAATAACGTAGAAGGGGATAAACAAAATGATCTGAAATATCATGGTGGACCCACTAGAGCAGTATGCTTATTTTCTCTAGAAAGAATCTTGGCCCTACAAAAAGAAGGTCATCCGATTAAACCAGGAAGTACTGGAGAAAATCTAACTATAGAAGGACTTGATTGGAAATTAATGACAGTTGGAGTTAAATTCTTGCTTGGAGATGCTGAAATTGAATTAACAGGCCCGGCCCCTCCATGTAAGACCATCTCTGAATCATTTGAAGAAGGGGGTTTTGTGAGAATTTTAGAAAAAAAATATCCGGGTTGGTCAAGATGGTATGCGTCTGTTACGAAAGAAGGATTTGTTACTAAAAACGACCAAATATCAATATTATGATGGAGTTTGATGGAAAAATGTTCAAAAATAAATTATTAGTGGTGATAATATGAATAAAGGAATGATGGAATCTGGTGGAACCAAATTTGGATTTTGGAATAGAACAAACAGAGGCTGGAAAGTTACAAAACTTGGAATTCATGTTGTTCGAAAGGATCCAGAATTAATGGCTTATGTATTATTTTCGGGGATTATGTCGATTGTGGCCTATGGAGGGATCTTGACTCTCACGGGAGGCATTGGATTTGTTTTGGGAGATGAAGAAGGGGTTGAATTGGGGGCGGCTATTGGAACTTTCATTAGTTATTTTTTAGTATCAGTAATTACAGTTTTTTGGAATGCTGCGATTGTTGCTAGTGCTTATGAGAGACTTACTACTGGAAGAAATCCTAGTTTCTTTTATGGTATTAATCAAGCTCTGAAATGTTTGCCGAAAATATGTGCATGGGGACTAATTTCTGGCACCGTAGGGGTTTTGATAATGATGGTTGAGTCAATGAGTACTTCCAAAAACCCAATAGTAGCCATATTAGGAAGAATAATTGCTAGTTTGATGAAAGCGGCTTGGTGGATGACCACATTCTTTGTCATACCAATGATCGTGTTAGAAAATATGGGAATATTTGACAGCATGGAAGAAAGCCCCGGATTATTCAGGAAAACATGGGGAGAGAATATCGTCGCTAGTGCGGGGACTGGAGTAATAAATTTCCTTGTCATCCTGCTAATTGTCATTATTTGCTTACCACTTTTTGTTTTTGGAGAAATTGGTGTAGCATTGGCTTTTGTTCTGATTATTGCGGGTATAGCAGTATCAACACTTTTCTTTACTGCTTGTAATTCAGTAAATATTGCATCAATGTACTATTATGCGAAAACTGGTGAAGAAGTGCCTTTGGCACAAAAATATGGGTTGGATACTGTTTAATCTGTCAATTGTTGTTTCGCCATTCTGATATATGTAAGGCATTTGGCTAATTGTAAGGCAGAGGTACCCGAGTGGTCAAAGGGGCTGGGATGAGGTCCCAGTGCGTAGTGCTTCGCAGGTTCAAATCCTGTCCTCTGCACCATATAAACAAGGGTGAGTCAGGCAAATATTACCGGAAGATTTACCCTTTCACCTATGGAATCTGACACTGAGGTTCCTAGGAACTATGGTATAGTATCCCGGGTCGTGAATTGTAAGGTGCCTGGGTTCCTCGCGAATCGATATATGCCACTCACAACGAGAAAGAGAAGTGCTAAAATTACACAGCAAAGCCCTCCAACAAACATGAATTCAGCGGCTGATTCTAATCCAGCTTGAGCATCTCTGTCAAACAACATCATTTCTTGATTGCTTGAAATGGTGTACTTTTCACCAATCGTACAGCGATCTGGATCTATTGCGATCCATCTCTGGCCTTCTTCGCCGGCCGTCCCGTATGTCTCCCAATACCCATTCATTTCAGCGTTGTCTAGGGTATCGCAAATGATCCCAACAATCATCCATCCATCATTGATATCGATGTTGTCTTTGTCCAGAACTTCTAGTTTTCTGTTATTATCGAGTTCACAGTAGATGGTCCCTGAGGTAGAATTCATGTCGTTCCCTTGCTGATCTGTGATAGTGATGTTCAATCCTTCACAAGCATCGGTAATATTGTCATCATTGTTATCAACGGAGTATTCTCCTTGAATCATCAAGTACCAACCCGCAGACCCATCCTTATCTTCATCGGTGAATTCTTGGACAATTACTGATACATTACCCCCCTCTGTTACGCTGGGTGTCATGAATGTCTCAATATCCTCTGCCTTATCGAATGTACCGAATGAAGAAACTGTGATTCCGACACCAAGTAGTAGCATCACAATACTAACAGAGACCCCAATTTTTCCAGAGATGTGAAACGCCATGATTATTCCCTCCTTCTGTTTTCTCTTAATGCCTTATTTAATATAAATTCAATATGGGCGTTGAGTGACCTAAAATCATCAGCCGCCCATTTCTTTAACTCCTCATGAAGAATGGGGTCGATGCGGACCAATAATTTTTTTTTGGAGATTTTTTTTGGCCTCAGTGGTATAACGGTGCTCATATTAATTACACCAGTACTCATTGATATAGCGTCCCGGTGTTTATAACTGGAGTTGTGTCAGTCTCAGAACAAAGCACTACAAGTAAATTACTAACCATTGTCGCTTTTTTATCTTCGTCAAGATCAATAATACCTTTCTCGCTTAGTTGATCTAAAGCGAGTTCGACCATTCCGACTGCTCCCTTAACTATCTCACTTCTTGCTGCAACTACTGCGCTTGCTTGTTGGCGGCGTAGCATAGCTTGGGCTATCTCTTGCGAATAAGCAAGATGACTGATTCGTGCTTCTAATACTTCTATTCCTGCGCGCTTAAGTCTGGCTTCGACAGATGCTTGTAGTAATTCAGCAATTTCCTCTTGATGACTTGACAATGCTATTCCACCAATGTCTTTGTCTTCAATTATGTCATAAGGATATGATGTTGCCATTGCACGGAGAGCTGCTTCACTTTGAATTTGGACATAATGGGAGTAGTGATCAACTTCAAAAAGAGCCTCCGCTGCATCAAAAACTCTCCATACTACTACTGCTGCAATATCAATTGGATTCGCATTTACGTCATTGACTTTTAATTTCGCTGATTCGAAATTTCTTATACGTAGTGATATTTTTTGTTTGGAATATAAAGGATTCAAGAAGAAATGAAAGCCTTCGCTTTTAACTGTTCCAGAATATTTACCGAAATATTGGACTGTTACGCCTTCATTCGGAGCTATTGTAATGTAACTATTGAAATATATAAACCAAAGAGGGACTGTTAAAAGAAGCAACACACCTGCACCAATCGCCAGCAAAATTATATTGAAGATCGAAAATAAAATTATGTGGATAAAAAGGCCTAAAAATCCATTTAATGTTCTTTTATCTATATCTTTTGTTATATGTTCTCTTTTGGGTACTTCCTCACTCATTATATCGCCTCGATGGTTTGCGGGAGAAATAGTAGTATTAAAATGTTATCAAAATGATATCACATTATATCCTTAAATATCAATGTCTGATGCCAAAGTTATGCACATTGCAGGAAAGATATTTTTGGCACTAGGTTTAGTGATTACTTTAGCGGGAGTCGTAATGACCAGTTTGGGTGGGAGTTCACTAGCAGAATTAGAAGAATATGAAATGGATGTAAAAGAATTATCTGTTTGGAGTAATTCTGATGGTAGTACAGATTACAGATATTATGGTGGTGATATGTTCGTAATGGTTAGAGATGATGTTCGATGCGACACATTCACTCTCACCATGGAAAACAGTACAGGAGAGAATTGGTATTATAATGAGGAATGTACAGAAGATGGTAGCAAACCATTAGGTTACGAAGACGATGCAGCGGGCTGGTACCATATGGGCACCATCTATTCATGGGATTATGATGACGGGGAATATACAATTAATTCGAGTGCTGATGTCGAACTAGTACCTATGTGGAGTGTTTTTGGGGATGGAGTGGCGCAAGTCGCTGGTGGATTATTGGGGGTATTTGGTGGGTTTGCGTCTGCCTGCTGCGGAATTTCATTCATGATACTCGGGGGAATCTTTGCCTTGACATTAAAATCTCCTGAGAAGAAGCAAGTGAATATAACTCAAGAAGATTCAAAATTCACAACAAATACATCATTAGTCGGGGATAAATCGAAAACACCACTCGTGGAGCCTGACTGGTGGGATAAAAAAGACTAATAAAATTAGCATAGAACCGTTTAGTTCAACAAGATATTCGTTTTCGAAGGTAATATGGGTCGCACCAAGGTAGCAGCTTTGCTTGTTCTTCTAATGGTGACTGCCCCTCTTAGTGGATGTTTTGCATCTTCAGAAAACAGCCCAACTGAAGGTGACCTTTCAGTTAACATTACAACATTAGAGGGTGGTTTTTTTCAAGAGGTTGAATTTGCTGCTTCGAATTCTATGTCCGTCTTTATACCATACTTGATAATTGACCAAAATACAGGTTTTGTTCAAAACTCAACTGTAATTGATCTAGAGGAAGGGGGGGCTGAGAGATTATCGATATTAGCTCCACCAAGAGTTGGTGCCATGGTATTTTTAATAGGAGAAATAGGTAGGAATTACTGGCCAATTAGAGACCAAGGAGAATCTTGGAACTCTTGGGTTGTTAGAGGGGGAGACCAAGATAATTCTAACAATGGTATCGAAAGAGTTTACCCTTCAGAGAATAATACCTACAGTACTGTGAATCATAGTGCCGAGACGGGTGGGCCGGTTGTTACTAAATTCATTGAAATAAATAGACTGATGTCTGTTTCAAAGGAAGAGGGGGGTGTACATTCAAGTGGAATTGTTAGTGGAAAGATAGTCTATGATAGACTTTTTGAAATTACTGATCCGTCTAATTCTTTGGACATTGTAGATGGAAAAGAAGGGTATTATGATAGATGGGCTGGACAAGGGAATCCTGCTTACGAAGATGCTGCTCAATACCTAATTAATGAATTATCATCATTCGGTCTTGAGGTTAAAACTCATAGATATGAATTTACTGACATCCTGGGTTCACAGAATCCTGAAGCATACAACGTATGCGCCTACAAATGGGGTTCAGAGGTTGTAAATGAATGGTTAGTTTTTGGTGCTCATTTTGATATAGCACCACCTGCCAATGCTGTGCTTCTAGATCCTCATATAATAGGAGAGAGGACATATGGGACTAGAGTGGGAGCCTATGACAATACAGCAGGAACTTCTATGGTTCTTGAAACAGCACGCGCATTAGCTGATTATGATAGTCGGAGAACTATGGTATTCTGCCTATGGTCAGGTGAAGAAGGAGGAAAAAGAGGGTCGGATTATTGGACAGAATATTATGTCTCAGAAGATAATCCTGATGTAACTATTACAAATTATATTAATTTGGATATGGCTGGAGTAAATTGGCCAGGAGGAGGAGGAGCCCCTCATGGAGATCCTGATCCTACTGTTGATGATGATGGTTATCCTAAAGATGCTGAAGTATGGCCAATGAGAGTCTATATTGGGCCTGGACCTACTCATGATCAATTAGATCAACCAGGCATGGTGGGCCTTTCCAATTGGATTGGTTCAGATGCTTTGGGACTAGAGGAACAAATGGGAACTTTAGTTGGCTTAAACTATTCAGCAGATACTTGGAAAACTAGTGTTTGGGAAGATATGGATAGGCCAGAAATTATAGTTTATGAAGATACAACTGCTAGAAGCGATCATGCTAGTTTTCAAGATAATCTTGGTGTTGTAACTATTGGTTTTGGCGGCCTAGTTGATGGCTATTGGTGCTATCACCAAGTTTGTGATACCTTAGAAGAAATGGAAGAATGGATGGACACAACTGGTAAAAATTATGGAGAGGAAAATACTGGTGTTGCTAACCTTGTAAATAGTTTAGATATGATTACTTGGTGGGCCTTGATGACATTTTTCCATTGTGATGAAAAGCCTGTATTGAATGCTTTACTCTAACCCAATTAATGATATGAGAGAGTATTATGACTAGTGGGAAATATGGAAATAGTCGTGCTATAGATATTTCAGACTGGGGGCGCCCTATTGCCCGTTTTTTTGCTAGACATCTGAAAAACACTCCAGTAAGTGTATTGATGGTGACTCATTTTCATTTGTTAACATCTATTTTTTGTGCATGGCTAATTACGCAAGAAATGATTGTAGAAGGTTGCATTGTACTTGTGGTAAAAGGAGTTATTGATGCCATCGACGGCGAATTGGCAAGAATTAGAGAAAGGCCGTCGCACGTAGGAAGATACTGGGATACAATCGCAGATACTATTGGATTAATTTTAGTGATGTGTGCTTTTGGGCAATTTTTGCACTGGAGTTATGGGCTTACTGGGGGTATTATCTTGGCTGTTTTATTTCAATATTCTTTGTTTAATCATTTCTCTGTTCGGGCAAGAATGATTGGATTAGGAGATACTACAAGTCGCGTTGATGAAAGAATTTGTCCTACCGCTTGGCCCTGGGAAAAACAAGAACATGTGAATTTTTTACATAAAATATATCTTATTGGGTTTTCATGGCAAGATCAAATAATAAATTTCATAGTAGGGAAAGGAAGTGATGAGTTATCATTTGAATTGACTATCTCCTCATTACTAGGATATGGGTGTCAATCATTATTGATATTGGGTTTAGCTTTCATAAATATTGAATTGATGCCTGAATTACTTCTAGGGATGAATAGTACCCTAATGTTTCTTGTTGTTTCAAGAAGTCATTTGTGACTCGGGCCGGCCGAAAGTTAATCGCCTTAATGCCGAATTACTATTTGCATCGTAGCAATACTTGTGTTGATTCCCTGTGTTTCTTATTTTCTTATTCATCTGCTACGATGCATCAATATTTTCTAAATCATTGCATTTAGATGTTTTAAATTGAACCAAATTAAGCTGACGCATATTATTGCCCACACATAAAAAATAGTGTCTGACCATATTTTGATTTTCTTGCCGTCGAGAGGGCCCAATGGAATCATATTGAATGTCGCTAAAACT
>Ga0302118_10001932_pt1 | contig 10317 bp, 7 predicted proteins | sample AG5_331_MG_FD_203126 | JGI IMG/M metagenome (GOLD analysis project Ga0302118, IMG submission 203126) | Marine microbial communities from Western Arctic Ocean, Canada - AG5_33.1 | ecosystem: Environmental > Aquatic > Marine > Oceanic | place: Canada: Western Arctic Ocean | collected 2017-10-01 | reverse complement strand
CAACGATTTGCTCATGGTGGTGTTACAAATTGCAAAAAATGCTCTAAGGTTTATAGAGACACAACCCCGGGTATGACTAAGTATGAAGCTAAGCTAAAAACTGCGGCAGATTTTCCAGAGACCGCAGATCTAGAGGGTGGTGATTGTTGTCCAAACTGCGATTGTCTTATTAATGATCAAGACAAAAGCGCAAAAGGTTGCACGAATGTATCGTATTTGGAATGTGAGGAAGTTATAGAATGTATTGGTGTGTGTTCCGACGTCACTCTAGGTGATGTTCACAATGTAGGTCATGTGAAAGCTACATGTAAATTCTATCCTGACCCCAATTGTTCTTCAGCGGCAACAGAATGCCAAACAAAATCTGAATCTGACTGCACTGATTGCTGCACTTGGGAAGAGAGCAGTGGGCATTGTTGTAGAGCGATTGGAGAGGAGCCTGATTGCGCTACAATGTGCCGTGATGCTGATGGAGACAGGATACTCTCTAATGGCAACATGATTTTTGATGAACCTACGTGTACTGCCGCAGGAGGAACTATACAATCAGGTATAATTGCTGGGGCTACCGCCACAACTTGTCTCGGTGATCCCCCCGGGCCACCGCCTGACGGTAATGGTCTTGGCCTTTGGGTAACCGGAAAATGCGTGCCTTCTTTGGAAGCAGGTACGTACGCATGGTCATTTGATCCATGCAATTGTTTTCCGAGGAACGTTCCGCTTTCGTGTGGTGGCGACGATGAGGTTTGTGATACGTGGGGTTCATGTGAAGCCGATGGATTGGCTACTGGAAAAGGTGAAGGGTGTTATGATAACACAGCAGGGTGTCGAGTACCCGGTTCTAATCCCATTATTTGGGTGCCGACCGGAACCCCACCCACTTCAGGAAAGAGAAAAGACGGTGCTAAAAAAGCAGACTGTGAGGCATTGAACACTCAAGCGAATCCCACCGAATGGTGGGCTGGTGGATTAGGTTGTGGCGCTAGAGAGATAACTGCTGATTTTGATAGTAGTTGTTATGATTTATGTGGTTCCCAACAGGAAGGGGGTGCAGATTTAAACTGTCCCGGATTTGGATCAATAGATTTGAAGTTAGAATATAATGGGGTGATGTGGCATTCTGACTGGACTCTAATGAATAGTGTTGGAACACATCAATGTCATAAGTATGATCATACTAAAAACTGCACGGAAGACCACTGGGCTTGCATTAACCCCTCGGGATATGTTAGCTTTGAAAAATTAACAGGCACGGGGAATTGTTCGGAGCTATCAGACCCTGACGCTGTCGTGGCTTGTTTGAAAGCGGCTTGTGTTGCAACAACGTTTGAAGGCATTCCTTCCAAAGTTGTTGAATCGGCTTTAATAAAACCTGCTAGAAATAGTGATTGTAACGGTTGTTGGCACGCAGGTTGGGATGGATTTAGCGGAAAAATAATAGAACCTTCCGTAACTAAAAATGATGGCTATTTCATGCGCGCTGTTTTAGGGTGTGGCGGTAGCGTTCCGGCCTATGAGGCGGCCATGGGTGAGAGTCAACTTGATGCCGGGCTTAACGTAGGCGACTATTATCGCAATAATCAAATGCATCTGTTTATGGAAATAACTAACTGTTCATACTGGGACAGGGCAGATGCGTATATTGACAATCCCAATGGGTACAAGCTGGCCAACCCACCTATATACCCTGAAGGAAGAAGCGGGCCGGGGTGCTGGGATGCAAAGGCTGTTACGGAAGAATTCGCCAACGAACCAATTACCGGAAAGAGACATAAGTACTCAGCAGGCGGCACCGAGGGTTGTGTTATGTCGGATGGTGCAGTTTCGCCATGTACAGAATGCTGTGAATACAGAGGCCCGTCTGTCGCTAGCGGTGATCGCTTAATACATGGTGCGCTTCTATGTTCTAGCGGTAGCGATATTAAACATGAGTGTCAGTCAACCGGGTTTGAACTATTACCAACAAAGCCAGCAGAGTCCTTTAATGTTGTTTATGTAAAAGACGTTCAGAAAGATGGTTCAGGAACGTTAGTTGTTAATTCACATCCTCCAACTCCCGGTGGTTTACATTGTGCATATCCTGCTGGAACACCAGTTAGCATAGGCATGGCAGATAAATTTGAAGCAGAGACAAGATCTAACAAGACATGGTTCGGTAGTGGCAGTGGAAAAACAAAAAATAGAAATTCAGCAAATCCAAACCTACCAACTCCAGCAACCACGTTAACAAAAGGTATAGCAAATGGAAATCCAACGTGGAAATCCGCAAGAGGTCTTGAGCCTTATATGGAAATTAAGGTTGCAGATGTTTCAAGATTAATTAGTAAAAATCAGAGGTATAACAGAAATCTTAAGGATTGGGATAGAAGTGGAGCTGGGCTTCATGACTTAGGTCAAATGGATGGTTTACAACCCAAGAATATACCTAGCCCCTACGGAATTAGTCCTTGGCCTGTAGACACAATGGCTGACAACAGAGGGGGATCATTCCCCGGTAATCTCGCCACGCGGGATTTGGAAAGCTTAGCTCCTGACGTTCTTGGCGTAAGCACTTCTCCGGGTAGATCTGGCCCTCACCAAACTGCTGACATTCTTAATAAATACAGTGAGATGAGTGAGGTTGACATGGGCGGGGGAATGACAACCCCCATGCCTAAACATGACGTAAGAGAACTTGCTGGTATTACGAATTATAATAATATTTATGCAGAACCACTTGGTAAAGATGGATATTGTTTAGACCCAGCGTATACATACAAGGGATCGGCGGCCTGTGTAAACTCTGGATCTAAATGGGTTCCTGATTTCTTGTTTACAAAAATTACAACCTTCCAAGATCATGACTTAAGTGATGGTGAAAAAATTCACATAAGCGGATCTATTATGTACAAAGCAACTTGTAAAGGAGTGGTTCTTGGACAGTGCTGGAGTCTAAAAGACATCACCCAATTAACCCCTCATAAAACAGAGCAGACATGTTCTGAGGGTAAATGTATTGATTTACAAACCGGGTTACCAGCTTATCAAAACGGTAGTCCGATAACAGACGAAATGACTTGCAGTATGATGAATGGTGGTGGTGGCGGCGGCGGCGGCGGTGGTGCTATTGGTGGCCCGTCGCATCCCGGTTACGAATTTGTAGCTAATGGAAAATGGCTAAACTTTGCAACAGATGATATTTTAGACGAGTATTTATGCGAGACAGTACTTGATGGCGAGTGGGTTATTGGAATAAGAAACGACGGAATGCAAGATCCATATAACAATCAACCAAAAAGTATTAGCCCGGGAGACTTTGAGTCGGGCTGCCCCTTGGGATGTAGGCTAAATGCATTTTTCACATCAGACGCTTGTTCACCCCCCACTGAGGAAAACCCGCGAGGAAAATGCTTTGAGTGTTTCGAAGTTGAAATTTTAAAGGACGGTCAGGTCACAGTGGAGACTCTATGTCCGTATCACGAAATTGATGACATGCACATGTCTAGACTTCGTGGGTGTCAAAATTCTTCGTTTATAGACAAAGATACATGTAGAAATAAGGGTTGGGATTGGTATGATGACCATCATCCATTATTAAAAACAAATGAATTTGCCCTACACTCTGAATTAGAATTTGATATTCATGACTCTTCACAGTTAAGAACTGTTGTAACGGGTTCTAGTCGAGGGAGGGGTTTTAATGTTTTAGATCATGATGCAGACGTATATCCATTCCAAAAGTGTGATGAGCCAAAGAGTTTTACGGCTTGTGATAATGATCCAGATTGTTATTTTTGGGCTTTAGATAGAAAAGGGGCAGGGCAAAGTGATTCCGGTGTTTGTGTCTATCTAAAGAGTGCGGATGTTACAGTATCTCAATCTGTTTCAATTGCTGACATGCACGGCCACGGTATTCCTTTTTACGGTCAGAATCAGGGACAAGAACCAAACTTGCAAAAAAGACTTTGTGATGAATCCTCAAACTGTGCTTATATAATGCCTTTTGACAAATGTCTTGATGATAGCTCAAAAGCTATGGGAGAGTGCATATGTTCAGCCGGTTCTACCTCAACAACAAGAAGTAATTGTGAGCCTTCTTGCGTTTGGATTCCACCAACAGTCGCGGCACCTACAGAAAGAGAATGCTTAGAAGACGGCCATAAAGTTCAATTTGAGTTTGTCTGTGGTATGGATGACCAAGGAACCATAAAAGCAGCACAAACCCCTAGACATTGCGAATGGCTGGGTGGGAAGAGTATATACGACGGAACACCGTTTGGAATTAGACTTCCAGAAGAAAGAACAAACACACAAACCACACCCGAAAGATTGTACACACTTTCTTCCGGCGAAGCAATTAAATTGGGTGGTGATGGTTTTATAGGAATTCCAAGCAACAAGTTTAGAGGTGTTATTAGTGCTGGGTCTGCAAAAGCTGCAAACACTCGTTCTCAATATTGTTTTCTCCCCGAAGAAGGTGGCAGGGGTGGTGGTAGCGTATTGGATGCGAAAGACTCCACAGAATGTGCTAAACTAAAGGGCATATGGAGAGACGAGGGGTTTGACAAGTATGCTGATAACATGCCATACTGGTCTAGACACGCTGGCTCGTTTGACATTATTGTTGGCTATCCACAACCACTGGACAACTGCGCTCAGGGAAATAGCGACAATCCTGTAAATATGGAATTTTGGAGTACATTTAGTCCTAAGTGCTGTAACAGCAGAGGGCCGATTGAATTCGCGGAATGTGGAGATAAGTGTTATGACTCTTACGTAGGCCCGGTTGCATCTTCGTTGGACTGGGCTGACCATGTCGATATCGGAAATGCTGTATTTAGAATAAATATTACTGAGTAAGGAATAGTATAATGGTTAAGGGATTTTTTAAATCAGACGAAGATGCGTCTTCACAGAAGGTGTCAGAAATAATAGAAGAAACAAGGAGATTAAACATCCCTCGAATAAGAGAGGGGGATACTATAAATAAGAGCTGGGATAACATCAGTCTAGACGATCACAAAACTCCATGTCAATGCTCTATGGAGGATGGGGATAGAGTTTTAAAGTGCAATAGACATCAATGCTTAAAAACGCCATCTTTACACCACCTATGCCAGACTAGAAAAGACTACTTTAAGCTTTGGGAGGAGGGTATTGGCCCCGGACAAGACCCAGTAATGAGACATAATCTTATTAATAATTACCCAACCACTAAAGAACAGATACTGCAAAGAAAGAAAGAATGGAAGCAGGAGCTTAATGAAAGCCTTGTATTAAATGATAAGGATCAGAAGACGCGGATGGATGAGGAAATACTCCAAAAGGAAAAGAAAGCATACAAAAAGGGGTTTTTCATGGGGGATTCCAACATTCCTTTGGAATCAAGAGGGGTGGGAGATACAGTTGCAAAAATAACCAAAGCAACAGGAATTAAAAAGGTAGTGGATACAGCTTTTGGTGCTTTTGATAAAGACTGTGGGTGTAAAGAGAGACAGAGTAAATTAAACAAACTGTTTCCGTACGGCAAAAGGAAGAAAACGAAAGGGTTTTTTGAGTAATGGTGTATAATAACATAGATACAAGATCCAAGGAGATAGTAACATGGCTTCAATTAGTTTCCGCGCTGGAAATGTGTCCATAAACAACCTTTCAGGCTCTGGTTTAGGGTTTTTTGGTGGTTCGTTTGGGCAATCAGTTCAATTAAACAAATGGAACTCCAGCACGTTCATAACAGATGGCAATGGCGTCAATAATGGCGGCACTGCTAATAACACAAAATACTCCACCGACACAAAAGCTTTTGCAGTGGGTGTAGTTCCTGCTACCGGTTTGTTATACATTCCAAATGAAAAAGCAACATTAAACGTACGGTTCACTAACGATAGTGCCGTTAGAACACAGAGTGTCAAATTAAAGGTTTTTGACAGGTCTAATAAAGATAATCCTGCTAGTGGTGTTATCACAAGGGTTGCAGAACTCTTGCATACTTCATCTTCTTATATTATAGAAGGATCTGGAGATACCGCGTGGTGGGGAAGTGCGTCTCATACGGGGGCTGACTCTCAGGGAACGTATAATGGATCTGCTAACCCAAGCAATAGATTACCCACCGGAACAAACACCGTGGGTGGTAGTGGAGTTTTTGTACCCCTATCAAAATCTCCGGGGCCAAGCGGAATGTACGCTGGAAATGGAGCTTCTAACACTGGGCAATACACACAGCACGACTGGTATATTGCTCTTACAGCCTCTCCAGATAGCATAGGAAGCAAAACCCAATACGGGTTATACGTAGAGCTAGAATATTTATAATCTATCCCCCTCTTAGCTTTGCAAAACCTCGTCAATTACTTGGCGGGGTTTTTTTATTCCAGATTAAAGCGCACCCACAATAACATCCCCATTCTTTAGAGAAGTCGTAGGTGTTGTGGGATTGCTCTGCGACAATCCGGTTGTACACAGTTTTTGAATCGTGATGATCTTCTTCTGTGTCATCAAGCAAGATGTACTGATCACCACTTAATACATTACGAGATATTTCAAAATCGTTTAAAACAGACTGTAGTTGATGATCACCATCCAAGAAGCAAAAATCAAATTTCACCTCAGAAAGATTTCTAATTGCTTCTTTTATAATCTCTGTGTTTTCTGTAACCGAATCTACTTCGTGGGTAAGTAAATTTTCATCTACTTCGTGATGGTCACTCGAATTGGATACGTGTGGATAAACAATTAGTTGTTTAACGTTTGGGGAGGTTATATTCACCAGTTTGGTAATATCAACAGTTATAACAATTCCATCAGGCTGATGCTTATTGAAATACTCTTGAAACACGAGGGTTGATTGACCAATATGAGTGCCTATTTCTAGACAGTATTTTGGCCTCAAGTGTAGCAAAGAAGCATAGAGAGCATCTCTAAAGTGACGCTCAGGCCTGCCTGACGGTGGGTATTGATTAGGCTTGTCTATCATTCTTCTTTTTTTGTATCGGCGTTCCATTTAACCCAACCGCCATTGGGAAGCCATTGACCCTCTTTGTCTTTACGTTTGGGGAAGAGTCGCCCTCCCTTTTTCATTACGCCAAAAGCAAGCTTGGCATTGCAACTTGAACACTTAGCTTCGTGATACAGGTTGTCCTCCACGTTTCTAACCTGAAAGCGAACAGCTTCGCTTCCACATTTTCCACAGATGGTTTCTCCAAAGATTTCTTGAAAATTAGAAAGCTGTTGAAAAACTTCAACCTGCGTATCTGCTTCAATCTCTGCACTAATTGGGCCTCTTGTGTATTGTACTTTCATTACTCTCTCCAGTTCATGTTGTAATCTTTAACTTTGTTAGGTATTTCCGACCCGTTTTGATAGGTATTAAGAACCTTGATCATTTTCTTTGCGCTTTCTCTTGTAATGTCATTAATATTGACATAGGTGTTTTCACCCATGTTAATAAACTTAGTGACATCAATGTCTAGCTGATTGCATCTAGCGTCAATAAATTGAACTTGCTGGCTGGAAATATTTTTGTTATGTTCGTATTCTCCAGACGTAGGTGCGGAAGCAACAGCCTGTTTAACTATATCAACGATGTTTTTCTTTGCTAATTCTTCAGCAGCAAGACATCGCAACTTCAAAGCCTTCCTCAACGCCCTACCCTCTGCCCTAGTAGATGCTGTGGCGGCAGGATGTGCGCAAAAAAGATCATCAGTATTTCCATGCCAAACGTCTGCTACCTCGCTAAAGGATTTAGTCTGTCCACTGTTCATCCAGTTAAATGTAACTTTAAACACAACAGTGGCTCGACCGGGGCCGTTGTTATCTGTTGCTGGAAAAACCTGCACAGGGCCAGAATCAATAATTTCGCCAAGTAAAAGCTCAGCCACTCTTCGTAGACCGGCACATACGGGGTTTCCGTCTATCAATTCGTTAGACTTAAAATGAGACATTGCGTAATCATTCCAACCGTCACTAAATATCGAAGGACTTTCCTCCTCGTTAGATTCTTGTTCTTTCTCTTCTTTAGTGGCATCACGTACTGGTTCATCAAACATGTCATCAAAAGTAGCAACAGAAGATGACTGAGCATCTACAAAATCTTCATCATTAGACATAATAGTCTCCGTCAATTTAATTAGGTCTTGTTTTTTTGCACCATTAGGTATGGCACAATTATGTTCACTCAATATTTGTTTTAGTTCTTTTATCGTTTTATTTGTATCGGTCATTATGCTTCAATCTCAATAAGTCTTTTTGTTATAGGGGGAAAGTTCTTTTCAATCTCTTCTAGCTGTAGGATAACTGCCGCTAAGGTGTCTCGCATGTTCTTAGAGGAAAGATTTCTAACAATATTCTTAACTCTGAGAATTACAAAACCTCTATTAATTAATAAACCTGCTTTTTGAGCATCAGATTTAATATGCTTCTGAAGATTTTCCTCTCCCCAAATTGGCAAGAAATGGGCTGGGCCATCAATTTCAATTGCCGTTTTAATGGAGGGGACGAAGAGGTCAACTTCTAATCTGTCGTTAGCAACTAATCCTCTTTTATGAAATATAACCTCGTAACCATGTTTAGTCAAGCCTTGATAAATAAATTTTTCAATTTTTGACCCTTCTTTACTAGCCTTGCGAACAGCTTCTGCGGCTAATTTCCGCAAATTGGCTTTTTCTTCTTCGGACATCTCTGACCACTGTTTCTTGGAAATTGCAGAACGACGCTCTCGCTCCGTGTCTTCCATGCTGTCCCAATAACTAGCCATCCCATTACTAATCGCAACCTTTTCTGATTCAGTTCTAGATTTTCCTCTGGTTGGATGCTCATGTCGGCCACTCTCAATAGCGACTGTTTGAGCGGCGCTTTTATCCCGCAGAGAAACGCCCAGCATTTTTAAAGCCCGGCGTATTTTATTGGGATACGTTTTTAACTCCTGTGCTATTTCGTACGTACTTCTCTTTTTGGTAACGTATTCTTCTATAATATATTCTTTGTACTTGTTGGTGAATGCACTACTCATCATTTATAATCCTTATAAGTTTTTTGATATTGAAATCTTCCACGATATGTTTAATTTTTATGTTGCAATAATTTTCTATTGCTAAGGCATGCTCTTTACTTCTGGCGATGAGCGTAACCTCACTGTCTGTAAAAGCCTTGACAGTATTCTCAAATTCTTTTCCGTGTCGCCTAAGCCATTCTAAGTCCCACACGTAAAAAATCTTCCTTTCTGGACTAAAAGACTTTAACATTGAAAGGGTGTTTGATATAGATGTTGATATTAATACGCCTTCAAAATTCCATATTTCATTTATTGCCATTACTGAAAATTCAGGAGAGACAATGCTTGATGTCGCATTCTCAAAAAATACAACAAAGTCATCAAGACCATCCTCAAGAAACTCATTTATATTTTTAATTAGGTAATATGAAAGTTGACTTGCACTAAGGTCGTCAACGATAACTCCAATTTGTTTATTTTTTTGCATCAGCTTTTTCTTTATTGGTAATGTACCATTCGGTAGTTTTCTTTATGCCTTCTTCTACTGATATTGGCTGAATGTTAATAATATCTTTCATCTTACTGATATCAAGCAACTTCTTGAGTTGTCCGTCTGGTTTATCAGTATTCCAAACTACCTCACCCTCAAAATCAACAGCCTTAGAAATATATTCAACAAGCTGTTTAATACTTATATCGGTTCCTGTACCAATATTAATAGGTTGACTATTGTCGTCGTATTTTTCTAGAGCCTGAACGATAGCTTCGGCAGCGTCGTCAACATACATAAATTCTCTCATTGGAGAACCAGTACCCCAACATTCCACACTGTCTTCTTTTTCTAAAACAGCTTCAACAAACTTTCTAACCAAGGCTCCAACAACTTTAGTTCTAAAAAGATTGAAGGTGTCGTTTGGCCCATAGAGGTTTGTTACACAAACTGAAACAGAATTAAAGTCATACTGATTTTTATAAGCTTCCGATGCTGCTTGCAACACCCTCTTTGCTATTCCGTGCGCTCTTATTGTTTGGTTTGGTAAGCCATCCCAAAAGGTTTCTTCTTTTAAGATTTCCATACCTGTGTCGGGATATGCACAAGAAGTCATGATGTTAACAAGCTTTTTAACATTAACGTATTCGCAAGCGTGATGAATATTCAGTCCCATTATTGTATTTGCGAACAAAATATCCGCCGGATACATTCTATTAAATTCGATTCCACCATTGTACCCAGCGGCGTGAATGCAATAGTCTGGATTGTTAGTCTCTAAAAACTGAATTAAGGAATACAAGTCAAGAAGACTGACCTCTTCACTTCTCAAGACAATAGGTATTGCCTTCCTGCT
>Ga0302118_10001925_pt1 | contig 10328 bp, 11 predicted proteins | sample AG5_331_MG_FD_203126 | JGI IMG/M metagenome (GOLD analysis project Ga0302118, IMG submission 203126) | Marine microbial communities from Western Arctic Ocean, Canada - AG5_33.1 | ecosystem: Environmental > Aquatic > Marine > Oceanic | place: Canada: Western Arctic Ocean | collected 2017-10-01 | reverse complement strand
CACTCGTAGAACATTGTAATACATGTACCCCACCCCAACCGAAGGATATACCATTTACAGCAAATCACAGTGTCCGGCTTGTGACAAAACAAAGGCATTGTTACCAAGTGCAAAAATAGTCAACTGTGACGCATACCTCGTCGAAGAAGTAGATGGATTTTTAGACTTTATATGGTCTTTACCGACCGCGGGTAACTGGGCGGGAACATTCCCCATGATATTTAAAGATGGTAAGTATATAGGTGGGTACAGTGAAATAAGTAATCAATTTAATAAAGATGTTAGTTTTTAAAGTTCTTCCTTCGGTTTACTGACATAATTTAGATATCCCAATTCCGCGTTAAGCGTTTGTACTTCCAGTGTTTTGTCCTCCGATAGTTTCTTGTACTCCAATTGCAAACCCCCCACCGCTTTCTGAAACGAGGCTTCTACTGTTTCCAGTTGTTTCTTAACAGTAGTTTTAAAAGTTTCCACTTCGCTTTCCGTCAGTTTTTTCACCTTTTCAATTTTCTCCAGTTCTTCGCGTGAACACAGGTTTGGGTCGTCGAAACAACCCTCTTGTAGATGCTCTTCTACAAAACTCTCAAGAGAATTGTAGTCTCTTCCTTTGTCGTAGCTTTTCCAACCGAGTCCATCGGAATACTTGAGCGTTGGATAACCTTTTACCCCGTGTTTTTCACATAGCGCCTGTTCCTTTGTGCAATCGACTTCGGCAACCATTACACCGACCGCATCGGATAGCTTGTCCCAGTCAGGTTTTAACGTTTTACAGTGGCCACACCATGGTGCTTTGAAGGCCACTAGGCCCTTTTTGCCCAGTGTCATCTCGTCAAAGTTGTCGGCGGTTAAGTATACGGTGGCTTGAGTGGTAGAGAATAGGGCAAATAAGATAAAGTATTTCATTTTATATACATTGGTCATATATTTATATGGTATTATTTTTTAAACTCTAAATACTCCGATGCTCGAGAGAATGAATATGCGGATGCGAACACATAAGTGTGCCACAGGGAGTGACAGTATAGACGGTCTTCCATGTGTTGAAATATAAATGCCGAGGCACCCAAACAAATTCCCGCGGCGGCCCACAGTGCAAATTTTTTTCGATATGTTGATTTAACTGTCATATCACCCGCAAACAGATGGTAGAATGATAATCCTATCGCTATCATGACAAATACCAGCGCAATAAACACCGCGTACTCCCGAAACAATATGGTCGATACACCGGCACCAATTGTTATTATAATGTTGATACACAGCGCTGGAGTCAAACGACATCTCCACTCCGCGGTTTGTTTGGGCCTTCCTAGGAAATTACGTGTAAAGAAATCCCGTGTTTTTGACTCTGGCGTTGGTGGTATAGGCATCCACTGTATACAATAAGACACAATACACATGATAGAGAAACATGCGTCAACATCTCCATACGCCTCGTCGTCCCCCGGTAGACTGAGACCAAGTTCTGTCCAGTGATACATTATAGAGGAGAAACAGGTGATAATCAATAATAGTTTCAACCACAGACCCTGCGCCTGTGCAATAGGAAAGAAGGCAAACATGTTTGTCATAACCAACACAAACCTCCCAACCTGTTGGTACGCTTCCCCATGGAATATAAATTTACGGAATAAAATGAACATGGAATAGGTCACAACAGATATGCCGAATACGATATCCATCTCTCCTTGGTCGTCATCTTCTTCTAGGGTATGTTTTACACCAATTGGTAACACCTTTCTCTTCATTTTTGGACTGAAATGGGTTATATATATATGAAAATCAACTGTATCGGGCCATTTGCACTATATATTACATGTAAGGTATACATATATATATATGGCGGAGGTGGTGGACTTCTTGACTAAAAACTTGGGCAATATATTGACTATTTGGAATCTTGCATATGATACAAAAGACCAAACCGACGATGCCAAAATAAATGATATGATGGAAAGTTTAGAAGCCATAGAGGCTACCATGGATACAGAGTACGACCACATTGTATCTATGCATGATATGATGATCGACAAACAGACTAGAATCACTTCCATGTTTAATTATTACCAAGAGATGGTAAATGGACTCAATACTATTATGGTACTTATATTGGGAATAACAATTTCATTGTTTAAACCATATATTGAACAGCAGCACTTTACTGGTTGGTGGGTTGTTATATGGGTAGGATGTTTCTTTTTCGAAATAGTTGCTATTATAGAAGGCGTGTTTGTTTCTGTTCGTTTGTCGTATGCGGGAGCAGAATTTATAAACGGATCTTATCGGAACAAACAACTAGGGCGGTTGGTGAAATACTATAATATCGAGGATTTAAACAGTATATCTAGAATCTTAATGTCGATGTTGGTATGCTTTCTTATCTCGATGATTTTCCTTATCGCGGGAGTTCACTTAATGTTTTATCAGGATCTCAATGAAAAGGATCCTACGTTTATTACATTGTCTGGGATACTTAGTGGGATATTTTTTATTATGCGCTTCCTTTTCAATTATGGATATCTGCTTAACTTTCGAATTTTAAATGTTTTTCAACTCAAACTGGACATACCAACAAACGAATACGCGATCCACGCGCCATTGTCAGAAATGTTAGACCGTTATAATAGTATTAACACCGGCATGGCATGCTTGCAAAAATTATGGGGAGAAGACAAAAACAAATGGATGTCTATGCTGTGTAACAAAGCAAGCGGCGGAGATTGCGACGATTCATCGTTGTTTGCTTTGGAATCGAAGTTGGATTACGTTATCACGCAGGTTTTAGCGCGAGGGGAAAAACAGAAATATATCGTTTTAAGATACACCAGACGCATGAAAGCTATCACTAGAAAGCTACGGTTGCACGATTGGCGGATAGAAACTTTATTTAAAAATGACCGAATCGGTAATAGCGAAGACGATGACGACGACGATACCGCAGATGTAACCCCGTGGGATTTTTCTTATATAGGGTTTTGGGTTGTATCCAGCTTCGGAATGTTTATCTTGGTTATAGTAAATATTGCATGGGTAATCTTTGCCATTATACTGATGTTTGCTTTATCAATAGTTGTTAGTGTTCTGGCGAGTTTACAAACATTATTATTGGCACCGTGTAGAGGATTTAAAAAAGAGGGACTGTGGAATTTCTTTAAACGTAGGAATGAAATTTTAATAGATTCCGGTACGTGGGCATACGTCTTATTCTTTTCCTTTTACGTGAACTTTAAGAAGAACGAATTTTTAAAAACATTGGTGAAAACCACTGTTTATGAAGACGATGACGAAGAAGAGAATAAATTGTGTGATGGTATACGCCAAGAAATTGGAACCACTGGTTTTAAATATACCGGTTTACGATACAGGAGTAATTTAAATTTTTAACAGGCTTCAAACGACTCATACGGCGCTTGTAACCGTCTAGCCACAAACTCAATCGCCCAGTATGTCGTAAACAATATCGTCATCACTATATCATCGTTCATTCCGGCCTTGCATTTACCAGTGTATATATGCTTTGCCAGTTGGTACGGGGCGTTTTCGTTTCCTATCACCATCTTCTGAAACGACAACATCTGTTTCTTTAATTCTGCTCTCACCTTTCTATGCCTGTCGTTGGCATCCTCAAATGGGTTAACACAAATCCAATCGTTGATAAAATGTACTGCCTCTGTATTAAAATAATTAAGAAAGGAGTGTGTATACTTTTCTTTTCTATCATGAGTTGTTAATACCCCACATTTACCTTTCTCGTACTGAGTATAACACCGTCTCTCATCTTTACACATGTGAGCCATATGCGCGGCTTCTAATCCTAAGTTACTTTCGAAGAAGTTGATAATCCACGCGTCGCGTAATTCGGGGTGGCCTCGTATCGCACGTATATGGCCTAATAGTAGGTGTTCCACCTGATCATGATTTTTTGTTGAGTGAGTCTCAAACCCACAAAATACAATATTATTCATCTCCATTACCATGGTCACAATTGCCATTTGGCTGTCACCCCCACCATTTGGATCAACTCCGAGAAAAACGTACTTTGCTTTGTTTTTAAGGACCCAGCATGATTTTGCCAGAAGTTTCTCCACCATTCCCTGTGCAAATATAGAAGCAGCGTCGTTGGTGATTTGTCCCATGGACTCGCGTGCAAGCAAATCCTTACGATCTCCGTAAATTGCCTTTACCATGTCAAACTTGGCCGCGCTTTTCCACGGGGGTACAACAGAGGCCATGTGCGTGCAATCTGCTGCCTTGCCTAGTTTCTGGCACTTTTCACATGACATCCCCATCCTAAGTGTATTAAAAAGAGGCTTCCCATCCCCGCCTTTAAGCTCGAACATCTCACTATAGAAGTTCATTCCATCTAATGGTGTACTAATAGCGATTAAAGCCGTAGTCTCCATCTCTAATAGGGGCACGATCACCTCGAAGAAGACATCCAAGGCCATAAAGGCTGCTTCTTCCATGTACACGACGTCTCCACCGCAACCTCTCAGTGTTTTGGCACAAGAGGGATACGAATGTACCTTACGAACATCTAGGGGAGTGGGGCCTTGAAGAAGCATGGTTTCACCATTGCATTTTAAGAACATGTGAGCATGTTCGCCCGATTTTATCATGTCTCGTATTAGTTCCAGCAATTTTTGTGAAGCCCTTCGTCCCGTTGAAAATATACATTGTTCGCTATAGGGCACGGTCATACCATAGGCAGCTACAAACATAGCCACACTGGTACTTTTTCCAAACCTACGCGGTGTTAAACATAGAACCTGTTGTTTCAAATTGTCAAACCCGTTCATTTTCATCACTCTGTCAACGTCGATATCCGGATCGTTTCTGTATAAATGCATACAGGTCGCTTGTAAAAAATTTCTATGGAAGATCTTTTGCATCTTGGACCGTTCCCAACCCTTATACGATTTAGGTACATAATCCAGTAATTTCTTTAGTTTGAACATTAATTTATCGCCTTGGGCGGATTGTTTCTTTTTGGATCCTTCTGTGATGGCAGAAATGCAAGTTTGTGGTTGTTTAGCTTCCAGTTCGACCAGTTTCTCTTCTTCGAAAAACGAATAGGCGGAGGCCAGATAAGAACGAAAAGAGAGTGGCTTGGGTGTGGGGTTTACTCTTTGGCGTTTCGGCGTTTGTTCGTCGAATGTGTGTCGTTCTGTTTCCATACTATATAAGAAACATAGGATATTTATATAGTATGATACCCGATGATCTATGGAGACATGTGGTCCATTTCTTACGGGTTGAGGGGGCTATGCAATTAGAGGTAGCTATTTCGAAAAGACTAAACCGGTCTGAACATTATAAGGCGTTACTATTCAAACAGAGTTTTTTCAAAACCTATGATTATAATAATAGAAAGATACACATCGATACGTACAGTTTGTCGGGAACTGTATTTTCACTGGTTAAACCTCTTCCAAAACACGAGTTTGTTATTCGTCACAAAGAAGAAATATCCACCAAACTGGCAAATTTAAAAGCGTATGAGGCTATGTGTGTGAAGGAAGGTAAGGTGTTGCGTCGGCGGCTAGAGATGGTAGGTCTAGTATAAATACCAAATGTTTATTTTAAAATGTTGATATATGTAATATCAACGACATATTTTGTAATTCCCATAATTATGTTATCGCTTCGAGATATTTGGTTGGAAGAAGACTGGCAGGCCATTTTTGTATTAATTCCCTTCCTCTATTCTGGCATGTCTTGCTGTGTCATTCAACATAATATAGGATGTGAAATGAAACGCGCGCCAATACGATGGACCGTGTACGAATTGTTACGATGGAGTATTATTGTGACGATGGTATACGGGTGGTGGAATGTGTATATGTTTACAGTGTTACACAGTTTAATATGGGGTTGGAGTATATTAGAAATTACATATATTAAATCGAGGGTTACATTTATCTAAGCGACATCTCTGCCGACTGCGTCTGCCAACAGTGCGGCGGCTACAGATACCATGAACCAAGTGGGTTCTTCTTTGAGCCCCCATAGATGTCCAAAGTCCATTCCAATCGCCACGATAACAAATCCGGCGAACAACGAGCGATAAAGTGGGTTTTCGTTAATTGCAATTATTTCAACCTGACTCGCCTTCGGCGTGGCAGCGGATGCTACTACACACGCGGCAAGGACCAAATGAATGGAAACCGCGACAATAGCAACAATGTTCAGGGCTTCTCCGTCGCCAACGCCTTTATGTCCTTCATTGTCTACCCTTGTTAACAGGATACCCGACAGATTCATTGCCAAAAATGAAATAACGGCGGTTGCTCTGAACAGTCGTTGTTTTGGGGCAACCGCCTTGCCTGTTACTACCCCTTCGGCGTTCTTAACATCTGCTCGTGGGTAATCGGTTACTCGGTAACCTCCGCGGAATGGGTTGAGGAGAGCTACACCCAAATTTTCATAGTGATCTAGTAGAACATCCATTAGTCTGTCGAGTGCAAGAATACCAAAGTAAGCCCATGCAATGCTGATTATATCATTTCTATGGTCACCTTCTAAGGATTCATCTGTAAACAATAGACCCAGAATCATACTGGCTCCCAAAAGAGCAAGAGAGGATCCCGAATGGCGGAACAGTGTCATAGTATCACTTTCATCCTGTGACTTGGAGATACCATACCCAGATTTAGCTATCTTACCCGCCAGTAATGGCAATGCCATCATTAATAAGATCGCAGGCATAGACAGGGACCCGTCGTTGTAGGGGTTTGGTTTTAATGTCGCGTCTTCTGCGAAATAATTGACCATGGCTAGAATAATTGCGCCCAGATTAAGTGCTAGTTGAATTGCGCTGATAACTTTAAACGATGTGGCCGCCATATTTTATTTGTAACATCCATACTTATATACCTTTTCTTTTTTATTTGCACTATAAATTATATCAACTGCTAACGAAATGAGAGCATCCAAGTGGAGGAATGCTCTTATAGGAGATTTGGCCCTAATTCATAAATTAAGGGAATCTACTATAACACCCCCGTCTACAATACGAGATCAATGTACAATGGAACAAGATTTGAAGCGGACCTTCCCAACCATTGAGTGGTTTAATACCGACAATCATTTAAATAATATATCCGACATACTCATGGCATACGCCAAAGTCAACCCCAATATAGGGTATGCCCAAGGTATGTGTTTTATCGTATTTGTTCTATACAAAGTGTATTATGACGATTGTCCGGAATATGCGGTACATGATACTTTCTTTTCGTTGCACACCCTAATACATTACATACGACCATTATATCCAAGAGATAGTGAAGATAGACATATTACAACATGGTTGGAGTCCACTGCGAGTATTATACGATTGAAATTATTGTATCGGTACCCAAAATTGGCAGTGAAACTAAAAAACACGGGGTTTATTAAACTATTGTTGATAAAAACGGCACCCGCTTTGTTTGCCAATTGGTTTAAAATGAAAGACATAGTCGTACTGTGGGATTATGTATTTACAGGGGATATCTTCGAAAACATACTCAATGTAATCTCCGCCATGATAGTTTGTAATCGAGATATTTATTTACATTTGTCTACAGAAAAAGTGCTTCAGATCACCGCGGTGAAGTCTTTCTATAAGGTATCTTCAGTCGTTTCTTACGCACATACTTTTCAACGCTGATCGGTTCGTCACATACTGGGCATTGTCGTTTGATTCCCATCCATTTCTTAATACATGTATAACAAAAAGTATGCTCGCATTCTAGGGTGGTGGGTCTATCACAGGACTCTAAACATATGTGACAGGGTTCTTCGCATTCTGACCGGGGTCTTTTTCTAGACATTCGGCGCAAAGCTTTGCGTTCTTGACCGTCCAATTCCATGGTAGTGTCAAGCGGTTTCCATTCGGCGCGGACAGACGCTGTTTTAATGGCTTCCTCGTCCTCTAAAAAAATTGTGAGTGAACACTCCTTCGTACAGTCCCGGTATCGCCTGCTGATTTTCTCCTGTAAATCCCCCTCTGGTAAAACATAACCAAACTCATCCAGCGTTGGGTATATTAAAGAACGCATCAGGTGTTTTCCGGAATAAAATGACGTGTCTTGTGGTATTTTGCATGTGATTATACAACAATGCATATATAAATAAAATATAGCTTAATATATACAATGCTTTTTCTCTGGGCCGTTGTCACTATGGTACTCATTTTTATGTGGATATTTTTACTACCAATCTTTATAGTTGGGTTCTTCTTAAGTATTCCCTTTTTTGTGGTCGCGTTGCCCATATCGCTTGCAATAGCAGGGGGGATATATATATCATTCGACCACATTAAGGAGTCCACGATTAGAGAGATTCTTTCTTCGGCACCATACGAACATTGGTTTGGTGAGATAGAGGTAGGGATACCGAAGGGGAATCATCTAATATGCTGCCATCCGCACGGTATGATATGCACCATGGCAGTATTTGGTATTCACTTTCAACCGAAATCAACCACTCTCATAGCGGTAGCACCGGTAGTCTTTGCGGTACCAGTTATAGGGTGGATATCCAAACATTTGGGGGCTATACCAGCTACATACGACGACATCGGGAGAGCTCTGGAGCATACGAGCGTAATTCTTCTACCCGGTGGAGTTCCAGAAATAATATGCACCGAACGAGGGTTACAATACACACAGCGTTGGGGTTTTTTGAAGTGTGTGCAAAATAACTTCAAGATAATTTGTGTGAGAGGCCATCAAACTTATTACGATATCATGCCATTACCATTGTATGACTTGCGACTGTTTATTGCAAAGAAATATAATATACCAATAGTATTTCCTTGGATATTTGGATATTACGGAACGTGGATACCAAAACCAAAAGCAATAAAACCAACCATAACTATATACGAATACGATAAAACAAAAAACATAGAAGAAAACAGAAAACAATACTATGAGCGGATCGCGTAAAATAAAGAGCTTGGGGATAGTATATAACCCTCGTTCCTTCGTGCTAAATGAAACTATTGTTGTTTATGTGTTTTCTTGCTCGTGTCTACGCCGACTGTGGGACCTCTATTGGGACAAATGATTGTTGTGGTGAAGACCAAGTACAATGCACCGGGCTGAACGCCTGTTTTTCAAATGGCGACGAAAATTATTGTAGATTCGATGGGATATGGGTTCTTTGGTTTTGTTTAATGGCTCTTGGGGTATGGGTGGTGGCTGAAGTTATAGCTTGTATATGGTGCAAGGGCAAAAAAGCCGAGGAATCACCAGAAGCAGAGGAACCACCAAACGCAGAAAGAACCGCACGTTATAAATATCACTTAAATCTTTAAAAAATACGTGTATAACATATTAACGCTGTGTTCATACTAAAATAATCAGACCTATTTACATGTTAGCGATTTTAGAGAGGGCACCCATCAAACCAAACCACTATTTTATTTAATTAATTACCCTTCATGATATACCCATGTTAATTACATAGGATAGTCGTGTACTTAATAGTATAGTATGAATTAATTAAATAAATAAAAAAAGTTTTTTAAATAGAGGTGCCCTCTCTAGAATGGTTAGTAGGGGAATAGACCCAGAAAAATTACGCCTTATACAGCATTGACGTTGTGCGTGGGTCGGGCCAGTTTGCGTTCTTAGTATAAAGTATTATGTAAACATTTATGTATTATAAATTCACAAGTATAAAGGATTTATATACACCGCATAAAATGAACTGTAATATATGTACGAAAAGGTCCACGCACTGGAGGATATGTTACAAATGTAGAAACGCATGGTGCGAAGAGTGCAATGATCAAATGATGTCTAGAGGGACTCCTATACAACGCCCATCACCGTTACATGGTAAAATAGAGTACAAATGTCCGTATTGTAGAACTGGGTTTATAAAGGGTTCGAGATTTATTACACCGGTTACACATAAAACTAGTAAAGCCTGTATTATTATGTAAATTAAAACTTTAAGTTATTTGTTCTTCGTTAGGTCCGCATCCAGAGCGAAGAAAAGAGGACGGATGGAATATAAATAGTACGACATTATGAACAAATGGGCGAAACCTTTAGTATAAGTGCTGATAATTTGGATGAATTATACGATGGCACCGAAAAAAAGGATGGCTCTAAGTCCATAACACAAGATGGTTGGACGATTACCGTGACAAACCGTGGTCCCAAGCCAAGTGGGAAGCATGTATTGTATTCTATGATAGTAATGGTAAACGGGGCTCAAATCGGAGAACCGCTAGAAATTACACTATCCGTGAGGAGGGGAGAGAACGACAAAGGAAACATGAGGAATAATATCAATCACGAAATGAATAAGTTGCGAGACAATATGAT
>Ga0302118_10001922_pt1 | contig 10342 bp, 7 predicted proteins | sample AG5_331_MG_FD_203126 | JGI IMG/M metagenome (GOLD analysis project Ga0302118, IMG submission 203126) | Marine microbial communities from Western Arctic Ocean, Canada - AG5_33.1 | ecosystem: Environmental > Aquatic > Marine > Oceanic | place: Canada: Western Arctic Ocean | collected 2017-10-01 | reverse complement strand
CCACACCAGGTTATGCTTTCTCATCGGATGAGGCGGGGACTATATCCTACGGAGGTTCTTCTTGCTCTCCGGGTGGAACGTCAGCAATCAACGGAACCAACTCCATCTCATTTGGTACCTTGAGTGAGGCATCTTACAGTTGTACCATCACTGTTACAGATTCGGCTGAAAATGCCAGCAGTGCATTGAGTGTAAATACATTTGTTATAGATACAACCGCACCCACTGTTTCCTCTATTTCCTCTTCCACTTCAGATGGAGCATACAAGTCAAATGACAACATCACGGTCACAGTGTCCTTCAATGAAAATGTGATCGTCGACAATTCTAGCGGGAACCCACGCATCCAACTGGAAACCGGAACCAATGACCGTTATGCCAGCTACATCAGTGGAAACTCGACCAGCATCCTGTCATTCCTTTACACAGTTCAGTCAGGAGACAATTCCATTGACCTGGATTACAAGTCTACCGATTCCCTATCTGCAAACAGCGGAACTATTAGGGACGATGCAACCAATGATACTACTTTAACTTTATTTTCTCCAAATCAATCCGGTTCTCTTAGTGCCAACAAGGCTATTGTTATTGATGGTATTGCACCAGTAGTTTCATCTATCTATCCAACCGATAACCAAAGTGGTGTTTCCATTACTGATAACATCTCGGTGACTTTCTCTGAATCAATGGATAGCTCTTCTGTCACTACTAACTCATCCAACACTTCCTGTTCAGGTTCATTTCAGTTGTCCTCTGACAATTTCATTAGTTGTATTCAGATGTCCTCCTCTCCCTCAAGTTCTAATTCAGAAAAAACGTTTACAATTGATCCTTCTGACAATCTTTCATATTCAACAACTTATTTGACAAGGGTAACTACTGGAGCCAAAGACAGTAACGGTAACACTTTGAGTAGTCAATATGAATCTCCTAATGGTTTCAAAACTTCTGTAACTTTTGTTATAGTTGGTGATTCAGGACTTATCCTCTCCTCATCAGATAATGGAGCTACCTGGGATAATATGACTTCTGGGGTATCGACAAATCTAGCATCAGTAACATATGGGGGAGGAACCTTCGTTGTAGGAGGGAACTCAGGAGTTATTCTAACTTCTACTAATGCAAGTACATGGATCTCAGAAACATCTGGTGGAAACTCTTGGAGTGCCGTGAGCGATGGAGTTTCAGATAATTTAAGTGGAACTGCTTATGGAAATGATATGCATGTTATTAGTGGTGTTTCCGGTACAATTCTAACTTCATCAGATAATGGAAGTTCATGGACATCACAGACTTCAGGTACATCAGAAGTTATTTGGGAGGTTACCTACGATAATAATATCTTCGTATCAGTAAGTGACAATGGCTCAATTTACACTTCCGGAGATGGAACAACATGGACTTCAAGGACTTCTGGCACGTCAAATCCTTTAAGAGGGGTCACCTACGGTAATAGTACTTTCGTTGCAGTAGGGAACTCAGGAACAATATATACTTCACCTGATGGAACCACTTGGACTTCAAGAACTTCTCCACACTCAAATGCTATAATTGATGTAACCTATGGAAACAGTACTTTTGTAGCAGTTGGAAGTGGGGGCAATATCATTACCTCAAGTGATGGAACCACTTGGAATTCAAGGAATTCTGGTACATCAAATGCGATTCAACAAGTAGCATACGGAAACAGTACTTTCGTTGTTATAAGTAATAATGGTGAGATATTTACTTCAGCGGATGGAACTACTTGGACTTTAGAATGGACTTCCGGGACAACGTCTTTAAATGGAATCACATTCACAGAATAACAATTCCGATGGAGTAAAACAGTAACCCCTCAAAATTGATCCCATCCATCCCCTCTAAGTACCCCCCCACTTAATTCTTCAAAGTCAGACACCCTTCCAAAAACTTCCCATTCATTGTAAATCAAACCGACTGATGTTATGAAGCATTAGGCCCACCTAGAACGTCCTTTTCGTTACCATTTGCAAACAATCTTCCGTCTATATTTATTAATTCAAGGTACTATTCTGACGATTTTTCTGGTGTAAAATATAGGAATGATATTAGGTGGGGGATGTTAATGAGATAAGCTGTACCATTTGATGTTTACTGACATAGATTGAAAATATGATTTATTTTGCTTAGGGGTTGTTGACCTTCATTTAGTCAACACCCACCTTAATCGATTATATTAGGCAGAGTTTCAGTCTGGTCAGGTTTGAGATGAATAGTATTCTAGACTTTAAACAGCCATAGGTAAAATAATCAAATGATTTTTAAAACGTCCTCTAAGGCAAGACTTAACTTCTAGCATTATATTTCGTTATGATTGAGAACAAGGCGCAATTGAGGTCGATTTAACTTCGCTTACGCTACGTATCACTGAATGTTAAGGCTAAAAAAAGACTTGCGGGTAGACCTTAGTCGGGTACAATCATTTCGTGGGCGCATTAATGGCGCACACCGGATACGCAGATCGCGAGCATGTATTGCTCATTGCCGTTTTCTTAACCTCTATCATGCTCACCGGCGACGGTTCACTCACCATCAAATCACTTTTACCACTCCGATGAAGCCTGTTCTCTTACTCATGTTCTCCGGCAGCGCACGCCGCGAATCCTTTAACCAACGTTTAGTCGAAGCTGCTGCTGCCAAAGCAAACGCACTTGGTGCCGAGGTCGACGTTGTCAATCTCGCAGACTACCCTATGCCACTTTTCAACCAAGATCTAGAGGCAGAATCTTTCCCCGATGCGGTCAGCAAGTTGCGTGACAAAATGATTGCTGTCGATGGCATCCTTCTAGCTTGCCCGGAATACAACGGCTCCATCTCACCACTTCTAAAGAATACAATTGATTGGCTTTCGCGGCCCCAAGATGGAGTGGCCGACAGATTAGTCGCTTACCGGGGAATGGTTGCGGCCTTAGTCGCTGCATCCCCTGGTAGATTAGGCGGAATGGGTGGTTTGGTACACGTTCGCGAAATCCTTTCTGGAATTGGAGTCACGGTAATTCCCGAAGATCTTGCTCTAGGAAGCGCATACCAAGCCTTTGACGAGAGCGGTGACTTGGTTGAAGATCCAATGGACCAACGGCTAACCAACGTCGTCAAAGGATTAATACGTACGGCGAAAGCCCTTTCGCATGAGGAGTCTTAGAATAAAGTGAACTCAACCCAATCTAGCTAACTTTCTTCACGTGTGACATCTTCTCTGCTGATGCTCAGTTAGGTGTTTCCATCTTAAGCGTCAAATACCAAAGAATATTTTGTTCTCTCAAACAATCTAATCATACTTCCCAATTCAAATGGCTAACATCCTTTAACAAGTTGATTTGACTTCTTGCTTGTTCAAGTTGCTTTATAATTCAATATAGAACATTAATCAGTTTGATTTACAAGAATTGAGGAATTTACTTGGAGGACGTCTGACTTGTGTCGCGTGAATCACTGCTGCAAGTACTTATGGATTTTGATCTCAGTGATTTTGAGGTTCGTAGTATCTCTGAAACACCAGCAAGGATGGAGTAGAAAATATTGTCAATGGAACCGATTGAAAAATGGTGGCTTGATATTCTAAGTAATGAAGATTTTTTAATAGGAGGAAAAATATTTGATTTTGATGATATTAATAGAGTTACTAAATCCGATCTGCTTTACAGCTTTAACGAACATACTAAAGTATACAAACCCAATCACAGGAATTGGGAAGCTAGGAGATTATGCTCCCAATTCGAAAAACTTGTTCCTTTTGCAAAGAATAAACGTAGAGGCAGTGGTCCAAGAGAATACGAATTCCCTTCACTCAATGAGTGCAAATTGTTTTTTGCAGATAAGTACTCACTGGACAGTGATGTATTAGAAATTAACTAATTGTCCAATTGCTCCACGTTGTTTTTAAATTCGTACAGAATATTCCAGATACACTAATCATTTAAGATATTTTTTAATGAAAATAGCCTTGAGTTAGTCGAGCTTTTTCAAGAAGACACTTCCAATAGTTATGTATATCTGTTCTTTGGTACATGAATGAAACGAAAAAATATAAACTTCTGTTCTTTGTTGGTTGGAGTGATATGCACTTCGTCTTTTTCCTCTATCAACTCAAAATCATCACCTAGTTCGGCTATCATTTTCTCAGAGTCATATTGCACAATTTCTAGACCGCTGCATTTTTCAGGGCCTCCAATTGCAAAAGTCGCTATTATGAGATGGCCTTCAGGCCTTAGAGCATTTTTTAATGCCTTTACGTAACTTTTCCTATCAGATGGATCTGTTAGGAAATGAAAGAGAGCTCTATCGTGCCAAAGTGAAAACTTATGCGGTGCATCAAATTGAGTAATATCAGAATCAAACCACTCAATGCTTTTCGCGGAATCACCAAGTCTCTTTTTGGTAGTAGCTATTGCATTTCCAGAAATATCTAAAACTGCCAAATTCGTGAAGCATTCTTTTCGTAGGTAATCTACTAGAACCGAAGCACCACCACCAACATCAATGATTGCCTCATTACTGGCAACCTTAGTGCAACGGATAAGCTCCAGAGATAGCTTTGGTTCTTTTTGATACCAGCTTACATCTAAGGGAGACTTCTTTTCATACACATCCCCCCAATGCATTGTTCTGTCAAACATCACAAAGTACTATTTCACAAACTATTTTGGTATTATTTTTCATTCTGATAATTCATCCATCTTCTGCATCTCCTGAAAAAACGCTTCAACTATCATATCATATAAAAAGACTCAGCTTTTGAGCGCCTTATTAGTAAGAATGGGAGAAATCACACGGTCTGCCAGCAGCATGCCCATAGCCATTGCCACCACGAACAGCACGGCATTCACGCTCCCACTTCCTAGAGAGGTGATCGCAGGTCCCGGACAGTATCCACCTAGCCCCCAGCCCATACCGAACAGCAACGCTCCAAAGATAAGTGAACGGTCAAGATCCTTACGGGAGGGAATTTGAAACGTTTCCCCCAGCATCGGTTTAGAAAAGCGTCGCTGAATCAATAATTGGAGAATAAAATAGCTGATCACAGCGCCTCCCATCACGAAAACCAGACTAGGATCCCATTCCCCCAAGACATCAAGGAAGCCAATGACCTTCTGAGGCTGTGTCATTCCACTGATACCAAGACCAATGGAGAAAAGAATTCCGCAAATAAATGCTGCTATATTTGATTTAACCATCTTAGTTTTAGTTATAAATATTTTGAAAAAGGGCCACCATGGCCATTCCTGCCACCACAAACGTAACCGTAGCCGCAAGTGAACGTGCCGAAAGCCTGCCGATGCCACACACTCCATGCCCGCTGGTGCATCCCCCGCCAACACGTGTGCCGATACCAACCAGCAGTCCAGCAATTGTCACGGCCACAAGACCTTGTCTGGATGAGTTTTCAAAATATTCCGTATTTATATTATAGAGCAGGACCCCACCGGCAATCAAACCGGCAACAAAGACTGACTGCCATGTCCGCTCTGCTCCCTGCTGAAAGAGCATTCCACCGAAAATCCCTGAAATTCCCGCGATCTTCCCACTGAACAGCAGCGTCATGGCTGCCGCAATCCCAATCAGTATACCTCCAGCAAGCGGCATGGCTACTTCAAATTCTGTCATTTTTTCTACCTGTTTTGGTTGACTGTTTTTGTTCATTTCTCTACAAAATAACCGAGTTTTTTCCACTCCGCCATACCTGAGCTACCCAGGCAGACCATGTTGTCCAGCCCTTTGCTGGTTAAAGTGGCAAACACTGTTTGGGACCTCCGTCCTGAATAACAGTAGAGGTATATTTTTCGGAAATTCCGCAATTCGCCCAGCTGATGCAGCTCCTTTCCCATCGGCAGGTTGATCGCGCCCGGAATATGCCCTGCCTCGTATTCATCCGAAGTGCGGCAGTCGATCACCACCTCGTCCTCGGACAAAGCCGTCAGAATATTCTGTAAATCACGTACTCCAAATACTTGCTCCGTCAGGTGTCCGTGATCCACTGAAATACCGCAGCCCATGTTTGCAGGAACCGCCTCATCAATGTGTTTGGGCCTAGGCAGGTTCAGTGAGTTCATCAATTCCGCAAAATCTGCTTCGGTTTGTGTGTCTGGAATGCGTGGATTGTACTGCTTCTCCTCACCAATGGTGGAAACAGACTTACCATTATAGTCGTGACCGGGATAAACCAGAGTTTCATCCGGAAGAGCGTAGAGCTTTTGCGTGATACTCCGATAAAGCATTTCAGGATCACCCTCCTGGAAATCTGTGCGTCCGCAGCCTCGGATGAAAAGGGCATCGCCCGTGAACACCATGTTCTCAACCTTAAAGCTTGTGCAGGCGTCTGTGTGTCCGGGAGTGGCTAGCGCAGTAATTGTATGCCTCCCGAAGTCCAATGTGTAACCGTCAATCAGCATGATGTCCGCGCATGGAACTCCGGAAGGCTCACCAACCGCGGTTTGCAGTTTCATCTCTTCGCGGAGCATTCCCAGAGACGTTACATGATCGGCATGTACATGCGTGTCAAGCGCGTATAACATACGCACACCAAGCTCTCCGACAAGACAAAGATCGCGTTCAAACTGCTCCCTCACCGGATCAATAATAACCCCTTCATTCGTGTCCAAATCCCAGAGTAGGTAAGTGAAGGTCCATGTTTCCTGATCAAAGAGCTGACGGAATCCGATGTAGGGTTTAGTACTCATGTCTGACATTTAACATCCTTATTTTAGCAGTTAGTTAAGTTTGAAAATAATTAGATGTAGCTTTGGAAGTTTATTCTCCTTCAATACTAAGTCAAACTAATAATGGGGCATTGTGGCATTAGCCGTTAATGAAGTTTAGAACCATAGGCTCACGATTAAACTGAAACTCTTGTGGGGTAAGTAGGATCAAGCCAAGCTGCTTAAACGCATCTTCCACCAATGCAGAATTTAGAGACCCAAGTGCTTCTTCCCTCATTGCTATCTTTCTTCGAATCAGTGCCTTAATTTATCCATCTTCCGATCTTTTCCATACTCCACTTGAATACTTCCAGAAGGACTGCTCCATCCTACAATGACACAACAGCACCAACTGCCAGTGTCACGCCAGACGACATAACCTCCTCCGGCAATGCCCATGTACAGAGTACGCAGACAGGTACGGCCTACCTGGTTAACACCGCTGTCACTGTCAGTAACCTCGGCAACATCACGGGGACTTATGACAACCAGACAAACAGTGTTGCCATAAGTCAGATCAATACCGATACAATGCTACCGTCTACGGGACTTGTGTCTGGAACATACAGTGTTTATGCAGTGGACGCTTCAGGTAACCTCTCAGGTGCCAGTTAATTCCGCTTTTCATCTTAAAACCACCTAGTCATTCCCGCGGAAGCGGTAATCCAGTTAAATCATTAAAAATATTAAAGTATTTATTTGTGGATTTTGCAAAGGTGTGCCGAGAACATGAATAAAAGAAGGTCTTATATATTTTAAAATAAATTCTTGATTAGATAAAGTATAACTGTAAAGATGGCTCATCAAACTTAAGACTTAGTTCCTTAGTTTGTCTTAGTTTTAAGCCCAAACCCTGTTTATTATTCAAGGATGAATTGATCCTGTCTGGTTGAAACCGGTCTAATTAATTATGTATTTGTGTTAAATTTAATTTCAATTTGAACAAGGATTTTTTATGAAAAAAGATAAAACAGTGTTAATTGCCTTAATCGCTGCAGTCATAAGCATTTCAGGATTTTCAGTTCATACATTTGCTAACACTGGTAAGCTGATTCGCATTGCCACTGTACCAGCCGGTTCGGAAGTGGCCGGATTAGCGGTCAATAATGTAGGTGAACTATTTTTCAATTCACAACATCCAGGTGGAAAAGGTGAGGTAGTTGGTGATGGACCTGTTGCTTTGATAGGATATGTTGATGGAATGGACATTCGGAAATATTCCGGAAAAAACGTTTCAATTCCTGATGAGGCTTCTAGATCCAGGGTGCACGTTGCGGCAGGTGAATATGTCATACTAGGAAAATCCGGTCAAAAATTAGGTGACGGAACTAAACTGGGCGCAATTTATGATTCAAAGGGAGAACTGATGTTCATCTCTAACGATGTTGATTACAATGCTTTTATTCCATTAAGTTCCAAAGAGGCTATCCTTTACACTGCCTTCGAAGGAGCAACCCGTAAGGGTGTATCCGGAATCAGCCGGCTGAGATTGCAGCGAAATAAAGGACGTTGGTCCACTAACTTGGACAAGTCCAGTATGCTTGATCTAAGGAGCATCGGAGGTGGTTGGGTTCTGTGTTACGGTGAAATTTCACCTTGGGGCACACCAGTATTTGCCGAAGAGTATTATTTTTACAACACAATGCTCTGGAACCATCCTGACCTGCATGATGCAGATGAAAAGCCGAGTTTTATGAAGGGTAATGACATGGTTTTTCACATGCCGAAAATGATGAACAGCTATCTCGGGCATGCCTCAAATCCATACCGCTATGGTCAAATAATTGAGATGAACTATCCTGCTTCTGAAAAGCCGGAACTTGTAAGGCATTATGTTATGGGACGTCTGAGTCACGAAAATGCCACATTTATGCCAGACGGTAGGACAGTGTACATGAGTGATGATGATACCGTGAAGTATACTAATCCCAAATGGAATACAAATTCTGGAGGAGTATTTTTCAAGTTTATTGCCGATCAAAAAGCAGACCTGAGTTCCGGAACACTTTATGCGGCAAAGGCAAAACAGGATTCAGGGACAGATCCCAATACCACGGGTTTTGATATTAACTGGATAAAACTTGCTCACGGTAATAATGATCAGATAACAAAATGGATTTCAGAATATGACGGTATAGGTCCCAAAGATTATGTTGAAGGCCAAAGCAATTTCATCTCCGATGCTGATGTGAATAACTGGGCTGAATCAAAACTTGGGAAAGATCTGAACTCAGACGGCAGCATCGGTACATATCCTGATAACCGTCCTGCTTTTCTTGAAAGCAGGAAAGCAGCTGCAGCTCTTGGCGCGACTTATGAGTGGAACAAGCTCGAAGGCGTGACTAATATTAACGGAACAGTCTATGTTGCCATTTCCGAAATTACCGAATCCATGGATAAAAATGGGGGACATGTTGACTGGGCAAGTGGTAAGAAAGACCTCACGGTACAGGGAGACATTGCTCTAGATAAGGAGGCCTGTGGCGCTGTATACCGTGGAACTATGAGCAGTGACTACAATCTTAACCGTTTGGAACCTGCATTGGTCGGAAAAACTACAGACGGAAAGAAAAGGTGTGACGATGGAGGTATTGCACACCCTGACAACATCCTTGGACTTTCAAACGGGTCGCTTCTTGTAGCAGAAGATGCAGGCAAATCTGCCCATCCTGTGGATATGCTCTGGTTGCGAAAATAAATTATTTTGGATTAGAACAACTTAATCCTGATTTAAAGATTCCGGTAAATTTTGTGCTGCAAAGTTCTTCTTTTCCGGGGTCCTTATTTTAACTCTCTTGAAAAATAACGGCTTTTGTAAACACAATGCAGCTTCTATGGATGTGGAAGCTGCAATGGTGGAACTCGAGATACTTGCTAACCTAGCCAGCAAGTACTCAATTGCCAATTAGCCAAAATTTAGAATAACCGGAGGAAATAGAATGAACACTCAACAAACCACGACAGAGGTATCCATCGACGCAGGACTTGACCTAAAACTAGATGTTGCCTCGGTGAGACAAGAATTGGCACTCATCGCGCACCGACAGTATTTCAGCGGAAACGACAGAGGACGCATTTAGTCACCCAGTATTCGTATTTGATATTGATTATTCGCCTTCGATTATTCATAAGTCCAGGTCTCCATAGTTTAACTGTACTGGCCTTTATACCGATATATCATCCTGTCAATTGCAAAAGTTGTTGGCGGGAAATTAGCAAATCTTTAAATGAGCAAGATCATGTTAAAACAATGTAATTTATTGATGTCTGAACCAGATTTCTCAAAGGAAATGGCACTGAATGGGATGGTAAAAAAATTCAAAATGGTGAGTCTTACCATCTCACTTGCATTTTTGGCAACTGTACTGGCAGGAGTTTCCACTTCGTTTGCCGCTGGTGCGGAGGGACTTCCACGTGTAACACAGGAATTGGTTGCGCCTCCTTTCCTGCCCAAGCACAATCAAGTCGCGGTTGGAGGACCCAAAGTGGTGCAAGTGCGTTTGGAAATAGTGGAAAAGGAAATCCAAATTGCACCGGATGTTTATGTGCAGGCACTGACCTTTAATGGCAGTGTTCCATCTCCGTTAATTGTTGTGCATCAGGATGATTATGTTGAATTTACAATC
>Ga0302118_10001914_pt1 | contig 10368 bp, 9 predicted proteins | sample AG5_331_MG_FD_203126 | JGI IMG/M metagenome (GOLD analysis project Ga0302118, IMG submission 203126) | Marine microbial communities from Western Arctic Ocean, Canada - AG5_33.1 | ecosystem: Environmental > Aquatic > Marine > Oceanic | place: Canada: Western Arctic Ocean | collected 2017-10-01 | reverse complement strand
TACTTTGGCGAACCTTTGGGGAGAGGTTAGGGAAGAATATCTAAATAATTGACCTTTGTTACTTTAACATTAATCTGCTGGTTATAAGACAGAAAAATGCGGAAATGCGGAAAATAATTTAATCAGTAAAAATTTAGTAATAACAAAATATTACCGGATTTAAGTTAAGTATTGGTTCAAATGTCTAATTCAAGCGTATCAAGTTCAATCACCAAGCACGGTGTCTGGATGTCAGTCTCGTTCATATCTGGCAGTGCTGGAACATCAGATCCGACTTCCAGCCCTTTATAAGTTGCTGTATTCATTTTATCCTCCTGTTTAAGAATTCATCCAGGGCAATTTGTCCAAATCAACATTGCCTCCGGTAATGATCACACCTACGCGTTTTCCAGCAAAGGTGTTTTTGTTATTTAGAATTGTCGCCAAGGGTACTGCACTTGACGGTTCAACGACGATTTTCATTCTTTGCCAAATAAGCTTCATTGTATCAATAATTTCCTGCTCGGTTGCGATCAGAATGTCTTCAACATGGTTTGAAACAAAATGCCATGTCAAATCTTTCAGCGGTACTTTCAGACCGTCCGCCACCGTCTTTGGATCGTCATATGCGATAATGTGTCCGGCTTTAAAGGATTGGTATGCGTCATCGGCATTTTTCGGTTCAGCGGCATAAACTTTTGTTTCCGGAGCAACATTCGACAAAGCCAGACAAGTTCCTGAAACCATCCCTCCGCCGCCAATCGGTGCAACAACCGCATCCAAACCTCCGGTTTGCTCCAGCAATTCCAGCGAGCAGGTCGCCTGTCCGGTAATCACTCGCGCATCATTGTAGGGATGCACAAAATCTGCTCCGGATTCAGCTACAACCTTGGCGAGTGTCTCTTCGCGTGATCTGGTGCTTGGTTCGCATTCGACGATGGTCCCGCCGTAACCGCGTACGGCCGCTTTTTTTGGTTCCGGAGCGGTGTGCGGCATAACAACAGTTACCGGTATTCCTCTCAGTCCGGCAGCATAAGCCAGCGATAGAGCATGATTTCCGGAAGAATGTGTGGCCACACCTTTGGCCGCTATTTCATCATTCAATCCAAAAACTGCGTTCGATGCTCCACGTACCTTGAAGACTCCTGCTTTCTGGAAATTTTCGCACTTGAAAAATAATTCCGCTCCGCTCATTTCATTTATAAATGAACTGCTCAAAACCGGTGTTTTGCTGATGTATGGCTTGATGCGTTCTTGCGACGTTTTTACATCATCTAATGTTGGAATGTACATGTTAAGATCCTTTCATTTTGCAGAATTACGAAAAAACTCTTGAGCTACCGAAACTCCTGAACCCAGAGAAACAGGAAAACCCAAATCTAGGATTGCGATTTCCTTCACTGCAATTCTGGACAAAAGCATCACATCCTTAAAACTTCCTAAATGTCCGACGCAAAAACCTTTCCGGAAACTTTTCCTAAACCTCCGCGGAAGCAAATACCCTACTTGTTTTCCTCGTGATTGACCAGTTCCTTCGTGTTAAATCTGTTCGGAACCACGATAGCAGTTACTGTATCAGAGTAAAATTCTTTAGGAACAGCTTATATTTTCAGCCCCCAGGGACGCACTACTTTGCGGAGCTTTTCAGGAATGTTTGTTACGCAGTAAAAATTCAATCTCCATCCTGACTAAAAACATAATGCTCTACGCGTTTGCTTGTGAGGCTTAGTATTATTCAGGTTACATCCTGATGTAGCGTTATTTGCTCAAATCAAAGGGATAGTTGTAATAGGAGCACTTACCTTTTTTAGCAGTCTGGCGGTCTGGGGCATGCTTAAATATACTGTCATAATTCGTGTAACTGGAGAAGACGAATATAATGGTGGATTTCATAAATTTGCTAATTAATTGTACATTTTCAAATGGTTAACAATAATTGAATATAATAAAAGTCCAAATAGCATAATTTGGTACTAGTCTTACATGTTGATGAGTATTTGTCTAGTGGCTATGTGGTCAGGCCAATTATTTATTTTAAAATATTTTGTGATAAAAAAATATGCAATAAAGTTCCGAGTAATGAGTATGTTCCCCAACTTGTAGCGATTAAAATGTAATCATAAATTATTAAAACGGCTATAAATTAAGCAGTCAAAAATATATATTTAGTTTTAAAACAGTAGAAATTATTTATTATATTCATATAAAACAGAAGTCTACAGCTAGTATTTAAAAATAAAGACTCTTGGTATAATCCTTGAGAAAGTAAGTGCATGTAGAAGTTAAGTTGTTAATAACTAAAAAAGGAAGGATATGAAAAAAATAGAAGCGATTATCAAACCCTTTAAGCTTGATGAGGTAAAGCAGGGTCTGTCAGAAATCGGAACTGTCGGCATGACGGTCTTAGAGGTCAAAGGTTTTGGACACCAAAAAGGCCATACAGAATTGTATAGAGGCGCAGAGTACGAAGTGGACTTTATTCCAAAAGCTAAAATAGAAATTGTAGTTCCCGATGAGAAAGTCGCAGCGGTGCTGGAAATTATTGAGCGAAAAGCTAAAACCGGCAAAATCGGTGACGGCAAAATATTTGTTTATGACGTTGCTCAAACAATCAGAATCCGCACCGGTCAAACAGGAAACGACGCACTTTAATTTTTTAACAAATATTTGTATTACACAAAGGAGATGAAATGGAATTTTCAGTAGAAATGAAATATGTACTGGACAGCTTTTGGTTACTGATCAGCGGATGCTTAGTGATGTGGATGGCAGCAGGATTCGCGATGCTGGAAGCAGGTTTGGTGCGCAGTAAAAATACAACCGCCATCCTGACTAAAAACATAACCCTCTACGCGCTTGCTTGTGTGGCTTATTATTATGTGGGTTACAACCTGATGTATGGCAGCGGCAATGATTTTGTCGGCAGCGGATTTATGATGTCCGGAATTTCCGCGGAGGGTCACAGTTTGCTTTCGGATTTCTTTTTTCAGGTTGTTTTTGTAGCAACAGCTGCTTCGATTGTCTCCGGAACAGTTGCGGAGAGGATCAAGTTTTGGCCCTTCATGGGATTCACCCTTGTTTTGACTGCGGTCATTTATCCAATACAGGGACACTGGTCCTGGGGTGGAACGAGTCTGGGCGGAGTGATTGACGGATTCAGCGATTTCGCGGGTTCTACGATAGTACACTCTGTTGGCGGCTGGGCTGCACTTGCCGGTGTTTTATTATTGGGTGCCAGAAAAGGAAAATTTGGTGCAGACGGTTCCATTCACCCGATTCCAGGTTCTAATTTGCCTTTAGCCACATTAGGTACTTTTGTGTTGTGGTTAGGTTGGTTTGGATTTAACGGAGGCTCCCAGTTGGCATTAGGTTCAAAAGCCGATGTTGATGCGGTTTCTGCGGTGATCGCAAATACCAATATTGCTGCCTGTGCGGGAGCTTTGTCGGCGATGGTGCTGGCTCAACTTTTATATAAAAAAGTTGATTTGACGATGGTACTCAACGGCGCACTTTCCGGACTGGTAGCCATCACCGCCGGACCGGATTATCCAAGCATGAATTTAGCCATCCTGATCGGAGCTATTGGTGGCTTGCTGGTGGTATTCGCGATTCCGCTGTTTGATAAACTCAGAATAGACGATCCAGTCGGTGCCTTATCAGTTCATCTGGTTAATGGCGTTTGGGGTACTTTGGCAGTAGGAATATTCAATCCGGATGTAGAGTTATTTGCTCAAATCAAAGGGATAGCTGTAATAGGAGCGTTTACCTTTTTTAGCAGTCTAGCGGTCTGGGGCTTGCTTAAATATACTGTCGGAATCCGTGTAACTGAAGAAGACGAATATAATGGTGTCGATGTGAGCGAATTCGGCCTGCATGCTTATCCTGAATTTGTGGAAAGGCAAGGCTTGTAACTGAGTTTATTATCGGTGATTTTTATCGTGTAGGAGTTAGATCTTGGAGTTTTACAGCATTGCCAGCAAAACTCCTGCTGCAACTGCAGAGCCGATAACTCCTGAAACATTTGGTCCCATGGCATGCATCAGCAGATGGTTTTGGGAGTTGGCTTCGAGTCCGACCTGGTTTACTACACGCGCTGCCATGGGAACCGCAGAAACGCCAGCGGCTCCGATCAGAGGATTGATTGGTGAGGAGGACAGCTTGTTCATCAGCTTGGCCATCAACACACCGGTTGCGGTGCCCACAGAAAAAGCGATCATGCCCAGAATGAGAATTCCAACCGTCTCTAGATTGAGAAATTCTCCTGCAGCCAATTTACTGCCTATACTCAGACCGAGAAAAATAGTTACAGTATTGATCAGTGATTTTTGAATAGTGTCCGAAAGTCGATTGACCACTCCGCATTCTTTGGCCAAGTTTCCAAACATGAACATGCCTATCAACGGCGCTGCCGAAGGCAGCAACAAGGCACAGAGACCCAGCACAACCATAGGGAATAAAATTTTCTCACGCGTGGAAACATAACGCAACTGAGTCATTTCAATCTCACGTTCTTTCTGTGATGTCAGCAGACGCATGATCGGTGGCTGAATGATCGGCACCAGCGCCATATAAGAATAGGCCGCAATGGCGATCGATCCAAGTAAACGTGGAGAAAGTTGGCTTGAAAGAAAAATTGCGGTGGGCCCGTCTGCACCACCAATGATGCCGATGGAAGCAGCGTCCCTGAGAGAAAAGTCAATACCGGGAATTCCGTTCAATGCGAGTGCGCCTAATAATGTTCCGAAAATTCCGAACTGCGCGGCTCCGCCGAGTAAAGCAGTTTTGGGATTTGCCAGCATCGGACCGAAATCCGTCATCGCTCCGACACCCATAAAAATTATCAAAGGGAAAATTCCGGTTGTGATACCAAATTCGTAAATATAATACAAGAGTCCGCCAGGTTCCGAAAGTCCGGCTAAAGGTATATTGGACAAGACCGCACCGAAGCCAATCGGCACCAGCAGCAACGGTTCAAACTTATGGCGAATTCCTAAATACAGCAGGAGGAGTCCCACACCGATCATAATCAAGCGCCCAAAACCTTCTGTCCAATCCAAACCGTGTCCGCGAAAGAGTGCCGCCAGTCCGGTAGAATTGTAAAGGTTGAGCAACATTTCATAAAAAGCCGGCAATGCCACGACCGACCCACCACTCTCCACTTCCTCAACAATAACCGGAGCAATCCGGAGAATTCCCACCGTTTCGCCGGCCCCATAATGTTTAAGGTTTCGTAATCGCCAAAACACCAGTTGTCCGGAAACGCCTGCACGAAACTTAAATTTCGCACCTTTAGAATCTTTGAGTACCGCCAAAGTATCGCCGGCATAGACCCACTGATCAATTTTCGCATCGACTCGTATAACCCGTGCATCAGTGGGCATCACGATATTGATTTGCTCGTCACTGGACTGAGCAAACAAAGTTCCTGACATTCCTAAAAATAACAAAACCGCAAAAACACGTATCAGCATTTTTATTAATTCTTGCAAATTTTGCAGAATGGATAAATGCAACAGATCCATCTTTTTAGAGTTTTGCATGCTCTCAAGACCTCAGTGTGATTAAGGCATCTCCAGTTTGAACCGTATTTCCGGCTTGTACATGAATTGCTTGTACGACTCCGGCTTGTGGAGATTTGACTTCCGATTCCATTTTCATGGCTTCCATCACCAACAGTGTTTGCTCTTTGACTACGGTCTCACCGACCGCTACTTCCAGTCTTACGATGTTTCCTGGAGTGGGTGCTGGGATATCGAGATCTGAATTTTGTGGAGCCTCTGGTGCGGACTCAGTAGCATTTCCGGAAACAACCGGCGGAAAGATATTCCCACCGCCATTGACTTGAACTTGATAGGCTTTGCCGTCGACTGTGATGGTATAATCTCTTGGGCCGGAAACTAAAGGCGCTGTTGATTTTCCAGCCGCCGGATTGCTTTTTGCCGCTTCGTCCGATTTTTTCCGGATTGAAGTTTTAGCTTTACCCAAAAGAAAATCAATACCTTTTGCTTCACAACTTGAAGCAATGAAGAGATTTTCCTCAGTATCAGGCAGATTATTTTTTTTAAGTTCTGCTGCTGCTTTTGGGGTTCCCGGATCCAGCAGGTCAAGCGGGTCATCTTTGAAAACAGGCTTATCCAACTGTTCCGCAGCCAGTTTTACAATTTCTGGATCCGGCTCGACTGGTGTTTGGCCAAAATAACCCAGTACCATATTTCCATATGATGGATTTATTTTTTCCCATTTGCCAAGGGTCACGTTGAGATAGGCTTGTTGGAAATAAAATTGTGATACAGGCGTGACCGACGCACCAAAACCTCCCAGCCGAACAACTTCCGACATTTCCTTGATGACTTCAGGAAACAGGTGCAAGGTTCCGGTATCACGCATCATCATCGTATTGGCCGTCAACGCGCCTCCCGGCATCGGAGAAAACGGAATCAATGGTGAAACCATTCGCGATTCTGGAGGGAAAAAATAATCCTTGAAACTATCCGCAAAGATTTCTTCCACCTTGATGATTTTGTCCGGATCGATGTCCAGAGTGTAATCGGTACCTTTTAGAGCGTGCCACATGGTAAGTATATCAGGCTGCCCGGTTCCGCCGCTTACGGGACTCATCGCCAGATCAATCCTATCAATTCCTCCTTCAATCGCACCCATGTACTGGATAACAGACGCCCCGGCGGTATCGTGCGTGTGCAAGTGCAGGATGGTACCTTCCGGAACCATTTTTCGGGCTCCTTTGATTGTCTCGTGAACTTTCCTGGGATTAGCCGTTCCGCTAGCATCTTTGAAGCAAATCGAATCAAAAGGCACATCAGAATCAAGAATATTACGCAGGGTTTTCAAATAATATTCTGTGTCATGCGCGCCTTCGCAGCCGGGAGGTAAATCCATCATGGCAATCACGATCTGATGGTGCAAACCATGGTTTGTGATGCATTCTCCAGAATATTTTAGATTACGCAAATCGTTTAACGCGTCAAAGTTCCGAATAGTCGTGATGCCGTGTTTTTTGAACATTTTCGCGTGCAGGTCAATCATGTCACGAGGCTGCTGACTGAGCGCTACCACGTTGATTCCGCGGGCGAGTGTCTGCAAATTAGCGTCCGCCCCAACTGTTTTACGAAACGTGTCCATCATATCAAAGGCGGATTCGTTACAATAGAAAAACAGACTTTGAAAACGCGCTCCTCCGCCTGCTTCAAAGTAGGTGATTCCGGCCTCAACCGCAGCTTCTAAAGGCGGTAGAAAATCTTTGGTTGCTACTCGTGCGCCGAAAACGGACTGAAAGCCGTCCCGGAAGGATGTGTCCATAAACTCAATACGTTTCCTGGCCATAATGGTTTTGCTCTGAGATTTAATTTCAGCTAATGAAATATATTAAGTTAAGAAGTTTTACTATCTGCTTCGAAAGCTGTAATTGCCGCAGCAAAAACCTCAACCGGAACTGAGGAAATTACTTGCTTTTTTGCAGGAGAATTACTGGATTTTCGACGTGCTTTTTGAGCTTGTTGTTCAAGCGCAGTGAAGTTACGATTGAGATATTTCACCCATTCAATACAGGCAATCATCAACATTAAAAATAACATGACTGTCGCCATGCCGACACCCATTAACTTGAGTCCTTCCCACAACATATGTCAATCTAAGCTGAGAAATGAAAAATAGACCAGACCTAATCAAGTCTATGCGTGCACTTAATATCAATTCAGCGGAAACCCGCTTTCACGAAAAGGCTACTCTTTTTTTTAAGTAAGATCAAGGAAACTATGTTATTGACACAAAAGCAGATTGAATTATTTGAACAAGATGGATATTTAATTTTGGAGGACTTTGTCAGTCTAGAGGCATGTGAATCCCTACGTGAACGTGCCTCTGAAATAGTGGAAGACTTCGATCCTGCAGATTCAGTTTCCATTTTCACGACGAATGAGCAAACTCGTCATTCAGACCGTTATTTTCTGGAATCAGGTGATAAAATACGTTGTTTTTTTGAGGAAGAATCCTTTGGCGAAAATGGTAAGCTGCTTCAGGCGAAGAAACTTTCCATCAATAAAATCGGTCACGCCATGCATGACCTGGATCCGGTTTTTGAAAAATTTTCCAGAACTGCTGAATTAGCCAGGATCGCAAAAGATTTGGGTTTTGAAGATCCTGGAATATTACAGTCGATGTTCATTTTCAAACAGCCTCGGATAGGTGGTGAGGTTAGTTGTCATCAGGACTCAACCTTCCTTTATACTGAGCCTTTGAGCGCGAAAGGTTTTTGGTTTGCTTTGGAAGATTCTACTCAGGAAAACGGTTGTTTGTGGGCAATTCCTGGGGCTCACAAAAACGGATTGAAATCCCGATTTTACCGGTGCGAAAACGGGGAAGGAACTGAAATGGTGGTCTTTGATGATTCAGCCTGGGAGACTTCCAAACTGGTTCCTTTGGAAGCAAAAACCGGAACAATGGTGCTGCTGCACGGACTCTTACCCCATATGAGTTATGCTAACCGTTCTTCCCGTACAAGACATGCTTACACACTCCATCTTATTGATAAAACAGCGAATTATTCGGAGTTGAACTGGTTGCAGCGCCCTCCGGAAATGCCCTTGCGTGGATTTTAATGATTTGAGGGGGTTTCTTTTTTTGCTGCGGTAATCAATGCGTAATCTTTAGGCTGACGATGAAGATCAAAATTAAAAATGTTTTCCTGAATCTCTTTGCAGCGGTCTAGGTCACATTCAGCTAGGATCACCTCATCTGCTAGCGTTTTACACTCAGTAATAATTTCACCTGTAGGAGCAATGATACAAGTGCCTCCTATCAGTTCACAGTCTTCTTCTTTGCCTGCTTTTGCAACGCCGACAATCCAGGTGCCATTTTGATATGCTGCAGCTTGTAAAACCAGGTGGTTATGAAACTCCTGAAGATGATCATGTTCAGGTGCAGGTGGATAATGTTTTGGTGTGTTATAACCCAACACTACAAGCTCAACACCCTGCAGTCCCATGACCCGAAAAGTCTCCGGCCAACGACGGTCATTACAAATACACATGCCGATTTTACCGCCAAATACCGGATGCACCTGAAAACCTAAATTACCCTTTTCAAAATATCTTTTCTCCAAATGTTGAAAAGCACGCCAGGGTTCATTTTCAGAATGACCAGGCAAATGTATCTTCCGGTATTTAGCAGCAATTTCGCCCTGATTATTTACAATCACCGCCGTATTAAAATGCCGGGTGACTCCGTTTTCCACAACAAGTTCCGCAAAACCAAAATTAAAGCCGATTTTTAGTTTCCGTGCTTCATCAAACAAAGGCTGTGTAGCCTTGTTAGGCATTTCTGTTTCGAAATATTTGTCAATTTCGGACTGTTCCTCGGTATACCAGCGTGGGAAGAAAGTAGTTAACGCTAGTTCCGGAAAGACAACCAACTCGGCGCCTTGTGCTTTCGCGTTTTGCATCAACGCAATCATACGTCCGACTGCTGAGGAACGTGGTTCTGCTAATGCGATGGGGCCGAGTTGCGCGGCCGCTACTTTTAAGATTCTTGACATCAAACTGTTTTTGTTTATGCGGATTTATGCAGCAACATTTGCAGGAGCACATCCGTACCCGCCTGAAGGTGCTTTGGCTCAGTATATTCTGCTACATTATGACTTATGCCGTTTCGGCTTGGTACAAAGATCATGGCTGTTGGACAATTCGGTGCAAACATTTGTGCATCATGACCAGCACCGGAGGGCATTGATTTTACCCGGAGACCAAGTGCTGTTGCTGTCTCAGCAACTAATGAAACCATTGTTTTATTAAAGGTAACAGGCTCAAACCTGGCGAGAGTTCGACTTGAAAAAGTCACCCCTTCTGCTTTGCATATTTGTTCAATAAAGGACCTCATTGCCTGTTCCGCTTCTTGTAATTTTTGTTCGTCTGTATTACGTAAATCTATGGTTAATAATGCTTCTTTAGCAATCACATTGATCAGTCCTGGATTTAGTTTTGTTACGCCGACAGTTCCAATTTGATTAGCACCCATTTCATTGGCAAGGCGTCGTGCTTCAACCGAAATAGCCGCTGCTACATATCCTGCATCGTGTCTGAGCCGCATCGGTGTTGTCCCTGCATGGTTTGCCGTGCCACTTATCCTGTATTCATTCCACGAAATACCCTGAACACCTTCAACAGCACCAATTTCATAATCTTCCAACTCCAGAATTGGACCTTGCTCAACATGGAGTTCAACATAACTGTCTGCACGAAAATCACCCGTTGAGGTGTCACCGGCGTAACCGATTTTTTCGAGCTCATCTCCAACGCGTGCTCCTTCATTATCAAGAACATCCAACATGGTTTTAAGCTCTAAAGCACCCTGATGTACTCCACTTCCCATCATGTC
>Ga0302118_10001910_pt1 | contig 10377 bp, 6 predicted proteins | sample AG5_331_MG_FD_203126 | JGI IMG/M metagenome (GOLD analysis project Ga0302118, IMG submission 203126) | Marine microbial communities from Western Arctic Ocean, Canada - AG5_33.1 | ecosystem: Environmental > Aquatic > Marine > Oceanic | place: Canada: Western Arctic Ocean | collected 2017-10-01 | reverse complement strand
GAAGGCTTTGTTGCTATCACTGACTTACTTCAGATTCATTGCTTCCAAACCCTCAACCATTGGGTCAAGGAAACGGGTCGAAAGTGAAGGATTGAACGACACTTTGAAAACTGTAGGATTTGCATGATGCGCTGCGGAATACTAGGAATCACGATTCTGCTCGTTACGGGCATGGCATGGGCTGCCAAAAGAGTTACCAACGATATTGAGGCCGGCCGGAAGCACTGGGCTTATCAACCGTTCAAGGCACCGGCCATCCCCGAAGTGACGGATGCCAACTGGCCTGCCAACGACGTCGATCGCTTTATCCTCGCCAAGCTGGAGTCGATGGGACTGCAACCCGGGCCAGATACGAAGAAAATCACCCTCGTCCGGCGACTCTACTTTGACCTCGTCGGCCTGCCTCCCACACCGGAGGAGATCGCACGGTTCGTCGACGACAAGTCACCCGATGCGTATGAGAACCTCGTTGACCGATTGATGGAATCGCCGCGCTTCGGTGAAAGATGGGGTCGCCACTGGCTTGACGTTGCGCGTTACGCGGAATCAATGTCACTGCGCGGACGCTTGCTCAAGCATGCTTGGCGTTATCGTGACTATGTGATCGATGCGTTCAACGACGATCTGCCATACGATCAATTTCTCAGACAGCAACTTGCGGGCGATTTGCTGGAGGCAACCTCAGTCGACGCGCAACGTCGTAATCTCATCGCCACGACCTACCTGATGATGGGTGACGCCCTCCTCGAGAACCAAGACAAGAGCCAACTCGACATGGATTACGTCGATGAGCAACTCGATGCCATAGGACAAGGTCTGTTGGCCCAAACGATTGCTTGCGCCCGCTGTCACGACCATAAGTTCGACCCCATTCCCACCCGTGACTATTACGCGATGGCGGGCATTCTCAAAAACGTACAGTGGCTGAAACACGGGAACGTTTCCAATTTCATGGAGAAGCCCTTGCCCCTCTCGGAGGAGACAAAGCAAGAACTGGAAGTCCACGACGCGTCCGTTGCCCGATTGAAGAGTGAAATCAAGACGTTAAAAGCTAAGTTGGAGCTGCTGTCGCCGAAGACTTATCCGAAAATTGTCGCGGCCTCCTCATTGCCGGGCATTGTCGTGGATGACGACGATGTACTGGTCGTGGGAAAGTGGACGCACTCAGTTCATTCCAAGCACTACATTGGAAAACGCTACATTCACGACGCCAACAAGGGGAAAGGAGACAAAACGCTTTCCTTCGTCCCGAAACTGCCGGGTGACGGGGAATATGAAGTACGCTTCGCCTATTCGCATGGCGGCGGCCGCGCGTCCAACGTTCCAGTGACGGTATTCAGCGCTGCTGGCGAGAAGACCATCATTGTCGATATGCGCAAGACGCCACCGCTTGAGGAACGCTTCATATCTCTCGGCACGTTCCGCTTCGAAGCGACGGAGCAGAGCCGTGTCCTGATCTCGAATGAGGGAACGAACGGGGTTCTAACAGCCGATGCGGTCCAGTTTCTTCCTGTCGACAACGATACCACAGTCACAACCCGTTCCGCGTCACAAGTGGCGAAAGAGCTGGCGGTTGCCGAACAGAAGGAACTCAAGACGAAAATGGCGAAACTGACGACGGATTTATCTGCCCTCCAAAAACGAAAACCGGCCCCCGAGATGGTGCAGTCGTTTAACGAAAAATCGAAACCGACGGATATGAAGATTAATATTCGCGGCAACATCGATAATCTGGGCGCCATTGCTCCACGCGGCGTGCTGCAGGTTGCTAACTATGGGCCCGCGCCAAAGATGCCCACCAACGCCAGCGGTCGACTGGAACTCGCTGACTGGATCGTCGATCCGGCAAACCCACTGACGGCGCGCGTGATGACGAATCGAGTGTGGCACTGGTTATTCGGCGAAGGACTGGTTCGCACAGTCGATAACTTTGGCACAACGGGCGAATCTCCGTCGCATCCCGAGTTACTTGATCATCTGGCTGTCCAATTCGTTCAACAAGGTTGGTCTGTGAAGAAACTTATCCGGGCGATTGCGCTGTCCAAGACCTACCGTCTTTCGTCCGCCCGAGGCGAGCAACGGGAAGACCCGGAGAATCGACTGCTGGCTCACGTGAATCATCGTCGCCTGGATGCCGAGGCTCTCCGTGACACAATGCTGTCCGTAAGCGGTGCCTTGGATTTAGAGATGGGAGGGGCAACTTTCGCCTCAAACCTTAAAACGGACGTCGACTTTCGGTTCGAGGAACCACGACGTAGTGTTTACGTTCCCGTATTTCGGAGTAGTTTGCCCGAACTTTTTGAAGTGTTCGACTTTGCCAACACCAGCCTGGTGACCGGACGCCGTACCCTCAGCACGGTTGCGCCGCAAGCGCTGTTCATGATGAATCATCCCTTCGTCCGTGCCCAAGCCAAGCTCACTGCGGAACGCCTTCTTGACGATTCGCAACCGAAAGAAGCGCAACGCATCGATCACGCTTATCTGCGGATTCTCGGCCGCCACGCAACCGTGGCAGAGATCTCGCTCAGTCAGGAGTTCTTGAAATCAGTGGCCACTGAGAAGAACCAGGTCGAGGCCTGGACACAGATGGTCCACTCAATGTTTTCGACTATCGATTTTCGCTATATCCGCTAAATCATCCGAGTACAATCATATGAGCCCATTCAATAAACCCATTTCTCGAAGAGGAGCGCTCCAGAAAGCCGCCTGTGGTTTCGGAAGCCTGGCGTTGGCCGGTTTGTGCGCCGACTCCGCTCGGGCGGCGAACCTGCTCGCGGGCAAGAGCACCCATCACCCCCCCAGGGCGAAACGGATCATTTTTCTGTTCATGCAGGGCGGACCGAGTCACGTCGATACCTTCGACTATAAACCGGCGCTCTACGAAAATGACGGTAAGAAACTTCGGTTCGACGATGCTCGCACGATTGCCAAGACCGGCAATCGAGCCACCTCCGAGCTCGTCATGAAGCCAATGTGGAAATACAAACAGTACGGGGAGTCGGGACGGTGGGCTTCCGATCTCTTTCGTGAGACAGCGAAGCATTCGGACGACCTCACTTTCATCCATTCGATGCATTCCGAAGGTGTCGCCCACGGGCCGGCAACGTTGTTTCTGCACTGTGGCTCGACCAGTTTCATTCGCCCATCACTTGGGTCTTGGGTTACCTATGGTCTGGGTTCCGAGAACGAGAACTTGCCCGGCTTTGTTTCGCTGGCGCCACTCACCTCATCTGGCGGTGCCCGCAATTACGGCAGCGCTTTCCTTCCGCCAGCACATCAAGGAACTGCCATTGGCAAGGCTGGGAAGTTCGACAAAAACGATACGATTCGGAATCTGAAAAACGCTGATTTGTCGAAAAACGATCAACTGCGACAACTCGAGTTTCTGAACCATCTCAACACAGAGCAATTGAAGGGTGTAAAGCGAGACTCTGAGTTAGAGTCGCTCATCGGCTCCTACGAGTTGGCTTGGCGGATGCAAAACAATGCTCCCCACGTGCTCGACCTAAGCAAAGAGACTCCGGGGACGCTGGCGATGTATGGAATCGGTGAGAAGGAGACGGACGATTTCGGGCGCCAGTGCCTGATGGCCCGCCGCCTCTGCGAAAACGGCGTTCGCTTTGTTCAAGTCACCTCCGGCGCCGCTGGTGGGGCTAACAATTGGGATCAGCATTCGAAATTGCCTCAACACGAACCACAGGCAAAGGCGGTCGACAAACCGATCGCAGGGCTGCTGCAGGACCTGAAGCAACGGGGGTTGTTGGAAGACACCATCGTCTGGTGGAGCGGTGAATTCGGCCGAGCCCCCTACGTTCAAAATCCCAACAAAAAGAAAGTTCCCGGTCGCGATCATAATGCCTACGGGTTCACGACCTGGCTGGCTGGTGGTGGCGTTAAGTCCGGCCTCGCGTATGGCGCAACCGACGAGTTCGGCCACAAGGCGGTCGAGGACAAGGTCCACATGCACGATCTCCACGCCACTTTGCTTCACCTGCTGGGACTCGATCACGAGCGCCTGACCTATCGCTATGCCGGGCGTGACTTCCGATTGACCGACGTCCACGGGCAGGTCGTTCACGACATCTTGGCGTAGGTGGGGAAGCATGAAGGCGTTGTTGCTATCACTGCTTACTTCAGACGCCTTTCTATTCAGGACGAGATAATGAAACTAGATACTATCCTGATCACAAGTCTCTGCGCAGGCGCCCTAATTAATCATGAAGAATTCTGAATTATCCAGACGATCGTTCATTGGCGGTACGGCGGCTTTATCGGCAGCCACGATGATGCCGAACTTGGCTAATGCCGCCAAGCCGAATTCTAAGTTCAACGGCGTTCAAATAGGGGCTAATATCGGTTGTTTCGTGAAGATGTCCGACGGCTCGGCCGAGCGCATGCTCAAATACATAACTCAATGCGGAATAAGCTCTGTTGAAATGAGGACCAATGAGGCCGAACAGTATGCCAAAGCTTATGCCAAGACTCATCCCGGTGCCGATCCCATGGACGGATTCAAGGCCCTGCGAAAACTATATAACGATGCCGGTGTTACCATTAATATCTTGAGGGTCAGTAAACTCGGCTGGAAGAAGATGTCGAACAAGGCCATCGATTACTATTTCAATGCTGCCAAAGCTCTCGGTGTCACGGGCATTGCGCGGGGGCTAGATATTAATGAAGCGGCGGCAAAGCGGTTGGGGCCCATTGCCGACAAGCACGAGATGATGATCGGGTTCCATAACCACAGCAAGATGAAGGCGGATGCCTACGATGGCGGTATTCTGTCTTCCAGCAAGTATCTTGGTATCCAACTGGATATCGGGCATTTCGTTGCCGGAACCGGCCAGTCCCCTATTCCGTTGATTGAAAAATTCCCTGACCGGATACTTACTCTTCACCTGAAGGATCGCAAGAAGGACTTGGGACCGAATATGCCCTGGGGTCAGGGAGACACTGACATAGCCGGTGTGCTCCAGTTTATGAAGAAGAATAAACTGACGTTTTCGGCAGATATTGAACTGGAATACAAGATCCCCGAAGGTTCCGATGCGGTCAAAGAAGTTACCAAATGCCTGCAGTTTTGTAAGCAGGCCCTGGCATAGATATTTGTGAAACAGAGAAAGAAATTATTATGAAACCAGCAAATGTGAAGCGACGCGAATTTCTGGCCGCAGCCGCGGCAGTGCCTCTTATCCTCCCGCAGACCGTGTTTGGCGCGAACAAGAAGCTCAATATAGGCTTTATCGGCATGGGCGGTGTGATGGGGGGGTCTGTGGAATCGGCGCTGGACCTGAAACACAACGTGGTGGCTTTCTGTGACGTGGACCCGAACCAAATCAGTCGCTCGAAGAAGAAGCACGGGGAAGCGGTGGCGAATGTCAAGGAGTACGGCGACTATCGCAAGATGCTGGACAAGGAGAAGTCTTTGGATGCGGTTGTCATTGCAACCACTGACCATTGGCATGCCCCGATCAGCACGGCCGCGATCCACGCCGGCCTGCATGTATACTGCCAGAAACCGTTGACGCATACCGTGGCCGAAGCTCGCGAGCTCGGCGATCTCTCGCGGAACGCGAAGGTGGTTACTCAAATGGGAAATCAAGGCAGTGCCACCTCGAGTCTGCGCCGAAGCATTGAATTGATTCAAGCTGGGTTCTTCGGTCAAATATCCAACGTGCATGTCTGGCATCCCGGCCCACCCCGCTACTCGCACGGTGTCCCGCGCCCCAAGGGGGCGGGCCCGGTGCCGAACGGCATGAACTGGGATTTTTGGTGCGGGCCTGCCCCGCTTCGTCCCTACACGAATGAAATCTACCACCCAGGCAATTGGCGGGGTTGGTACGACTTCGGCAATGGGAAGATGGGTGACTTCTGCTGTCATTCCTTCAACTTGCCGGTGCGCGCGCTCAAACTCGATTATCCAACCCGAGTGGAAATCAGCGGAGTCAAGAACGGAGGCCTGGAGAGCTATGCCAGTGCCGTCACTTACACCCTCCGCTTTCCGGCGAAGGACGGACGCAGCGCCGTGAACATAATCTACTATATGGGCGACCAGGACAGGCCGCCCAAAGCCTTAGTCAACCAGCTCAAGGGCACCTTCGGTGGGATTCGTAATTATGTCTTGCTCGAAGGCGAGAAGGGACTGCTTTCCACCGGTATGTGGGGTAAAATCTGCTATGTGAAGATGGACGGCGACAAGAAATTTATCAGTCACGGCAAGCACCCTGAGGCCCGGAAGATCGCTCAAAGCTTGCCGCGTGTCGACAGTCATTTCGGGGAATGGACCGACGCGATCCTGGACGGGGGCGAGACGTTCTCGCCTTTCGAGGTCGGCGGCCACCTGACCGAGATCGGGCTTGTCGGTAACGTCGCGCTACGGCTGCAGAAGAATCTCGATTGGGACGGCGAGGCGATGAAGGCCAAGGGAATGCCCGAAGCTGATGCCCTGATACGCAAGCAGAACCGAACAAAGTGGCTGTAAGAGGGCTGTATGAAAAACAATTTGAAGAAAACAGCACTCGCCGCCCTGCCTGCTGTTTTGGCAGTCACGTTACTGCAGACCGCTGTCGCGGCGGCCGAATCCGAGAAGGCTGCCCGGCCCAATATCATTTTGATAATGGCCGACGACCTGGGGTACGGTGACATCAGTTGTTACGGCAGCGCGAAAATCAAAACGCCGAACATCGACGCGCTTGCAAAAAGCGGCATGAAGTTCACCGATTTTCACTCCAATGGACCTGTCTGCAGCCCGACTAGAGCGGCACTTCTGACTGGGCGATATCAGCAGCGCAGCGGCATCGAGCATGTTTTCCCTTCGAAGGGTCCAATGCGGGAGGCCGGCCTTGCGCTGGAACAGACAACGATCGCCGAGGTTCTCAAGGAACACGGCTACGCGACGGCCCTTTTCGGCAAGTGGCACTTAGGCAACAACGTCGAGTTCAACCCGACCAAGCAGGGCTTCGACGAGTTCCGCGGAAATAGTGGCGGCAACGTGGATTACCATTCGCGCATCGATGGGGCCCTCATCGAGGACTGGTGGAAGAACCTCGAAATGGTTCCCGAAGAAGGCTACACCACCGACCTGATTACAAAGCATGGAGTGGACTTCATCGAGCGGCACAAGGATGGGCCATTCTGCTTGTATCTGGCGCACCTGGCGGTGCATTCTCCATATCAGGGCAGAAACGATCCGACCTTGCGGTTACCCAGCGGCAAGAGGGGCAAGTATCGTCGCAAACCCAAAGATTTCATCCGGGCGTACAAGGAAATGATCGAGGTGATGGACGCCGGGATAGGGCAAATTGTCGAGACCGTCAAGAAGCTGGGACTGGAGCGTAAGACATTCATCTTCTTCTGCTCGGACAACGGACCGGGAAAAAAAGGCTCAAAGGGCGCGTTATCCGGCTTCAAGGGCAGCCTCTTGGAAGGTGGGCATCGCGTACCCGCCGTCGCCTGCTGGCCCGGCAGGATCAGCCCCGGCACGACCACCGAACAGACGGTTATGGGGATGGATCTGTTTCCCACAGTAGCATCGATTGCCGGTGCGAAACTGCCCGACGGCTTGAAGCTCGATGGCGTCGATCTGCTGGCGGTGATGACCGAGGATAAGAAGCTGCTGCAGCGCACTTTGTTTTGGCGTTTCGAAGATGAGAAGGCCGTTCGCAAAGGCCCCTGGAAACTGCTGGTCAGGGAAACCAAGACAACGCTCTACAATCTCGACGAGGACCTCGCGGAAAAGAACGACCTCGCCCGGACGAACCCGGCGATGCTAAAGAGGCTCAACGACGAACTGGCGGTTTGGGAACGGCGGATGTCGAACTGAGGGCGTCAGGAGAATTACAGCTTGAAAGGGATTTACACATGTCAAACATATCAGGTCGAATGACTACCCCAATCATAAGTCTTTGCGCAGTTACCCTGCTTTTCACTGCTTCCCATGCGGGTGCCGCGGAGCACGGGTTGGATGGGAAAGTTCTATCTCAGATCCCCGAAAACCTTCAGGCAATCGTCGACCGCGGGCAGAGCACCGGCATGGTCACCTTGGTGGCCCGCAATGGGAAGATCGCGTCCATCGATGCGGTGGGTTGGCGTATCAAGGACAAGGAACCGCTGGAGACCACCGACGTTTTTTGGGCCGCCTCCATCACCAAGTCGTTCGTCGCAGTCGCCATCATGATGATGGTCGATGAAGGGCATCTGCAGCTCGACGACTTGGTGGAGAAACACGTTCCGGAATTCAAGGGACAGAAAGTGAAGACTGGGAAGAGGAGTTCGGATACTGCTAAACATCCATTGACCGTTCGAAATTTGCTCAATCATCTGGACGGTCTCCCGAAGAACCCGACCAGGAGTCGGGCCACGAAATCCATCAAGGAGCGTGTGCTTAAATCCGCCAAGGATACGCTGACGTGGGAGCCCGGAACGAAATGGATGTACGGTGGCGAAGGCCTTTACGTCGCAGCCTATCTCGTGGAAAAGTATTCCGATATGCCCTACGCCGAGTTTCTGAAGACCCGAATGCTCGATCCTCTCGGCATGAAGAACACCTACTTTACCATCAAGGACGTGCCCAAGAGCAGGGCCGTCCCGCTTCATCGCAAACTCAAGAATGGCAAATGGGAACACTCCTTTAGGGGGGACTTTGGCAACGGTCATTATTTCGCGGTGGATGGCGGATTCTTCTGCACTGCCGAGGACTTGTTCCCTTGGTGCCAGATGCTTCTCAACGGTGGAGAATACGGCGGTGTCCGCTACCTCTCGGAGAAATCCGTTCGTGAGCTGACGCGCAAGCAAACCGGTGAGGTGAAGCCTGCTGGGCACGGCGCCGGAAACTTTCATGCCCTTGCCTTTCAAGAGGCCGTTGAACCACAGGGCGTTACTGCCGCCCTGACCAAGGGAAGCTTTGGGAAAGGTGGATCCGGGGGATCTATGACCTGGGTTGATCCCAGCACCAAGACCATTTACATCATGCTGCAAAACATAAGTGGTGGGGATAAAAATCTCACCCAGTCCACTTTTCTTAACACGGCCGCCAAGGCGATATCTCCGAAGTGAAACTTTTTCCGCCGCGGCCCCAAGGTAGAAGTTCCCACAGAAAAAGATAATCCCCCGATGAAAATACGAATCCCCCTTGCCCGCGGTCTCTTTGCCGCTCTACTTTCACTGGTCGGGTCAACCGAATAAAAACCCGCCAGACCAAACGTCGAAATCATGATGGTGGATGACTAAACAACCACTGGAGCACCTGATAGGAATAGGAATCCCGCCTGGGACACCTGCCCCGGATGGGACCTTCGTCTGGCCCCGCCACGGGCCTTTTGCCCAAGTCCGTTCACGTGTCACGGACCCAACCTAATGTCGTCTATTGATGTAGTATTGACTCAATTCCTTGGGACAGTCAAAGCTCTGAGTGTCCTCGCGATGGCAAAACCGTTCTGTGGTCGTTCAACGAATCAGTAGAAATGTCATCGTGGTGAGCGGTCGCTCATTTGATGCCATCTCCAAAGCAGTCAGTTATCAGCAACAGAATCATGGTCGAAACAAACGAACTCAAACCTAACACCCTTTTTATCGAAGTATCGGGATCCGGTCTTCCCGAAGTTGACGGACTCTTCGTCCCCTCAACGGCGCCTCCCGCCAAATCTGAATCAGGAACCGTGTCAAGTTCCGGCTACTGGAACGGCAAGATGGCGTGGGATCGCGCCGATGGCGCCGCTGCCAGAAGCCCCTCTCTCTCATACTCCAACAGCTACCAATCCTGGAGAATATCCCGTTTGGACGGTCATCTCGCCTACGAAATCACTTGCGAGGACGAACTGCCGCCGACAGACAGGGAATGGAACGTCTACAAAATGGGAGTGGCGCCCGCCCCCAAGGTCGTGCTCCACCACTGTGACCCGGGACAACCCTGCCCAAAGCCCAATGTCGTCTTTGTTCTCGGAGGACCCGGCACCGGAAAAGGAACCATGTGCGAGCTTGCCGAGACTCAACTCGGTTGGACACATCTTTCCACCGGAGAACTCCTCCGCGCCGAGCGTCAGACCGGCGGGCCGAGCGCCGACATCATCGAGGAATGTCTCGCAGTTGGAAAGCTGGCACCCAATGAAATCGTTGTAACTCTGCTCAAAAACGCGATGGAAAACGCCACCCGAACCACGGGAAAGAATAACTTCCTCCTCGACGGCTTCCCCCGCTCTCTGACCAATCTTGAAGGATGGCATGAGATATTCGGTCGGGAAATTGAACTCCCCCAAATGCTCTACCTTGAGTGCCCCTACGCCGTTCTCGAACAGCGCATTCTGGGCCGAGCCGACTTCACCGGCAGAAGTGACGATAATGTTGAGAGCATCAAGTTGAGATTCGACACCTTCAAGGCAG
>Ga0302118_10001906_pt1 | contig 10386 bp, 10 predicted proteins | sample AG5_331_MG_FD_203126 | JGI IMG/M metagenome (GOLD analysis project Ga0302118, IMG submission 203126) | Marine microbial communities from Western Arctic Ocean, Canada - AG5_33.1 | ecosystem: Environmental > Aquatic > Marine > Oceanic | place: Canada: Western Arctic Ocean | collected 2017-10-01 | reverse complement strand
GCTGATGAAAATGTAACCTGTTGTCCAGCTTTACTAACTGCCATTTTGTGCTCTTTCTACATGTTTTTTCCTCAATTGCGGCAATCCCAATTCTTGCGCTCTGCTTATATTTTCTATTAAAGTAGTAAGCAAGTCATTTTTATCTTCTTCTGATATTATATCGTTACTAACTAAAACATTAAATATACTTTGCGAATTACCGTCGTTATAATCAAATACCGTGTTATCTCTTTCTACCATAACCACTGCGGCAAAAGCCGCAGATCTTATTTCATCTGATAAACCTGTATTATCTGCCGCAGTTTTAACTTTTATGTATCTACCATTTACTCCAGACCATTTTAACAAATCATTTGATGTCAAGGCTTTATAAGCAGATCTGGTTTTTCCGTTAATAGAATCGCGTATTTGGTATGCGTCCATAGAGGCATAACCTAACCCTAGTGGGTCATTATTTATTTCATTTGATAAAACAGTGTAATTCATATACTTCCTCCAATTTATATTACACCAAAATAAAAGGGATGAGGCATTTCTGCCCCATCCCTAATACTAGATAGATAAGATGTTTAGTATGAACCGACGAGAACTCGACGAGAATCTAGAACACCAAAACCGATTTCTGCGAAACCGTAGAAGCCCATTTTCTGGTGACGATGCATATTATCGTCTTCGAAAATAGTAACTTCCTGCTTAACAGGCATGACGAAGCTGTCACTAGCAGCCAAGTCAAGACCAACAACGAGTTCGACATCGCTTGATGGTCCAAGTGTACCAGAAAGATTACTGGTGAAGTAATTCTGATATTCCTGGCTCTGACCAAGTTCGTCTAAAGCATTAAGATTAACACCAAAGATTCGGGTGATAGCGCCACCGTCATCAGCGGACAGGTAAATCTCACGACGAGTCGTTTCGTCAGCCTGATCCACACCCCAGTTACGAATATCTTCGAGACCTTCAGGTGAGAGATAGACATCAGTTAGACGACCACGATTTAGAGAAGCACTGTTACCACCAGCATTACGTCGCATAACAGACTTCATGAGAGAAATCTGACGCTTCGTGAACTGACCAGCAGCAGCATCTGCATCGTAAACAAGGACGTTACGATCCACACCAGCGGCGAGGATTGTATGCCAGCCGTCGTCGTTCATCTTCTTAACGAAACCGGCTTCAAGCACGCGAGCAGCTCGTGAGACAACGTCCCAGCGTGCTTCACGGACATAGCGAAGAAGCATGTCGATAGCGTTAGTAACGCTATACGTCGGAATCATTACATAATCGCCTTCAACTGTTCGTTCTGGAACACGACCATTGCCAGGATTAGTGTAGGCAACGAATTCATCTTCCTGACCAGGTGAAAGGAGATCGAGTGGGAACTCAGTAGAAGTACCGGGTTCCATTGTGATGCGTTCAAAAATTCCGCCAGCGATATCGCCAACTAGAACGCCTTCACGAAGCGGAAGTTCAATAGCTTTAGCAATTTCATGCTGTGCTACCAATGCTTCTGCTTTATTAGCGCTACCAGCCCTTTTAAGAAGGCCGATAAATTCAGGACTAGGCTTCGAGTTAAAAGACATTTATATTCTCCTGTTCTTTATTGTTTATGGAAGGTTGACGGCGACTTTAGCGAAGCCATCAGCATCCTGGATTGAAAGGAAACGACCAACAGCTAGAGCTGTACCGTCTTGATCGGCAGAAACTTTACCTGCATCAGCAACATATGCTATTTGACCTTTAGTTGGGGCAGTGCCGCTAATTTGATCAGTTACAACCGTACCTTTCATAAGAATAGTACACTTGCCACCCTGCTGAACTTCGTCTTTTTGCCAATTGATGTGCTGACGAGTCTGATCAATGTTAACAACATCGTTCAGAATAACACCAAGAGGTATTCCGCCAGAGGCTTCGGCAACTACAGTTGCTAGTGCGGAGCTATTATCCATAGCAGCACCAGAACCAGCAGTGCTGATACAGGCCAGTTGACCCTTTTCAGCGGTTTCGTTAATAAAGAAACTAATATCAGTTTCGAGTACGTTTCTATCACCTTTAAGTGCCATTATGTTTTCTCCTACTTGAGGTTTTTAGTGGTGTTTAGAACAGAAGTTCTGAAAAACTCAGTAGCAGAAGCAAAAGCACTCTGCACTGGATCTGGAGCATCAATCAAAGCTGCTTCAGTTTCTTCAACTTCAGCATCTTCGACTTCTTCTTCAGCTACAACTTCTTCGACAACTGGCTCTGGAACCACTGCTGGTGCAGGGACTGGAGCTGGTTTGCTATCGTTTGATTGTAAGCTGACATGCGCTTGACTCTTTACGAGATCAAGCATAGCAGCAAAAGCTTCGTCATTTACAGTATCAAACTTAGCGAGAGTATCTTCGACTTTATCGTCTGCGATACCAGCATCTTTAGCTTGTGCTGTACGAACCATTTTGCGGACAGTAGCCTTGGCTTCATCTAGCTGAGTTGAAATCTCATCTAGTTTAGCTTTAGCACCTTCGAATTCAGAAGTAAGCGCGACAGCACTTTCTTCCAGTTCTGTGATCTTAGCGTCTCGTTCAGCGATTGTTGAAGTTAAACCGTCAACAGTCGCTTCGTGATCAGCTTTAATCGTCTCTAGTTCGTCATTGACAGAAGCAACCGCTGCTTCTACTTCAATGTCAGAACTCTCGACTTTCTGATCATCAGCCATGTTAAACTCCTGTACGTTTATAGAGTTGGTAAAAGTATCATCGAATGGGTCTTCTTCTGGTTTAAGAATAACACTTCTTGGATTAGCTGGCTTATTAACCAACCCCTTACCAGAAAAAGCGATATTGCGTAGCAACCTTCCTACCTTGTATCCTTCATATTCTCCTTTCCCGCCATAAACACGGAGATGTTTGGTCAGGAATGCCGACTCATCATTTCTTGCTACAACCTTCGTATCACCATTGGGTGAAACTACAGAGTAGTCAAAATCTGAAAATAAGCATTCCATCGAAACAGCCCATTTTCCGTCTTCAATCTCAGAAACTATCTGAGACATCCTTTCACTTAATTCTGGATCACTCCAGGATTTATATAGAACGGCGGAAGTAATAATATCAAACTTTTTGGGTGGTTCTTCAGTTTCAATTTTAGTGCCGTTTTCGTCAATAACAGTGCTACCAGTAATATGCCCTATGATATCGCTTTCATCGTGCATATAATTAAATTGCTTGTCCACAGGAGTATTCCTGGCAGCCCAAGCTTCTTCAGCAGCAAAAACATCGTCATTCTTATTCCACCCAGTAGAAACCAAAACAGTATTGATGTAATACAGATCGACTTGGTCAGGGTTTGAATGCCCATAACTAGCTAGTGTTTTCTGTATCTCTTCTTCAGAGGGATGGTCTAAATCAGAATCAATTAAAATTTGAGCATCTAGTGACACACTGGCACTAGCCTCTATTGTTTCTGATAGACCATCTAAGATTTCTTGCTTATGAATTTTCATATTATCTCCTCACCTTTTTTATACACCATTTTCTTATACAAGTGGACTTTTTACATATGAGTACGACAAACAGTAAATTTGACGCATCTCATCTACTGATGGTGTTTTAGAGTTTTTGTCCACAAAATCCTTAACAAATTGCTGGACTTGTATTAGAATATCGATATCAACTTTTGCCTTTGTCTTTAGTATATCAAATATTATATCCCGACTTATACCGGTAAATGGTTTGAGGTTAGAAAGCACAACAAACTTAGATAGTTCCAGTTCTTCCGCTTCTTGTTTTGTTAACTTTCTAACATTAGATTTGCCATAATGGTCTAATAAAGCAGGTTGCAGTAATTCAGTTATTTCCTTCTGTGCGGAAGTTGCCCAAATTAATAGATTAGCCGCACCCGGACCTGTCAAAGGTTTTACAACCTTTTGTTTACGAGGTTTTGTATCCTTTGCGTTTTTAGGTCTGCCACCATCAGGTCTTTCGGAAGTATTAGGTTTTTTATCCTGAATATTGGGTTGCTCAACTACTGGTTCCGGCTCTTGTGGCTTAGGTTGCAAGTCTGTAACCTGATCAATTGTGATCTGGTCCTTATTAAGGGCGACTTTCTTATAATCATCAGATATATGAGAGTTATGATAAGGTCCAGCTTTTGGCGGCACTTTGTCAGTCTTTCTGTTTCGTCTTTCTGATTTAATTCGCGCATCTTCGATATCATCGATTTCACCAAATCGCTCACGAATCGTTTCTGTAGAAATTACATCCCTATCGGCTAGTTGAACCAATAGATTTTTTTCAGCAGACTCATCAGAAAGAACCATATGATCAAAATGCATTTTCGCGGGTTTAGCAAAACCCATAGCTTTTTGAACTTTTCTGAGTTCAGTATTCCAGAATTTTTCCAGAAGATTTCTGCCGTATTCCAATCTTTCAATTAGAGTTTTTAATGACACGAAGTTATTGGTGTACCCGCCACCATTTCCAGCAAGACCTGTTAAAGTAGGAGGAATTCCCAATCCGGCATAAACACTGTTTAATACCGGTTGGTACTTTTCACTACCTAAGAATTTAAATACCTGAGTATTACTTTCTTTAAAGTCAAGTTCTGGACCCCAAACCAAGTCCATAGTTCCGCCACCAACATTACTTGCTAGAATATTGCGCAGTTTATCAATAGCGGCTCTGGTAGGTAGAACTTTGTGCTCAAAATCGCCCAGTCTCCATAAGCGGATATTGGAGATGGCACCATCAAGTGCGGACATATCCGCTAATTTCATCTTTTCCAACATAGTAATATCATCAAGGATTGAGTTAATCATGGGATGCGCCCATAATTGCCAGTCGTCCTTCTTATAGTGATAAACCATTAAGTCATCAGAGTTTAGATCAATATGGCTATCTCCATTTTTAAAAGCCTTTTGAATTTCACTACTTAGTTCATTAATTGGGATTTCTTTTGCTTCATAAGATTTTTTAATATGTGATGATAACTTCATGCGGTATTTTTTATTACCCACAAAGAGCGCGGACCTACCGCCAACAACATCAATATTAATTGGATTCAGAAAATCATAAACAAATGGGATGCGCCGTCGTGATATGTTTTCTTTGGTGATAATTACATCGTCTTCACCACGGGTCATTTTCTTTTGTGTGGATTTGTTTAATTTGGCATATCGTCTTTTAATAACGACATTACCACATCTGAATAAAGTATTGAGAAATCTTTCTGATCTCTCGGACCCACATACCTCTTCCCACCAGCGACGATAAAATTTCTGCGCATTCTTATCTGTGTGGACAAGGCTGATACCTTGTGAACCAAAATCGCCCATCAAGTCGATAACATTTTTGATAATGCCGACTTTTTCATAGGCGTTCATGCACCTCTCAATAATTTCTTTTTCAAGCGTCGGTGGTTCTTCACCAGGGCGAAATTTATAGTAGTCGCCTTTGCGATAGGATGTCCTAACAGAGATACCGTCTTCAATATCCAGATAAGACCTTCCATGACTGGCGCTTGCGTTCATAACTCCGTCATAGCTATCAACATTTCCGCTTGCTTGATCTAAAGCGTCTTTATCATTTAAATCAATATAGAGCTTTTTTTCTTCAGACATACTAATGGCCTTAATTTAATTGTAATGTAATCCCATTCATATTATAGTACACCAAAATCAATAAAGATTGTTTAATTGGGAAGTTATCCAGGCGGGACCAATAAAATCTGCTTGTGGTTTCTTTTTACCTTGTGACACTTCGGCAAATCCACCAACAATCTCATAGTCATCCTGAATTCTTCTTGCTCTAGTCTGTCTAGCTGCCATATTTGCCATCAAAAGGGATGAATAACGGTCTTTTCGCACCCTTTCTTTGCGACCAACACCGATCTTAATTTCTGGTGTGTCCCAATGCTCCTTACCTGTTGAGGTCTGTCTAATTTCTATCATGCATAGCTCATTTTTTAATTCTTCAATTTCCATAACACAATCTTCTAAAGTGTCATAAGTTCTATTCGCCATTTTGTCCTGCTCAATCGACAGTCCAATTGTAATAGGATCAAATCTTGGCAAAAGAAGTACTTTATCTTCAAAATCTTTTCGCAATCCGTGATTACCTTCTGCCAACCAGTCGTACTTAGCGAACTGACACAATTCTAAAATATGTAGTCCGGACTCATCATCTGTATCTTTTTCTTTCTTCTCATCAATAACCGGCCAAATTGATAATTCGCCCTTGGATAGATTTTTAGGGTCGTGAAGGGCTTCAGCTACCGCTATACCGCCCCCTTGAGCGTCCATCGCAATATGTATCGTCGGGAAAGCGCCCATCAGGTCGCGTATCTTACGAGCACAGAAGGAGTAGAAGTCGGCTTCCTTAGTAAGACCCTTTTTTACACGGTCTTTATGTTGCTGCCTGTTCGTAGTCCAACAATGAACTATTCTTCTATGGTCATTATGTACCTCTAAAACAATAATAGAAAAATTATCAACTTCTGATGCGGGGTCCACGCCGATGATGTACTGTCCTGACGGATTTCCTTTTAAAAGTGGATCAAAGTAGACTTGACCTCCAGAAGAAATGTTGATAGGCTTAGTTTCATTACCAACACACGATTCAATCAAACTTCTTTTGAAGAATCCTGACGAATCTTTACAGAAGCACGCTCCAAACTCCATCAGGTAAATACCGTTATGAATTGTGGCTTTTGATCTTGCCACTTGAGCCTCGTCCATGAATCCTTTGGGAATTAGGTCAACCGGCATTCTAATAATGGAGTAGTCTTTCCAATTAAAAGAATCTGGTATTTCTTCCCCGCCAAATATATCTTTTAACTTGTATGGATCGCCTTTGCTTTTGATGATAGACTTCCACCTTCTCCAATATGTCGCAAAATGGTTAAAATCGTAATATGCTGTTCCTGCTAGTACAATCTGGTTACCCATACCTTCTTCCTGAATATGTTCTGTCAAAAGAGATGGATCAATTCCTAATTGTTTTGCTTTTCGCTTTGTCGCTTCTATTTTTACGCTTTCGGCAGGAGAGGCGGAAACGGCGGCGAAACCTGCGATAACATTTTCAAAGATTTCCCTAGACATGGATGCAAATTCATCGCTGATGATATCATTTGCTCGTTGTCCACGGATTTTGCTACCGTCGCCAATTGGTAGTGCTACAATTTGACTACTACCTACCAGCATCCGGCACATATCTACATCTCTTCGTGGACCGCTATTGCTATCGCATAAATCTCTTAATATCCCAGAACTTTTCCATATATTCTCCATGTAGTCATGCAGATACTTAGACTGACGGAAAGCGGCACCAACAACTACAATTTTGCGCCCCGGCATTAATAATGCGCGGAGCATACAATACAAACTCATTAAAAAGGTCTTCCCCATACCTCGACTGCCGATAAGCATAGGGAATTTTCGCTCCCACAATTCCTGTAGAATCAATCCTTGAAAAGGGAGTAGGTCTACTTTAAATATGTGCTTGCACAAAAAGGGAAAGTAATCTGGCTGGGTCAGTAACCAAGTTAATTTTTTGTAGAATTCTTGAGGATCTTCAGTGTCTAATATATCTAATGGTGTAATCAAATCATTTTTATGAACATCAATATTTAGCCACGCATCATTTAGTTCCTCGATTATTTCTTTTCTTAATCTCTCGGACATTTAAATATTCTGTTCTAGTTAAAACTTTATCTGCGAAACCAAAATCTACAGCTTCCTGTGCGGACATATACCAATCGACACTAGATTCTAGTTTTCTTTTGATATAAGCTTTAGTTCTTGCTCTACTATATGATCTATCTTTAAAAAAGCTACCATTGATACATTTATCTGTATAGATATCAATCATCTGGTTTTTTACTTTTATATAGTATTTTGTGCCAGACTCAACAGAGACCTGATGACCGCTTAGTGTTAGGTCGCCAAAATGCACCATAATATCACAATTTGGCATTAAGTATCTTTTGCTGGCGGCTTGGAGTATAATGGTTCCCATGCTACACAAACATCCATGACCAATCATGTAAACTGGTAAAGAAGAATATGATATATTGTCAAATACAGACATGCCATCCGCCCATTCACCGCCTATTGTGCTGGTGTGGGCAATTATCTTGTCAGTAGATTTTTGTTCTGCTTCGTGTAGTTTTTTTATGAATTTGGCGGCAACTTTAAAGGTAATACCGTTATCCTCTACATCTGCTTCGTCACTGTGTAGATATATCTCAGAATTCATTCCATGCTTCCTGTAATAGGTCAAAAGTTACTTGTTCTGCATGGTCTTTGTTATCGCAGTACAGAATTTTTACATCATAGTTATCTTCTATATCGTAGATTAACTTACGGAAGTACTTGGAACCTATTTTCATGTACTTTCTTTTGCTCTTGGGAATTCCGGAATTTTCAGGAAAAGTATAAAGGTAGGATTCCGGAAATTCACATACAATGTAAGCATTCTCAATCGTATCCAATTTCTCCATTTCCCGATGGAACCTATCCTTCATAGTTTTCTTAGCTAGGTTGTGGTATAGTTCCCCCGTTGAAGCTTTACGTTCTACACGGATGAAACTTTCCAATCCCTCGATTGTATAGTCGCCTGCATCTAATGCTTGTTCTATTATTTCCGCCTGAGCAAAAAATTCGAACCCCTGTTGTTCTCTAGTGTCTCTTATTATTTTCATTTTTTCTTACTATGCCCATAAATAATGGAGCGTAATGAGACTCTTTATCTTTTATTGAATCATGACAGGTTCTACATAAAGTTATCATATTAAACGTTTCATACCTCAAACTCGCCGCATCGGCCCATCTCTCAATGTGATGCACGTTTAGTCTTCTCTTTTTTTTACAATTGGGCATTTGGCATTTATGCTTATCCCTCTTCAAGACTCGCTTGCGAACTTCTTTATATACCGGATCATCATAATTACGCCTCATCCCCGCCCCTAACCCTTATAACTTCATACTTAACGTTTCCCTTAGCTACCATATCTCTTACTTGTCTCTGTCTTTTTGATTCTCTCGAATTACCCGTTTTAAATTCCACCAGCACTATCTGATCTCCCTCGAAATCAAATACCACAAAATCAATAGGAGACCCTAAGAAGCGGGCCTCCTTTGGGTCATACGGAAACACATCCAGGAATGGGGCGAAGTGTTCGCCAATTTGCCCAAGGCGAGTTTCGCTTGACTTCTTTTGGCTTAGTAGTTTTGTATTATCATCATTTAGTTTTTTTATACAAGCAGCTTGCGAATTATAAATCCTGCTTACACTTATACAAAAAGCCATAAACATAAGAAAGATAAAAGCTACAGTTAAATAACCAGTAATTGTCATAGGTCTTCCTCCACCATTTCCGCCACAAGATCCTCGAATGCGTATTCCGGTTTCCAGTCCAGAGCGGTTTCAATTTTATCATAAACACCATTCAAGTAGTCCACTTCCGCAGGACGATAGAATTTAGGATCAACCACCACCAAATCTTCCCAATCGCCATCGTAATTCATAGCGAAAAAGGCTTCATCCAGAAATTCGCGGATAGTATGTGATTCACCAGTGGCTACCACATAATCATCTGGCTTATCATGCTGCATCATCATCCACATAGCGCGGACATAATCTTTTGCATGACCCCAATCGCGGTGAGCATCGAGGTTGCCTAAGCGGAGCTTAGGGAAAGTGTCAGTAACACGACCATCGCCCCCAAGTTCTTCTGGTGAAATCTTCAAAACATCATTTTCGTCAGAAGAAACATCAATTAATTGACTGTCTATCCTATTGCTCCATCTTACAAATTCACCAATCCATTTTGTAATCTTACGGGTAACAAACTTATCACCCCGTCGCGGACTCTCGTGATTAAACAAAATTCCGGAGCAAATAAACAATCCATAAGATTCGCGGTATAATCTACACGCATGATGCGCCGCTAATTTGGCAATAGCATATGGGCTTTGCGGGGAGAATGGAGTTCGCTCATCTTGATATTTTATTGGACAGTTAATATTTTCATCGCCTATGGTTATTTCTATTCCTTCATACACATCGTATTCGTCGCCAAACATCTCACTCGTTGAGGCTTGATAGAATCGCGTGTGCGGCGACAAGGACTTAATACAGTTCAGTATGTTCAATGGCCCCAGATAATCGATCTCCGTCGTTACTACGGGCTGTGAGAAGGATGTATGGACGTGGGATTGGGCGGCGAGGTTATAAAATTCCTCCACGCGGTATTTAGTTAGCAATTCCGTAATGTATAGAGGGTCGCAAATATCGCCCTCCTCAAATTGAAAATTAGCGTTAGTTAACAAATGTTTGATACGTTCTGATGTATCTACACTCACTCTTCGAGAGAACCCGATTACGAAATATCCCTTACTGAGTAATAACTCAG
>Ga0302118_10001900_pt1 | contig 10412 bp, 10 predicted proteins | sample AG5_331_MG_FD_203126 | JGI IMG/M metagenome (GOLD analysis project Ga0302118, IMG submission 203126) | Marine microbial communities from Western Arctic Ocean, Canada - AG5_33.1 | ecosystem: Environmental > Aquatic > Marine > Oceanic | place: Canada: Western Arctic Ocean | collected 2017-10-01 | reverse complement strand
ACTGCGGGAACCGAAGCGTGTCACCCTCGACTTTCATAATCAGTCTCGTGCCCGCGAAAGCGATGACGCGCAGTTCTCCTGTCATTCGGGCTGTCGCCTGTCCAGCACCATCGTTGCGTGACATACGGCACACGAAACCCAGACTCGGTCTCTCACGTAAGAGACGTCGGGGCGGGGCGGAACTGCTCGGCGGTCGAGAGGACTTGTGCATCGAGGACAGGCCAGTGATTCGCCGGCCCGGAACGCGGACCGCAGAAGTTGAGCCTCGTCATTGGTGAAACGTTCTGTGCGAGTCATTTGAGCGTGGCTCTCAGCACGGAAGATGTACGGCGTGTCATTTCTCAACCGACACTATATAACAGGCTTGGACTGCAGACTCGTCTCGCCCAGATGATTTCGGTCGATATCACAAGCGTATGAGAGACGCACCACGATAGATGATCCAGTCTTTGTTTCAGGTGGCCGTCGCGGTCGCCATACTCACATCGGGCGAAGATGACCCGGCTCGGCCACGTGGCCCCGTCGCGGGCACCGAGCCTGACCCGACCGCGGTCGCAAGCTATACCGGGGCCGACGCACAGATCGAAGTAGCGACGCCCTCAGTCGAATCTGCCGACATCGACATTGACGGCCGACTCGATGACGTATCTTGGGAGCAGGCTGCTCTCCTGGACGGCTTCACCCAGTACGATCCTATCGAAGGGTCCGCGGCCTCACAGCGCACCGAGGTGCTGGTGCTGGTTGATTCGGACGCGATCTACTTCGGTGTCCGGGCCTACGACGAGAATCCGAGCGAGATCCGGGCCACGTTGTCGGAGCGCGATTCGTTCACGTTTTCTGATGACTATATACGTTTCGTGCTGGACACTTTCGACGATCAGCGGCGTGCCTATGTCTTCACGGTGAACCCGCTCGGAGTTCAGCACGACGGCCTTTGGAACGAAAGTGGCGGTGGGACTGGCCGTCGCGGCCACGGCAGTTTCGGGTCGCCGATCGACCAGAACCCCGACTTCCTCTGGGATTCCAGCGCACACCTGACGGAGTGGGGCTACGAGGCGGAGATAAGGATCCCGTTCAAGAGCCTTCGTTTTCCGGAACTGGACGAGCAGGCCTGGGGACTTCAGGTCGAGCGCAACATCCAGCGGAACGGGTACAAGAGCTCCTGGGCGCCCATCACCGGAGACGTGGCGAACAAGCTCACGCAGGCTGGCAAGCTGACTGGGCTTCGTAACCTGGACATGGGCCTGTTCATGGAGATCAATCCGTTCCTGACGGGCTCGAGGGGCGGCGAGATCGACGAGCTCGGTGACTTCAATCATCAGGACCCCGAAGGTGAGTTCGGCTTCAACGCCACGTATGGCCTGACCTCCAACCTCACGCTCGATGCGACCTACAACCCTGACTTCAGCCAGATCGAGGCCGATGCCGGACAGGTGCAGGTCAACGAACGCTTCGCTCTATTTTATCCAGAGAAGCGTCCCTTCTTTCTCGAAGGGACAGAGATATTCGGGATGCCCAAGCAGCTGGTTTACACCCGGACGGTAGAGAACCCGATCGCCGGTGGAAAACTGACTGGGAAAGTGGGCGGTCTGAACATGGGTTACCTCGGAGCCATTGATGAGACTTTCTCTGCCGATGGACCGGACGTCTATGTGAACCTTGTGCGCGCGCGGGCCGACATTGGAGCGTCGTCTACCATGGGTGCCGTCTACACCGACCGCACGATTTCGTCGACCGATTTCAATCGTGTCGGTGGTGCGGACGCTCGGATTCAACTCGGCGGGCGCTATACGTTCACGTTGATGGGCGCGCAGAGCTTTACCAACAACGAGAATCTGGCCGAGCGGTCTGAGGGTCGGATGGGTTCGTTCCGATTCGAGCGTGCGGGTCGGACGTTCTCGATGAACGCGGAGCTCGAGGACACGCAACCGCTGTTTGACCCGGGCAGTGGTTTTTTTCAGCGCATTGGAACGACGCAGGCGAATGGGCGCGCATCGTACACGTGGTTCGGCGGTCGCGGCGCGTTCCTGGAGCAAATCAATCCCACGCTTGAAGTGAAGAGCTACTGGGATCACGACCGATTCTGGGACGGGCAGGGCATGGAGGAAGGGGAGATCCAGCTCAACAGTCGCTTCAGTTTCAAGGACAACATCACCGTCTGGGCGAACTACAAGCTGAAGATGTTCGAATTCCAGCCGGAGCAGTATGAGGGAATGTTCGTCGGGAATCGGGACGGATCGTTTGATGCATTCCGGCCTGATCAAGGCAATTTTGGTCAGCTTAAGAGCGTCACGACGGGCCTGTGGATCAACAAGTGGGAACGCGTCCGCGGGAACGCCATGCTGACCTGGAGCGACACACCGATTTTTGATCGCAGGTACGGCGTCGCCGTGGAGATCGCAAAATTGATGTCCAGCCGAGTCAGTATGAATCTCTACCCGACGAGCACGTTGCTCGCTGAGATCGCAGTGACTTACAACCGGCTTAATCGTGAGCAGGACGGCGTCGAGCATTCCGAGGCCATCATCCCACGGATCCGGACTCAGTATCAGTTCTCCCGAGCACTCTTCCTGCGCGGGATCTTTGAGTACGGCTCTCAGGTGAGCACAGACCTCAGAGACCCGGAGACGGGCCTCCCGCTCTACGGTTGCTTCGAGGGGCGCTGCGTGGCTCGCTCAGGCTCAGAGGGTCACGACTTCCGGGTTGAGGGACTCATTGGTTATGAGCCGTCCCCGGGGACCGTCTTCTTTTTCGGGTACACGCGCAAGATGAAGGACGCGACCGCGTTCAGCTTCGAGGACGTCCAGGCGACACAGGACGGACTTTTCGTGAAGCTGAGCTATCGGTTCCGTTTGTAGACATCCGTGGCTTTGGGTTGCGATTTCTTTCCCGGTGTGGGCGTTCTTTGCTCGTTGCCCTAGCCGAAGCGTCAGTGTAAGGTATGCGGCCCCTTCAGGGGCTTCACGATTCAACGGAAGTCGACACGTAGTGGCGAAAGACGCGATCGAAATCGAAGGGACCATTACCGAGGTTCTCCCCAACGCGACGTTCCGCGTAACCCTCGAGAATGACCACAAGGTTCTGGCTTATCTGTCAGGCAAGATGAGGCAGAACTACATCCGGGTGCTCGCGGGCGACCGGGTGAAGATCGAGATGTCCCCGTACGATCTATCGCGTGGTCGCGTGACGTACCGCTACAAGTAGTAGCGAAATCCGGGTTCGCTGCGCTCCGTAGGACGATTCAGGAAGTACAACGTCTTTTGTAGAACCCCATGAAGTCGTTCTTCAAAGTCGCAGCCGTCGGTTTTTCCGGCTTCGTGCTGGTGAAATTTCTTGCGATGCCGGTCCTAGGTCTGATCGTTGACTTCGTCATGCTGACGGTGAAGCTCGCCCTGGTCTGTGCGGTCGGGTATTTCGTCTGGTCGACGTTCTTCAAGCCGAGGGACGAAGTGGAGATCGGTGAGGCGGACGAAAAAAAATGAAAAGGTCGAGGTGATCGTCGAGGAGTGGGAACTCTTCTCCGATACGGCGTCTCCCGTCGAGCTCGGTGCTCGCGTTGCATTTCTCTGTTCCAGGCCGAGTCATTGCGACTGTGTCGCGATGGGTAGAAAAACTAGGACTTATGCGGTTTTTGGTGCCTTCTTCCCTTGACGGCCGCTCGCAGCTCCTGTACCGTACTTTGGTACAGGAGCTGCAGGCCCGAAAACACTTGATCCCATGCGGGTTTTCGCGTGTTTTACCCTCTCGCCTGAGAGGTTTCCCGGACCTGCAAATCAGAGCGGCTCCGGCCGCACACTTTTCACACTGTTTCTAACGTAGGGAGCCGCCAAATGAACAAGTCCGACCTCGTAGATGCCCTCGCCGCCGCCACAGGTATGACCAAAGCTGACGCTGCTCGTGCAGTCGATGCCATGTTCGCTCCGGCTGATGGGATCATCTCCGCAGCCCTCAAAAGCAAACAGCGCGTTCAGATCACTGGCTTCGGCACCTTTGAATCGAAGCACCGGAAGGCTCGTCAGGGCCGTAACCCGCGCACGGGCGAGACGATTCAGATCTCGGCCACGAACACGCCGGCGTTCCGGGCTGGTAAGGGTCTGAAAGACGCGATCCAGTAGTTCTTGCCCGATCGGGGTGTGAGAGTCTGATATCACGCTAGTGAGGGCCGTGTTGTATTGCCCTTGCTGACCGAGAAAAAAAGAGACCGTGTCGCGAAAGCGACACGGTCTCTTTTTTGGCGGTTTGCCCGGAGGTCAGCTACGCGACTTAGGATGCCGCGCTGGTGTATTCCGGGGCCGGTCAAAGTCAACGCGGGCCGAACGGCCTTTGATCGACGTCCCGTTGAGTGCCTGGATCACATTCCGGGCGACCGCGTCGTGAACTTCGACGACCGAGTGGCTCTCCTTGATGTCGATGCGCCCGACCGCAGCGCCATCGATTCCGGCTTCGCCGGTAATCGCTCCGAGCAGGTCGCCTTTCTCGAGACCATCGCGTTCACCCACCGTGATGAAGAGCTTCGCCCAGGAAGGCGTCCCGGTTGCTTGTGCTGCAGCACGGTGCGGCTGAGCTGGCGATGCGGTCGTTGTCTTCTTCCTGAGCAGGGCGAGGGCCGCGGCCGCGATCTCCGCCGCATCATAGCGGGCCAGTAGAGGCTCGAGCGCCACCAAGTAGGGGGTGATGTCCTCTGTCTCCATAGCGCGATCGATCGTCTCGCGCAGCTGAGCGACGCTGTCGTTCGGCCCGGACTTTGGTGGGAACGGGACTGTCTCATAGCCGGTGCGTCGCCCGAGTCGTTTGAGATGCGCAACTTCTCGCGGAAGCAGCACCACGACGTTGTCGGCGCCCATCGAATGACGGCGATCCAATGTGTCATCATCAGCGGGGCAGTCGCAGCTCACGACAACCACACCTTCGACATCCTTAGCCTGGGCACGGGCCTCGAGCGCGTCCACGCCCAGCCAGACCGGCACAGACTCGTCACCCGGCGCGCCTGCGGTAAATCCGTGCAGCGTCAGGTAATCGCCGATATCAGCCGCTCGGTCCTCTGTCCGGCAGTAGACCAGCGCGTGCCGGGCTCCGTCACCTAGAAGCGATTCGATGACATTCAGGGCAGCTGCTTCACGCGGCTCAGGTGTGATCCGAAAGCGAACGGTGCCCCGGCTCGCGGTGACCTCGTTCATTGTCGACGGAATTGTCACCGTTCGTTTGAAAGCCCGATCCACCAGATCAGCAACTGCCGGCGTTATGGGCAAGGCAGACAGTACACGCTGGGTACCCTCGGGCAGGTAATCGAAGACCTGCTCGACCCCAGGAAGACGCCCGACTGACTCGAGGAGCTGTGCCTGATCGACAACAACTGCCTCAACGAGTGCGAGCGATAGATTGTTCTCGGCCACGACTCGCAGGATGCTCGTGGGCGTCCCAAGGACGATGTCGGCCGTCTCGGGCCGCACCCAGGCTCCGCCAAGGGCCGCCACACGGTGGTCGGTACCGACCGTCAGGCGAGCCATGGCCTCGGCCAACTGATCGGCGGCTTCGTCCGTTGAATTGAGAACCAAGACTCGGGGGCCCTCACCGGCCGCCTCGATCCGCTCAATCAGACCAGTCGCCCATCCGACGAGGAGACCACTGCCTGGGCCCGCCTCCAGGACGAGATTGTTGCCTTTCCGAATGATCGGAATGGCATCTCTCTGGAGGGGGGTCGGGGTTTCGATGCCTTCGGCAGCGAGTGCCTCGGCTAGCTCGGGTGCGACGCCGAGGTCTTCAAAGTTTTCCACGTTGTTCTCTTCAGCTCGGCGCGCCTGAGCCGGGACCACCTGCGTCTCCGGGCTCGTACGGCAGCTGATTAAGGAATCGCTGCACTTCGTAATCGAGCCTCGACGTACGCAGTCGGTCGGTGTTCGCAACTACATCTGTGTAGGGGCCGTGGCGATGCGCAGATACAGTGACGGTGCCCTCGGCGCCGTTGTACGTAGCGCTGTGCGAGGACTCCTTCGAACGGCTCAATCCGAGCATGTCAGGGAGAAATCCCTGTGCTCTCTCCAGAATTTCCTGGGGCGAGAATGCCGTCTTGCGTTGGTAACCGGCCATGATTTGTTGCGATGGGTATCGGGCGATTAAGATCAGGTGTTGAGAAAGGTGCGGAGGACAGCGGCGTTGTGGAAGCCCGTGAGCCGGGCGTCGCCTAACTCCAGGACCGGCACTTGGGTGATCCCACGCTGCATCGCCTCGGCCTGTCTCTGGATAACCTCGGCCTGGAATCGGTCCACATCGAGGACCGCCTTGGCCTCGGTGGGGTCGAGTCCCGTCGCCCGGGCGAGCTCCACGAGCACGTCCACGCGTCCGATGTCGAGCCCCTCCATGAAGTATCCCTCGAAGATCGACCGCCGCAGCTGGGGCCCTGAGCCTGATCTCTCGGCGTGTAAGACCAGTTCGTGTGCCTTCCTTGTCCACGGCACCAGCGGGGGCGGATTGAGCGTGATCTCCAGTTCCGCCGCGATCGCGTGGGCTTCCGACCAGAGGTCATCCAGCGCCGGGTCGTCTCGGCTGACCATCGTGGTCGGCGGCGGCCGTGTCTCGAAGCCGGACCACACGATCGTAGCAGGTGTGAGCGCTTCGTCTGCTTCGATCAACTGTGTTACGAACCACGAGCGTGGGTCGACGAAGTCGAAATGCAGGTGAGGAATTGGTGTGTTCATGGAGGGCGGAAGGTGATCGGTGGCTGTAGCTCGGTCCAGTGGCGGCGTGCGTCTGCGCTTTCATGCGGAATGGGCTACCGCCATATTCACCCCCCCGCAGAATTTAGGCCGAGGTACCGATGCAGTTCAGCTCAAATGTCGAGAAGCTCAAGCCATCCGCCACGATCGCAGTCAGTACCCTCGCGAAGAAGCTGGCCGCAGAAGGTCGGGACATCATCAATTTGAGTGCGGGTGAACCGGACTTCGACACCCCTGCGTTCATTTCGGAGGCTGCCATCGACGGAATCCGAGCGGGAAAAACGAAATACACGCCGCCTGCCGGAATCCCGGATCTACGGAAAGCCATTGGCAGTCATCTCTCTAAACGGGCGAATCGTGAGATGTCGTGGGAGGGTGTCGTCGTCACTGCGGGAGCGAAGCAGTGCCTTTTCAACGCAATCTTTACGCTGTTCGGCCCCGGCGATGAAGTGCTGATCGCCGCGCCCTACTGGACCACCTATCCAGACCTCGTCACAATCGCCCGTGCTGAGCCGAAGGCCGTCTTCGGCGAAGAGTTGAGGAGCTTCAAGATTACGCCAGCCGAACTCGATGCGGCCGTCACGGACGCTACTCGAGGCCTGGTGATCAACAGCCCAAGCAATCCCACGGGTGCCATCTACTCCACGGCCGAACTGCAGGCGATCGCGGAGTGGTGCAGAGACCGCCGTGTGTGGCTCTTGAGCGATGAGATCTATCGAAACATTTATCACGATGGCGACGGTGCCGCGCCGGGGATTCTCGATCTCCCCGAGGGAAGTCTCGGGCCATTCGTTCTCATCGATGGAGCATCGAAGAGCTATGCGATGACCGGTTGGCGCATCGGGTATTCGTGGACGGATCCGGAGGTCGCCAAGAAGTTCACCGCGCTTCAGAGTCAGATCACTTCGAATGCAGCGACGCCCTCACAGGTCGCGGCGCTGGCGGCCTACTCCGACGAGGACTCGGCCAACGCCTCCCTCGACGAGATGGGTGCCGCCTTTCGTCGTCGCCGGGACCTCGTAGTAGCACAACTTAAGGACCTTCTCCCCGGTGTCGCATACGTCGAGCCGGGCGGAGCGTTCTATCTGTACTTCCGCGTCGACGGCTTTTTCGATGGAGAGGTTCAGAGCGCCACGGCGTGGTGCTCCGATCTCCTCGAGCAACAGGGGGTCGCCCTGGTTCCGGGTGCCGCTTTCGGTGACGACCGGTGGGTTCGACTCAGCTTCGCGACCTCAGACGAAATTCTTGCAGAGGGGTTCGGACGAATCGGGGCGATGGTCGGTGTCGACTCGACTGCCTGACAAATTCGGTGGCCGTCGGACGACCAGGTGGACAACTACGCCGCGCGCAGTTCCTCGAGTAGCATCTGACAGGAGCGCCGGACCATCTCGTAGACGTTTTCGAATCCACTGGCACCACCGTAGTACGGGTCCGGCACTTCTTCCCCGTCACCGTTCGAGTCGTAGGCCCGCAGTAGTTTGATCCGGGCTTCGGATCCTGCAGCGTCAGCCATACGCTCGATGTTGCGCAGGTTCTCATGATCCATTGCAATCACGACGTCGAAGCGCTGCATGTCTTCCGGCGTCAGTTGTCGAGCCCGCGTGGTGAGCTCGACGCCATGCTGACGGGCGACCATGCTGGCTCTGGCGTCGGGTAGCTCGCCGAGGTGCCAGGATCCGGTGCCGGCCGAGTCGACGTCGAATCGCTCCGAGAGTCCGGCCTCATCGACGAGATGATGAAAGATCCCCTCGGCGAGAGGCGATCGGCAGATGTTGCCGAGGCAGACGAAAAGAACCGACGTGCGAGGGGAGTCGGAATTGTTCGTGTCCATCGTCCGAGTGCCAGATTGGTTGGGCGCTCACTTGAGCCGCGCGGGTGTTTGGTTCACTCGGCGGCCAATTTGTTTGAGCATCACCCCCTTCGCAAGGAATTTCCCTCCGGGACATGGTGGGGTAGGTGACTGTCTTCTTCCGGTGGGCCTGAACACCATCCTCAAAGAGGGTGGCCAGTTTCCATTTTCCCGATCGTGAATTGGGATAAGGGCTAGACTGACCTAAGCCGACATCCCCCTGAGTCAGTTGTTCCACGCGGCCACTGTCTGGCCTTCACGTTTGCATGCGTGGGCCGGGCATTGTTTGCTTTCTCGGAGGTGTCTCCGGGGCGCGGCCACCGTTTTGTCTGGGATGCGCACTTGAAGCTCGTTAGCTTTCCCCCGTTCCTGCTTCGCCCTCGATTTCGTAACGGTCGGAGCTTTCGTTGGAAGGATAGTTTCGTGCCGGATACAAAACGCTTTTCTGATCTTGGGCTATCACCCGAACGCCTGGCTGCCGTCGAGGCGCTTGGCTGGGAAATTCCCACCCCTATTCAGGCCCAGGGAATTCCTGCCGGACTGACCGGATCCGACGTCGTCGGCATCGCTCAGACCGGGACCGGGAAGACCGCGGCCTTCATGATTCCAGCCCTGGAACGGATCAACATCGGAGGCGGCCTGCAGGTACTCGTGCTCTGTCCGACCCGTGAGTTGGCTCAGCAGGTCTCGGATGACACCGTGGAGCTTTCCAAGGGGACGAGCATTCGCTCTGAGGCGATCTTCGGGGGCGTCAGCTACACCCATCAAATCAAAGCTCTCGAGCAGGGCTACGAGGTGATTGTCGCTACTCCCGGGCGCTTCATCGATCACATGCAGTCGAAGCGTGTTGACCTGAGCAAGGTGAACTACCTCGTACTCGACGAGGCTGATCGGATGCTCGACATGGGCTTCCGGCCTCAGATTGAGGATGTCTTTCGAGGCATGCCGAAGAAGCGTCAAACGATGCTCTTCAGCGCGACGATGCCAAACGGCGTTCACGACCTCGCTTTGCGCCTGACGAACGAAGCTCTCTGGATTGAGGCGACGCCTCCGGGCACGACCGCAGACGGCATCGACGAGCGCTTCTACTCGGTGAAGCCCGACAAGAAGAACGATCTGCTTCGCAGTCTTATCAAGGAGCCGGGATGGGATCATGTGTTGATCTTCACGAGGACGAAGGCCGGCGCTGACGTCCTGGAAGGGATGCTCAGCCGCGAAGGCATCAAGGTCGATGCGATGCACTCCAACAAGCACATGAAGGCTCGGACGCGTGCCTTGGAGCGGTTCGCCCAGGGTGAAGTTCGCGTGCTGGTCGCCACCGACGTCGCCCAGCGCGGGCTCGACGTCGATGGAATTACCCATGTCGTGAACTACGATGTCCCGCTTGATCCGGAAGACTACGTTCACCGCATCGGACGAACCGGTCGCGCAGGCGCGACTGGAACAGCGATCACATTTGTCACCGCTGGCGATCTGGGGGCGATCAAGAGTCTGGAGCACCGCCTCGGTCGCGGTGTGGACAAGATCCACCTCGACGAGTTCGATTATGCGGGCGCACCTCCTACTGAGGGCAAGTCGAAGTTCAAGGGCCCAAAGAAGCGTATCGCTGGAGGCATGGGCGCCAAGTCTGCCTCGGACCTCACACCGGAAGAACTGTCCGCACTGCTAACCCCAGGTTCCTGACTTGAGCAGCAGAGTCTTCCGCCGCTACGGTTCGGCATATCAGAGCGTGAGCTTTGAATCCTAAGGCAATGCACTCAACGAAGTCGGCTTTCGTCAAACCCGTGAGACGTCCATTTCGGTCGATGATTTCGAGAGTGAATACGACTTGATCTAGACCGTCAGGTTGA